>WBZP01001342.1_pt1 | contig 30671 bp, 28 predicted proteins | sample 5204301 | NCBI WGS metagenome assembly WBZP01 (sample SAMN12412401, study PRJNA552823) | activated sludge metagenome | isolation source: activated sludge from nitrification reactor of wastewater treatment plant... | place: USA: Pennsylvania | collected 2017 | reverse complement strand
AACCCGCATCTGCCCAGCCACTTCGACTACACCTCCTGGTACGACCTGCTGGTCTTTCGAAGGCTGGCGGCCGGCGCCGGTAGCGAGGCCGCGGCTGTCGACGCCTACCCGGGTACGGCGCGCTCGGCGCGCCAGGCCCTGGCCTCGATCGATACGAGCCCTGTCGGGTTTGCCGTCTTCGACCGCGTGCTGATCACCGTGCACCCCACCGACTGCGCCGTGCGGGAGCACTTCGCAACACGTCTGGCCGGTATCGCTGGCGGGACCGAGGCGCGCAGCGTGGCCCGCCTGCCTGCCAGCCCGGCTGACCTGATGCTGCGCATGATCAACTTCATGGTCGACAGCTATCTGGATCTGCGCCGCTTGCTCACGCGCGAGTTGGGCGACCTGCAGCAGCAGTTGCTGGACCCGAAGAACCGCTTCGACGACTGGCGCGTGCTGCTCGATTCACGCAACACGCTGCATACCCTGGAAGACATCTGCGAAGACCAGCGCAGCGCGGTGCAGGAGTGGATCGACGCGCTGGACGAGTGGCCCGACGAGCCCAGCGCCAACCTGCGACGCGAGAGGGAACTGCTGCGCGTGCGTTCGCGCGACGTGCTCGAGCACGTGGAACGTGTGCTGTCCCACGTGCGGCGCCTGGAGCAGAGTGCGGAGACGGCGGTGCAGATGCACTTCTCGGCGCTGGGACATCGCACCAACGACATCATGCGCACGCTGACCGTGCTCACGGCGATCTTCCTGCCGCTGAACCTGATCACCGGCTTCTTCGGCATGAACTTCGACAGCCTGCCGTTGATCCACTCGGCCCGGGGCGCCTGGCTGGCAGCGGCCTTGATGGTGGGGGTGGCGCTGGTGCTGATCCTGGTGTTCCGACGCAAACGCTACCTGGAGCGAAGTGGACGCTGAAGCGGCCGGCTTCGGGCAGAGCTCATCACTGCGAAGTGGCGATGGCCCACACGCGTTGCGGTTCCCCGTCAACTCCAAACCACTATCCCCATGAGCGACGCTCTCAGTTATCTGGTCAAGGCCCGTGGCGACGCCCTGGCCCACTACTTCGCTTTCCTCAAGGACTGCGGCAAGCACCTGGACCCGAAGACGCGCAACCTGATCAGCGTTATCACCAAGGTCGACGCGCAGACCGAACGTGGCTTCAAGCAGTATCTGGGCCGCGCGCTGCGCGAAGGTTGCACTCCCCTGGAGGTGCTGGATGCCTTGCTGATGGCCTTTCCGACGCTGGGGCTGGCCAAGATCGTCTGGGCGACCGACATCATCCTGGCGATGGACCTGCCGGAGTTCCAGCCCGGCGCCCTGGGCGCTAAGGGCGAGTGGCACGAGGTGATGGCCACCAAGGGCGTCAAGATCGGCACGACCCAGCGCGTTGACTGCGATGGCCGCGGCCTGTTCGTGCACCGCACGCAGACCGGGTGGCGTGTCTACGACAGCCGTTGTCCGCATCAGACCACCAACATCCCGGATCTGGCGCTGCAGGACTGCACGCTGACCTGCCCCAAGCACGAGTGGCAGTTCGACATTCGCACCGGCAACTGCACCAGCAAGGGCAACGCGCCGCTCAAGCAGTGGCCCAGCAAGGTCGTCAAGGGCAGGCTGCTGGCCTGCTGGTGAACTTTCGACTCTTCCGATGGCAAGGCTTCTGCCGGCAGCGGCCGCACGCCGCATGCCGCGCCGGCCGGCCCGGACTACAACTGCCGTTGACGCGCCAGCGGCGGATTGCGTGAGAAGTAGCGCCGGATGCCGGTGGCCAGCGCCTCCACCAGTTGTCGCTGGTATTCGCGATCGCGCAGCAGCGCCTCCTCCTCGGGGTTGGAGATGAAGGCCGTCTCGACCAGGATGCTGGGGATGTCCGGGGCCTTGAGCACCGCAAAACCTGCCTGTTCAACCTGACGCTTGTGCAGCCGGCCCACGCGCCCGATGCGCGTCAGCACTTCCTGGCCCAGCTTGAGGCTGTCCTTGATCTGGGCCGTGGTGCTCATGTCCAGCATCGCCTGCAGCAGCTGGGCATCGCGCACGCTGGCGATGTTGACGCCACCCACTGCGTCGGCGGCGTTTTCGCGCTCGGCCATCCAGCGCGCCGCGCTGCTGCTGGCCCCCTTGGCCGACAGTGCGAACACGCTGGCACCCCGCGCCTCGGGTCGGAAGAAGGCGTCGGCGTGCAGACTGACGAACAGGTCAGCCTGCACGCGGCGTGCCTTGCGCACACGCTCCTGCAGCGGCACGAAGTAGTCGCCGTCACGGGTGAGCATGACCCGCATGCCCGGCACGGCGTTCAGCCGCTCGCGCAGCATCAAGGCCACGGCCAGCACCACGTCCTTCTCGCGCAAGCCGGTGGGGCCGATGGCGCCCGGGTCCTCCCCGCCATGGCCGGGGTCCAGCGCGACGATGATGAGGCGGTCCACGCGCCGTCGTTCGGCCGCCGTGGGCGGCGCCGGTGGAGGTGGTGGTGCAACGGGCGCCGGAGTGCTCAGCACAGGCGGTGCGCTGGCCGGCGAAGCCGGCGGCGACGGTGGCAGCGGTGGTCTCTCGACGCGGGCGATCAGCTCACCCAGCGCGTCCTGCACGGCGGCGACCGCGCGTTGTTCGGCGGACTCCTTTTCGCGGATCAGGGCCAGCAGCGGGTCGGCTTCCTGCGTCGGGAACAGGTCGAACACCAGCCGGTGCCGGTAGGCGCCTACCGGCATCAGCGTGAATTGCTCCGGACGCACCGCCTGTTTGAGGTCGAACACCAGGCGCACCACGCGGGGCTGGTACTGGCCCACGCGCACGGTGGCGATGTAGGGGTCGTCGGGCCGCACCTTGCCGACCAGTTCGCGCAAGGCGGTACTGAGCTCCAGGCGGTCCAGATCCACCACCAGACGGTCCGGCGCCTGGGCCAGCAGATGGGTGGCTTCCAGTGCCTGGTCGGACTCGATCGTCACCCGTGTGTAGTCGCGCGCCGGCCAGATCCGCACCGACACGATGCTCGCGCCCGCGGCAGCATACGAGCGTGCCGGCACGGCCCACAGCAGGGCGAGCCGGCCCATGCGAAGTACCGCCTGGCGGCGTGCTGCGATGGCTGCTGCACGCTTCAAGCCAGCAGCTCCAGCCCACGCTGCGTGCAGGCTTGGACCAACACCCGGCGCTGCTCCGTGTCGTCCGGCTCGAAGCAAAGCCGCAGATCGGCCGGCGGCAACAGGCCGCCGGCCTTTTCGGGCCACTCGGCCAGTTTGAGCCCCGGCGCAGCAAAGATCTCGCGAAAGCCGGCATCCAGCCATTCACGCGGGTCGCTGAAGCGGTAGAAATCGAAGTGCGACACCGGCCGGCCCTGGACTTCGTAGCTTTCCAGCACGGCATAGGTCGGGCTCTTGATGCGGCCGCCCACCCCCAAGGCGCGCAGCAGGTGGCGCACGAAGGTCGTCTTGCCCGCGCCCAGCGGGCCGCGCAGCTCGACATACGCGTCGGCCAGCGCCGGACTGCCCGCCAGGCCCTGGGCGTAGGCCCGGCAAGCGGCTTCGTCGGGCCAGGTGAGGTGGCGGCTTCCTAGAATGGGTGCATGCCGGGGGAGCATCACTTCAGCGGACAGCCGCTCGTGCAGCAGCTGCGGGTGTGGGCGCGGGAGCTGGGATTCTCACAGATCGGCATCAGCGGCATTGATCTGGGCAGCGCCGAAGCGGGCTGGATGGCCTGGCTGAGCGCCGGGTTTCATGGCGGGATGGGCTACATGGCGGGGCATGGCAGCAAGCGTGCCCGGCCGGCTGAGCTGGTGCCCGGCACCGTCAGCGTGATCAGCGCACGGCTGGACTACCTGCCGCGCGACGCGAGCATCTCCTGGGCGGACCAGGAGACCCGGGCCCTGCACGATCCGCAACAGGCGGTGGTGTCGGTCTATGCCCGGGGGCGCGACTACCATAAGGTGCTGCGCTCGCGGCTGCAGACCCTGGCCCTGCGCCTGGCGCAGGCGGTGGGCTCGCTGGGCCATCGTGTGTTCACCGATTCGGCGCCGGTGCTCGAGGTGGAACTGGCCACCCGCGCAGGCCTTGGCTGGCGCGGCAAGCACACGCTGGCCCTGTCTCGCGATGCCGGATCGATGTTCTTCCTGGGCGAGATCTTTGTCGATCTGCCTTTGCCACACGATCAGCCGGTGCCGGCACATTGTGGTCGCTGCGCGGCATGCATCCAGGCCTGCCCGACGCAGGCCATCGTCGCCCCCTACCGGCTGGATGCCAGGCGCTGCATCAGCTACCTGACCATCGAACATGCTGGTGCCATCGCGCCGGAACTGCGCCCACTGATCGGCAACCGCATCTACGGCTGCGACGATTGCCAGCTGGTCTGCCCGTGGAACAAGTTTGCCCGGCGCAGCACCCTGCCCGACTTCGACGTGCGCCAGGGGCTGGACGCGGCCAGCCTGCTGGCGCTGTGGGACTGGAGCGAGGCCGACTTCCTGCGGCGCAGTGAAGGCAGCCCGATCCGGCGCATCGGCTGGCCACGCTGGCGCCGCAACCTGGCGGTGGCGCTGGGCAATGCCTGGCGCGCTACCGGCGATCACGCCCTGGCGGTGGGCCTGCAGCGCGACCGGGCGACGGCCGACGAGCTGGTGCGTGAACACATCGACTGGGCACTGGCCCAGCACGATGGTCAGCCCTGAATGCTGCGCAGCGCGGCCAGCCACACGGGCAGCGCCACCATGCCGATGAGCGTGGACAAGGTCACCAGGCCGGCCGTGTAGCCGGCATGACCGCCCATGCGCACGGCCAGCACGTAGGCACTGGATGCGGTGGGCAAAGCCGCGAACGCCACGATGACCGCCTGCTGCTGCGCGGGCAGGGGCAGCCAGGACACCAGCGCCAGAGCCCAGGCCGGCAGCAGCAGATGCCGGATGCTCATCAGGGCCGCGGCCAGTCGCGGGCCTTCGCGCAGGGCGCCCAGCTGCAAGCCGGCGCCGACCGCCATCAGGCCCAGCGGCAAGGCCGCCGCCCCGATGCGCGCCAACGTACCCGCCGCCAGTTCGGGCAGGCGCAGCCCGAACAGGCTGGCCGCCAGAGCGGACAGCGTGGCAATGATCAGCGGATTGCGCGCCAGCTCGCGCAGGTAGCCGTGCCCGCCTTGGCGTGCCAGTGGCCACACCGCCGCCACGTTGCACAGGGGCACGCTCACCGAGATGACCAGCGCCATCGAAGCCACACCGGCCCCGCCCGCCAGCCGTTCGGCCAACGCCAGTGCCACGTAGCTATTGAAGCGAAACGCCGTCTGCGCCCCCGAGGCATGCAGCCGCCGGTCAACGCCAGGCAGTGCCCGCAGCGAGTAGGCCAGAACGACGCCCGCCCCCACGACGGCCAGCGCGCAGGTGGCCAGGGGCAGGGCCGTGCCCAGCTGCAGCGGGTTGCGCACGATCGAGTGGAACAGCAGGCAAGGAAACAGCAGGTAATACACCAGCCGTTCGGCGCCGTCCCACACCGCGCGGTTCAAGGCTGTGTGATGACACAGCAGATAACCAAGCAAAATGAGTAGGAAGTCCGCAAGCAGCAGCAAGGCATCGGCCATGGCTCGAGTATCCCCAAATGGCGCGCCGCTGCGGTCGGCGAGACCGGGCGCTGCGGCGTTGTGGCTGCTGACTGACCACTCCAAACATTGACGATGCATCAGTTTGCGGCTGCCCACCTGTCCCGCCGCCGGTGCCTGCTGGCCTTGCTGGCCGCCGGCCTGATGCCCGGCGGCCGCGTGTTGGCCGATCCGGCGCCCATGATTGTCGAAGGCGAGCCATTCGAGCGGCGGATCCGCGTGGCCGGCTCCCAACTGCAACTCAACGGCGCCGGCGTGCGGGCCGTGGGTTGGTTCAAGGGCTATGCCGCAGGCCTCTATCTGCTCCAGCCGGCGCGCAGCGCGGCGCTGGCCCTTGCGGCCCCCGGCCCCAAGCGGCTGCGGATCCGCATGCTGCACGACGTGCCGGCCGCGGAGTTCGAGAAGGCCTTCACCAAGGGCATGCAGCGCAACACCGCGGATGAACAGCGCTCCGGTCTGGCCGCGCGCATCTCCGCCCTGGCGCAGAGCATTCGCGCGGTGGGCCAGGTGCGCAAGGGCGATGTCGTCGACCTCGACCTGGATCCGGCAAGCGGCACGCTACTTGTACTCAATGGCACACTGCGGGGCCCGGCCATCGTGGGCGATGACTTCTACGCGGTCTTGCTGGCCAGCTTCATCGGCGAACATCCCTACGATGCGCGCCTGAAGTCAGGGCTGCTCGGCCAATAGGCCAAGATGCCAAGAGGGGCTGCCCGGCCAAACCACGAACCGATAGGAGACAGCCATGCATCGTTCCCATCTGATCCTGATCGCCGGCGCGCTGGCGCTGGCCTTCTCGCTGCCACAGGCCGCCTTGGCCCAGACCTACCCGAGCAAGCCCGTGCGTCTGATCGTGCCCTTTGCGCCCGGTGGCACGACGGACATCGTGGCCCGCATCGTGAGCGAGAAGCTGGGCGCTGCGCTGGGGCAGACGGTGGTGGTCGAAAACAAGGCCGGCGGTGGTGGTTCGATCGGCGCTCTGGAGGTCATCAAGGCGGCGCCGGATGGTCACGTGCTGGGCATGGCCACGGTCTCGACCACGGCGGCCAACCCGGCCATCAATCCCAGGATCGGCTACAACCCGGACGTCGATTTCACGGCCATCATCAACATCGCAGCCACGCCCAACGTGATCGCGGTGCATCCCTCGTTCCCGGCACGCGATTACGCCGGTTTTGTGGCCGAACTCAAGAAGAACCCGGGAAAGTACAGCTACTCCAGCAGCGGCACCGGCGGCATCGGCCACCTGCAGACCGAGCTGTTCAAGAGCCTGGCCGGGGTGTTCATGGCGCACATTCCCTACCGTGGCGCCGGCCCTGCGCTCAACGACACGGTGGCCGGCCAGGTGCAGGTCATCTTCGACAACCTGCCTTCGGCGCTGCCCTTCATCAAGGACAAGCGGCTGATCCCTATCGTGGTGGCGGCACCGCAGCGTCTGGCCCAATTGCCGGGCGTACCCACCTTCAAGGAGGTCGGCCTGGAGCCCGTCAACCGGATGGCCTACTACGGCATCCTGGCGCCCAAGGGCACGCCCAAGGCGGTGGTGGACGCGGTGGCCGCGGCCACCAGGAAGGCGCTGGAAGACGCCGCTGTGCGCAAGCGCATCGAAGACACCGGCTCGCTGATCGTGGCCAACACACCGGAGCAGTTTGCCGCGCAGATCAAGGCCGAGCACGAGGTCTACCGCGACGTCGTGGCCAGGCAGCGGCTCAAGCTGGATTGAGCCGGCTGCCTGGGCTGCCAGGGGTGGCACGGCCCCGGAGATGAACGAATCGAGGGCGCTGCCCGACACCAGTCAGGCCTTGATCGACCGCTTCATCGACGCCCTGTGGCTGGAGGATGGTCTTTCGGCGCTGACCCTGGCGGCCTATCGGCGCGACCTCAGCCTGTTCGCCGCCTGGTTGCACGGGCACGAGGCCCGCGCGCTGCCGCAGGCTCGCGAGAGCGACCTGCTGGCCTACATGGCGGCGCGCCACGGCGGCACGCGGGCTAGCACGGCGAATCGAAGGCTGAGCGTGTTTCGCCGCTTCTTCCATTGGGCGGTGCGTGAACACCTGGTGCAGGCCGACCCCACGTTGCGCCTGCTGGCTGCACGTCAGCCGCTGCGTGTGCCGCACACCCTGAGCGAGGCCCAGGTGGAAGCCCTGCTGGCGGCGCCCGACACCACGCACCCGCGCGGTGTGCGCGACCGCTGCATGCTGGAGCTGATGTATGCCAGCGGCCTGCGCGTGAGCGAACTGGTGCAGATCAAGACCGTGCAGCTCAACCTCGGTGACGGCGTGCTGCGCGTGATGGGCAAGGGTGCCCGCGAACGCCTGGTGCCCTTTGGTGACGAAGCCCATGCATGGCTGAGCCGCTACCTGGGCCAGGCGCGCGGCGAGATCCTCGGCCACCAGACCAGCGACGACCTGTTCGTGACGCGCCAGGGCCAGGGCATGACGCGGCAGATGTTCTGGCGCATCGTCAAGTTGCAGGCCCAGCATGCAGGCATCCGCGTGCACCTGTCGCCCCACACCTTGCGCCATGCCTTCGCCACGCACCTGCTCAACCATGGTGCCGACCTGCGTGCCGTGCAGATGCTGCTGGGCCACGCCGACATCGCCACCACCACGATCTACACCCACGTGGCGCGCGAACGCCTGCGCCAGTTGCATGCGCGGCATCATCCGCGCGGCTGAATGAAAGAGCCGCCCCTTGGGGCGGCTCTTGATGGGTGTGGCGGCGGATGCCGCCAAAAAAAGGGACTAGAACGTGTAGATCACGCCGACGGCGTATCCGGTGCCCTTCTTCTTGCCTGCGGCGTCCAGCGGATTGACGGCCAGGCTGGTCTTCCAGTTGGCTGCTTCAGCGTACGCGTAGGTGCCCTTGAAGACCTCGGCATTGACAAAAACTTCCGCCGACTTCAGCTTCAGGCTCTTGTCGGTGTTCTGGCCATACAGCAGGCCCACATTGACCGGGCCGATGGGGGCGACGAAGCCTGTGCTGACGCCCTTGCCGGTGCCGCCTTCGGAGAATTTGCCACCGTTGGCATAGCCGAGCATGACCTTCGCAACGCCCAAGTCAAAACTGCCGGCGGCCGAGGCGAAGTTCTTGCCACCCTTTTCGTCCTTGGATTGGTACGAACCGGCCACCGAAAGCGGGCCGGCAGCGAACTTCACGCCGGCCGACAGCACGGCCTTGGCATCGGGCCCACGGTTGCCTTCGGGAACGAAACCCACTTGTGCGGTGACGCCGCCCAGGCTGGGGGAGATGTACTGGATGGAACGCGACTGGCGACCCGGAAGCCAAGGCCCGACCAGCGTGTAGCCCAAAGCCGACGCGCCGTTGGAGGCACCGTTGAAGTCATAGTCGATCATGGTCTGGAACGAGACCGAATCCTGGCGGCCGATGCGCACTTCGCCCAAGCTGCCGGACAGACCCACCCAGGCCTGGCGGTTGAAGAACGCGCCGCCGGGGTTGACGTCGCCGTCGCTGGTGATGCCACCCGTCTCCAGCTTGAAGTTGGCCTTCACGCCCTTGCCGACCTCGGCGCTGCCCTTGATGCCCACCCGGCTGGTGGAATTGCCTTCGCTGGAGCCGTTGTCGCCACCCGAGTGCAGGTCGGCTTTCTCTCTCAAGAACACCTCACTGAGCAGGCTCTTGCCGTAGCTTGCATCGAGCAGACCGTAGATGGTCATCTGGGCCTGTGCGGCACCCACAAGACCCGCAGCCAGGGCGATCGGAACGAGAATTTGTTTCATGGTGTTCAGTCGTTGGTTGAAGTAGGGGAAAACTCTGGGTCGCAGTCTAGGCGCCGAACAATGCTGCGCCAATTCGTGGCGTGTGCCAGCGTTGTTGCCATGCAACGGAACTGGAAAAGCAAAGATCGTGCCGAATGGCGTCCAGCACACCCGTCAATGGCCTCGCTGGTGCTCCGGCGCCTCAAGGCGCTTGGCAAGCACCGAAAGGGTCAGTGTCAGCACCAAATAGATCGCCGAGATTGCCAAATAGGGCTCCCAGTAACGCGAGTAGGCCCCGGCCACCGTGCGGGCGGCCAGGGCCAGTTCGGCCAGACCGATCGCCGAGACCAGCGACGAGTCCTTGATCAAGGTGACCCCTTCGTTGACCAGCGCAGGCACCATGCGGCGAAAGGCCTGCGGCAGGATCACGTAGCGCATGGCCTGTGCATGGGTCAGGCCCACGCTGTAGGCGGCCTGGGTCTGGCCGCGGTGGATGCTCTGGATGCCGGCACGGAAAATCTCGCTGATGTAGGCACCCGAGTTGAGTGACAGCGCCAGGCAACCGGAAAAGAACGCGCCGTGTTCCTGTCGGAAGATGCGTGCGGCATCCCCCGCCAGCAGCCAGCCGCTGTCGGGGTGGATCAATGCCGGCATCAACGCAAAGTGCACCAGCAGGATCTGCACGAACAAGGGCGTGCCACGAAAGAAGGTCACGTAGGCCAGCGTCAGGCCGCGTGCACCGACCAGCAGCCCACGCGCCAGCCCCGAAGGTGGCCGCGGGGCATCGGCCGACGTGGCGATCAGACCAAAAGCCACGCCCAGCACCAGGCCGGCCGAAACCGCCACCAGCGTGAGCTGCAGCGTCATCCAGACGCCGCTGACGAACAGTGGCCAATAACCGGCCAGGATCTCCCAGCGAAGATCCAAGACCGGCCCCGGCGCTTACTTGGACGCGGCGGCTGCCGGAGCGGAGGCCGCCGCAGCAGCCGGCGGCGCACCGAAGTACTGCGCGTAGATCTTGGCGTAGCTGCCGTCGGCCTTGATCTCGGCCAGCGCCTTGTTGACCTTGCCCTGCAGTTCGGCATTGCCCTTCTTGAAGGCAAAGCCGTATTGCTCGGGAACGAACTCCTTGTCGGCCACGGTCTTGAACTTTGAATTCGGGTTGTTGGCCACGTGGTGGATCACTACGCCGTTGTCGGCCACCACGGCGTCGACGCCACCGGACTCCAGTTCCTTCAGCGCCAGTGGTGTGCTCTCGAAGCGTTTGATGTTGGTGCTGGTCTTGCCCAGCAGCTTGGTCACGGCTTCGTCGCCGGTGGTGCCGGTCTGCACGCCGACCTTGAGCTTCTTCAGGTCCGCGAACTTGGCGACCTTGCTGCTCTCCTTCACCGCGATGAGCTGCTGCGCATCGAAGTAGGGGTCGCTGAAGTCCATCGTCTGCTTGCGTTCTTCGGTGATGGTCACCGCCGAGGCGATCATGTCGCGGTCGCCCTGTCCCAGCGCATTGAAGATGCCTTCCCAGGGGGTGTTGACGAACTTGACCTCGATACCGGCCTTGGCCGCCACCGCCTTGGCCACATCGATGTCGAAGCCGACGATCTCGGCCTTCTCGTTCTGGCTTTCGAAGGGCGCGTAGGCGGCATCGGTGCCGACGACGTAGACGCGGGCCGGCGGTGCCGGTGCCGGTGCTGGCGCGCTGGCCACCGCTGCTACCGGCGGAGGCGGGGGTTCCTTCTTGCCGCAGGCGGCGAGCAGTAGCCCGGCAGCCGCGAGGCCGGCGACTTGCAGGAAACGACGTGTGCTGAGTTGGGTCATGATGAATGTGCCTGTTGGTTCGTGCCCCGCCCGGGGCTGGTGTTTGCGGAAGTGTAAGCCCGTGAATTCGATCACGAGCCCGGCGCGGCGATCTCGCCATCGCTGAAGCTTGCGGCGCCCCCTGGTTCCCGGTCGAAGGGCGGACGCAAAAGGGGTGCCCGGTGCAATGCAGCCGCGTCCAGGCTGTCGCTGGCCCTGTGCCAGAAATGGTGGGCTCTTTCCGCTGCCGCGCGCAGCCGGTCGCCGCAGCATTTCGCAGACACCCTGGCAAAGCGCCAGGTTGATGGCGTTGACTGAAGGTCCCGCCTCGGCCATCAGCCGGCATTCGAGTCCGGTCATACTGGTCGTTCGCGCATTGCCTGCCCGGCCCCGCTCGCCACCCGTTTGATCGGCCGTCGCGGCCCAGTTACCATACGACCCGCATCAGAAGTATGGGTAACCCATATGAAGACGACGATCGAACTGCCGGACGACCTTCTGGAGCGCAGCAAAGCAGTTGCGCGGCGCGAAAACTCCACGCTCAAGGCGCTGATCGAAGAGGGCCTGCGCCTGGCGCTGCGGGCGCGCAGGCGCAAGCCTGCCGCGCCATTTGCCTTGCAGCCCTTTCTCGGTGACGGCTTGTCGCCGGAGTTCGCCGATGCCGGCTGGGAGACGATGCGCGACGAGATCTACCGTGATCGCGGTTGACACCAACATCCTGGTCTATGCGCACCGCGCGGACTCTCCCTTCCACGACCGTGCACGCCTGACACTGGAGTCGCTCGCCGTCGGGGCCTGGGCATGGGCCATTCCCTGGCCGTGTGTGCACGAGTTCTTCGCCGTCGTCACCCATCCCCGCATCTACAAGACCGCCACGCCCGTCGGCACGGCTTTCGCTCAACTGCGCAATTTGCAGACGCTGGCCAACCTTGCATTCATCGCCGAGGGCGACGACTACTTGCAGCAGCTGGAGCCGCTTGCGCTGGCGGCCAAGGCGCACGGGGGAGCGATTCACGACGCGCGCATCGCTGCGATCTGCCTGTCGCACGGCGTGGCCGAGTTGTGGTCGGCCGACCGCGACTTCTCCCGATTTCCAGCGCTCGCAGTCCGCAATCCATTGATCGCTTGACGGCGCGCCGAGATCGCTGATTGCGGCTTGGGCGAGATCAAGGTCTTCGCTCGTCTCAGCCCGGTCAGGCAAGAAGTCAAACAGGCGCTCCAGACCAGCCTCGGCCGCCCGAGACGACGCCACAACACCGCCCATCGGCCAAGCTTCTTGCGCTTGGCGTGTCGGCGCCAACAGGAAGGCCATAGCTCGAATTCCACCGCCAGAGAGGACGAGACAAATCCGTTGAGAGCTTGGACTCTTCATCACTGGCCATCTCGCCACCGCGCGTCCATTGCCTGCCACCCCGGCACATGCGCACTCATGAGCGCCTTGAAAACCTTGCCGTGAGTCTCCAGCCGCAGATGAAGAAGTTCGTGGACGATTGCGTAGTCCTGAAAGCGAGCGTCTTGGTCGACGAGGTCACTCGCCAAGGTCAATGTGCCCGCGGAAGAACATGACCCCCACTTTCTGCGCAACTCTTGCGCGCGGATGACCCTCGGGTTCACTTGAAGTTTCGTGGCCCAACCGAGCGTCCTTCGCTTTAGGTCCTGCGCGGGAAACAGAGATGACTTCACGCCCCTGTCTCCAGCAGCACCTTCACGACCAGATCAACCACGCGGGCACGTTCGTCCTGCGGTAGCTTCAGAAGGGGCTTGTAGAGCGCGGCGCGGAACCGGCGCTGCTCGTCCGAGTTGACCGCCGCGTTCGGGAAGCGGGCGCGCTGTTCCTCAGCCTCCTTGGCTAAGCCCATCGGATCGATGCCTGCGGTTCTTAGGGCGGCGTCGGTTCGCAGGGTCCAGGCTGCCGCGAACGCACGTGCTGACAGGCCGCTGTCCTGTGCCGTCTTCAGTGCCGCGTCCTTTTCGGCCGCTAGTGCCGCAAGAAGGTCCATCGCGGCCAGACCGTTCGTCTTGCGGTCCTCCAGGTCTTTCAAGATGCGCTCTGCGCGGTCCTTTAGCGGCTGCAACAAGGCGGCCTTGGCGCTGTCGTCGCCCATCTCCTCTTGAAGTCCGCGCACGAGGTTGAAGACCTTGCCCTCGTCGGTGCCCCTGTCGACGCGCAGCGATTCGAGTGTCTTCACGTCGAAGGTGACGCTCTTGGTGAAGGCGCCCAGCCCATGCTGCTTGGCGCTGGCCTCGATTAAGCGCCGCGTCTTGTGCGCTAGGTCCCCGATGAAGCCGACTTTGGGCGCATAGGCATTGCGCACGGCCGCATAGAGCTGGCTCAGGTGCTTGTAGGTCTCGATGTACTCACGCAGCTCGGGCGACGGCGAGAGAATCTCCCACAGCGCCTCGATCTCCTTGTAGGCCTCGAAGAACGTCCTGCGCGCCTCGGGCTCAAGAAGCCGGCCGTACACCAGCCGTTCCAGCCGTTCGTCGGCGCTGCCCCCTTCGCCGGCATCGAGATAGTCCTTCTCGGCGATGGCCATGCGCAGCTCAAAGTCACGCAGCAGTACATCCAGGCCTTCGATCACCCCGCTTACATCGCTGGAATCGAACGCCAGCGCTTTTTTCAGTTCGCGCAGCACGCCGACGAAGTCCACCACCAGGCCGATGCGCTTGGCGACGCCCTGCGCATCGATATGGGGCCTGTTCACGCGTGCGATGGACTGCAGCAACACGTGGTCGCGCATCGGCTTGTCGAGGTACAGGCAGTACAGCGGCGGCGCGTCGTAGCCAGTCAGCAGCTTGTCGGTGACGATGAGGATCCTCGGGTCCTCGGCGGGCTTTTTGAACAGCAGCCGTACGTCCTCTTCACGCTCTTCCGATAGCTGGAGCTTGGCCACCAGCGGCCGGTCAATCGCGTCCGCCGCGTTCTCCATGTACACCGGCACCGACCACTCGCGAGGAAGGTGCTTGTCGAGTGCCTGCTTGCACTTGGCGCAGGCCTCGCGGTTCACCGCGACGACGAACGCCTTGTAGCCCAGCGGCAGCACGTTCTCCTTGAAATGCTCAGCGATGTACGCAGCGACTCTCTCGATCCGGTCATCGGCACACAGGAAGGTGCGCAGCCCCACCGCGCGGTCAAGCACCTTGTTCAGTTCCTCGACATCGGTCACGTCCTCGCTGCCGGCCAACGCGAAGAACTCCTTGTCGAGCTGATCCACCGGGACGGTCATGGTGCTGGGCGCCATCACGTGCTTGATGGGCAGGGTGGTCTCGTCGGCGATCGACTCTGCGATCGAGTACTTGTGCAAGTAGCCCTGTTCGTCGTCCGGGCTGAAGATCTTGAAGGTGCCTTCGCCCTGCGCCGTGCGCGCTATCGGCGTCCCGGTGAAGCCGATCAGCGTGGCGTTGGGCAGGGCGGCCATCAGGTAGGTAGCCAGGTCCTTGGCCACCGAGCGGTGCGCTTCGTCGATGAACACGTAGACGTTGGACGCGGTGAAGCCGTCTTTGCGGATCGCCTCGAACTTGTGGATCGTGGCGATGATCAAGCCGCGGAACCCGGCATCGAGCAGCGCCTGCAGTTCGGCCTTCGTGTGCGCACGCTTGACGGCAATGTCCTTCTGCTGCATCTCGCCCGGCAGCCGCTCGACCCAGCCGCGCAGCTGGCCCTCGAGCTTGGTGCGGTCGACGACCAGAATCACCGTCGCGTGGTCGAAGCGGGCTTTGTCCTCCAGAATCTGCCGCGCGGCCGTCAGCAGCGTGAAGGTCTTGCCCGAACCCTGGGTGTGCCAGATCAGGCCGCGCTTCTTGACCGGGTCGAGACAGCGCTCGGTGATCGCGTCGATGGCGCGCCGCTGGTGCTGCCGCAGGATGGACTTGCGCGTCTCGCCGTCCTGCACGTAGTACAAGATCCAGTGCTGCAGCGTGCGCAAGAAGTCGGTCGGCTCGAAGAAGGCCTGCACCGCAAAGCGATAGGTTTCTTCGCGAGACTTCTTCCAGCGCGCCATGTCACGCCGGTTCGCGTTCCATGTCACGCCGTACCAGTAGTACAGCAGGTGCGTGACGTTGAAGAGCTGCGGCGCAGCCAGCAGTTCCGGTGTCTCCAGCTCGTACCGGCGAAGCTGCTTGATTGCGCGCTCGATGGCATCGCCATCCTTCGGGTTCTTGTGCTCGACGATGCAGACTGGCAAGCCATTCACGACGAACATCACATCGGCGCGATTGCCCTTCGTACGCGCCGGCGGCTTGCTCAGCCATTCCCAAGTCACTTGGAATGCGTTGTTGGCCACCGTCTCGAAGTCGATCAGCGTCACCGGGCGGTGCCGCTTTTCGGCCTCGTCGTACCACTGGCGCTCGCCCCGCATCCAGGCCAGCATCTCGCGGTTGCCTTCGATGTTGGGCGGCAGCGCGTCAAGTCGCTCGATGATCGAGCGCATCATGGCAACCGTCAGCCACGAGTTGAACTCGGTCAGCTTGGCTTCGAGCACGCTGCGGAAGAACCCGTCGGCGACCCCGCCACGCAGGGCCTGGGCATCCTTGTCGGTCACTGCCGTCCAGCCGATCTCAACGGCGTGATTGACCATCGGGAACTGCACGGTGACGGCTTCGCTGATTTTCAGCGGCGACGCAATCAGCTTCGCGGCATAAGGAGGCGGCGGCTCCTCTTCAGCGCGCAGTTCGGTCACTGGGAGTCCCTTCCGAGCTTCGCTGCTGCCCGAGGCAGCTTCTTCTCTTCCGCCTTCAGGCGCCGCTCCAGCTTCTTCAGGTCCTCGGCCGGCGGCAGCTGCTCCGGGACGATGTTGCGGTCGGTGAGCAGCTTGCGCACGTCTCGATTGTTCTTGACATGCTCTTGCGTGATGCCCGGCTCGCCGTGCATGTCTTGCTGCTTGATCTGCGTGTTGGTGATCTCGTTGGCGAAGTCCTTGGCCTTGATCGTGATGGTGGGCAGGAAGTCGGCCAGCGGCCGACTTTCGGGCACTGCCAGGCGGTCCTTCATGTTCTGCGTGCTCAGGCCCCCGAACAACGCGGCATCTCCCTTGCTCAGGATGCGGCCGAAGCCCTGGCTGTCGATACCGCGTTCGTAGAGCACGCCCGACAGCTCCTTCTGCGACAGCGTCAGTTTCTCGCGCGCCTGCAGCCGCTCCCACTCGGCGATGCGGGCCTCGATGACTTCCTGCTTGCGCGTCTGCACGGCGAAGTAGGTCATCGCGAAGGCGATCGCATCCTTCTTCGAATCACCGTTCTGCGCGATCAGATAGCAGGCGTAGCGCGTCAGCTCCACATCGACGACCTCGCGCTGCGCGCCCTTGCCGAGGTCGATCTTCTTGCTGACGTCAGCAAAATGATCGCCCACGGCCTGCCCCGCGTTGGCGCAGGCCGTGCGGGCCTTGTCGATGACGGTCTCGAAGTTGCGCCACTGCGTGTAGCCCAGTAGTTCCTGCAACTCGCGCGCGAGCCAGTACTCGACACCGTCGCGGTTGCGAGCGCAGTCTTCGAAGCTCTTGTGCAGTTTCTGGATCAGGTCCTTCTTCATGCGGATGCTCCTTCAGCGACGGCGGTGCGGTCCAGCGCCGACAGGTCCAGATCGTCGACCGCGATCTCGCCGGTCATGAGCTTGTGGAGCAGGGACTTGAAGAGATCGGCCAGGACGGCGCGCTTCTTCTGATGCAAATCGATCTTGCGGTCGAGGGCGTCGAGGATGGTGGCGATGTCGCGCTGCTCTTCCAACGGAGGCAGGGGGAAGGGCAAGTCACGAAGGAACGCGCACGTGAGGGCTCCCTTTGTGCTGCCCCCTCCAGAGGCGATCTGACGAAGGTAGTCGTACCGCGTTTCGAGATACCCGCGGACGAAGGCAGGATCTGCCCGCGACGTGTCAGTGGCGATGTACGCAATGTGCTGATTGATGGTGGCTTCAGTACGAAGGACAGCACAGTGGCCAAGAGTCTTTCCTTGGCCCGTGATCGCTATCAGGACGGCGCCCGGTGCAATGCGGGGCAAATGGCATTCGGCGAGTGCCCGCTCAGTCAAGAACTGGTCCGCCGCCACGATGTCGCGGTCGTACACCTTCGCGCTGGTGAGCCAGGGGTAGGTTCCGCCGGTCCAATAGGACGCGATGCTCTTCTTCGGCGTCGACCCATTCCCCACGCGGCCAAGATCGCCGAGGGTGACAAGTTGCCAACTCTCCGGCACCACCCCGATCTCGGTTTCCTTCTGCGTCTCCCCGCGTAGGCCACGCGTGAACAGCTCGCGCATGGACACTTGCTTCAGCGCCTGAGCAGCTCCGGTGGAAGCCTCGCAGGCAACTATCAGGTCATGGACGCGCCAGAGGAGCGCAGCGATCGTCTGCTGTGCATCGAGGTCGTAGGGAGGCAACTCGAAGTCCGCGATGTGAATCCAGGATGTCCGGGGGTGATGGGCACCGGTAACGCCTGCCATTGCGTGCGCGATGAAGTCCGGCGCGTGAACCACGCACGCCAGGAAGCGCGGAGAAACCTCAGACTTCGCGCGCAGCACGAGAAGTTCGGTCGTGCACAAGCCGTCTGAATCGGCGAGCACGGCCTTGTCGAGGTAGGGGCGGAGCTTCCCGTAAAGAACATCGTTACGCTGAAATGCGAACTTGTGGCTCTGCATGTCAGATGCCTTGCCAACACCAGCCCAGCGCAGCCGCCCGGACGGTACGTGCTCTAGGCCAACGTACCGAGCTTCGGGCATGTCAGCGGGGTGGCGTTGTACCGCGATGAGCTCGCAAAGCGCGGCTAGGGAAACTCGACCAGATTTTAAGACGTTCATACCAGCCCCCCAAGCCTGGCGAGCGCGCCGCGTAGATCGTCTTCAAGCACCTTCTCGGCATCTAGCAGTTCTTGGAACTGCCGGATCAGTGCACCAAGAGTCGCTGACTCTTCGCCTGCCAAACTGGCAACCCACCGGCTAGGACTCAGGTTGTAGTCCGCCTCTTCGGCCTGGCCGGCGGAAATCACCGCCAGCTCGCCTGCGACAGGTTCGCCGCGCAGATACATGGCCGCCAGGAGGCGAATGTCTTCCTCGCGCAGGTAGTTCTTGGGGCGGCCCTTGCTGAACCGCTTGCTCGCATTGAGCAGCACGATCTTGCCCCCTCGCGATGCCGGCTTGTGCTTGTTCAACACGACGATGACGCCGGCCGCAGTGGTGTTGTAGAAGAGGTTCTCTGGCAGCAGGATCACGCCGTCGATCAGATCCCGGTCGACGAACCACTTGCGGACGTTGCGTTCCTTGTCCTCGTTCTTCGAGCCCGAGCCGCGCGTCACGGCGCCGGTGTCGAGCACGACGGCGGCGCGGCCGTGTTTATCCAGGCAGGCCAGCGTGTGCTGCAGCCAGGCCCAGTCGCCTTTGCCGCTGGTGATGCCGCCGGTGGTGCGGAAACGGTCGAACGGGTCGTTGGCGAAGATGTCGGGCGCGAACGGTTGGTTCCACATGGGGTTGGCGACGACAATGTCGTGCTGCCGGATCGTGCCCTCGGCCGTGCGGAACTTGGGGTTGATCATGGTGTCGCCGCGCGCCAGCTCCACCTCCATGTCGTGGATGATCGCGTTCATCTGGCCCACGGCGTAGCTCTCGGCCTGCAGTTCCTGGCCCGAAAGCTTGAGCGGCACCTTGGTCGTGGGGTCGAGATGACGGGCGACGAGCTGCAGCTTGACCAGCAGGCCTGCCGAGCCGCAAGCGTAGTCGTGGCAGGTTTCACCCGGGCGCGGCCGCATCAGGTGCGCGATCAGGAAGCCGACCTCGGTCGGGGTGAAGAACTCGCCCGCGCTCTGGCCCGAGCCCTCGGCGAATTTGCGCAGCAGGTATTCGTAGGCGCGGCCGAGAAAGTCGGGTTGCACGTCGGCCAGGCCGAGGCGATAACGCGGGTCGGAGAAGGTCTCGACGACGCCGCGCAGCTTGGCCGGGTTGATGTCGCGCTCGCCGTTGCGCTCGGCCGCGAAGTCTTCGATGTCGATGACGCCGCCCAGCGTCGGGTTCTGCTTCACGACGGCACGGACCGCCTTGGTCAGGTGCTCGCCCAGATCCTTCGGCGCGGTGCTGCGGCCCTTGTCGTCCAGGGGCCACTCGTAGGGCTCGCGCCCGCTGATCACGGCCCAGCGCGCCTCGCGCGGCAGGTAGAAGCGCATCAGCGAGTGGTCGGACTCGGCAATCTCCAGCGCAGTGGCGCGGTCACCGTATTCCTCGGCCAGCCGGGCGATCTCGTCGTCGAAGACGTCGGACAGGCGCTTGAGGAACAGCAGCGGCAGCAGGAAGTCCTTGAACTTGGCTGCGTCCTTCTCGCCGCGAATCGAGCAGGCCGCGTCCCACAGCATCTGCTCCATCGGCTTGGTGGAGGGCGCTGGGGCTGCACCCCGGGTGGCGCGCCGGCGTGTCACCTGAGCAGCAGCATCCGCAGCCTCCGGGGCGGCGTCGTCAGCGCCGTCCACGCCGGCTTCGGCTGCCAGTGCGAGGATGGCCTCCTGCGCAGCGCGCTGCGGCCGGTTGCCGCCCCCCTCCCAACGGTTTACCGTGGCGAAGGCGACGCCCAGGCGCTCGGCGAGCTGCTCCTGGGTGAGGTTCAGGGCTGCACGCACCGAGCGCAGGATGGCGGGGAAGTTGGGCTGTTCTATCATGTATGCTATGTTTGCTATATCGCATAGTTTTGTCTAGTCCATGGGCCAGAGCCTGATGCAGGCCGACTCGCGCCGACGGCGGCGCCGGCTTGGTCGGTGATGGCGATTCACCACCTTACGATTGGCCGATGACCACGCTTCGAAGCCTTTGCCTCCGGGCAGCCTTGATCGCAAGCCCGGATGAGAAGTCGCTGGCTACCGCTGGAATCGTGGCTGACCATGTCGGTGCCGATCAGTTGTTTGACGACGTTCCTCGCGGTGTTCGTGCTAGGCCCACCCTGGTGCCGGCTTCAAAGCTGTCCAAACGATCGGTCCAGACGAAGGAAGGTAGGGCGGCGCTCATCCATGCCCTCGCGCACATCGAACTGAACGCCGTGGATCTGGCCCTCGACATCGTTTGGCGCTTCGCCGGAATGCCAGACGACTTCTATCGGCAATGGGTCAAGGTGGCCCAGGAGGAGGCTTACCACTTCACTCTCCTCAGGGATCACTTGCGAGGGATGGGCTACGAGTACGGCGATTTCCCGGCCCACAACGCACTGTGGGAGATGGCCGAGAAGACCAAGGGTGATGTCCTGGCCAGGGTGGCACTGGTGCCACGCACATTGGAGACGCGCGGCCTCGATGCCTCACCCCCCATCAAGGCGAAGCTCGTGAATGCAGGCGACCTGCGCGCGGGGGAGATCCTCGACATCATCCTTCGCGACGAGATCGGGCATGTCGCCCTGGGAAATCACTGGTATCGCTGGCTATGCGCAGAACAAGGATTAGAGCCTGTGGCGATCTACGCCGAGTTGGCTGCCCAGTACGGGGTCCCAAAGCCGAGAGGGCCGTTTAACCTGAACGCACGTCGTGAAGCCGGCTTTACCGAGGAAGAGTTGCGCGCCTTGGAGCCTTTGCCAGCCGGCAGAAACTGACGTCAAGGTCAGTCATCAGGTTGATCTTCGCAATAGGCCAACTTGATGGCGTTGAGCTCGACGTGCGCCACCGCGTGCAGCAAGGCGGCACGCCCGGCCTGGCCGCGCGCCTAGCGTCGCGGCAGGGTGTTCGGATGCACCAGCCGGGGTCTGGCCGGCCGGCCAGGCAGCGGCCGTTGCGGCTGCAGCAGGCGCTGTGGGTCCAGCGGCCCTGCGGGCCCGTCCAGCGCCTGCACCGCCGCGACCTTGTGCGCCGGGTCGTCCACTTCCAGGGCCTGCAGGGCAGCCAAGCACAACTCCATCCCTAGAATTGTCGGCTTTGCCCAGGCGCGCCATGTCCGAGCTCAGCAAGTTCATCTTCGAAGGCCGGCCGGTGCGCGGCATGCTGGTGCGTCTGACCGGCGCCTGGCAGGACTTGCAGCAGCGGCGCAACACGCTGGGCCAGCATCCACCGGAGGTCTGGCAGCTGCTCGGCGAGATGTGCGCAGCCAGCGTGATGATGCAGGCCAGCATCCAGTTCAAGGGGGCGCTGGTGCTGCAGATGCAGGGCGACGGGCCGGTGCGCCTGGCGGTGGCCGAGGTGCAACCTGACCTGGCTTTCCGCGCCACCGCCCAGGTGGTGGGCGAGGTGCCCGCAGGGGCCGATCTGGCCGCCTTGCTCAATCCGCATGGCCTGGGGCGCTGCGCGATCACGCTGGATCCGCACGAGCGCCAACCCGGCCAGCAGCCGTATCAGGGTGTCGTGCCGCTGCACGGCGACAGGCGCGAACCCCTGCAGCAGGTGCAGCAGGTGCTGGAGCACTACATGCTGCAGTCCGAGCAGCTGGACACGCGGCTGGTGCTGGCGGCCAACAACGAGCTGGCGGCGGGGCTCCTGATCCAGCGCCTGCCGGTGCAGGGCGTGGGCAACCTGGCCGGGCGCCGCAACGAAGACGACATCGGCTTGTCGGAGGACTTCAACCGCATCGCGATGCTGGCCTCGACCCTGACCCGCGCTGAGCTGCTGACGCTGGACCGCGACGCGATCCTGCACCGGCTGTTCTGGCAGGAGAGCCTGCGCCGCTTCGACCCGCTGCAGCCGCGTTTTGTCTGCCGCTGTTCGCGTCAGCGCGTGCGTGGCATGTTGCGCGGGCTTGGCCGTGAAGAAAGTGAAAGCCTGATCCGCGAGCGTGGCCAGGTCGAGGTGGGTTGCGAGTTCTGCGGGGCGCAGTATCGCTTCGACGCGGTGGACGTGGGCGAGATGTTCACGCCGTCGCGCGACCAGCCGCCGGTTGGCGATGGCATGCACTGAAGCAAGGCCGCCGCATCAGCGTTGCCGTGCGTGAGGCACGGCCCGGGCCCGTAGCAGCGGTGACACGACGGCCAGCGCCTGCTCCAGGCGCTGGCCGCCCAGCCCGCCGACCACGGCAAAAGGCAGCGCGTTGGCCAGCAGCAGTTCACGCAGTGTGTTGTCCACCGGCTCGCGCACCTGCGGGCCGTCGCGCTGCAGGCCGTCGGCAACCCAGGGCAGGTCCAGCGCGGTCAGCAGGCTCAGCGTGACGCCGCGATGCTGGGCCACGGCCACCGTCTCCAGACTGCGGTCGCCGAAGATCAGCCGGCTGTAGACGGCCGTCATCAGCGCCGTGGTGTCGCAGACCACCACCGCATGGCCGGCGGCGGCCGCCGCGATGCGCTGACTCTGCGCGTGCAGGATGCCGGCCTGTTCGTCGCGGCGCGGTGTCCGCCCTTGCGCCGCGCACCAGTCGCGCAAGGCCTCGGGCACCCAGGCCACACCTGGCACGCCCAGGCTGCCCAGCCGGTGCGCCAGCGCGGCGGCCAGCGTCGTCTTGCCGGTACTCTCCGCGCCCAGGATGGCGATGATCAGGGGCTCGCCTTCAGCCATGGTCCGGCCCGGCCCGTTTTGCCCAGGCGCGCCAGCCCAGCACCGACAGCAGCGCGAAGAGCCCATACAGTAGGACCGTCAGCCACAAGCCCTTGTAGGCGAATAACAGCACGCTGACGAGGTTGACGCCCAGCCAGACCGGCCAGGTCTCGACGAACTTGCGGCCCAGCAGCAGTTGACCGGTGACGCTGGCCACGGTGGGCAGGGCATCGAAAAACGGCACGTCACTGTCGGTGGCGCGTGCCAGCAAGAGGCCCAGCAGCGGCCAGGCCGCCAGCGTCGCCAGCGCCGCCGCCCAGCGCTGGTGCGGTGTCAGCCAGCGCACCTGCAACTGGCTGCCGTCGCTGGCCTTGCCGCGCAGCCACTGCCACCAGCCCCACAGCGACACCGCCACAAAGAACAGTTGCAGCGACGCTTCGCCGTAGAGCCGGCTGTCGGCGAACAACAACCCGTAGAGCAGCGAGCTGGTGATGGCCAGCGGCCAACCCACGACGTTGACCCGCATGTTGGCGCCGACCATCGCGAGCGAAAGGCCAAAGGCCACGATCTCCAGCCAGGTGACCGGGCTGCCCCACAGCGTGAACGCGACCGCAAAGATCGTCACGCAGCCGGCGGGACCGCATCCGGCGTACGCCGCCGGCGCTTCGGGGAGGGGCTCATCGCGTGACCTGGACCAGGATCTCGTCCGGCCGCACCATGCCCAGTTCGGCGCGGGCCTTTTCCTCGACCATCTCCAGGCCTTCCTTCAGGTCGTTGACCTCGGCCGCCAGCCGTGTATTGCGCGCACGGGCTTCCTGGTTGGCGGCCTGCTGCGCGTTGAGGTCGCGCTGCAGGCCGGCCACATACAGCCAGTTGCCCTTGCCCAGCCACAGGTCACCCTGTACCACCACCAGCAAGCCGGCGAGGACAAGGGTGGCCCAGCGCATGGATGGTCTGGTTCAGCGCAGGTTGTAGAAGGCCGCGCGGCCCGGGTAGCTGGCCACGTCGCCCAGGTCCTCTTCGATGCGCAGCAGCTGGTTGTACTTGGCCATCCGGTCGCTGCGACTCAGCGATCCGGTCTTGATCTGCCCGGCGTTGCTGCCCACCGCGATGTCGGCGATGGTGCTGTCCTCGGTCTCGCCGCTGCGGTGGCTGATGACGTTGGTCCAGCCGGCGCGCTTGGCCATCTCGATGGCGGCAAAGGTCTCGCTGAGCGTGCCGATCTGGTTGATCTTGATCAGGATGGAGTTGGCCACGCCTTCCTTGATGCCGCGCTCCAGGATCTTGGTGTTGGTGACGAAGAGGTCGTCGCCCACCAGCTGCACCTTCTTACCCAGGCGGTCGTTGAGGATCTTCCAGCCCGCCCAGTCGCCTTCGTGCATGCCGTCCTCGATGCTCACGATGGGGTACTTGTCGACCCAGGTGGCGAGGATGTCGGTCCACTCGGCGGCGGCCAGCTGCAGGCCTTCGCCTTCCAGGTGGTACTTGCCATCCTTGTAGAACTCGCTGGCCGCGCAATCCAGCCCCAGCGCGACCTGTTCGCCGGCGCTGTAGCCGGCCTTGTCGATGGCCTCCAGGATCAGCTGGATGGCCGCTTCGTGGCTCGCCACGTTGGGTGCGAAGCCGCCCTCGTCGCCGACGCTGGTGGGCATGCCCTTGGCGTCGATGATCTTCTTCAGCGCGTGGAACACCTCGGCACCGTAGCGCAGCGCCTCGCGGAAGGTGGGGGCACCCACCGGGATGATCATGAACTCCTGCAGGTCGAGGTTGTTGTTGGCGTGCGCGCCGCCGTTGATGACGTTCATCATCGGCACCGGCAGGCTCATGCGGCCCATGCCGCCGAAGTAGCGGTACAGCGGCAGCCCGCTTTCTTCGGCCGCGGCACGCGCGACAGCCATGCTGACGGACAGCATCGCGTTGGCGCCCAGCCGGCTCTTGTTGTCGGTGCCGTCCAGATCGATCAGGGTCTTGTCCAGGAAAGCCTGCTCGGACGCGTCCAGGCCCATCACCGATTCGCTGATCTCGGTGTTGATGTGCTCGACGGCCTTGAGCACGCCCTTGCCGCCGTAGCGGGCCTTGTCGCCGTCGCGCAGTTCGATGGCTTCGCGGCTGCCGGTTGAAGCGCCGCTGGGCACGGCGGCGCGGCCCATGGTGCCGCTTTCCAGCAGCACATCGCATTCGACGGTGGGGTTGCCGCGGCTGTCGAGAACTTCGCGGCCGACAATGTCAACGATGGCACTCATGATGTCCTTTCGGTGGGATGGATTTAGACGGGTGCGGCCAGACCTTCGACCAGCACCATGTTGAAGTAGGCGGTGGCACCGAGGCGGTGCTGGCGCACGCCCTGGTAGCCGGCGTCGCCGTAGAACGCCTTGGCCTGCTCGTAGCTGGGAAAGCGAAGCACGGCCATGCGGTGGGGCTGCCAGTCGCCTTCCAGGCTTTCAAGGCGGCCACCGCGTACCAGGTATTCGCCGCCGAAGGCCTTGACCTTGGCCGGCGCTTCGGCCATGTAGCGCTGGTACTGCTCGCGGTTGGAGATGTCCATCTCGACGATTACGTAGGCGGGTGCGCTCATGCTCGATGCCTCAGGTGGCGAAGTGATTTTCCAGCAAGGGCTGCTGTTTGACGAGCCGGTCCAGCGCCGCGAGTTGCTTCAGCAAGGCCTTCATGTGCTGGAGCGGCACGGCATTCGGGCCGTCGCTCAACGCCCGAGCCGGGTCGGGGTGTGTCTCCATGAACAGTCCGGCCACGCCGACGGCCACCGCGGCCCGTGCCAGCACCGGCACGAACTCGCGTTGCCCGCCGGAGCTGCTGCCTTGGCCGCCCGGCAGCTGCACGCTGTGCGTGGCGTCGAAGACCACCGGTGCGCCGGTCTCGCGCAGGATGGCCAGGCTGCGCATGTCGGCAACGAGGTTGTTGTAGCCGAAGCTCACGCCGCGTTCGCAGGCCATGAAGCGGTCTTCGTCCAGGCCCTTCTCGCGCGCCGCATCGCGCGCCTTGGCGATCACGTGCTTCATGTCCTGCGGCGCCAGGAACTGGCCCTTCTTGATGTTGACCGGCTTGCCCGATTGCGCCACGGCGCGGATGAAGTCGGTCTGGCGGCACAGGAAGGCCGGCGTCTGCAGCACGTCCGCCACGGCGGCCACCGCTGCGATCTGCGCTTCGTCGTGCACGTCGGTCAGGATGGGCAGGCGCAGCTCGCTTCGCACCTTGGCCAGGATCTGCAGGCCCCGCTCCAGTCCGGGCCCGCGAAAGCTGCTGCCGCTGCTGCGGTTGGCCTTGTCGAAACTGCTCTTGAAGATGAACGGTATGCCCAGCGCCGAGGTGGTTTCCTTCAGCGCGCCGGCCACGTCCATCTGTAGCTGTTCGCTTTCGACCACGCAGGGCCCGGCGATCAGGAAGAAGGGCTCGGCCAGGCCGACTTCAAAGCCGCACAGCCTCATGCCGCGGCCTTTGCCGGCTCGGCCAGGCGCCGCGTGTGGTATTCCAGCGCGGCCTTCACGTAACTGGTGAACAGCGGGTGGCCGCCCCAGGGTGTGCTCTTGAACTCGGGGTGGAATTGCACGCCCATGAACCAGGGGTGGCGTTCAGCGGGAAGCTCGACGATCTCGGTGAGCTTCTCGTTCTGCGTCAGCGCGCTGATCACCAGCCCGGCGGCCTGCAGCTGATCGAGGTAGTTGACATTGGCCTCGTAGCGGTGGCGGTGGCGTTCGGTCACCACCGGTCCGTAGATCTGGTGCGCCAGTGTTCCGGCCTTGACGTCGGAGCTTTGCGCACCCAGCCGCATCGTGCCGCCCAGGTCGGAGCTGGCGCTGCGTTTCTGGATGGAGCCGTCGCGGTCTTTCCATTCCTCGATCAGCGCGATCACCGGGTGGGCGCAGCTGCTGTCGAACTCGGTGCTGTTGGCGCCTTCCAGGCCGGCCACATGGCGGGCGTATTCGATGGTCGCGACCTGCATGCCCAGGCAGATGCCGAGGTAGGGGATGCGGTTCTCGCGGGCAAAGCGGGCAGCCACGATCTTGCCTTCGATGCCGCGTTTGCCGAAGCCGCCCGGCACCAGGATGGCATCGAACTGCGACAGCTGCTGCGCATTGGCCGGCGTCAGGGTCTCGGCATCGACGTACTCGATCGCCACCTTGGCGTGGTTGTGGATGCCGGCGTGGCGCAGCGCTTCGTTCAGGCTCTTGTAGCTGTCGGACAGGTCGGTGTACTTGCCGCACATCGCGATCCGCACCAGCGCAGCGGGGTGTTCGACCTCGTGCACCAGCGAGTCCCAGCGCCGCAGGTCGGCCGGCCGCGTGAGCATCTGCAGCTTCATGCAGATCATCTCGTCCAGGCCCTGCTCGTGCAGCATGCGGGGCACCTTGTAGATGGTGTCCACGTCCCACATGCTGATGACGCCGTGCAGCTGCACGTTGGTGAACAGGCTGATCTTGCCGCGTTCGTCGTCGGGGATGGGCCGGTCGGCGCGGCACAGCAGCACGTCGGGCTGGATGCCGATCTCGCGCAGCTTCTGCACCGTGTGCTGGGTGGGCTTGGTCTTCAGCTCACCCGCGGTGGCGATCCAGGGCACGTAGGTCAGATGCACGAACGCGGCATTGCTGGGCCCCATCTTCAAGCTCATCTGGCGCACCGCTTCCAGGAAGGGCAGACTCTCGATGTCGCCGACCGTGCCGCCGATTTCGACGATGGCCACGTCCACCCCCACGGCGCCGCGCTGGATGAACTCCTGGATCTCGCCGGTGACGTGCGGGATCACCTGCACCGTCTTGCCCAGGTAGTCGCCGCGGCGTTCTTTCTCGAGCACGCTCTTGTAGATCTGGCCGGTCGTGAAATTGTTGCTGCGCTTCATCTTGGTGGTGATGAAACGCTCGTAGTGGCCAAGGTCCAGGTCGGTCTCGGCGCCGTCGTCGGTGACGAAGACCTCGCCATGCTGGAAGGGGCTCATCGTGCCCGGGTCGACGTTGAGGTAGGGGTCCAGCTTGATCAGGGTGACCTTCAGGCCGCGGCTTTCCAGAATGGCCGCCAGCGATGCCGCCGCAATGCCCTTGCCCAGGGAAGACACCACGCCACCGGTGACGAAGACGAACTTGGTCATGTCAGGGGGCCGCTTCCAGCCGCGCGGATGCGCCGTGAAAGAGCCATAGGGGGAAATTCGAAGTATATCGGTGGGCCTGTGTCGGGCTGCCGACGGCTGCGGCGTATCATCCGCCCCGTTGGTGCTCGCAAGGCCTTCCGGCCAAGCGGTTCAACGGGAATCAGGAGGGGTGGCGCCGCCCGCGCGGCACGATCCTAACCTGAGCTGCCCCCGCAACGGTAAGCGGACGAGGGTCCACCAGCGCCCTCCGCTCATGTCGATTCCCACTGGGTGTGCCAGGCACCTGGGAAGGGCACATGGGTCGCCTCCGCCAGCCCGGATACCGGCCAACAGGGTTGGTGTGCCGTGTCTTGCGGTGCACCGTGAGGTGTGCCGCTGCGGGGAAGCAGTCGTGCCACGCATGTCGAGTGAGTCGTTCCCCCATGATTCCCGCTGTTCATCGCCCCAGCCGGGCCGACGCGTCCTTCGCGGGCGCAGTCCTGTTTGTCCTTCTTTCCGGCGCCGCAAGCGCTCAGGTGGCGTCGCCAGCTGACAGCGTGGTGGTCACCGCCACACGCAGTCCGCTGCCGCTGTCCCAGGTGCTGGCCGACATGTCGGTGCTGGAGCGTGAGGCCATCGAGCGCAGCGGCGCCAGCTGCGTGTCCGACCTGCTGGCCCGCCTGCCGGGCGTGGGCTTCGCGCGCAACGGCGGCCCGGGTACCGTGACCAGCGTCTTCGTGCGCGGTGGCGAGTCGCGGCACACCGCGGTCTTCATCGATGGGGTGCGGGTGGACTCGCAGGCCACCGGGGGGGCGACATGGGAGTCGCTGCCGGTGGAGCAGATCGAACGCATCGAACTTCTGCGCGGACCGGCCGCGGCCATTTACGGGTCCGACGCGGTGGCTGGCGTTGTGCAGATCATCACGCGCCAGGGCCAGGGAGCGCCACGCGCCACCGCCGCCGTGACCATGGGTAGCCGCTCGCTGCGCCAGGGCCAGGCGGGCCTGGCTGGCCAGGTGGGTGCTGTCGACTACAGCCTGCAGGCGTCGCACGGCCGCAGCGACGGCTTCAATGCGCGGCCCATCGCCACCGCCAACCCTGACGACGATGGCTGGCGGCGCAAGAACCTGCAAGGCCGCCTGGGCTGGCAGATCACGCCGGGGCAGCGGCTCGAAGGGGGTGTGCTGTCCTCCCGTCTGATCGGCCAGTACGACGGCAGCCGCACGGCCGATGACGTGTCCCGCTATGCACTGCGCACTGCCACGCTGGCCTGGAGCAGCCGCTGGACGGCCGGTTCCGAGACGCGCTTGAGCGTCGGCCAGTCGCGCAGCACCTACGAGACGCAGCCGTCGTACTACCGCAGCGAGACCACGCTGCGCAACGTCCTGCTGCGCCATGAGGTGCAGCTGGCCGGCCAGCATGTGTCGGTTTCGCTGGAGCGGCGCGACGATCATCTGCTCAACCCGGCCACCGCCTTTGCCGCCACGCTGGAAGGTGAACGCACGCAGGACGCGCTGGCACTGGGTTGGCGCACCGATGCCGGCGACCATGGCCTGCAGGCGCACGTGCGCTACGACGACGACAGCGAATTCGGCGGCCAGAGCACCGGCAGCCTGGCCTGGGGCTGGCGCTTCGCATCGGGTTGGCGCTTCAGCGCATCGGCGGCGACGTCGTTTCGCGCGCCCACCCTGTACCAGCGTTTCAGCGAGTACGGCACGGCGTCGCTGTTGCCCGAGACGGGCCGCAATGTAGAAGCAGGGCTGCGCTGGGCCTCGGGCGGCCACGAGCTGGGCGCCGTGCTTTGGCGCAACCGCATCGAACAGCTGATCGCCTTTGGCGCCGCAGGCCCCTGTGCGTCGAGCTTCGGCTGCTACGAAAACGTCGGCCGCGCCAGCTACGAAGGCCTGACGCTGAGTGGCCGCACGACGCTCGGGGCCTGGCACTTCAGCGGCTCGCTGGACTGGCACGACCCACGCAACCTCGATACCGGCATGCTGCTGGTGCGCCGCGCCCGGCAGCTGGCCAGCCTGGATGTGCAGACCCGCTGGGCCGGCTGGCTGCTGGGCCTGCAACTGCAGGCCAGCGGTGCGCGTTGGGACGACACCGCCAATACCCTGCGCATGGGCGGCTACGGGCTGGTGCATGTGAGTGCCGCCAAACCGCTGGGTGCCGGCCTGGTGCTGGAGGCCCGCATCGACAACCTGGGCGACAAGGCTTATGAGGTGGCTCGCACCTATGCCAACGCCCGGCGCGCGGCCCAGGTCACGCTGCGCTGGGCCATGCCATGACCCGCAGGGTTCTGTGCGGCCTGCTGGCGGCCAGCCTGGCCGGGTGGCTGCCAGCAGCGTGGGCGCAGGCGGACAGCCTCCTGCGCGACGACCGCGGCGTCGAACACCGCATCGTGGCCGCGCCGCAGCGCATCGTCTCGCTGCTGCCGTCATTGACCGAAACCGTGTGCGCGCTGCAGGCCTGCGACCGGCTGGTGGGCACCGATCGATACTCCAACTGGCCCGCCCCTGTGCGCAGGCTGCCCAAGCTGGGCGGCCTGGAAGACACCCAGATCGAGCGGCTGATGGCGCTCAAGCCCGATCTGGTGCTGGTGGCCAGTTCGTCCCGCGCGATCGATCGTCTGGACGCGCTGGGTCTGCGCGTGGTGGTGCTGGAGCCGCGTACGCTGCAGGACACCGAACGCGTGATCGTTCAGGTGGCCCGTGCGCTGGGCCGGGCGCAGGCCGGGCCCGCGTTGTGGCAGCAGCTGCAATCCCGTGTGGCTGCCGCTGCGGCCCGGGTCCCGGCAGCGCTGCGGGGCCGCAGCGTCTACTTCGAGGTGGCGGCCGCTCCGTATGCGGCCAGCCAGGCCTCGTTCGTCGGCGAGAATCTGGCCCGCCTGGGCATGGCCAACATCGTGCCCGCTGCGCTGGGCCCGTTTCCCAAGCTCAACCCAGAATTTGTCGTGCGTGCGCAGCCTGACATCGTGATGGCCACCGCCAGCGCACTGGCCGAGATGCCCCAGCGGCCGGGCTGGTCAGGACTTCTTGCGCTGCGTGAACGCCGCACCTGCGGTTTCGCGCCCGAGCCCTGGGACACGCTGGTGCGGGCCGGCCCACGCCTGGCCGATGG
>WBZP01001340.1_pt1 | contig 30721 bp, 18 predicted proteins | sample 5204301 | NCBI WGS metagenome assembly WBZP01 (sample SAMN12412401, study PRJNA552823) | activated sludge metagenome | isolation source: activated sludge from nitrification reactor of wastewater treatment plant... | place: USA: Pennsylvania | collected 2017 | reverse complement strand
GCAAGGGCGACAGCAAACTGGCAGCCCATTACTCCGTGAACCTGGGTGAAAATAAGCAGTTTGATAATTTTGGACGTGTTAACCAGGGGCATGGACTGGATCTGCAGGCAGCCTACGCCGTTACCAGCCATCTGGCCCTGCAGGGCGGATACGCCACCCGCGATGAAAAAAACTATGCGGATTACAGCGTGAACAGTGCAGATACCAGCCTCATCAGCTACCAGCGCCACAGTGCCGAATTCGGGGTAGGGTATTATACTTATATGACTGCCCGGCGCAACGCAGTTTTTCAGGTATTTGGCGGCATCAGCCTGGGACGCTCCACCTTTACCGACCGCTTTCTGAAAGAACCCGCTGCCCCTGAAAAATTTCACCGCATGGATGTCACCCGGCTCTACCTGCAGCCTGCAATTGTTATACAGGCCGGCCAGGTGTATACCACGGCGCTTTCCTCCCGGATCAGCATGGTCTATTTCAGGAATATCAGCACCAATTATTCCGCGGAAGAACAAAGCAGTTACCAGCTGGATCAACTCCGAAACCCGGCGAAAATTTTCTGGGAGCCCGCTTTTATCAACTATTTCGGCCTGAAGAAACTGCCCGGATTAAAACTGGAACTGCAGTGCGGACTGGCATTCCTGATGACCCAGCGTTTTGTGGATTACCGCAGCTTTAACTTTTCTGCCGGGCTGGTTGCCGACCTGCCTAAACTTTTCAGCCGCCGGACAAACCGCTCAGAAAACTAACAACTGTTAACATATTGGCGGCCTCATTGTACTTTTGTGCCGTATTGCCTGCCGGACCTGGATCCTCCTGATATCTTTTAATGAGGATTACTCCGCATGCTTTCTAAACCATCCGTTATGAGTTTTACACCCGTTCATAAAGTTCGTATTGTTACGGCTGCCAGCCTGTTCGACGGGCACGATGCCGCCATCAATATCATGCGGCGTATCCTGCAGAGCAAAGGCGCTGAAATCATTCACCTTGGGCACAACCGCAGCGTGCACGAAATCGTGGAGTGCGCCATTGAAGAAGACGTGCAGGGCATCGCCATTACCAGTTACCAGGGAGGGCATGTGGAGTTTTTCAAATACATGAAGGACCTGCTGGATCAGAATGGCTGCGGACATATCAAGATTTTCGGCGGTGGCGGTGGCACCATCCTGCCTGCTGAAATCGATGAACTCCACAGATATGGCATTACCCGTATTTACAGCCCGGACGACGGGCGCCGCATGGGCCTGGAAGGTATGATCGAGGATGTGATCCGCGCCTGTGATTTCCCGCTCAACGGACAGGGAGATTATCCCGGGCCGATGACACTGGGGGAAGCAAAGGATGTACGGAAAATTGCGCGCCTCATTACGAATGCTGAAAACGGATTACCTGCACCTATGGCTGATACCAGCGTGAGTAAACGGATACCGGTGCTGGGGATTACCGGTACCGGGGGCGCCGGAAAATCATCGGTAACGGATGAACTTGTGCGCAGATTCCTGAACAGTTATACGGATAAAACCATCGCGGTGATTTCCGTAGATCCCTCGAAGAAGAAAACCGGCGGGGCCTTGCTGGGAGACCGTATCCGGATGAATGCCATCTCTTCACCCCGGGCGTATATGCGCAGTCTCGCTACCCGCGAAAGCGACAAAGCCCTGAGCGCGTACGTGCAGGATGCCATTCAGATATGCAGGTCAGCCGGGTATGATTTTATCATCCTGGAGAGTGCGGGGGTGGGGCAGAGTGACGCGTCTATCCTGGAGTATGTAGACCTGAGCATGTATGTGATGACACCCGAGTACGGCGCCGCTTCCCAGCTGGAAAAGATCAATATGCTGGATTACGCGGATGTGGTATGCGTGAATAAATTCGATAAAGCCGGCGCACTGGATGCCCTGCATGATGTGCGCAAGCAGTACAAACGCAATCATGGTTTGTGGAGTGCCAAAGATGAAGAACTTCCGGTGGTGGGTACCATTGCCGCGCAGTTCAATGATGCAGGGGTAAATGAACTCTTTGAGCGGCTGATGGAAAAAGTGACGGAGAAATGCGGGGTTAATTTCAGCGAATCAACGGTGCATCATCCCCATCTCAGGGATACGAACAGCAGCACCAATATCATTCCTCCCCGGCGGGTGCGTTACCTGGCAGAGATTGCCGAACGAACCTTCGAATACAACCAATGGGTACAGGAACAGGCCGCACTGGCATCGCGCTGGTACCGGCTCAGCGGCGCGCGGGAAGAAGTGCCTGAAGCAGATGCAGTGCTGCAACCCCTGCTGGGCAGGCTGGAACAGCAGATCAGCCCGGAGAACAGGGATACTATCCGCAACTGGCCAGCCGTACGGGAGCGCTATCAGCAGGAGTTTTATGAGTTTACGGTACGGGATAAAATCATCCGCCAGCCGCTCACAGCGAAAAGTCTTTCGGGAACGACTATCCGAAAAGTAGTATTGCCCCGGTACAGCGACTGGGGAGATATTCTCCGTTGGCAGCTGCAGGAAAACCTGCCCGGTGAATTTCCTTATACTGCGGGTGTGTTTCCGCTGAAGCGGGAAGGGGAGGACCCCACCCGGATGTTTGCCGGAGAGGGTGGTCCGGAGCGTACCAACAAGCGTTTTCATTATGTGAGCCTGGGCCAGCCCGCAAAAAGGCTGTCAACTGCCTTTGATTCGGTTACCCTGTACGGGGAAGATCCCGGACACCGGCCGGATATTTATGGTAAAGTGGGCAACAGCGGCGTAAGCATCGCCACCGTGGATGATGCCAAGAAACTGTACAGCGGATTTGATCTCTGTGATCCCAAGACATCTGTGAGCATGACCATCAATGGTCCGGCCCCGGTGCTGCTGGCTTTTTTCATGAATGCAGCCATTGACCAGCAATGTGAACGGTATATCATAGAGAATGGCCTGGCGGAGGAAATCAACCGGCTGATTGAAACTACATTTGATGCGGATAGCCTTCCCTGTTATACCGGCACTGACGGGCACCCCGTGAAAGCAAGGCACGGTGCCTTTGAAGGGCATCTGCCGGAAGGCAATAACGGACTGGGCCTCCGGTTGCTCGGATTGAGCGGCAGTGATGTGCTGCCTGCGCATGTGTATGCACAGATAAAGGCAAAAGCCCTCTCTTCCGTGCGGGGTACCGTGCAGGCGGATATCCTGAAAGAAGACCAGGCGCAGAACACCTGCATCTTCAGTACAGAATTCGCGCTGAAACTGATGGGTGATGTGCAGGAATATTTTATCCGCAACCGCGTACAGAATTTTTACAGCGTCAGCATCAGCGGGTATCATATCGCCGAAGCCGGCGCCAATCCGATCACCCAGCTGGCCTTTACACTGGCCAATGGTTTCACCTACGTTGAGTATTACCTCAGCCGCGGGATGCACATCGACGATTTTGCTCCCAACCTCTCTTTCTTTTTCAGCAACGGCATGGATCCTGAGTACAGTGTTATCGGGCGGGTGGCACGACGCATCTGGGCAAAAGCCATGAAGCTGAAGTACAAAGGGAATGAACGTTCACAAAAACTCAAATACCATATCCAGACCAGCGGCCGTTCCCTGCATGCGCAGGAAATTGATTTCAACGATATCCGCACGACCCTGCAGGCGCTGTATGCCATTTACGACAACTGTAACAGCCTGCACACAAATGCCTACGATGAGGCCATCACCACTCCCACCGAAGAGAGCGTGCGGAGGGCGATGGCGATCCAGCTCATCATCAACCGCGAGCTGGGTACCGCTAAAAACGAGAACCCGCTGCAGGGATCTTTCCTGATAGAGGAACTAACCGACCTGGTGGAAGAAGCTGTGATGCAGGAATTTCTCCGCATCAATGAACGGGGTGGTGTACTGGGCGCGATGGAAAGAATGTACCAGCGCAATAAAATCCAGGAAGAAAGCCTGCACTATGAAACCCTCAAGCATACGGGCGAATACCCGATTGTTGGCGTGAATACTTTTTTAAACAGAAACGGTAGTCCTACTATTCTGCCTGCAGAAGTGATCCGCAGTACGGAAGAGGAAAAAGAAAACCAGATCACTGCGTTGCAGGCTTTTCACCAGCGGCACGCGGACAGATCGGCCATCATGCTTGCACGTTTGCAGGAGGTAGCGGTGGATAACGGTAACCTTTTTGAAGAACTGATGGAAACGGTAAAATACTGCTCGCTGGGACAGATCACCCGCGCATTGTATAATGTGGGCGGACAGTACCGCCGAAACATGTAATACCCACTCACCCGAAGGCATAACTGCTTTTTTATTTGTTAAAGGAATATTAAGAAACCGGCAATTTCAATGGCAAAACATTGAAATTGCCGGTCGCTGAAACCGTTTGGGCATCATATCGCTCAACGCGTGAAACACTTTACAGTCAAGGCTTTACAGTTTTGTTGTTTTGATTCGGCTTCAAATAAGCCCGGGAAACTTGCCTCTTTCCGTTGAACGCTCCCTCCTACCTTTGTGTTGTGAATGTGATTTATCCGTATCAGACACTGACTTCCGTTCAGTAAAAGGCGCACAACACCGTCGTTCATTTTATCAGCACTGCGCCCGGTCAAATCTTCACCGAAGCCTGCCATCTGACCTTAACGTTTGCCAAAAAAAGTCTGTATGAGAAGCTACTGCACAGCAGTACAGAAAAATATTTATTAACCGTTAAACCATAAACACCATGACAAACATCAGAAACATCGCAGTAGCGCTTTCAGCGATTGTGCTCACTGCCGGCAGCAGTTTTGCCGCCCCCGTATCTCCTGTGAACACTGTAAAAACGGAAGAGCCTTCCGCTGAGCCTGTAAGTGTAAACTTTATCGGCGAAGACGCAGATTATCTCTACTTCCGGGTAGCAGTAAAAAAGGGTTCCAACAAAGTAGTGGAACTGTCTGTATCGGATCTTTTCGAAGGCGAACTGTTTTCAACAGTGTATGCAACCGATAAGGTGCAGACCCTGAAAATTGAAAAGCGCTTTGATCAGCAGCTGGATTTTACCGTGAAAGCCGGCAGGAAAAATTATTCCCGCACCTATACCATCATGCCCACGGTGGTACTGGAAAAGCTGTAATCCCGGCAGGCATTTCGCCATGGCGCAGACATTTTACCGTAAAACAAACGCATCATCCTGTATGTTCCGGATGAACAACCGGAAGCATACAGGATGCTTTTTAGCAGGTCAGGCGGCTGTAGTGATGAATTTCACCAGGCAGCGCTTGGCAATGGGCAGCAGGGTTTCCTGCACCGGAAAGCTCATGGAAGTTTCCAGCGCATAAACAGCAGGGTTAGGCAGGCATGATCTTTTGTGGATCAGTTCCGACTTAATATGTTCGTAAGTGGAAGAAAAACTGCGGTGCCAGTTATCCACGTACTGCGTTTTAATACCCCTGTATTTTTCGTTGTGTTTTTCAAAAAAAGTAAGCCGGTACTGGTAAACAAATGTGTCTTTCTGATCGCCGTTATTCAGGAAAAAATATCCTTCTGAGTTATCCAGCGGCATGAGTCCCACGGGCTGAATACTGATTTTCTCTTCTACGAATTCATAAATCTCTGTTCCTTCACTGATGGTTTTTTTCATCCGGAGACTGGCATATTCAATAATATCCTCAAGCTCCTTCATCAGCTCCGAATCTTCAATTACCTGTTCATAAAACAGGGATAGCCGTTCCATTTGCAGGCCGGTAAGTCTTTTGGGAAAATGATCCTGCAGGAATCTTTTATTCTCCCGGAATGACACGATGTTGTTGTAATGGAAGATGATGTCGGCGAGCTGCGGATACAGTTTGTTTTCCCTGAACCCGCGGTTGATTTCCTGCAGGTAGGCGAGCAGGGTGTATTTCTTCAGCTCAAAATCGATAAAGCCTTCGGCAAACCAGGTTTCAGAAAGTGTTTTCATATCTGAGGCGGTTTAAGCTTCCTGAAATTACAAAAATTGCTTCAACCAGATAACGGATGATTCCGGAAAATATTTTCTGTTTCAGGGAAGCTAACACAGATGTGTAAAGCCAGTAAGCAGCTATTTGGTTATTTTAGCGTTTGCTGCCGGCCTGATTACCGGCAGCAGTTGAATAAACAACCGTGTATGACAGCAGAACACCAGCGCCTGGCAGTGAACAGCCGGAAAGCCATTCCGCTCGAACAATGGGGGCCTTACCTCAGCGAGCGGCAATGGGGTACCGTGCGGGAAGATTACAGCGATAACGGGGATGCCTGGGGCTATCTTCCGTTTAAACAGTCTCATTACCGGGCTTATCGCTGGGGAGAAGATGGCATTGCCGGCATATCCGACTATTTTCAGAATCTCTGCTTCGCGGTGGCGCTCTGGAACGGCAAGGACGAGATACTGAAAGAACGCCTGTTTGGCCTGGGTAATTATGATGGTAACCACGGGGAGGATGTAAAGGAGTTGTATTATTACCAGGACAATATTCCTAGCCATTACTACATGGAATACCTGTACAAGTATCCGCAGCAGGCTTTTCCCTACGATGACCTGCTGCTGAAAAATAGGCAGCGGGGAAAGGATGAGCCTGAATATGAGTTGCTGGATACCGGTGTATTTGACAATAATGAGTATTTTGATGTGGCAGTAACCTATGCCAAACAGAACCCGCAGGATATTTATATTAAAATAGCCGTCACCAACCGGGGAAGATCAGCCGCTCCCATTACAGTTTTACCCACACTCTGGTTTTATAACCGTTGGGTATACACGAAGGATGAACCCCGTCCGCAACTGCGGCTGCTGGATAAGAACACAGTTGTTGCCAACCATCACCGGCTGGGGCAGTATTATTTTTATTTTCAGTCTGCCAACGACCGACTCTTCACAGAAAATGAAACCAACTTTTTCAAATTCAATGGTACCGGCGATAAAAACGCTTTTACCAAAGATGCTTTTCATGACGCCCTGATACAGGGTACCCACCGCGCCCGCCTGCGCAATAAAAAGGAAGGCACCAAGTTTTCACCGGTGTATGAATGGACGCTCAAGGGGGGTGAAACGCGCGTACTCTATTGCCGGCTCACCAGCCAGGCGGATGCCCATCCCTTTTCCCGAGGTTTTGAAAGGGTGTTTGATGTGCGCCGGAAGGAAGCAGATGAATTTTACAATGCGGTGCTGCCCGATCATGCAGACCCCGATCTCCGCAATATTCAGCGAAAAGCGCTGGCCGGGCTGCTGTGGAGCAAGCAGTATTATCACTACGATGTGGAGCGTTGGCTCAGCACGAGCGATGGCATTACGCCTGTAAATGCGGGCAAGCAGCAGGGGCGTAACAACGACTGGAAGCACCTGAAAAACCAGGATGTGATTGCCATGCCCGATAAATGGGAATATCCCTGGTATGCGGCCTGGGACCTGGCCTTTCACTGCATCTCACTGGCCATGGTTGACCTGGTATTTGCCAAGCACCAGCTGCAGCTGATGATGCGCGAATGGTATATGAAACCGGATGGACAGTTGCCGGCCTATGAATGGAATTTTGGAGATGTGAATCCGCCGGTACAGGCATGGGCCGCCATGGAAATTTACCGCATCGAACAGGAAACACATGGCAAAGGGGATATCCTCTTTCTTAAAAGGGTGTTTCAGAAACTGCTGATCAACTTTACCTGGTGGGTGAACCGGAAAGACCGGAATGGCAACAGTGTGTTTGAAGGCGGATTCCTCGGGCTGGATAATATCGGGGTATTCAACCGGAGTCATCATTTCACCGAGGGCATGCAGCTGGAACAGGCCGATGGTACCAGCTGGATGGGCATGTATGCCCTGAACATGATGGATATGGCCCTGGAAATTGCCCGCCATGATATTTCCTTTGAAGACAGCGCCACCAAATTTTTCGAACACTTCGTACTCATCGCGGAAGCGCTCAATGCGCACCGCATGTGGAATGAGGAGGATAAGTTCTATTATGATATTCTGTGCCTCTCAGGGCAGGATCCGCTGCCACTGCGCATCCAGAGTATTGTAGGACTTACCAGCCTTTTTGCCGTGAGTACCATCAGCCGGGAACAACTGGAAGCATTGCCGGATTTCGCGAAGCGCATCCAATGGTTTGAAAACTACCGTAGGGCCAATGGCCGTTTCTGGCCCAATGAGGAAAGAAGCGGCGGGCAGGAAATCCTGATTTCCCTGGTACCGCGGGATAAACTCGTGCACCTGTTAAGGCGACTGCTGAATGAAGACGAATTCCTCTCAGGTGGAGGAATCCGCGCACTTTCCAAATACCACGAGAAGAAGCCTTACTCGGTAACCATCAACGGGGAGCAATACACGATCCGGTATGACCCGGGGGATTCCACCAGCAACCTTTTCGGCGGAAACAGTAACTGGCGAGGACCGGTATGGATGCCCATCAATTACCTCATCATCCGGGCCATCCGGAAGTATGGTGAATTTTACGGCGACAGCTTTACCGTGGAGTGCCCGGAGGGCTCGGGAAAACAGCTGAACCTGGTAGCAGTAGCCCAGCTGCTGACAGAGCGGGTGGTCAGTTTATTTGCCAGCGATTCAAAAGGCAACCGAAAATCTTACGGTACCTACAACTGGTTTTACCGCCGGCCCGGCAATGAAGACCTGCTCCTGTTTTATGAATATTTTCATGGAGATACCGGCGCGGGCCTGGGCGCCAGTCACCAGACAGGCTGGACATCCCTCGTTGCGGATCTGATCGGTACACGGGAAATCAGGGAAGAAGACTGGAAAATGCCGGTTGACAGGGAAGAGCAGGAAGACTGATTTTCCGTGAACAAATCACCGGTTATGGCATTATGCTGGTATGCAATCATTTCCTTCATCCGCCATCCGTGGCTGGGAGCGTTTCTACCGCGCCCATTTCATCAACAGCCTGTCAGGCTTTAAATCTGCCAGCCTCATCGGTACCGTCAGTGCAGCCGGTATTCCCAACCTCGCACTTTTCAGCAACATCGTTCATATAGGTGCCGATCCTGCCCTTATCGGTTTTATCAACCGTCCGCGCGAAGCCGCCCCGCATACATTGTCCAATATTGAAGCAACCGGTATATATACCATGAATCATATCCATGCCGGCATGGTGCAGCAGGCACATCAAACCAGTGCCCGGTATCCGGAGGGAACGGACGAGTTTACTGCTACCGGTCTAACAGCTTTATACCGGGAGGGCTGCCGGGCGCCGTTTGTGGCGGAAAGCCGTATTCAGTTTTCCCTGCAGCTCAAGGAAATCATCCCGGTTACCCTGAACAGTACTTTCCTGGTAATTGGTGAAGTACTGGATGTTTGCCTGCAGGAAGGATTGCTGGAAGCAGATGGATATATTGCTGCCGACCGCGCAGGCAGTATTGCCTCGCTGGGTATTGACGGTTACTATGCATGTGAAAGAATTAACCGGTACGCCTATGCGAAACCAGGTCAGCCGGTGCGGCCGCTCAATGTCTGAAATACTTCCCCACGACCGGCAGGCGGGCAAATTCCTTTTTTTCGATCCGGCTTACAAACCAGGCATAAGCCATTGTGAGGATAAGTCCGGTTATAAGGCTGAATACAGTATTGCTCCATAGCCAGGTGAGTGCACGGTGGAGAAAGAAAAGCAGTACCACGATCACCAGGTAAGCCAATAGTTTTTTCCAGGCATAGGGAATCCGGTACACCCGCTGGCCCCATATATAGGACAGCACCATCATTACACCATAACAGCAACAGGTGGCCCATGCACAGGCCATATATCCACCGGAAGGGATGAAGGTGTAGTTAATCAGCACGGTGATTACCGCGCCGGCCAGGGTGATCCAGGCACCGGCCATGGTACGGTTGCTGAGTTTGTACCAAACACTGAGGTTGTAATAAATACCCAGGAAAATATTTGCCATCAGCAGGATGGGTACCACAGACAATCCTTCCCAGTAACGCGGTCCGATGAAGTGTTTCCACACCGGCATGAACAGGCTCACCACCAGGAACATCAGGGTGATTACGATAACGAAGAATTTCATCACGCGGGCATATACCGGCTGGGGATTCCCGGTTTCCGCCTGCCGGAAGAAAAAGGGTTCCGCACCCATCCGGAATGCCTGGATGAACAGCGTGATCAGGATGGATAATTTATAACAGGCATTATAGATACCTACCTGTGATTCTTTCAGGGCCGCATCACCCGGCAGCCACCAGCGCAGCATCAGCCGGTCGAACGTTTCATTGATCATACCCCCGAGGCCGGCCACTACTAACGGAAGGGCATAGATCATCATTTCCTTCCACAGGCGGGTGTTGAACTGAAAGCGGATCTGGCTGATCTCTTTCGTGAGGAATAAAAGTGTGATCACCGATTGCACCAGGTTGGCCAGCACCACATAATAAATGGGATTGCGCTCCGGTGAATAGAATAAACTGACCCAGCTGTCGGGATCAGTCGTTACCTGCTTAGCGCAGTAGCTGATAAAAAACCAGGTGAGGAATACATTCACAAGGATGCCCAATATGCGGGCTGCCGCGAATTTGAGGGGCCTGTTTTCCTGGCGAAGCCGTGCAAAGGGGATGGTGCTGAACGTGTCCAGCGCGATGATGAAAATACTCAGGCGGATGATATCCGGAAACTCCTCCAGGCCGATGATGCGGGCAAAGGTTCCCTGTCCTGCCCACAGGATGCCGCTGAATAAAAGGGTGCTGATGAAAAGGGAGTGGGCAGCGGTGCTGTAAATACTGTCTTTGTTTTCTTCCCGCGCCGAAAAACGGAAATAGGCGGTTTCAAATCCGTAGGTGAAGATGACATTCAGCAGCGGAATGGCAGCATAGATCAGTGCCATCTTACCAAAATCGGCTGTTTGTACAGCGGCGGTATAAGTGAGATATGGGGTCAGCAGGTAATTGATCAGCCGCGCGGCGATGGAACTGAGTCCATACCAAATTGTCTGGCCGGCTAACTGTTTAATTCCGCTCAAAATGAATGAATAAAATAAATGCGTTTATCGGTTGATCAACCTTTTCTGCTGCGCCTTTTGCCGGCCCCTGTACCACAGGAAGTACAGTAACGGACCCGCGATGGGTGCAAAATATACCATGTTCACCCACATTGTTTTTTCCCGCCGGTTGGGAAAACGGTAACGGTGGATGTCCACCACCGCATATACATACAGAATAAGGGCCAAGAGTAGCAGCGCTCCTATGAGGATGGCTTCCATACTTCTTTTTTTCAAATATAATGAAATAGGCTTTATGGCAGAGGGCTGTTACACTTCTCTTTCGGGGATGGAAATTGTATCTTCGTTGAAAATTGAGCAAATGAAGAAAATGATTTTTACCCTGGTAGCTGGTTTTGCGCTGCAGGCAGCGGGAGCCCAGGCCCGGCTGGCAACCGCCGATTTTAATAAAACCCTGCAACCGGCAGTGGAAATTGAAATTCCCTTCCCGGAAAAAACAGTACTAAAATCCATGGTGGAAAAAATTGAAAGAAAAGGCTACCGGGCTAAAGAGATCAAAGGCTATATGGTTTTTAAGGGAGTGATCATGGAGGAACTGGGAACGGGTAACTATGATCTGTATTTTAAGGCTGACCGGAAAAGCCGTAAGGAAAAAGATGCTTCCATCCTTACCCTGATGGTGGCTTCCGGGGGCGACCGTTTTATCGGCGACAGTACAGACGCCCGGGTAATCGCAGGTGCAAAAGAATTACTCAACCGGCACGTGGCGGATGCGGAAGCCTATGACCTCGAACTACAGATTACTGCCCAGGAAGAAATGGCAGTGAAAGCGGATAAGAAATACAATAACCTCGTGGAGGACCACCAGGACCTGCTGAAGAAAAAGGAGCGCCTGGAGAAAGATATCGCTGAAAACATTCAGAAACAGGCAGAACAGAAAGCGGCTGCTGAAAAAGAGCGCCAGATTCTCACAAATTTAAAGGCTAAGCGTAAGCAATAAGGCTGCCAGTTTTGCCGTTAAAGAGAAGTGCAACTCATCGTTGCGCTTCTTTTTGTATCTATCCGGCACCATGAAACTCTGGTATCTGTCATTGGCACTCAGCATTCTCTCCTGCCTCCTGTTAGGCGTGAGCTGCCTGCTTCCCGCACATTATACCGTATTCGACTGGTCGGCTGCTGAAGTGCAGGCCGGGGTGCTGTTTCCGGTACTGCTGGTCAGCTGGACACTGGCTTTATTTGGCTTTCTCTTCAATAATATTTTCATCGACCGCAACCTGGTTGAAAAAGGCGCTAAAACCATGCCGCCTGCCCGGGCCTATCTGCCCACCTACCTCGGCCTGCCGGCTTTCATTTCTTTTTGCTGGTTCATTATCCGCTGGTATAAGGGTAAACCCGAAGCCTAACGGTGATGCGGTCCTTCATGGATCAGCGGCACTACCGGTTCCGCAAAACGGGCATCTTCCGCCAGTGTTTCATCCGTAAGGGTAAACAGGAATGCCAGTAAATCCACTTCCTCCCGCGGCGAAATTTTCAGTCTTTTCTTCAGAAACGGATCCAGTGTTGACTGGCTGGTGTCGATCCCATTCCGGTAATGTTCCAGCACCTGTTGCAGCGTGAGCATGCGGCCGTCATGCATATAGGGATACGTGAGATAAAGGTTACGCAGACTGGGCACTTTGAATTTCAGGGAGTCAGCCCGTTGACCGGTTACACCCATTCTTCCCGGATCACGAATGGAAGGATCCATCTTCAATCCATTGTTCCGGAACCGGTGATCGGTGAATAAAGGTTCGCGGTGACAATGGCTGCATTGGGCCCTGAAAACGTCGTAGCCCTGCAGTTCACTTTGTGTAAATACTTCCCTGCCTGCTTTTACCCGGTCGTATTTGCTGTTGCAGGATACAATACTCCCGGTGAACTGGGCCAGGGCTTTCAGCAGTCGCCCGCGGGTAATGGCCGGGGTGCCAAAGGCAGCTTTGAACATTCGCCGGTAAGCGGTATCCGCCCTCAGTTTCGCCAGCACAGTATCCACATTTTCAGCCATTTCATCCGGATGTGTTAAGGGCGACAGGGGCTGAATTTCAAGTTGGGCAACCGCACCGTCCCAGTGCATTTCTTTCATCCAGGCCAGGTTGAAGAGGGCCGGCGCGTTGCGTTTGGTGAGGCTGTTATTAAAACCATGGCTGAAATCGTGATCCAGGGTTGCAAAGGCAGCAAAGGGCTGATGGCAACCGGCACAGGGGATACTGCCGTCCTTGCTCAGGCGTCCGTCGTAAAACAATTTGCGTCCCAGGGCAAACCCTTCCTGGGTCAGCGGATTATACTGGTATATTTTTTCCGGTGCCGGCCATCCCCTGGGAACCCGCAGCCTCAGCGGAGTGGGGCCCTGCTGCATGAATGAACCGGTGAGCAGGATGAGGAGGCAAATCAGTGATATGGTCATTCCGGTTTTCATCAGTTGTGAATACGGCTGTCATTCGTTAACTACTGCGGCAGGCGGAATTCTTAACTTCCGTTACCAGCTGCCTCATTTTATATATCAGTGGATGATTTTCCGGCGGAGTTCTTTGATTTCCCCGGCTTTCTTTTTCTGTTCCAGTCTTTTTTCCCGGGAAGCGCGGGTGGCCTTCGTTGGTTTTCTCTTTTTCGGCTCGAGGAGGGCGGCGTTCACCAGGGCATTCATCTTCCGGATCACTTCATTTTTATTGCCCAGCTGGCTGCGGGAAGCCTGACTGCTCACCTGCAGTTCACCAGCCGCGTTCATCCGGTTCAGCAATTTGGTACGTATGCGTTGTTTCTGAGCCTCGTCCAGCAGGGCAGATGCCGCTACCTCCCAGCTGCCGGTAACCTGTGTTTCCACCTTGTTCACATGCTGGCCGCCACTGCCACCGCTGCGGGCTGTTTTAAACCTTATTTCAGCACGGATATCCATACCCAAATGTAGTTTTTTTTGCGGCTGCCGCCTTTTGGCCGGATTTCCGGCGAACAGAGAGGGGTAGACGAAACACAGCAGATTGAAAACCAGGCATTCCGGCAGCTGTCCCTTTTTTGCAGGGCCGTACGCCCGTACCGCAAAAAAAATTACATTTGCATTATCCCAACTATTGATTCATGAGCAAAGGCATCTATCAATCTTTCACCAACAACAAGCAGCAGGGCCGCAAGTCATTTGCGGTACTGGTGGATCCTGACAAGGTGAACGATCAAAGTATGCAGCAGCTCATCCGCCTGGCGGCAGATGCGAAAGTGGATTATTTCCTGGTGGGCGGCAGCCTGGTAGTATCCAATTACCTGGATGAATGCCTGCAGCTGATCAAAAAAGAATGCAGTATACCCACCATCATTTTTCCGGGCAGCCCCTCCCAGGTGAGTAAATATGCCGATGCCCTGCTCTATCTTTCCCTGATCAGCGGACGTAACCCGGAGTTACTCATCGGTCAGCATGTGGTGTCGGCGCCGGTGGTGAAAAAAAGCGGACTCGAAATCATGTCTACCGGCTATATGGTGGTGGACGGAGGTGCGCCTACCACTGTTTCCTATATTTCCAATGCCAGTCCGCTTCCTGCAGATAAAAATGAGATCGCCGTATGTACCGCGATGGCTGGCGAAATGCTGGGCATGAAACTCATTTATATGGATGCCGGCAGCGGCGCCCGCCGGGCGATTTCAGAAAGCATGATCGAAAAAGTGGCGCAAGCCATCAGTGTACCCCTGATTGTGGGGGGTGGTATCACCGATCCGGAGAAAGCCTATCTCAACTGTAAATCCGGCGCCGATGTAATTGTGGTGGGTAATGCCATCGAAAAAGATCCTTCCCTGATCCGCGAAATGGCCGCTGCGGTGCACAGTGTGCCGGTGAGTGTTGGTTGATGGCCGGGCTTTGATGCATTCTTGAAAGACTCAGCGGGTTTAATTACTGATTATTTATTATTGATTATTGAGTCCTTGGGGATGCCAGCTTTTTTTGCTTCATCAGGCAATCCTCCCGGGTTCTATCCAATCGGCAAAGCTTTGCAATCAGGAAACTCCCAATAATAAATAATCAATATAGAATTAGGCAGAATAAGCACAAAGCTCTTTTAGAAATAGCAACTAACCTGTTTTCTTTTTTGTCTTGAAACAAAAAAGAAACAAAAAAATTCAAGGCTGCAGAAAAATAGCTAAAATGTCCGGCCTTTCGCTACGGCGAAAAAGCTAAGCATCAGCAGCATTTCGGGTTTCTACGAATACGCTGATCAGCAAAGTGCTTTTCTGAACACTTTCGCCGCTTAACGCTACAGACCGTACATTTTTTAACGCTATTTTTCTGAGGCCCAACGACCGTTTGGCAACACGCTACCTAATCCTGTAATCAATAATTAATAATTCTTATTCAACCCTCCCTTTCACTTCCAGCTGCACTCCATTATTGATCTGTAACGGTACACCAGCCAGTACGCGAAGGCTCCGCACGGCTGCGTTGGCTGTGAGCACCGGGTAACGGCTCAGTCCACCGGGAATTACAACATCGGTGAATTGATCGGGTACCGTGCCGCAGCTCCAGTTGCCGGGAGCGAACCAGCTGGTACTGGTACCGCCGGTCCAGTAATTGCGGAAACGAAGGGTGTATTCCACATCCGGCACTCCGTTCACGATGCATCGGTAACGGTAACCAGTACTCGAAGTGGGGAGGCCACTGATTTCCAGGATGAAATTGGTGGTGCCGTTATAGTTGATGCCGTCGCTGATATCCTGGTAGCCTGAACCGGTATTCACCTGCCATTGGTAAGCGCTTCCGGACCCCGCAATCTGGAACCGGATCACATCACCGGGGCATTGCCCGGGTAATTCCGGCGCAGTGTTGTTTAATGCAAACCAAAATTCGCCGAGTGAAGAGGTGCGGAACTCGGCATAATAACCTTCGTTGTGCGGCAGGATCAGGGTACTGTCCGGCGTAATAAAACGGTAGAGACCATCATTGTTATTGGCCAGTGTGCCGTCTTCTTCCGTGCTGCCTCCTTTGTAGTTCACCACGCCCAGTACATAGGCATCGGCAGGATTGACACAGCCGGGGCATTCGCTGCTGTTGATGATATCCACCACATTTTGTTCGCTGAAATACAGGCGCAGGGATACGGGGCTGGTTGGTTGCCGGGTTGATTGTACCACAAAACTTTTATCCAGGTAGTATTCGTTGTTGGAGGAGCGTACCGGGTTCAGATAATTCAGATACGGCGTGACGGTGACACTGCCCAGGTCCTGTCCGTGTGTATTGATTTCGCCCAGTACCCACCAGGGTCCCATCAGCTGATCTCCATAAGCGAAAGGAACCCAGTTATTGCCCCAGGGTCCGCTGTTGGTTGCGGGGAACAGGGGAGCAGGATTGCCTGCAATATCCAGGCGCTCGTGTACCCTTACATCATCAATGCCAATACCTTCCTGAGTTACGCCGCCGTCACTGCTCATGACCCATCGGAAGCGCATGGTAACGGCACCCGGGTCCAGTAAATTAACCGGCAGGTTATAACTGGCGGTATGCCAGCGGGTATTGGAGATACTCCATTTATTCAGGCTGAAATTATCATACCAGTTGGTGCCTGCACCGGCAGTACCCAGTTTCGTCCATGTTTTTCCATCGGTACTGTATTCCACCCAGGTATAGTCATAATCCAGTTCAATATCGTAAGTATGACTGAAAGAAAGTACCCACCTTCTATAAGGAGTCAGGTTGAAGCAGGGTGAATAGAGGTAGGAGGTTTCGTTATCGTTGTAATTGCCATTCAGCCGGGTAATCCAGGCTTTGCTGCCATTGGGGGCTTTGTTGATGATGGCATTGGCGGGGATGCCCCATTCCCAGCTGTTGTTGGTACCTTTCGTGTAATAGTTGCCGTTATCTGATTCAAAAGATTCATGATAAGGGTACTGGGTAATCACCGGGCTGTTATGCACCTGGTAATGCAGGATGCTGTCATTGGATGCATAACTGTCGCCGCTGTATTTGGCCCATACACTGATATCATAGTCGATATAGGCAGCGAGGTTCAGCAGCTGGCTGAAGCTGTAATCAATGGTTTGCAGGGCGCCGATGCTGCTGATGGTTTCTGAAACCACCGGCCCGCCGTTTACCTGGTAGTTCACCTGGATATTGCTGAGTGCATTGTTCTGGTAATTCCGCAGGCGGATGGTGAGCGGGGTAACGGCCGAAAGCCCGCACCCGCTTTTATCAGGCGAGAGAATGCTGAGTACAGAAACATCATTCACCGCCTCATTGATTTCCAGGTTATCAAAACTGTAACCGTCATCTATATCCACTTCCGGCTGTACACTGTTGGCCGAGGTATTGCCTTCCTGACCGATCTTCATCTGGAAGGTGGCACTGGCTGTTTGCGGCGGTACGGCATTGCCCAGCACATCATTGACGTTGATCATGGCTTTACTCCATTCACCCAGTGCCGGCTGGTTGGCGAAGAGGTCATAGGCTTCCACCCAGGGATTGTTTTCACTGCCGCGTATCCATACACGGTTACCGCTGGCATCGGCCTGCCCGTGATTTTTATAGTAAAAATCAACGCGCAGCTGCCGGTTGCTGTAGCCGGAAAGATTGTAACTGAAAACGGCACTGTCGGCATTGGCGGTTGCACTGTAGGGTGCCTGGTCAAGGGTGAGCGCCCGGCTGCCTGATAATGCCATGCCGCTGTTCACAAAGCTCCTCAACCGGCCCCGTGCCGTACTGCTGCGGAAATCGAGTGGTGAATAAGTCCCGGCGGCCATTTCCGCACCGGTTACTGTAAAAGCAGGCAGGGATTCAAAATCTTCCCTGAAGGGCAGGCTGGTGAGCGGATTATTGGGGATATCCTTCACCGTTTTGTACGCGGTATCATTATTCCGGAACGGATCGGCCGGGTGGTTCACCCACACTTTCAGCGGATAATTGCCACCTTGGGGTAACAGGCTGAAACCACCGGTGAATGTATAGGTAAGGGTACCTCCCGCCGCTATGCTGCTGTTGATGGGTTCGGTTACCAGCGGGGTGTTGCCGGAACCCACAGTAAGGGATACACTAAATGGTCCTGTTACTGTCACATTTCCACCGTTCCGGATGCGGATCCGTACCGGCCTGCTCACATCACCGGCATTGGAAAAGAAGCGGCGTGCGCTGTTGGGTTCCAGGATGGTATCCACCTGCAGATCATTATTGAAGGCTGCCAGGGTGCAGGGGCCGCTCCCCGGAAGAATGGACACCGATAAGGAACGCCTGCCCTGCGTACTGTTGAGCCGGGCCGCCACGCCCAGCCAGGCTGTGGTGGTTTTCGGCAGTCCGGTCAACAGAAAACTGGTGGAGGTAGTATTACCCACCACGCGCATACTGTCGCCCGTTAGTTGAAGCACATCATATCCTGTTGCACCATTTACCGCCGACCAGCTCAGCTGTACCGATCCGGGACAGGCATTCGAAGCTGTAACCGTTGGCTGGCCAAGGATGGTAAAGGGGGCATCACTCTGGTCAGAAAACGAGGAATTGTTTCTGCTCACCCGGATACGTCCGCCTGCTGTGACACCGGCAGGTACGGTCCATGAAAAGCTGCGGCTGGCAGCCGAAACGGCGGAAGAAAGTACCGTCCAGTTACCGCCGTTATCAGCTGAATATTCTATGGTGAAGGTATTGTTCTCATTTCCGGCCGCACTCCAGCGGATGGTCTCCGTTTCACCGGGAACCAGGGTTTCGCCGCCGGCAGGATGCAGTACGGTAACGCCGTTGGTGATGATCTCGTAAGTAACCACATACTCCTGGGTGCCGGCCGGAAGCGAATAACCGTTGATGTTAGCGGAGTAAATGCCCGGCGCCGGGTTATCAATGATTACCTGTTCAATATTGTTCAGATGATCGGCTGCTTCGGTGGCGGGTGTTTGTACGCCTACCGGATCCGGATTCAGAATCAGCGGTCTGCGTATACCGAAAGAGGGCGTCAGCACAACCAGGTCAATATCATTCACCAGCGCGTTTGCCGCATTGCCGGCTCCCGCCACATCATTCCAGTAGAGCATCACTTTCAGGCGGCGGGTATTGGCGGGCACATTGAAATTATGCGTATTGCTGCCATTGCCCGTCATGCTGCTGATGAACCAGCGGCTGCTGTCGATGGCTTCCACTGCCCGCCGGGCATTGATCATCCCGAAGCCATAGGTGTAATCGGGGCCCGCATTACCAAGGTCATCCGCGGTATTGCAGGCCAGGGCTTTCATCAGGGCGCCGGGAGGGGTGGCGCCACCCTGTAACTGGCGGTAGCGTTCGTGCATCAGTGTCAGCGCCCCGGTAACAGCCGGTGCTGCCATGCTGGTACCGTAATTGATGCCGTAGTTGTTGTTCGCGTTGGTAGACAATACCGCAAATCCATTGGCCGTGATTTCTGGTTTGATACGGCCATCCGCCACCGGTCCGCGGCTGCTGTAAGAAGCGATGCTGTAATTGTCGAGGTTGAGGGCTCCCACCGTCAATACGTTCTTGGCACATTGCCATCCGGACTTAACCGTACCGAACCCCGAAGGGAAAGGACTGCAGGTGAGATCACCGTCATTACCCGCGGCCACTACGTGCAGGAGCGAGGGGTTGCTGCTGATTTGTGCATCGGCATACACACTCAGCACATTATAGCCGCCTTCTCCCGCGCAGCCATTGGCAGCGGAATGATAAGAGTTATTGGTAACGACCATGTTGTAGTCGCTGGAATAAATGGGAGCGTTCACGATGATGTCACTAAAGAACTGGTTTACCAAAGTGGCTTTGGCAGCCATACCCCTGTTTTTGGGATTGATGATACCCGCACCCGCGGCTGTGCCGGCAACATGGGTACCATGGTTGGAGGGAATCCAGGGACTCCGGTTGATGAGCCGCCCGGTAAAATCGAGGTGCGAGGAGATATCCGCGTTATCGCCAATCCCTATCACCACACTAGCACCGTTCAGATTTTTACCGGAAGCGGCATTGAGTGCACCCGCGCCGGATGCAGCACGGGTATGATAGTTCAGTGCCTGGTCGGTTTGCTGCACCAGGCTGATATCATATACAAAGGGTAAGCGGGTGAGTGCAGGAATCTGTGCGGCATCATATTGCAGCATCAGCAGCTGACCATTCGTCCATTTTTGTGTCAGGATCACCGCACCTGTTTGCTGCACTGCGCGGCGCACAGCGGCGGGATCCGCCCAGCGGGAATACTGCAGGGCCATCATCAGCTGATTTTTTTTATCCTGCCCCGGCCGGTATTGTTTCAGGTCAGCATCTGCGCGGTATTGCGCCGGTACGGTATTCACGGAACGGATTCCGTAAGCCGCCAGCCGGCTGAAATCCGTGTTTTCTTCCAGTACTGCGAGATAGGCATTGCCGGGAAGATAGGTTTCCAGGCGAATACCTGCCTGCAGTAAGTCTGCCTGTTGCTTTTTTCCGGGCAGTTGCTGAAACTGCAGCAATACATAATAACGATGATCGAACAATGCTTCGGAAATGGAGTCTTTCCGGAAATTTCCCCGGGCGATATTATCCCCGGTAATAAAATTTCCCCGGGAGAAAAGTACAGGCATGTCTGCCGGCTGGCCAACAGCCAGCAGGTTTAAAAGACAGCCAATCAGGGTGAGCCGGACAATCTGCTTCATCAGTTAACGGTTGGTCTTTTTCAAGGCAGTACCGAAAGTAACGGATTTTGCACGGAAAACCAGCATTTGTGGGGCTTACAGCGTAATCGCCGCGTTATTCATGCGGCAGATGGGGATGCCTGTGCTATATTTGCACCCGGATGAACCTGGAGGTGCTGAAAAATGAGTATGCCGCCAACCCCCGCATTTTTCAGATTGCGGACAGGATTACTTTGTCCACACCCCAGCATATCCACCTTTCCGGCCTCACAGGCAGCGCACCTGCCTTCATCGTCAACGCCGTTTTTTCCCATCCCGCTGCCGCCCAACTCAATCACATGATCATCCTGCGGGATGCGGAAGAAGCCGCCTATTTTCATAATACGCTGGAAAATGTGAGCGGCGCGCTGGATGTCTTTTACTTTCCCTCTTCTTTCAAGAATAAAAAGAATTACCGGCTGCTCAACAGCAGTCATGTGATGCTGCGCACCGAGGCCCTTACCAAACTGGCGGCCGGCGGAAACAAGAAAATCCTGGTAACCTATCCGGAAGCTGTATTCGAAAAAGTGGTGCTGTCAGCCCGGCTTTCCGAGAATATTATTTCCATCAAACAGGGCGATGAACTGGATGTGAACGGAATCCTCGACCGGTTTGTGCAGCATGGATTTGTGCGCACCGATTTTGTGTACGAACCCGGTCAGTTCGCGGTGCGGGGAGGTATACTGGATATTTATTCCTATGGCAATGAAAAGCCCTACCGTATTGAGTTGTTCGGGAATGAAGTAGACAGTGTGCGCATCTTTGATCCGGAAACCCAGCTCAGTGAACGCAAACTGCTGCAGGTAAATATCATTCCCAATGTGGAAACACAGTTTGATACCGGCGAAATGGCCCACCTGCTGGATTTTCTGCCTGACAGCACGGTGGTGTGGATGCAGGACTGGACTTTTATCCGGGAGAAATTAGAACAGCAGGAAGAAGACCTGGGTATTTTCCTGGAACTGGTCAGGCAGCAGGGTTACCAGTCTCCACTCACGGAAGAAGAAAGTGAGATACAGGAAAAGAAGCAGGTAAGTGCGGCAGACTTTACCCCGGCGGTGGATTTTGAACAGCAACTGCACCGGCATCATATCATTGAAATGGGCCGTAAGCCTGCATTCGGCGCTGATCCTTTTTCAATCGCCTTCAGTGTGCGGGAACAGCCAGCCTTCAACCGGCAGTTCGACCTGCTGATTCAGAACCTGAAAGAGTACGAGGCGAAACATTATAATATTTATCTCTTTGCAGAAAATCCCCGCCAGCTCGAGCGGCTGCACATCATCTTCACGGATCTGAAAGCGGAGATCCAGGTAGTGCCGGTGCCCGTATCCATTCACGAGGGATTTATTGATGATGACCTGAAGTCGGTTTGTTACACCGATCACCAGATTTTCCAGCGGTACCATAAGTACAAAGTGAAGCCAACGGCCGGGTGCAGGAAGCGGTACGGATTGTGTACAAAGATGGCGATCTGCTCTATGTGAATATTTCCTCGCTGCATAAAATCAGCAAGTACAGCGGCAAGGAAGGCAGTGTGCCCAAAATGAATAAGCTGGGCAGTGATGTATGGAACCGGCTGAAGGAAAAAACCAAGAAGCAGGTTAAAGACATTGCTACGGACCTGATCAAATTATACGCGCAACGCAAGAGCCAGCAGGGTTTTGCGCATGCACCGGATAATTATATGCAGACGGAACTGGAAGCGAGTTTTATTTATGAAGACACCCCTGATCAGGCAAAGGCCACGGAGGATGTAAAGCGCGATATGGAGAAGCCCATGCCGATGGACCGGCTGGTGTGCGGGGATGTGGGATTCGGAAAAACGGAGATCGCCATCCGGGCCGCTTTCAAAACCTGCTGCGATGGCAAGCAGGCCGCGGTGCTGGTGCCTACCACCATCCTGGCTTACCAGCATTATAAAACCTTCAGCGACCGGTTGAAAGATTTTCCGGTTAAGGTGGATTTTATCAACCGGTTCAAATCCGCCAAAGAAAGAAAAGAAACCCTCAAAAAACTGGAAGAGGGGAAAGTGGATATTATTGTAGGTACGCATGCGCTGCTGAGCAAGGATGTGAAATTCAGGGAGCTGGGCATCATGATTGTGGATGAAGAACAGAAATTCGGGGTGGCAGCGAAAGAAAAACTCAAGCAGCTCCGTACTACCGTGGATTCACTCACGCTGACGGCTACCCCCATACCGCGCACCCTGCAGTTCAGTTTGATGGGCGCTCGCGACCTCAGTATCATCAATACGCCGCCCCCGAACCGGCAGCCGATCCAGACGGAGGTAATGGTATTCAATGAAGATGCGATCCGCGATATCATTTATTATGAAACCGAGCGTGGCGGCCAGGTGTTTTTCATTCACAACCGGGTGAATGGCCTGCAGGAGATGAAAACCCTGATACAGGGCCTGTGTCCGGATCTCAGCATCGCTTTCGCGCACGGCCAGATGGAAGGCGATCAGCTGGAGGATACCATCCTGGATTTCATGGACCGCAAGTATGATGTACTGGTGTGTACCAATATCGTGGAGAGCGGGGTGGATATTCCCAATGTGAATACCATTATTGTAAACAATGCGCACCAGTTCGGGCTGAGTGACCTGCACCAGTTGCGCGGGCGCGTGGGGCGTAGTAATAAAAAGGCTTTCTGCTACCTGCTGTCGCCGCCGATGAGTACGTTGCCCCCTGACAGCCGTAAACGGCTCAGTACGCTGGAACAGTACAGCGACCTGGGCAGCGGTTTCCAGATTGCGATGCGCGACCTCGATATCCGCGGTGCCGGCAACCTGCTGGGCGGTGAACAAAGCGGTTTCATCGCAGAGATTGGTTTTGAGATGTACCAGAAAATACTGGATGAAGCGGTACGTGAACTGAAGCGTTCTGAATTCCGGGATCTCTTTAAAGAAGAAATTCAGAAACAGGATGATTTCGTGAATGATTGCAGCATTGATACCGATCTCGAAATCCTGATTCCCGATGATTATGTAGAGAGTATTACGGAAAGGCTGAGCCTCTATACCCGGCTGGATAACTGTTCTACCGAAACAGAGTTAGAGGATTTTCACCGGGAACTCACCGACCGTTTTGGCCCGGTGCCTGCGCAGGTGGAAGATCTTTTCACCACGGTGCGGGTACGGAAAATGGCCGTAGAACTGGGTTTTGAGAAACTCTTCCTGAAGAATGATGTGCTGAAATGCTTCTTTGTAGGCAACCCCGAATCTCCTTATTTCCAAAGCGAAACTTTCAACCAGATCCTGCTGTTTGTGCAGAAAAGTACCAACCTGGCCAAACTGAAACAAGTGGGTAAACATGGCATCCTGGAAGTGCAGCGGATGGCTTCCATGCAGGATTTATTTGACTTCCTGGATAGGATGTACCGCTTCGTTCATGGCGCAGGCTGATTTACAGTTGCTAAATGAAAGCAACGATACTTGTATGCACTCAGGTTGCCGTCCCTGTTTTTATTCAATGCTTACATGCTTTGCTGCTGCTTCAGCATGCAGGACAAAATAAATTATTTGTGATCTTGTACCGGGCTGGTACAGATGAGAGGAGTTTATTATTCCTGTATATTGAGTGAACCACTGATCACCAGATTTTTTCCCGCGTTGATCCGGATGCCTGCTCCTTTTGCAATATGCTGCAGGGTATTCAGCAGGCATAGCCCGCCTGAAACGGGATTAATGATAATGGAGTATCCTGCAGGCAACACTGCGGGAGGTATATTTCGGTTCACCCAGTTCGCGGCATCCGTCCAGTTCCCGTTTCCATTGAATTCATATTGACTGGCATTGCTCACACAAATGAGCTGGTTCGCTGCTGTTTTCAGGTCGTAGGTGGTGATGCCATAACGGGTTTGCATCACCCAGGCCTCATTGCTGTGGTTGGACAGGGTGGTGGATGACCAGTATTTTTTATTGTTGATTACTTTGATGTAACCGGTATCCACACCCGGGTTTACAAAGCTTTCATCGCAAATGGAGCGCAGCTCCCGGATATTGGGAAGCCGCCATTCCGTAATGTTACCCAGTGTAAGGGTGTCTGCGTATTGCAGCGACTCTTCCCAGTTCAGGCTGTCTTTGCGGGGCTGTTGCTGCCAGGTAAGGTTGGTCATCAGGTCGGTGATGGTTCCATTGCCATTGTCTGCAAACCGGGCAGCCAGCAATTGGGGCGCATTGATTTCTCTAACGGCCCTTGTGTGATACCGGAAGCTGCCACCAGCGCTGATGGTTTCGTTCCGGGGTTTATTGCCGATACCGCCGCCCGCATTGGTCGTCCAAACTTTGTTGGTATCATTTTGCTGACGCGTGGCTGTCCACCAGTAATCAGCGGTGGTTCTGGTAAAAATACCTGTATCGATCGCGGGATTGGCAAATTGCAGGTTGAGGATGCTGAAGGATTCCGCTGCCGTGGGCAGCCGCCAGTTACTGTATCCGCCGAGGGTCAGTGTATCACAGTACAATGCTGCCTGTTCGATGGTCATTTCTCCGCCATCCTTCATTTGCCACATCAGTCCTGTAATGGTATCCGTTACAGTACCATTACCGTTACCGGTAAAAAAAGGAGTATTCATTTGAAAGTCTGCATCTTCCCCGAACGTTCCTGTAAAACCGCTTTCTTCACCCGTATCCGGCAGCCGCAGCATGGTTTTACGGATGCCGGGCTGAAAGGGAACTGTGGGTATCACACATTGCGATTGTGAAAAGCCAATGTAGAAAGTATCGGTGGTGCTGCCCGGGTTCACGAAGTGAAAATTGTATTTGCTGCTGTTGCTGTTGAAATCCACCCAGTCGTAATTCACCTGGTAGTTTTGCCCGCTGCGGGCATAACTCAATGAATATCCGTTATTGCCGGCATTGGGCTGACAGTTGGTGATAACGGCCCCTGTGAGGGGTGTGAGTGAAGGTCTTACAGGGCGGGCTGTGGCCTGGGGTATTATCTGAAGCGTATTGTCTTCGGTTACCTTGCCCGCCATTCTGCCGATCATGTACGGCGCGGAGGCGGTACCGTGATAATGATACCTGCCTTCCACCCCGAAATGTCCATGGTTCGCATCCAGGGGAGTCATATCAGTACCATCCGGTTCTTTGCTGCCATACACAGCATAACCATCCAGGGCAAAAGCAATGGGCAGGGTAGCCTGGGTCTGGCTGTAAAGGTGCAATGGCGCAATATGGTAATGATAATCATCGGCCCTTCCGCAATGACCTCCCCAGTTATCCAGTTGTCCGTCGAGGTAGGCGTCTACCCCGGTATTGGTGTACGGATTGAAAATGGCCACTCCATTTACGGCGATGGCGATCGCGCCCCGGAGAAAATGCTGCTGGTTTACGGGAACGGGTATATCAGCCATTACCGGGTTGAGTGGGATGCTCCAGGCATTGTTGTTATTGGCGGTGGTATAGCATTGCGGAATGGGTACCTGTTGCTGCCAGGCGGTGATGCCGGCCATCATCGGATGCGCAGGAATGCCTTTGGATTCCACGTAAAAATACTGGTTATCCCAGTGTGTATGCACAGCCGGCCTGAAAGGCGTAAACGCGGCCTCCACCATATAGGGGTCGGTGGTGGTGAGCAAACGGTTACGGATATCCTTATCTGTAAAACTGTATATAATCAGCAGTACGCTGCCGTAAAAAGCGGGCCGGAGATAAGGACGTGATCCTTTCGGGGTTGTCCGGAAAACATACACGCCTGCTGCACTTACCAGCAATAACAATAACATCGTTCCCCATCCCGGCATCCTGGCTCCCTTTTCCGGCGCAAACAGATTTTCCGGTTGTTCGAGTAGCTGCTTCTCAATCGCCGCATATCGCCTGGTTACATACTGACGGTCTTTTTCGCTGAACTGATTCAGTGGAAATCGCCGGACATTGTTCCCAGCATCCTGTATGTAAACAGTATCGTTTTTATACATCAGCAGGCTGCCCTCTATTGTAAGGTGGTCTGTAAGCTGCCAATGCCGCAGCATGATATTGCCGTAATCTATATCGTGCGCTGCCACCGGCACACTTACAGTCACCAGTAAAGCAAGCAGAAGATTTTTCATACGTAATTTTTTAAACTGCACCTGTTTATTTTTCTATCAGCGAACCCGGCAACTGGAAAAATTTCCCGGGTATCACAGAAAGGTTCGCGCCCGGTGCGATTACCTGCGTAGTATTGAGCAGGCAGAATCCGCCTTCAACAGGATTGATTACAATACTGCTGCCTGCCGGGAGGACTGCAGGGGGTATCCGGTTACCTTCCCAGTTGGCGGCAATATCCCACCTGCCGTTCCCGGTGAAAGTATAGGTCAGGCTGCCGGATGACACCGGATCTTTAATGACATAGCGGTGCGCCACGTCCATATTCCGGCGGCTTCCGTTTTCTTCATTTGGCAGGAAGGTTTTGATATATTCCACCTGCACACTGTCGGGGTTTACGGTTACCAGCATAAAACCCCGGCTTGGCAGCAGTACGCCGTTCGTATATCCATAACCGGGAGCTGAGCCGGTGAATGTGTTGATATTCCGTGCCGAGGGTTGCGGTACTTCCTGGTAAATCATACCGTCTTTGTCCTGTTTGGCATAGCAGTGATCGTGGCCATGGAAGTAGATATTCACTTTATGTTGCAGCATCAGTGCATGCAGGGGCTCCTGCCAGTGCGGCCGTGCTGTTTCAAATCCCCACGTGGAGTCGGCATTTCTCCCCCCGTTTTCAAACAGGTCGGCAAATTCTGATCCGCCCCGCGCATCATTGCCATTTCCTCCCACCAACTGATGGCAGAACATGAATTTGAATTTTGCAGTGCTGTTCTCCAGCGTTTGTTTCAGCCAGTTGAACTGGCGGTAGCCCAGTGTCCATCCCCATCCTGCCCGTTGATTGAGGCGCGTGTACCAGTAAGGGTCTATGACAATAAAGAGTGCATCCCCCCATTCCCAGGCATAGTAATTTTCACGGAGTCCCACAAAAGCTTCAGCGGAATCATTGCCTGTATAAAAGCTGTTGGGATAGGGGTTGGGGTAATACAGTTTCCGCATATTGGCCGCTACCACCGGCATGGAGCTGTCGGTACCGGTCAGTTTCCATCCCAGTTCTCCTTCGTGATTGCCCAGTGTCAGGAAGAGGGGGGCGGAATGGCAGAGGGTGCCGAAAAAGCCCCGGTACAAAGCCGTTCGTTCTTTGATGATCTGCCGGTATCCGGGTACCGGTTGCTGCTGACCCGGTGCCAGCACATATTTTTCCGACATGAAATTATCGCCCAGGTCAACCATGAAATCCACCCCTTTCGCCAGCATATTCTGCAGGGTGAGCGTTAGGGAGGCTGGAATGGTATTGGAATCCAGGTGGGGATCTGCTTCTACCGCAAAGGAAAATGAAGTTCCTCTCGGCCGCCGGGTAGTGAACTGGTGTTCTGGCCCTGCAGTGAAAGCAAGGCCGCTGCCGGTTGGCCGGTACCGGGTACGGTAATAATAGCGGGTGCCTGGTTGCAGGTTCAGCAGGTCATATTCCAGCGGAATGCTGTCGGAAAGGGATGTTACCGAGGTACTGTTGGAATAAGTGCCGGGTTGGGTGCCGTATTCCCAGTAGGTTTCCATATCTGCATCGAACATGACACTAATGGTAATGGAGCTGTCGGTGGGCCTTCCCAGGATTTCTGTAAATGACTGGGCTTCCAGCTTCTGCGAATACATAAAGCACAGGATCCCTATCGTTAATTTGCTGAGCATAGTTATTGGATATTCAGGTTGCCGGTGATCAGCAGGTTGCGGCTCGAAACAATCACGAGCTGGGCTCCGGCGCTGATTTGCTGGTTGATATCGAGTACACAGTTTCCTCCCTGCGCGTGTTCAATATAGATGGCATGATCGGCGGGGAGTATTGCCGGTGGTTTCGCTTTGTCCAGCCAGTTGGCAGGGTCAGACCAGTTGCCGTTGCCCGTGAAAACAAAGGTGTTTTTAGCGCGTACCCGGTAGGAGAAGGCCACTTCTCCGTTACGGTGTAAGCCGCTGAGGGTATCTGCGGGCAGATAAGCCCTGATGTAATCGATCTCCGCATACTGGGGATTGACCGTTACCCGGATATGCCCGGTTCCATCCAGGGTATCGGAGATATAAGAGTCGGCGTTGGCCAGCATGCCAATGTTGTAGGTAGAATCAGCTGCCATGGGCACAGCCTGGTACACAATGCTGTCCAGTTGTTCGTGTGCAAATACATGGTCATGGCCCTGAAAAAAAACCGAGACTTTATTGTCTTTAAAAATCTGGTGGATGGGTTTTGTCCACCCCTCCGCTGCAGGCCGGCGTTGCGGGAAGTTGAAGTTGTTGCCTGTGAGCCCGGTGGCATTTTGGTAACCTCCCCATTCAAATAACAGCGCATTGGTAACCCCGCCTCTTCCTTCACCCCTGATGTGATGCGCAAAAACGAATTTGTATTTTGCCCTGCTGTTTTCCAGCGTTCGTTTCATCCACAGATACTGTGGTATGCCCAGTGTCCAGTCCCAGCCGCCGGGTTTTGCAGAAGTGTCTGAACGGCTGTCGTAACGGTATGGATCAAGCACTACAAACAAGGCATCGCCCCATGTCCAGGAATAATAATTTTCGGGCTTGCCCATTCCGTAAGCTTCTGAAGTGTCATTGCCCGAATAAAATCTGTTGGGATAAGGATTGGGGTAGTATTTTTTCCTGGCCAGGGTTGCATTGATGGGCATATTATCCGGGGGAGGTATCGGGTAACTGAAATGACGTTTTCTTTCTCCTTCATGGTTACCCAGGGCCACATAGAAAGGAACAGAATGGCAAATCTGTCCCAAAAATGGCCTGTACATTTTATGCAAACTATCAATTTCAGCTGCCGTGATGGTATAGGTGCGGTCAAGATAGCTGTGATCATCGCCGAAGATATCGCCCAGTGAAAGCATGAAGTCAGGCTTATCATTTGCCTGGTTGGCCAGGGTTACCCGGTACATATTGGCAACCCCTTTTTTATCATAGAGGTGCTCATCGGCTTCAATGGTAAAGCAGAAGCTGCTCCCGGCCGGCCGTTGGGTTATAAAGCTGTATTCGGGGCTGAAGCTAAAGGAGGTTCCGGCCGCCGGTTTGTATTGCATCCGGTAAAAGTATCGGGCACCCGGCGTGAGTCCTGTCAGGTCTACCTCATCCGGAATACCTGCCGCATTGATTTGGGAGGGGGTGGCCCGGGTATAATTGCCGGGTTGAGTACCGAATTCAAAAAAGTACTGGTAGGGCTGGCTGAATAAAACACTGATGGTGATGGCACTGTCTGTGTGGCGACCCAGGATCAGCGAATAGGGTTGTGCCTCCGCTGGAGGAAGGATGGCGATAAACATAATACAGCACAAGGCTGTTTTCAGGCAAGCGGCAGCTTTGGGTATCAAAGGTGATTGTACTGCGGAATTTTAGGAGGCAGGTATCCGCAATGAACCGTTTGATTTGAATTTGTCCAGAAAGTTTAAAGAATTACTGATTTTATTTATGGATTCTCTGCACCGGTGAGTAATTTATGTTTGAAGTAGCTGTAAATCAATCCAAAAAAAGATCAGGTGATTTTCTCCAATGCCTGCTCCAGGTCACGTTTCAGATACTCGGCCTCTTCCAGTCCCACGTACAGCCGCAGCATCCGGTGTTCGGGATTTTGGGCATTGAATTTTTCAGGCCGTATACCGGCGCAGCGGGGCAATATCAGGCTTTCATGGCCGCCCCAGCTCACTGCCATGCGGATATGCTGCAGGGATTCACAAAAGGATTCCACCTGTGTTATTTTTTCTGCCTTCAGGTAAAAACTCAGTAATCCGCAGGCGCCCTTCATCTGTTTTACAGCCAGCGCGTACTGAGGGAAATCTTCATCCAGGGGAAACAGTACTTTTTCCACTTGGGGATGTTGTTTCAGGTAATCCAGTATGGTATGCGTGGTTCGGCTGATATGTTCCAGCCGCATGGGCAGGGTACGCAAACCACGAATCAGCAGCCAGGCATTGAAAGGAGATATCCCGCTGCCGGTATTGAGGTATTCACTGTGAAAGATTTTTTCCATCTGTGCACGGGATCCGCTCAGCACGCCGGCCACCACATCGCTGTGCCCGCCGATGTATTTGGTGGCGGATTGCAGGCTGAGGTCAATGCCCATCTCCAGCGGTCGTTGATACAAAGGCGTACAGTAGCT
>WBZP01001339.1_pt1 | contig 30733 bp, 23 predicted proteins | sample 5204301 | NCBI WGS metagenome assembly WBZP01 (sample SAMN12412401, study PRJNA552823) | activated sludge metagenome | isolation source: activated sludge from nitrification reactor of wastewater treatment plant... | place: USA: Pennsylvania | collected 2017 | reverse complement strand
GTTTTCCCCAACCCCACCACAGGCAAACTGACAATCAGCACCGCAAAGGCTTCAGCCGCAGGGTATCGGCTGGTCTTGCATTCCTTGTACGGAATCCGAGTCTATACGGAAACAGTCCTGCGTGATGAACAAACTACTGGTACAGTGGATGTTTCTGCTTTGCCGCCTGGGGTCTACCAGTTGAGCATCGAAGAAGCATTGTCGATATACAGAAAACAAATCGTCCTGATTCGATGAAGCATTTGCTCTTAATCATATCCTTGATTTCATCTTTATCCGGCAGCGCTCAGTTTACGGATCGCTACTGGGCTTTTGGCGATAGTGCTGGTATTGATTTTCGGACACCCGGAAGCCCTGTAGCTGCTGAATCCATCCTGCGTTCCAGGGGGACTTGTGTAAGCATCTGTGATTCTGCTGGAAACCTCCTTTTTTATGGTGGCACGCCCAATGTAAACCTGTGGCCACAAACGACTGTAATGTATTTGGGATACTTGTTAAACAAGAATCATGATTTAATGGAGAATGCTGATACACTCGTTGGCAACGGATGGTATCAGGAAATGGTGATTGTGCCTAATCCGGCTAACGACAATACTTTTTACGTTTTTCACGCTGGTATTACTCCCGGGCCTGATCAGGGATTTTTCTATACCACTGTGGACCTTAATTTCAATGGTGGCCTAGGAAGAGTTGTACAGAAGAATGTGCAACTGCAATCATTTGTAGTTAACGATGGTTTGGCTGCCGTAAAACACGGCAATGGCCAGGATTGGTGGTTAATACACAAGGAAGGCACCATTGGACAATTGAGCGATGAAGTGTACACCTATCTGATAAGTCCTGATGGTATTCACCCTCAACCTGTACAGCTAATCGGCCGGGCAAGTGAAACTAATCTCCTTCGGCTAAAGTTCAGCCCAAGCGGAAATACCCTAGTTGCGACCGATTGCAACCAATTTATCGAACTTTTCGACTTCGACCGCTGCACCGGGTTATTGAGTAATCCCCGGTTTGTTCATCAGCGTCAGGTAACCACGCTCAATGGGTTGTTTTGGTCGAGTGAGTTTAGCCCGGATGAGACGAAACTTTATTTAACTACCATTCCTTACGGCAATAACGACTCCATATCCTGTCTCATCCAGTTCGATTTGGAAGCGCCGGACATTGAAGCTTCGATGGACACACTTCAAGTATTTCCGCAGCCGTTCGTGTGTGGTTTCGTTAAGCTTGCACCGGATAGTCAGATCTATCTGACTCATATGACGGCAGAAAATGATTGTGACTTCTTCTACCTCTACTGCGACACCACCTACTACCCCGAGATCATGAACCTGAGCGTGATCCACCAGCCCGATGAGTTGGGGGCGTTGTGTGATTTCCGGCCGTATAGTTTTTATCTGGGTGGTCATCGCTCCTACCACGGCCTGCCCAACAACCCCAACTACGAGCTGGGGCCGCTGGCGGGGAGTGTGTGCGATACGCTGATTATGAGCGAGAGTCAGGTGCCGGTCTTGGAACCTGCGCAGTTGAAACTGTTTTTCCATGCCGGCTGGCGGCAGTTGTTCGTGAACGGGCAGCAGCTCAAGGGTAAGCAGGGCAGTCTCTTGCTCTACTCGGTTACCGGCCAGTTGCTCCGCCGTGAGGAGATCAGCATCCAGCCGCCCTACTACACCCGCCAATGGGACCTTACCGGAACCGCCCCCGGCGTGTACATCGTAGTCCTGGAAACGGAGAAGGAACGGGTGAGTGGACGGGTGGTGGTGGAGTGACCGACGTTCGCGCCTTATTCATGATGGCACGCGGATACCGCGGATAAGGCGGATGCTCGCGGAAGATTATCCGTTTAAATCCGCGACATACTCGGGATTCGCAAGCGAACCAATCCAGAGCACTCTGTTTCTACCAGAAATCGACAAGTTCAGGATTGGCTAAAAGAAATTACACTCAGAATTAAGGTTGATTTTGACTTTTTTTCGGGGTTTTTAGGTGGCGGTCATGAAGTCATCCGCAAAGGCTTGCAAACCTTACAATGGGCAGTGAGCCCCTTTATTCCGCTTAAAATCTGAAACTAATTGAATAGCCTCCCGTTTCACGACCATATTCATTTACTACAGAAAGCGAGGGAGCATGCGCCAGTTAAAAATCACCAAGCAGGTCACCAACCGGGAGACCGCTTCTTTAGACAAGTATTTACAGGAAATCGGCCGTGTCGAGCTGATAACGGCGGAAGAAGAAGTACGCCTCGCCCAACTCATCAAGAAAGGTGATGCCAAAGCGTTGGAACGCCTCACCAAGGCCAACCTGCGTTTCGTGGTGTCCGTGGCCAAGCAGTACCAGAATCAGGGACTTACCCTGGGCGACCTCATCAACGAGGGCAACCTGGGCCTGATCAAAGCCGCCCAGCGTTTCGACGAGACCCGTGGCTTCAAGTTCATCTCCTATGCCGTGTGGTGGATCCGTCAGTCCATCCTCCAGGCCCTGGCCGAACAGTCGCGTATCGTGCGCCTTCCCCTGAATAAGATCGGGTCGATCAACAAGATCAACAAGACCTTCTCCAAGCTCGAGCAGGAATACGAACGCGAACCGTCGCCGGAAGAGATCGCCGAGGCGATGTCGATGAACATCGACGACATCAAGGAAGCCCTGCGTACCTCCGGCCGCCACGTGAGTATGGACGCTCCCCTGCAACAGGGCGAGGACAGCACACTGATGGACGTACTCGGCGACGACGACCAGCCGAACCCCGACCATACGCTCATCAAGGAATCGCTTCGCCGTGAAGTGGAACGCGCACTCTATACGCTCACCACCCGCGAAGCCGATGTGATCCGTCTCTACTTCGGCCTGGCCGGCGAACAGCCGATGACCCTCGAAGAGATCGGCGAACGCTTCGATCTTACCCGCGAGCGCGTACGCCAGATCAAGGAAAAGGCGATCCGCCGGCTGAAGCATACTTCCCGTTCCAAGATCCTGAAGACCTACCTGGGTTGATCCGCCGTCGGCGGACATCCGAGGCAAAAGAGGGCGCAAAAGCCCTCTTTTTTTGTTTCCTGCCCTTTTCGAGGTTATCCGTAATTTCACCACACGATAGCACCTGCCCCATGCCCCTCATAGCCCCTTCCATACTCTCCTCCGATTTCGGCAACCTCCAGCGCGATGTGGAACTGATCAACCGCAGCGAAGCCGACTGGTTCCACATCGACATCATGGACGGGGTCTTTGTGCCGAACATCTCCTTCGGTTTCCCGGTGCTGAACGCCATCCGCAAACACGCACGCAAACCGCTCGACGTGCACCTGATGATCGTACAACCGGAGCGATACATCACCCGCTTCCGGGAGTCCGGGGCCGAGGTGCTGACCGTTCATTACGAAGCCTGTCCCCATCTCCACCGCACCGTGCAGGAGATCCGCGCAGCCGGCATGGCGCCGGGCGTGAGCATCAACCCGCACACCTCCGTCGAATTGCTCGACGACATCGTGCAGGACCTCGACCTGGTGCTGATTATGAGTGTGAACCCCGGCTTCGGCGGACAAAAGTTCATCGAGCGGACGTACGAAAAGATCGAGAAGCTGCGCAACATGATCGCGCGGCGTAATTCAAAGGCCAAAATCGAAGTGGACGGCGGTGTGGACCTGGCGAATGCCGGAGCGCTCGTCCGTGCCGGGGCCGATGTACTGGTGGCCGGCAATACGGTCTTCTCCTCCCCTGACCCATTGCGCACCATCGCCGACCTCAAGGCGATCGGCTGATCCGCGGTCAGGCTCCCGCTACGTAATCCTTAAGGTATTCGAACCGGCTCGTGAGTTCGCCGTTCCCGGCGATCGTCGCGCGCTCCACAACACCGTCGTTGTCGTCGCCCAGCAGGCTGGGCATCACGCGCTCGAGCAGGTGCTTCCCAAAACCGTCGGACGCATCCCGCGGTAATTCGCAGGGCAGGTTGTCGATGGCCATGACCGTGATCGCCTCTTTGGAAAAGGCTTCCGTTTCCCGTTCACTCACCGGATCATAGCCCATGAACTTGTCGTCGATGGTCGTAGCCCGCGTGGTGGACGGAATGCTGCCGTTGATGTCGCAGGTCACGTCGGCGATGACACTGATCCGGAAATCCGGCTGTTTCATCCGATCGAGGGTGAAGAGGATATCGGCTTTCGGATCCCAGTACGTGCAGTGGATGAGCAGGTCGGTCACCGAAGCGAACGAACGTTCGTCGCTGAACGTGCTGCGGAAGTCCTCCGGATGCTTGTGGAAGTCGGAACCGATGAAGGTACCGCCGTCTTTTCGGACGTAATAGTCTTCCGAATGCAACTGCACATAGACCGGTTCCCGAAACGTGTAGTTCAGGAATTCATACGGCGTGACCTTGCGCAGGTTGATGGCGCCCATCGTCTCGCAGGCGCCGTTCGCCACACGACCGCCGCCGGTGATCACGATCTTGAGGTTCGACATATGCGCCTTCCGCAGTTCGCGGAACAGTTCCTTCTTGTCGTGGCACAGGTGCGCGGGCTTCAGGTTGAACAGCCCGTACTTGAGGCCGTAACCCATGATGCCGTTATAAGCGCCGACGATGCCGGCGTAGCGACCGAAACCAATGATGCGGTTGCCGTTCCGGTCGACCAGACATTCGTAGTCGACCAGCCGGATCTTCTCCCGCAGGATATGCTGCAGCAATCCGCGGTTGTGGGGTTGCTTCTTGATGGTGTGTGAGAAGAAGAGGTACGTTTTGCCGGGAATCAATTCCGACTTGGGAACTTCCTTGATGCCCATCAGGATATCACAATCCGAAACATCCTCTTGTAGGGCAAGACCGACCGCTTCATATTCGGCATTGGTATAACAACGCCAGTCGCTGGGTTGCACTACAATCGTAACGTGCGGAAAAAGCTCCCGCAGTTGTTTGCATTGTTCGGGAGTAAACGGAACGCGTTTGTCGCGGGGGATCTTGCCCTCGCGGATAATACCCAACTTGATCGGCTTCATACTTACGGGAAAGGGGCCCGCAAAGGTACGCCCTTCCGAAGCAGGAAAAAAGCCGGCCTATTGCTTAAAAAGGCTCTTTCGGAACCGTTTATCCCCCTCTTGAAGCAGCAATTCGTATGCGCCTGACGGTAAAGCGCTCAGGTCCAGTACCGCATCGGCTTGCCCGGTGAAACTGCCTTCCATGGCCAATCGTCCGTCGAAGGTGTAGAGCGCCCAGCGTTCCGGTATCATCTTCCCGTTGAAGCGTACCCGAAGCATGTCAGCAACCGGATTCGGGAAAACAAGGATGTCGACGGATTCCGCTTTCTCGATTCCGATCAGGGAAACACTGACTGTCTGAATGGACGTATCGGAGGTGCAGCCGTCGCTCACCACCTGGGTGACCGTATAGATTCCGGTTGCAGTATAGGCATGGGATGGACTTGAGAGGGAAGAACCACCACCATCGCCAAAATCCCAGGATACCGATTGCGCGTTCACGGACTGATCGGTGAACTGGAAGAGGCCGTTGCCCAACGCGCTGAAGCCAAAGTCGGCCTGCGGTTCAAACTCACCGATGTTCCAGGTGGACGCACTGTCGTTCACCACCGAAGCCGCGATCTGCTGGTAGTGTTGTACCCTGGCGGCGGCAAGGCCGGCAGTATAGGTATTCCCGACAGGAGTTGCTCCTAACATAGTAGCATAGAATACGCAGGTCGCCAGGTAGGTGCCGTCGATGCTCGGATGACTGTTATCACCGGACCATAGGTTGAGCGTGCTGTCGGCGTACCAACTCGTGCGCCAGGCCATACCCACCGGTGCTACGAGGGCCTGATTGTCGTCGGCCATCTCCACATACGATTCGCGCAAGCGCATTTGCATGCCCTCGTAGGTGCAGATCACCGGATAGAATGCACAATTCGACTGGTCTCCGTACTTGCGCCCCCAGGTCATGAAGAAGACGGTCTTTGCACAGGGATTGCTCACGTGAATGAGGCTGTCGAGTACCTGTGCAAACGGATAAACCTCCTGTTCCACCTGGGAAGGCGGGAAAGCGGGACGCTGGCTTTGTTCCTGGAGAATGACGAAATCCCAACCACCGGCGGCGATCTTTTGCAAGGTGGTGGCATCGGCGCTGTGCGCCTCCAAGGTGTAACCACCGGGAGCATTGGATTCCACGACCAGCGTATCCCCCGCTGCCAGGCAAAAGTTGCGCAACTGGTTGGGAAGGTCATTTACGGCAACATAACTGTTGCCAATGAACAGGACACGAAACGTACGCGCCATAGCGGTTCCGCTAAGCAGCAACGCAGCCAGGCCGGCGAAGAACAGCGATCGGGAAAGCATCAGGGTCGGGAGGTGAAGAGGAATAAGAGGAGGTTATTTTCGATGAGGGAGTAATCGGCAGCTTCTACCAGTTGGTCGCCGGTGAGGTCTTCGCGCACATACCCGAAGAGAAACTGACTGACACCATTCTCTTCAAGGGCATAATCCGAAGCCTCGATCAGTCCGTCCTGGTTCACATCGCCGCTGAAGAGTGTCGCCACACCGCCGATCACCTGTTGATTATTCCCGTAAGCCTTCGATGCGGAGAGCGTGAAATCGTAGCTCACGTTGGTGGCGTCCAGGGTGATGGGGACGGCGCTCCAGGTTTCAAGGGAATTGCGTTGGCGCAGTACGATGTAATACTGATTTCCGTACACCTTTCCGGGAAACGTGGCGGTAACCGTACCGTTGGTCATGAGCAACGCCTTGACTGTATCGGTAAACGCATACGGACTGGTTGCAGATGCCAAGAGCACCGTGATCGAGTCACAAACAGTCGGCGCTCCGCTTGGATTCAAAGCCGCCACCTGTTGATTCGCTCCGAGGTAAAAACCCTGGATAAAGGTCTTGAGCTGAAGATTGACCGGAACATGGTCCCCCTCTACCCTCACCTTGTCGATGTAAAGATAATTTCCGTAACGTCCGATGTTCACAAAGCTGGCGATGACGTTGCTCTGTCCGGTAAAGGCATTCAGGTTGACCGTATCCGTACGCCAGTCGCCGGCGGCTGGATAATAAGCAGATGTACCGATCGTGGGAATCGTAGCCAGAGTCGGCCCCGGTTTGAGATACACGGTCTGGTAGTTGGTTCCGCAATTCGTTGCCACTTTGATGAGCAACGAGTCCACGTAAGACGAGTTGGTATACAACTGATACGCCACATCGAATATGAGGCGGGCGGTGGCATACTCCGTCAGGTCGATCGGAAAGGTCCGCAATTCATCCCGCTTGCCTTGCGCGTTGTAATTCCAGTTGTCGAACACGGCGGAACTGAAGCCAACACCATACGAGGAACCGGAGCCGTAACGTTTCCATACACGCTGGTCTGCACCATCGTCGTAGAGCGACCAGTTTGCCGGAGGAAAGGCGGTGCTCTCCATCGTTTCGATCACCGGCAAATTCTTGCCGAGTGTTGTGATGTAAGCGGTTTTGGTGACACTGCTGGTCCCGGAACCGTTGCTGACACTGAGTGTCACGGCATACTTTCCGGGTGAGCTGTAAGTGACCGAAGGGTTCAACGAGGTGCTGCTGGACGGAGTACCGCCGGGGAAGGTCCAGGTCCTGCTGGTCGGCAGTCCGATCGAGAGATCCGAAAATTGTACCGTACCGCCCGGGCACAACTCGGTTTTGTCGGCAGCAAGGACAGCCTGCAGGGGTCGAAGGTTTTCGAACGGCGTTTCCCACATGCCCCTGCCATAGGTCGACACCCGCAGCAAAGCCTGGCTCGTGCCGTTTTCGAAGATGGTGATGTCGTTGATGTTGGTTCGCGCAGGTAAACCGCTGCTGTAATTCGTCCAGGAGGAAGAAGATACCTTTCTATAGTAAACACTGTTGCTCGCGGCGACAAATACCAATTCCTGCGACGGTGAACTTTCGTTGATGAGAATGTCGTTCCAGTTAACGGAAGGAAGTCCTGTGCTGATGTTGGTCCAATTGGTACCGTTGTTAGTCGAACGATAGACCCGTGTATTCATCACCGCGTAGAGGATGTCCGGATTGGTTTTGACGGACACGATCCCGGCCTTTGATCCGGTACCGTATGGAAGCGCGATCTGGGTAAAAGTCGGACTTCCGCTCAGTGCGTTGGTGCTTACGAACAGATTCTGATCGTTTGTGATCACATACAATCGGTTCGAATCGGCCGTGCTGATGTGCATGGCCATGATCGTCTTGTTGATGTTGCCGATCTGGGTCCAGGTCGGGGATGCCGCGGTGAGATTCGTGGTACGATAGACCTGGAGGTTGCCGGCAAAAGCCAGATCCGGGTTGGATTTCGTAAAGGCGATATCCTGCAGACTGGTCGGCACAAGTCCGTAGCTATTCTCTCCGCCGGTTATCACATCCCGGCGCTTTGCATTGGAATAGTAGTAGATCCGGGAACTGCCAGTGGTACAGTCAAACGACATCGGCGAGGTCCAGTCACCGCCACGATTACAATACCAGGCGGCATTTACGGAATACAATTCCCCGTTATCCTGTGTACCGATACTGACCGCGTCACGACGGGTAGGGCTGGTATAGCCATGATAGATCTCGTATCCATAGATGCCGTCACTCTTCGGCATCCAGTTATTTCCACCATCGGTGCTCAACCATACTCCGCCGTCGTTCATGTTCCACAACTGGGAAGTGTTGTACGGGCTGACCGCCACCTGATGCATATCGGTATGTACCTTTTCCCACCAGTTGGTTTGCTGTGTCCAGTCGGCTCCGCCGTTGGTGGACTTCCAAACGTTATGGGCAACGAACCAGAGGACATCGCGATTGGTAAGATCAGCGCCAACGGCCACATTGTAGTTGCCTTGCCCGGCATCGAACAACACATTGTCATAACCGGTCAGGTTGGGCATTACCGTATCCTTCATCGCGCTGAAGTTCATGCCCCCATCAGTTGATCGGAAAATCGTACCGTACTTCGCAACGAGCGCGAAGTACACATAATTCGAATCGGCCGGTGTGACCGCGATGCGTGCACCCGTATTGGTATAGCCTGCCGGCAGGTAAACACCGGCTGTAACCTGCGACCAGGTCTCACCGAAGTCAGTGGAACGCCACAGCGTATTGGCTCCGGTAGCGAACAAGACACGCGAACTCGCATTCGCCTTTTTCACGAGATCGTAAAACGCCATCGCACCCGACTTTAACGTCCAGTTGGTGCCACCGTTGGTGGTCTTGTAAATACCGTTGCTGGTAGCTGCGACCAGGATGTTGTTGTTGGTTGGATCCATCAGCAGTTCGACCACCACTCCGGACGTGAGGCCGGTCTGTGAAAAGGTGGTACCGCCATTGGTCGACTTCCAGACTCCGCTGCCGGTGGAGTAGTAATTCGCATCACCGCCGCCGAGATAGAGCACCTGATCGTTCGTATGATCGATGCAAACAGACGCCAGGCGCGTTCCGTTTGGCATGGCATCGCAGCCGGGCGCCAGGCTCCAACTCGTACCGCCGTTGGAGGAGATGAATAACCCGCCCCTTGCGCTCACAGCGTACAGCTTGGATGAATTGGACGGATGAAATTTCATCTGGGAAATCCGGCTGATACCGTGTATTTGTCCGCTTACATTCGTCGGAAAAAGCGCGGGTGCCAGCGGTGTCCAGGATGCTGTTTGCGCGCGGGATGTCCACGTGAAAGCGAACAGGATTACAAAGAGGATCAGACAGGAGACGCGTGTCATCGCTTACCCTCCTTTCCTTCAGCAGCCTTCAATTGCCGGTTGCGTTCTTCCTCCATGACCTTGCGTTCGGAGGGAGTCAGGATGCGACCGTCGTTCTGGACGAATGGCTTTACATCGCGTTGCCATTCTTCGAAACGCTTGCATTGCCAGATCATCTCCTGTCGCCAGGAAGCTTCCTCCGGACTCAGCTCGCGTAACTTTTCCCTGATCTCGGCTTCGCGCTCCGGACTGTAGCCATATTTTTCCCGTTCTTCAATTTCTTCCAACGGATTCTCGCGTCCTTGCCAGAATGCTTCGAAGGCTTTGACGGCATCGTTGTAGTTAACGGCCGTATCGTCCATCATCCGCACCCAATCAGGCAGGATGCCACTGGTAGGATCAGCTGTTTGCTGAGCCTGACAAACGGAAAAGAAGGGATAAAAGAATAAACCGATCCAGAGTAACTGGATTCGCAGGATTTTCATGCTCTCAGGAATTGGGATTCGTATTGCGCAGGGTTAGCTAAAATACGTGACCGGCGGCAGAGTAGCAATGACCTTTAGCACGCAAATTCCGGGGAAAAATGGCATCTTCGCAGAATGATGAAAAAGCTGTTGTTGCTCGTTTTAATCCTGATTTCCGCTTACGCGTTGCGCGCACAGGACTCCCTGCAAGTGGTGGGCATCCGTTCACCCATGAGCCGGGGCGAGCAGCCGGGGTTTTCCATTCGCATTCCACAAGCCAAACCAAAAGAACTTGGGAGCGGATGGAAAAAATATGTGCGCAGTCAATCCAAAAACAGCGTATCGCTGGAAGGTAACGAGTGGATCATGAACCGGGGACCGGTGAAAGGACTTGGCGAAGATTCGCTCATCTGCTACGCCCGATTCCGGGAGGAAGCAGGCGCGACCCTGGGCGAATTTTTTATTGGTACCGATGACCAGAATTTCTTCACCGGAGAACATGCCAAGGCGGCGCTGGTCCGCTCCTGGTTGCGGGAATTCGGCGTGCAACAATACCGGGAAGCGGTCGAAGACGAATTGAAACAGGCGGAGCGCACCCTGGACACCTACGAACAGGAACTCAAGTCGCTCGAAAACGCCAACGAGAATTCCGAAAAGAGGATCCGGGAAAACAAGCGCGACATTGATCGCTTACAAAGCGAGATCGGAGAGAACAAACGCGAGCAGGAAATGAAGAGCCAGCAGATCCTCGATCAGAAAAAAACAGTCGCCTTGTATCCGGAGGGCGAAATGCGCGATATCGAAGAAAAGAAACTGAAGCAACTCGAAAAGGAAAAGCGCAGACTGGAAAAGGATAAGGAGTCGAAGGAAGGCGATATTGACGACAAGGAGATCGAGAACAAACGCATGGACAAGGCCATCGACGAGAATACCCGAAACGTCATTCCCAAAAAGCAGGAATTGATCGGTTATCAGAAAAACCTGGTGGCCGATATCAGGAAAAAACTCGAGGGCATTCGCTGATTCCCCATGCGCATTGATATCCTGACGATCCTTCCCGAATTGCTGGAAGGCCCCTTCTCCCACTCCATCCTCAAACGGGCGGAACAGAAAGGGCTTGCGGAGATTCACCTGCACAACATCCGGGAGTTCTCACTCGACAAGCACCGCAGTGTCGATGATTACGCTTATGGCGGTGGCGCGGGTATGGTCATGATGGCTGAACCGATCGTTCGCTGCATTGAACATCTACAGGAACAGCGCACCTACGACGAGATGATCTACATGACACCCGATGGTGACCTGCTCAATCAGAAGATAGCCAACGAACTCAGTCTGCGCGGCAACCTCATGATCCTGTGTGGACATTACAAGGGGATTGATCAACGCATCCGCGACCGCTGGATCACCCGTGAGATCTCGATCGGCGATTACGTCTTGTCGGGAGGCGAGTTGGGAGCTGCTGTCCTCACCGATGCGATCGTGCGGCTGCTTCCGGGGGTACTCAATGACGAAACGAGCGCCCTCTCCGACTCCTTCCAGGACGATTTGCTGGCGCCACCGGTTTACACCCGACCCGCGGACTTTCGCGGGATGCCGGTGCCGGAAATCCTGCTCAGCGGCAACTTCGCCCGCATCGACGAATGGCGGCACCAGCAGTCTGTGGAGCGAACCCGGCAACGCCGACCCGATCTCCTCAAAGGGCGTGAAAAGGAGTAAAAAAATCCATTTCGAGGCTTTTTTAAAACGAATTATTCCCTATATTTGCCGTCCGGTTTCGGGCGAACGAAGCCGTAAATAGCTGAAAATCATGGACTTGATTAAAATCGCCGCCGAAAACATCATCGTGAAGCGCGAGCACCCGGTCTTCAAAGCCGGTGATACGGTGACTGTTTACTATAAGATCATCGAAGGTAACAAGGAGCGTATCCAGCAGTACCAGGGTGTGGTATTGCAACGCAAAGGCTCCGGACTTGCCCAGACCTTCACCGTTCGCAAGATTTCCAACGGCGTAGGTGTTGAACGTATCTTCCCGCTGCAATCACCGAAGATCGACAAGATCGTGGTCGACAAGCGCGGTATCGTTCGTCGTGCCCGTATCTTCTATCTCCGCGGCATCTCCGGCAAAAAAGCCCGCATCGAAGAAAAGAAGTCTTAAGATATCCGATTCAAATTTCTCTGAGAACCCTGCACCTGCGTGTGGGGTTTTCTTTTTGAGGGACGAGATGCGGCGGACGGGTTAATGGTTCCGCGTTTCGGGTTTCGCGTTTCGGGTTGAGTAAAAATTGAAAGTGAATCCCAAGTCCTGATCTGAAATTGCCCGTAACTTGAATGGTTGAATTTGATCGTCCCTCGTCCCTCGTCCCTCGTCCCTCGTCCCTCGTCCCTCAATACTGGTCTGTAGCCAACAAGACCAGCGTACACGCCTCTTCCGTTTCGATACCCAGCGCTTCCGCTTTCTTTTTTAGTTCAGGATTCTCGGCTCCGGGATTGAAGATGATCCGGCGTGGACGAAGGGATAGCAGGTAGTCCATCATAGTTTCTTGCGCCTTTTCACCCAGGTAGAGTGTCACCGTATCCAGATCTGTCAAGCCGGGTTGTCCGGTGAGAAACTCCACATTTTCTACCCTTCCCGGTCGTGGAGCAAGGGCCAATACTTCGTGGCCATGCAGTAAAAGGGAACGAATCGCCCTGTTGGAATAGCGTTCAGGCTTTTCGGAAGCCCCTACGACCAAGGTTCTTTTAGAAACGGTCATACACAAAGATACCGAACAACCAGGCCCGGCACTATGCTGTTCGTCAGCATTCCTCGATGTAGTTCAGGTCCTTGCTGAAGGTGTCGCGCAGCGTCAGGATCCCGATCAGTGCCAGCAGGGAACAGATCAGTCCCACGACCAAGGCGCTGTAGACCTTCGGTGTCGGGCTGGTCGAAAAGTAGGGCTCCAGAAATTTGTACAAGAGGGTAATCGGCACGACCGCACCGCGGACGAAGTTGGGCACCGTATTGGTGACCGTCGACCGGATATTCGTGCCGAACTGTTCGGAAGCGATGGTGACAAAGAGCGCCCAGTATCCGGTTGCCGAACCGAGCAGGAAGCACATGAGATAGAACCAATCCGTTGAGGTGGAATAGGGAAATAGGAACAGGCAAACCAGGACGACGGAAAGCAAAATATACCCGATTACCACCTTCTTACGAGAGCGGAAGAACTGGCTGAACAATCCGCTGAGCAGATCGCCGAAGGAAAGTCCGATGTACGCATACATGATGGCCGTACCGGTAACCACATCCGGAATCCCGAGTTCTTTGGTGATGCCGCCTGACAAGGCGATCAGGATACCGATGATGTACCAGATCGGCAAGCCGATGAAGATGCAGCTCAGGTATTTGAAGAACAAAGTCCGGCTTCGGAAGAGGGCGAAGAAGTCGCCTCGTCGCACGTGCGATTCGCTTTTCACCTTCTTATACATGCCCGACTCGATGGTTCCGATACGTAAAAAGAGCAGAAATAATCCCAGCAAACCGCCAACGAGGTAAGCCATTTGCCAACCCACCAGGGCCGTTCCCAGGTGTTCATTGCACCAGCTTGCCATGATCGCCCCCTCCTTTCCCACGATGGACGCAAACACTGCTCCCAACGCACCAAAGGTCACGATGATCATGGTGCCATAGCCGCGGGTTTCCTTGCTCATGGTTTCCACCACCAGGGTGATGCCGGCACCCAGTTCACCAGCCAGTCCCAGTCCTGCCAGCAGGCGCACCACGGCGTAGCTGTCGAGGGTGGTAACGAACGCATTGGCTATGTTGGCCGCCGAATACAACAAGATGGATCCGAATAGTACGGAGAGCCTTCCTTTCCGATCACCCAACACACCCCAAAGAATACCGCCCAGCAGCATTCCGATCATCTGGCAATTGAAGAGAAAGATCTCGTTACGCTCGTAGTCGCCATCCCCCAATCCCAGCGCCTGCAGGCTTTCCTTCTTGACGACATTGAAGAGGATCAGGTCGTAGATATCGACGAAGTACCCCAGGGAAGCGACAATGACCAGCAGGTTGAACGGACTACGGATAGCGGTCTGTTGTTTCATGGAATGCAAAATACAGGATACCAGCCTAAGGAGAAAATGGGCCTCCAGCGGGCGAGTGGGTAGTTTTTCCACTGTTCACTCACACTGTTTCTCACACTTCGCACTTTTTTAGTGGGAGAAACAGAAACAGGGTGAGTGAACAGTGGAAAACTATCCACCCACACTGTTTCTCACACTTCGCACTTACTTAGTGTGAGAAACAGAAACAGGGCGAGTGAACAGTAATTGTTCACTCGCCCTGCTTCTTGTACTGAGTACTCGTTGCGGAGAGGGAGGGATTCGAACCCCCGGTGCGTTTGACCGCACACCTGATTTCGAATCAGGCACATTCGACCACTCTGACACCTCTCCGGGTTCCAGTGATACGAGAGGGCCGCAAAGGTAGTTATTAAGCGTTTTTTATCAAACCCGGCATCGAAACCAAGTCCTCATTTCGATATTTCAAGCCGAAATCAGGCTGCGGGGGATAAACAACCTGTAGTCAGGTACTCTTACTTACAGCGATCCTGGCAGGAAACCGGTCAGGCCGGATCCTTTTTTGCTGGAATCATGAAAAAGACAGCAGGAAACCATCGGGTGGAACGGTAGGGGCTTCCAGACCTGCAACTACGGAAAAATGAGAAATTAAAGATTTTTCGAGTATTTGGGGTTCATTGATAGGCGAACAGGGTAAGATTATCCCAGGTTATTTCCATCGCCTTTTGCTTGCCAAATAATCATTGCCCCCAACTAGCATTATTAAGATCGTCGCGATTCCGCATCGGCACTTACAGCTGACTTCGCATTTCGCCCGGTGGGGTTAAAATCCTCACTTGAACTACCGGTAACCTGTGCATCTATTGAATGATAACGTTAGAGGTTCGCCAGCCAGATATTGTTCGGACTCGCACTGCATATTGACCTTTGGAAAGCTGACTTACGTTCAGGATACAGGTGCCGGAACATCCTTTCCAGTTCAGAACCGTTTCGCCTATCATCGATACTAGCTCCACTTCTTCGATGGTTTCATTCAACTGCAAAGTCAGGTCCTGTGAAGCAGGATTGGGATAGACCTTGAAAGCAAGAGGATTATCCAGCTCTTTTACTGCTATCAAGCCTGTTGTTGACAAACGCCACACCCCGAGATGGAGCATCCCGAAATAAAAGTAGTTTGAATCCACCGCTATTGAAGGCACATAGGGCGCAAGATTGAACGGGGTGATGATCGCCGGCAGTGTAGTCCAGGTAATACCATCATCTAAGGAAAACTGACCTGCGCTATAAAGCACATTGTTCCAAAAGGCAATTCTTCGAATGGATGGATTCAAACTTTGCCAGGTCAATCCACTGTCAATACTCGAAAAAAGTCCGGCATTCGTTGTTGCAAACAATTTACTTCCATTGGAATGCAGACCGAAAATCTGTTTTCCGGACAGGCTATTTGACAAGGCTGTCCAGACCGTACCGCTATCCGTTGAAAGGTAAAGGCCTGCTGAAGTGCCCACTAACAAGTTATTTCCCATATAACCGATCGTAGAACAGGTAACTCCGTTGATACCCGTATTGGATATCGCCCAATTCGCTCCGTTGTTATTGCTTCTGTTGACACCATTCTCAGTCGTGGCGAGAACTTTTGTTCCAAATATTTTTATGCAGGATACATTTTCACCAGACATCCCTACCCCGCTGTATGACCAGGTTTGTCCCCGGTCTAACGATCGAAAAACCTCATTTTCAATGGTTCCGATAAAAATTAATGAGTCTGAAATTTCAATTGATCTCGCTGCGTCTCTGCGGAAATAATTCGGGTTAGAATAGGACACCTCCGACCAGGTATCGCCATGATTGTGCGAAATGAATGTCCCTCCTTCCGAGCCTGCAATGATGAGATCGCCGTCAATCTTCATTTCGATGATGTTCGAATTGATCAGGCCGGAATTCGCCCTGGACCAGGTCACACCAAAATCGTCCGAATAATAATTGCCGCCCCGGTAATTGTAAAATACCGTGTGCTCATAGTTGCCTGCAAAAAACCGGTTGCCCACTTTGTAAACAGCCTCCACAGCTCGGTTCATCGAATCATTGCTTTCCACCCAATTGGTGCCGTAATCGGTCGATTTTAAAACACCGCTATTACCACCGGCAATAATGGTGTTTCCGTTAAAAGCAAATGAATATAGTACCGCTCCGCTTGAAATACCAGTGAAGGATGCCGTCCAACTCGAGCCATCATCCACAGATTTGTATACTCTGTCGGTATAGGTGCTTAAAAAAATCACGTTACCATCGGTTCCCATTCCCCGTGTACTTGTCGATGGAAGTCCTGTATTGACGGTTGTCCAGGATGTGCCGAAATCGGAGGAGCGTGATACACCGGATGTGGATGAAGAGCAAAACAAATAACTCCCTTTAAAAAACAACCCGCTAACATATGCCGTTGGTCCCGCACCATAATTGGTCAATGTCCAATTGTCACCGTAATCGGTGGACAACCATAGACCACCACTGATAGCTATGAATGTATGGTTGCCAGCGCTGATCACTTTAGAAACACCAGTTGCGGTAAGTCCGTTGTTTTTCTGGGTCCAGGAATTTCCTTCGTCGGTGGAGACATAAACGCCATTACTGGTTCCGGCAATGAGATATCCGTTGTTGTAAGCAATGCCCGAGATATAAGCACTTCCCATCCCGTTATTAACAGGCACCCAATTGACTCCGTTGTCGGCCGAACGAAAGACACCTGCGCCATAAGTACCGCAATAGAGAAAAGAAGTACTGGAAGTATAACACAAAACAGCTCCTGTTTCAGGGCCACTGGTTTGTTGCCATTGCGCATGCGTGGTGAAACTGATGACCAGAAATAAAAAGGAAAGTATTCTATGTTTCATGACAATAGAGTTTTATGGTGCAAATACTTCGCTCAAACATATAAAGAATTCCCAGAAGGCATGACTTTGAAAACAGGAATTTGACCGCATCTCGGACTATTTGATCGGAATCACTTTGGTTAGTGAAGGTATGCGGAGGTGATTCAGGAGTAACCCTTACCCTATCAAGCGGTAGCATTACACTCATTTATTCGACTACCTCCGGGTGCTCGTAATGAGAGCACTTTCAGGGGAACACGGTAAGGAGGACGCGGTAAGTTTCGAAAAACTGCAGTAAAGTAAAATCCCATAAAACAGGTTGTTTTATGGGATTGATACTAAAGTCGACTACAGAATTGTGTCTTGGCGGAGAGAGAGGGATTCGAACCCCCGGAACCTTGCGGTTCAACGGTTTTCAAGACCGCCGCAATCGACCGCTCTGCCATCTCTCCGATGCGAAAATAGGAAATACCGGCCAATCCAAGGCTTTTTCGAGCATTTCAACTGAGGTGAAAATCAGCGATTACGCTGTGTAGGCGACCAGATGCCGCTTCGCACCCCGCCCAGGTAGCGGAAGTACCCCTGGGCCAGGGCAATGTTCATGAAGACAAAATAAGCGACAAAACGCACGCTCTTCAGGTGCAAACCGAACTTGCGCAAGCTCCATTCCCAGGCCGGGGATAACAGCAGGATAACTTCCACCGTGAGTAAGACCGCCCATTCGCGCTGGTAAAAAGCAAGGCCGGCGAGGGTGAAAAGGGAAAGCAGGATGAACAGGGGCGTGAACCAACGCAGGACCTTATGCGAGAGAAAGCAGAATCCGATCGGGTTCAACGGCTGCAGGATCCAGCGTTTGAAGAAGGAGAGATTCTGAAAATTGCCTGCGGAGATCCTTGCTTTGCGCCGGTACTCCTGGAGCATGTCGTTGGAGACATCTTCGTAACAGATCGCATCCAGTTCGTTGATCGAACGATACCCCTGCTCCATCACCCGCATGGCGATGTAGAAATCGTCGACCAGGTTGGTGGCCGGAACATCCTGGTACAAGGATCGTCGTAACGCGTAGCAGCCCCCGAACGGGCCCATCATCGTACCCCAGACCAGCCCTTCGTGGTACTTGATCAGATTCTCCCGCTCGATGTACGCCTTCTCCTGAAACGAGATGCCGTCGCGGCGCATACCGACGTTGAGGATGTTCGCCCCTACCAATCCGACTCGCTCATCCCGGAAATGTCGTACGAGACGGAACGCGGTTTCGGGTTCGGGCATGACATTGGCATCGGTGAGGATGAGCAGCGGGAAGCGAGCTTCCCGAACAAGGTCGTTCACCACGGAGGGCTTTCCTCTCCGTTCGGGGAAAAGGAAGATCCGGATCCTGGGCGAACGATTTGCAAATTCACGGAGCAACGCATTCGTCCTGTCAACCGAGGCATCGGAGCCTACGAGTATTTCCAGCCGGTCCTCGGGGTAATCGGATGCCAGGAGGGCTTCGAGCTTTTCTGCAATGACGCGTTCCTCGTTGTATGCGGCGATGATGAAGGAAATTCCCGGAAGTGCCGCTGCGTCCCTGGTAAATTGAACAGTGCCGGAACTTTTATCCCGGGAACGGATCGCCAGGTACAAGGGAAATAGCACATACGAGTAACAGATTAGTCCGGCACTCAACAGAAAAACGGAAAGCAGGAAGAAAAACATGCGGTTCTGGCGCGTAAAAATAGTCAAACTCAGGCGGTTTCTATCGGGTGAAGATGTCGTCTCCTTTCGTCACACCCTTGTTAAAAAAGCCGTCTTCCCTACTGAACCCCAGCCCCTTTCGTATCTTTACAGCATACCCCAACCGCCATGAAAATCAGGATCCTGTTACTTGCCATGCTATGGTCCACGATGGCCGCCGCAGCGGGTCGTGTCAAGGCTTACCTGGACCTGGCCGCGTTTGATTCACCGGGTCAGTCGCCTTATGTCGAATCGTATCTCAACGTGGTGGGCAATTCCGTCAGGCTCCGGCAGCTAAGCGACGGGAAGTTTCAGGCCTCCATTGAAGTCCAGTGGATATTCAGCAAGGAAGAGCAGATCGTCTATTTCGACAAGTACAATCTCCTCGGACCAGCGGTCGACACTTCGGTTATCAGTGTAAGCCCCGATTTCATCGACCAGGTTCGCGTTCCGCTTGCTCCCGGCGAATACAAACTGGAGGTCCGCATTCGTGACAACAACTCCGATGGCGAACCGGTCTCCGTGGTTCAGCCGTTGACCCTCCGTTTTCCTGACAAACAAGTCGGCATCTCGGATATCGAATTCCTGGAATCGATCAGAACTTCCGACGGAAAGAATAAATTCTCGAAGTCCGGTTTCGACCTCATTCCGAATGTTCATTCCTATTACCCCAAGGACATCCAGACACTTCGGTTTTATGCCGAAGTATATCGTTCCAAAGAACTGATCGGCGGCGACTTCCTGGTTCGCTACTTTGTTGTACAGCATGAATCCAACGCCATTCAAATGGACTTCGCCGGCTTCAAACGCGTCTCCGCTGCCGATGTAGTTCCGGTCATGATCGAAATGCCGATTGATAAACTCTTGTCCGGCAATTATCAGTTGGTCGTCGAAGTGCGCGACCGGGAAAACAAAGTCCTCGGACAGCGCACCGCCTTTTTCCAGCGAAGCAATGTGCTGGAAAAACCGGTCGTCACCGATAACATCTCCGCTATTCCGGTTGAAGGCACGTTTGCCTCGCTGTTGAGTTATGAAGACACGCTTCGCCAAGCCATTGATTGTCTTTATCCGATTTCTTCCCAACTCGAATTACAGATCGCGGAGACCCAGTTGAAGATCTCCGATATCCGGTCGATGCAACAATACGTCAACTATTTCTGGAGCCGTCATGCACCCGAGGATCCGGAAAAAGGCTGGCGGGAATACCAATTGGAAGTCCAGAAGGTGAACGCTTCCTTCGGTACACGGAACATGAAAGGTTATGAAACCGACCGTGGACGCGTTTATCTCCAGTACGGACCTCCGAATACGATCGTCACCGAAACAACCGATCCCAACTCCTACCCTTACGAGATCTGGCATTACTACAAGGCCGGTGATCAGACAAACCGGAAGTTCGTCTTCTACTCGACCGAACTGTCGGCGAATGTTTATCGTCTGCTCCATTCCGATGCCCGGGGAGAATTGCAGGAACCGAACTGGGAACTGAAACTTCACAGCCGTTCACAGCAGTTCGGCGTCGATATGGACCAGGGAAATTCGTTCGATACCTACGGCAGTCAGACGAAAGAGAACTTCCGTATGCCGAAGTAATCCGAGCCTGTTAGGCCATTCCAAAAACCCTTGCATCTTTGCAGGGGTTTTTCATTCGTATGTCCAATCAGCCTGCGCGCGTCGCTGTCGTCATCCTCAACTGGAATGGCAAGAAATTCCTGGAGCAGTTTCTGCCGGACGTGATCCGTTGCAGCCAACCCCTGGGGCGCGTGGTGATTGCCGATAACGCCTCTACCGATGATTCGCTGAACTGGGTACGCAGCCATCATCCCGAAGTGGAAATCATCGCACTGCCGGATAACACTGGCTACACCGGTGGATACAATGCTTCGCTGAAGCAGGTGCAGGCCGAATTCTACGTGTTGCTTAATTCCGATGTGGAAGTTACCCCCGGATGGCTGGAACCCCTGGTAGCGCTCGCTGATCGGCACCCCACCTTGGGTGCGGCCCAACCCCGGATCCGCGCATTCAACGACCGGACGCATTTCGAATACGCCGGTGCCGCAGGTGGATTCATCGATCATCTCGGCTATCCGTTTTGCCGAGGCCGGATCTTTCAATCGCTGGAACCGGACGAAGAGCAATATGCTGATGAACTACCGGTCTTCTGGGCAACCGGCGCCTGCATGTTCGTTCGCTCCAAGGTCTTTCACCAGGTTGGCGGACTTGATGATCGTTTCTTCGCGCACATGGAAGAGATCGACTTCTGTTGGAGGATCCAACGGGCGGGCTTTGATGTATGGGTCAGCCCGAAAAGTATCGTGTATCACGTGGGTGGCGGCACGCTTCCGAAGTACAATCCACGGAAAACCTACCTCAATTTCAGGAATAACCTCTTAATGCTTTATAAAAACCTGGATTTCAACGAATTCCAAAAAGTTTACCGAATTCGCTGGTGGCTGGACCGCCTGGCAGCCTTTCAGTTTCTGATCACCAGCGGCCAAGCCGACGCGAAGGCTGTTTTACAAGCCCACCGTGACTTTTTGAAACTCCGTGAACAATACCCGAAGAGTGATCAAAAGCCTCACTGGAAAGGGTTTCCAGGGGTTTATCCACGCTCGATCCTGCTGGATCACTATCTTCGCGGTGTCAAACGCTTTTCAGCATTGCAACGATATTTCCCCGCCAACGGCCGAAATTCAAGCCATCTGTAAGGCGACCGATCAAATTCAGGCAACCGTCCTCCCAGGATACACTATAATCAGGGCTGGCCGTTAGTGGCTCTGAACACACGATTGTTATGGGTACCGAAAGCGTCGATCTATTGATCCAGCGGGCACAAGTATTGCGCTCGCGGAACGTCCATCAGGCCATGAACCTGTTGGATGACGCTCTTGCGCTTGCCCAACAGTTCGACTACAAGCAGGGAATCGCGCAAGTCATCCGGGAAAAGGCGGCTTGCCACCTCTCCCAGCAACACTACAAGCATGCATTGACGGCTTATTCGGAAGCCTTGCAGTTCTATCGGGATTTGTCGGACCGTACCGGTCAACTGTCCTGTCTGGCGGAACTTTCGAATATCTACTTCAAACTGGGCGATTGCCCTTCGTCGCTGCAATACGTACTCGACTGCCTGAAGATCCACACCGACGCTGGCGATAGCGAAGGAATTGCGCAGTGCTATAATGAGATCGGAAAGATCTACATCTACCTGCAGGATTATCCCAACGCCATCGAACATTTCCGCAAGGCGCTTCGGATCTACGAAGGATTGAAGTTGCGGCCGGAAATGGTCAATTCATTCTTCTTCCTCGGCAACGCTTATAACTGGGCCGATGAGTTTGATAAATCGCTTTACTACCTCCTACGTGCGCAAAACGCGCTGGACGAGATCAAGGATATCGACATCCGAACCAAAGTACTCGGAAGCCTGGCCATCCTGCACACCAAGCTGAAGGAATACGACAAATCGCTGAATTACTTCAACGAAGCCCTTCGTGCCGCTGAAGACGGCGCGAGCCCTACGGTCAAGGCGCAATTGAAAAAGAGCCTCGGCAATCTGTATATCGAACTTACGCAGTACGACAAGGCAATCGATGTCCTGCTTTCCGCCATGGAAGCTGCACAGTCGTCACCCCTGGAAGCGCAGCTAGTCAAGATCCATCAGTTTCTGGCAACCGCTTACGAGAAGATCGGCGACCATGCCTCCGCGCTGGAACATTTCAAAAAGTACTTCGACCTCGACCGGGAAATCCTCAGCGAGGAAGTCAGCTTGAAAACGAAAGCCCTGCATGTGAAGTACGACCTGGAAGAGTTGCGCAAGCAAAAGGAGATAGCGGAGCTTTCCGATAAATTAAAGGAACAATTCTTAGCCAACGTGAGCCACGAGATCCGCACCCCGATGAACGGCGTGTTGGGCATGGCCCACCTGCTGGCACGGACCAACCCTACCCGGGAACAGCAGGAATACATCGATGCCATCCGTTTGTCGGCCAACAACCTGATGGTGATCATCAACGACATCCTCGACTTCTCCAAGATCAACGCGGGGAAGATCGAATTCAGCGAGACGGAATTCAACATCCGCGAACTGATGAAAGGCATCGTGCAGATCCTGCAGGTAAAGGCGGAAGAGAAGAAGATCCAGATCGGCTGCACCATCGACTACCACGTAAAGGATGTCCTATCCGGAGACCCGATCCGCCTGAACCAGATCCTGGTCAACCTGATGGGCAATGCCGTCAAGTTCACCGAGAAGGGCAAAGTGATGCTGGACATCCGGGTACTGGAAAGTCGTGAACAAAGCTGCCGGCTGCGGTTCCGCGTGACCGACACGGGTATTGGCATTCCGGATAACAAGCTGCACAAGATCTTCGAAAGCTTCGAGCAGGTGGAAGATCATAAGCGACGTTTCGAAGGCACCGGACTTGGTCTCACCATCGTAAAACAATTGGTCGAACTGCAGGGCGGTTCCATTTCAGTCCGCAGTAAGGTCGGCGAAGGATCCGAGTTTACGGTCGACATGAACTTCCGGATTGGAAAACAGGTCGGTCAACAACCCGTAGCCGAACCGATCCCATCCGAACAACGGGATGTACAGCATGTCCGTGTATTGGTTGTGGAAGACAATAAGGTCAACCAACTGCTGGTAAAGAACATGCTCCGGAAATTCGGTTTCGAACAGTTCGACACCGCATCCAATGGGCGGGAAGCCCTGGAGCAACTCCGCAACCAGGATTACGATATCATCCTGATGGATATCCAGATGCCGGAGATGGACGGCTATGAGATCACACGCGAGATCCGGCAGCGGATGCGGCGGGAGATCCGTCAGGTCCCGATCATCGCGCTCACCGCCGATGCTTCCGATAAGGAAAAGGCGCGGGCGAAGGAAGCGGGCATGAACGATTACGTCGTCAAGCCCTACACTCCGGAAGAATTGTACAATGCAATGGCCCGTTTCATTCCCGATCCGGGTACGCCTGTTCCTGCGCGTGACGCGGTCCCATCCCGTTCCGCACTGCCGGGCATGAGCATCGACTTTCTGGAAAAGTATACGGGCGGCGACCAGGAACTGGCCATCCAACTGATCGACATCTTTCTGCGCCAGCTTCCGGATGCGCTGGAAAAACTCGAGTACCACATTCCGAAAAAGGAATGGAAACAGGTGCACGCGATCGCGCACAAACTGAAATCAAGCGTATCGATTTTCGAATTGTCCGAGCTCAAGAAGCGCATCATCAACATCGAGGAACACGCCCGTGACCAGGTGAACCTCGATGAAGTACCCCGAATTTTCTCGGAAGTCAAGGAGTTCGGACGCCTCGCTTCGCGCAACCTGGAAGCGGAACTGATAAAATTACGGGCAGCCGTGGGATCCTGAGGTTTCTACTCGATCGAAAAACGATCGCCCTCCATCGCCAGGGTCGTGGATTCGAAAACCGCCTTGGCTTCTTCCAACAACGGATACAGATTTTTATAGCGGGCAGAGAAATGTCCGATGATCAGTCGCTTGACTTGGGCATCCCGGGCGATCGCGGCGGCCTGACCGGCGGTCGAGTGAAACGTCTCCCGCGCGCGGTCCTCCAGGTCGCTTAGAAAAGTGGCTTCGTGATACAGAAGGTCAACCCCGCGAACGATATCCGTCAGCCGCGGATCGTAGATCGTATCTGAACAAAATGCATAGGAGCGGGCACGCTGCGGGTCGAGCGTCAATTCTCCATTGGGAATGATCTTACCCGTTTCCGTGACGAAATCATCCCCGGCCTTGAGCGAAGGATACGCGCTAACCGGCACCTGATATTCAGCCAGCCGCTCCCGGATAAGTTTACGCGGGCGCTGCTTTTCACGAAAGATGAAGCCGGTGCAGGGTATCCGGTGATTGAGCGGGAAACATTCCACCACCAGCAGATCATCCTCGTAGACCGTTCCCGGCCGTTTGGGATCGGTGAAGTGCCAGTTGATCGGATACCGGAGGTTCGTCTCGGAGTACTTTAATTGGATTTCCACGATCTCGCGAAGCTCCGGTGCGGAGTAGATGTGCAATTCCGTCGTTCTCCCCTGCAAGTGCATGGTGGAGATCAGTCCCAATAAACCGAGGTAATGGTCGCCGTGCAGGTGGCTGATGAAAATGTGGTTGATCCGGTGGAACTTGATGCGATAACGGTTCAACTGGATCAACGTTCCTTCCCCGCAATCCATCAGAAAAAACCGCTCATGGATTGTGATCACCTGAGCGGTCGGATGTCGTTGGTAAATAGGGGTAGCGGAACTGCTACCGAGAATGGTAAGCTCGAAACTCATCAGTGACCGGACACGATCATCCGGCGCGTGAAAGTCTGTTTCCCGTTCGTGACAGAGTACAGATAAACACCGGATTGGAAATCATCCGCGCGGAATTGCAGTCGGTTCTGGCCTTTTTGTACCTGATAGGTTTCGGTACTGACGATATTACCCAGCAGATCGGCAATGGTGACTACAATACGGTCTGCAGCAGGGGAACCGACAATCACCTCTGTCATGTTGCCGAACGGGTTGGGCAGGTTTTGCGAAACGAAGAAACCGGAAGGTACGAGGCTGGTGATACCTACGTTCTGGTCGATATACAAGGTGTAATTATCATTGGAAGACGGCAAGGTCTGGGGAACGCCCAATACACGGCCATACACCATCAGGTTGACGACCAGCGGATAGCTGCCGATTTGTCCACTGGTAGGCGCGCTTCCTTCCAAGACAAAACATCCGTTCGAACCACCCGGAAAACTACAGTTGCTGGGATTGCAGGAATAACTGAAACCGGAGGGTAAGCCGGTCACACCGGTAACATTGATGGAGTCGATGATCGCTGGTAATCCGAGGTATGTCGTATCTACAGGTACCAGGATCTGAAAGGTTGTCGAATAGGGAATCCCAACGGTTGCATGTGGTATGCCGGATAAGGAATCCGGGTAAATGCCGGGGCCGGCCGTTGTCGCACCCGGATCCGGTGTACACTGTGCCATGCTGGGCGTCGAAACGCCGAGCACTAAACAAGTTGCGATCGAAAGTAAAATTGAACGCATAGGCTGGATCAGGATTCCTTGTGGAGTTGCTTTTCCACCTCTTCCATAAAGATATAATCGACCGCTTCGCTGATGGTCGGAAGGACCGTGAGCATGTTGTCGAGTTGGGAAATGGAAATGAGTTTACGGACGTGGTCCTGCACGCTGGTCAGGACATAGGTACCGTTCGTATCCCGGCACAGGCGGTAACCGGTGAGGATGGCGCTGAGACCGGAAGAATCACAATACTGAACCTCGGAAAGGTCGACGATCATGTTCTTGTATCCCTGGTGGTGCATCATCACGATCTCGGCTTTCAGTTCCGGTGCGACACCGGATGTCAGCTTGCTCTCGTGGACTTTGATGACAACGTATTTATCCTGTCTGTCGATCGTCAGGTTCATGTTTTTGCTGTTTATTCAAAATTACGACTAATATGGAGGGGGCTGATCACACGGCTGTTAATTTTCAACAAGCCCGGACCCTTAAATTGTTAAAAAAGCCACCTACTCTACTCGTCCCGCCAGGAGGTACAACACGGCCATCCGTACTGCAACTCCATTCTCAACCTGGTCCAGGATCAGGGACTGGTCGGAATCCGCGACGTCGCTGGTGATCTCCACGCCGCGGTTGATCGGACCCGGATGCAGGATGGTGATCCTCTTTCCAAGGCTGTCAAGGATCTCCTTGTTCAGGCCGAAGAGCATCACATACTCGCGGAGACTGGGGAAATACCGGATATCCTGGCGCTCCAACTGGATCCGCAACATATTGGCTACATCACACCATTCGAGTGCCCGTCGAAGGTTATGCTCGACCCGTACACCCAACTGATCGATGTGCCGGGGAATGAGTGTGGTGGGTCCACAGACCATCACCTCCGCACCAAGTTTCTGCAGGCAAAGAATGTTCGAAAGCGCCACCCGCGAGTGCAGGATATCTCCGACAATCGCGACACGTACTCCCTTCAAATCACCCAGTCGTTCGCGGATCGAAAACGCATCCAGCAATGCCTGGGTGGGATGTTCATGGGCTCCGTCGCCGGCATTGACAATGTTTGCTTTCACATGCCGGGCCAGAAAGACGGCCGCTCCGGGCATCGGATGCCGCATGACGACGATGTCGACTTTCATCGCCAGGATGTTGTTGACCGTATCGATAAGCGTTTCTCCTTTGCTCACAGAGGAGGAGGAAGCCGCGAAATTGATCACATCAGCAGAGAGGCGACGTTCGGCGAGCTCAAATGAAAGCCGTGTCCGGGTGCTATTTTCAAAGAACAGGTTGGCAATCGTCACATCCCGTAAAGAAGGAACCTTCTTGATCGGCCGGTTGATCACCTCCTTGAAGTTCTCCGCCGTCTGGAAAATAAGGTTGATATCCTCCGGATGGAGATCCTTAATACCGAGCAGGTGGCGAGTGCTAAGTGGGGACATGAGGGCGGGTTCAGAGTTCCGGGTTTCCTGCCTACGCTAAAGCTTCGGCAGGCAGGCGAGTAATATGTTTCTGGTTTCTAGTTTCGAGTTTCGGGTTTCCTGTCTATGCTAAAGCTTCGGCAGGCAGGCGAGTTTCAGGTTTATCATGCTGCAAATGCCGAAGCATAAACAAGGAGGTTTCATTATCTACTATTCACTGTTTACTGTTTACTGTTCACTATTCACTATTCACTGACCTACACCAACCAAATCCCATCCTCCCCATCCGTCTCTTTCCATTGCACTTTTACTTTCTCCTCTGTGATGGTATCGACTGAGATGCCGATGTAATCGGGTTCGATCGGAAGATGCCGGCTGTAGCGGCGGTCGATGAGTGTGAGCAATTCCACTTTCTCCGGTCGCCCGAAGTCGATGAGCGCATCCAGGCCGGAACGGATGGTTCGTCCCGTATAGAGTACGTCATCCACCAGCACGACCTTCAAGCCTTCGATCACGAAATCCATATTCGTTGCGCTGGGGGCCAGGATCTCTCTGCGGCGGAAATCGTCCCGATAGAAGGTCACGTCCAGTTCTCCCAGGCGGATCTTTCGGCCTTCCAGGATGCGTTCCAGATGCGCTTTCAAGCGGCGGGCGACGAAAACGCCTCGCGGCTGGAGTCCGATCAATGCAGTCTTGGAAAAATCCCCGTGATTCTCGATGAGTTGATAGCACAATCGCTGCATCGTGATGTCGAGGCGGGTGGCGTCGGCCAGGGGGCGTTTCTGCATAGTCGATCCCAAGGTAGGATGTTTAAGGGGCTGTTCCAATGTCCGCGATCAGGCAGGTTGTTGCCAGCCGAATTGCCGCAGATGATGGCGGGCGTGCTTGGCCAGTAACGCTACCCACTGTTCGAAGTTGAGGTCGCCGAAGAATGGGTTACGGATCCGTTTATCGGCTTGCCCTTCAAAGCACTTGACAAAATCGTGCAGCTCTGCTTCCAACTGCCGGATCAACTCCTCCATACTGGTCATCTTAGCAGGAAGCGGTTCCACCGGCATGAGTTGATTGACGGTATTGGGACGAAACTCCTTGGGACCAACGACGAACTCCTGCATGGCCGGCACACGTTCGGCCGGCGTCAGGATTTCAGGAAATACGTCTTTGCCATTGGCGTTACGTACCGCTTCGCAAAGATGTTCAATCATCTGATGAACGTTCATCTTTCCGAACACAGGTGGCGTAGCGGGGTCGATCATTCGTAACTGGCGGGGAAACTCTTCCAGGAGGAATTGCAGGGATGTTTGCATGGTCGGTTGGCTGGTCAACTGCTAAGGTGCATAGGAATATTCAGCCCGGAAAAAGAAAAAAGCCGTCCCAGGGGACGGCTTTTTCTTTCTTGAGCTTCTGAATTCAACATTGAGAAGTTCAGTCCTTTTTATCAGAGTCCTGAGCTTTCTTTTCAGCGGCTTCGAGTTCGGTACGCAGGTTGCTGAGGGCCGCGATATCGCCAAGGGTCGTCTTTTCAACGTTCTCCTTCACTTTCTTCACTGCCTTTGCATTATCCTCGCGATCCTTCTCCTTGGTCTCCTTCTCGGCAACACGCGCGATTCCGCGGGCTTCCTCGTGGATACGGGCATGGGATACGACGATCTTACGCTGGTCTTTGTTGAACTCGATGACCTTGAAGTCGGCTTTGTCGTCAGCTTTGAGGGACTTGCCGTCTTCCTTCACCAGGTGCTTGTTCGGGCAGAAACCTTCGACACCGTAGGGAAGCGCGACTGTTGCGCCCTTCTCACCGACTTTCAATACCGTGCCTTCGTGCAGGCTGTCGACACCGAAGATGGTTTCGAACACATCCCAGGGGTTCTCCTCGAGTTGTTTGTGTCCGAGGCTGAGGCGACGGTTTTCCGCATCCACTTCGAGCACGACCACGTCGAGTTTATCACCCACTTTGGTGAACTCCGACGGGTGCTTGATCTTCTTGCTCCAGGAGAGGTCGGAGATGTGCACGAGTCCGTCGATGCCTTCTTCGAGTTCCACGAAGACGCCGAAGTTGGTGAAGTTCTTCACCGTAGCGGTCAACTTCGTGCCGGCCGGGTATTTCGTGATGACGTTCACCCACGGATCAGGCTTAAGTTGCTTGAGGCCGAGTGACATCTTACGCTCTTCACGGTCAAGGGTCAGGACAACACACTCGATCTCTTCGCCGACTTTCAGGAAGTCGTGCGGGCTGCGGAGGTGCTGCGACCAGGACATTTCCGATACGTGGAGGAGTCCTTCGACACCCGGAGCGATCTCGACGAACGCGCCGTAGTCGGCGAGGACAACCACTTTGCCCTTCACCTTATCGCCAACGTTGAGGTTGCCATCGAGCTGCGTCCAAGGATGCGGAGTAAGCTGCTTGAGGCCAAGCGCGATGCGCTTCTTCTCTTCGTCGAAATCGAGGATAACGACGTTGATCTTCTGATCGAGCTTGAGTACTTCTTCCGGATGCGAGATGCGGCCCCAGGAGATATCCGTAATGTGCAGCAGGCCGTCGACACCACCGAGGTCCATGAACACACCGTAGGAGGTGATGTTCTTGACGGTTCCCTCGAGTACTTGACCCTTCTCGAGCTTCTTCATGATCTCGGCCTTTTGGAGCTCGAGTTCCTCTTCGATCAGGATCTTGTGAGAGACGACTACGTTCTTGAATTCGTTGTTGATCTTCACCACCTTGAACTCCATGTTCTTGCCTACGAATTGGTCGTAGTCGCGGATCGGCTTGACGTCGATCTGGGAGCCGGGCAGGAAGGCCTCGATGCCGAAGACGTCGACGATCAGACCACCCTTGGTACGGCACTTCACATAGCCGGTGATGACCTCGTCACCTTCCAGGGCCGCGTTGATGCGATCCCAGGACTTCAGTGCACGGGCTTTCTTGTGAGAAAGCAGGAGCTGACCATTCTTGTCCTCTTGCTTCTCCACGTAAACTTCCACCTTGTCGCCGGCTTTGATGTCCGGCATGTGGCGGAATTCAGTCAGCGGAATCAGACCATCCGATTTGTAGCCGATGTTGATGAGCACATCCTTGGGCGAAACGGATACGACAATTCCTTCCACGATGTCGTGTTCGACCACCGCGTTAAGGGTTTGATCGTACATTTTCTCCATCCGGGTACGTTCCTCGGCGGAGTAATTGTTCCAGCCTTTGCCCGAAGTTTCCCAATTGAAGGGATCTGCTTTGGGAGCAGCGGATTGGTTCGTGATTTCTTCTGTAATCATTTAATTTTTAAGTTGTTTATAGTTAAGTGGCGTCGTTTCTGTTTGGGGTCGCAAATTTAGGAATTATCTTCTTTGGTTAAAAGTGCTCAATTAGAAACTTTTAAAGGCCATTAGCAGTCTGCCATGACTTGAAATTTTGATTTTTTCAAGGGGTAGGAAGCACCACTACCCGATTGAAGGATCAGGTTGATTGATTACGACCACCTGTTTAACATAATAATACACAAATGGGACAAAATCCTGTATTTA
>WBZP01001338.1_pt1 | contig 30735 bp, 29 predicted proteins | sample 5204301 | NCBI WGS metagenome assembly WBZP01 (sample SAMN12412401, study PRJNA552823) | activated sludge metagenome | isolation source: activated sludge from nitrification reactor of wastewater treatment plant... | place: USA: Pennsylvania | collected 2017 | reverse complement strand
CGATGCATGCCTTGTCTTTGACGTCGACGCACGGCTGGGCGATCACGTATGTCACAGAACTCTCCTCGTTCAGGCGGGCTGCTGCGGTTTCAGTTCGGGTGGGCTGCACGGTCCGGCGGCTGTAACCGGACGCCTGCCAGTCTGCCCTACCGTTTACCGCCCGGACGAACCGGCGGGCGCCAACTGATAGTAGACGTGTCGTCTATGTCCGGCGAAACGGCTCCGATATGCATGCGGTTGCAGTGCAACATGTTGCATAGAACCGTGGGTCGCGGATAGCCTGCCGGAGTGGCACTCACCCACGCGATCCTGGTCGCGCTGTCCGAACAGTCCGGTTCGGGCTACGAACTCGCCCGCCGGTTCGACCGGTCGATCGGCTATTTCTGGAGCGCCACGCATCAGCAGATCTACCGAACCCTGCGGGTCATGGAGGGCGACGGCTGGGTGAGCGCGACCGCCGTGGTCCAGCACGGGCGACCGGACAAGAAGGTGTACACGATCTCGGCGGCCGGCCGCGCCGAGCTGGCCCGCTGGATCGCCGACCCGGCCGACCGGGAACTGCGCGACGTCGCGGTCAAGCTGCGCGGCGCCGGTCCGGGCGACCTGGCCGCGCTGCGCGAACAGCTGGTCTCCGTGCGCGCCGAACACGCCGCGCGGTTGGACACCTACCGCGACCTGGAAAAGCAGCAGTTCCCCGACCCCGCCGCACTGACCGGCACCCCCCTGCACCAGCACCTGGTGCTGCGCGGCGGCATCCGCACCGAACACGCGTCGGTGCAGTGGCTCGACGAAGTCCGCACCGCACTAGGAGACCACCCGTGAGCGATCCGTACCCGAACCTGTTGTCGCCGTTGGACCTCGGCTTCACCACCCTGCGCAATCGGGTGGTGATGGGCTCCATGCACACCGGCCTGGAGGACCGCGCCCGCGACACCGGCCGGCTGGCCGAGTATTTCGCCGAGCGGGCCCGCGGCGGTGTCGGGCTGATCATCACCGGCGGCTATGCACCCAACCGCGCGGGCTGGTTGCTGCCGTTCGCCGCGCAACTGCTGTCCTCGCCGGAAGCCCGTCGACACCGCCGGATCACCTCGGCCGTGCACGACGAGGGCGGCAAGATCCTGCTGCAGATCCTGCATGCCGGTCGCTATGCGTACCACCCGCTGTCGGTCAGCGCCTCGTCGATCAAGGCTCCCATCAATCCTTTTCGGCCCCGCAAACTGTCGGCGCATGGCGTCGAGCAGACCATCGACGACTTCGTGCACTGCGCGCTGCTGGCGCGCGAGGCCGGCTACGACGGCGTGGAGATCATGGGCAGCGAAGGCTATCTGCTCAACCAGTTCCTGGCGCCGCGCACCAACAAGCGCACCGACGCGTGGGGCGGCACACCGGAGAAACGCCGCCGCATGCCCGTCGAGATCGTCCGGCGGACCCGCGCCGCGGTCGGGCCGGACTTCATCATCGACTACCGGATGTCGATGGCCGACTACGTCGAAGACGGGCAGAGTTGGGACGAGATCGTCGCGCTGGCAGTCGAAGTCGAGGCCGCGGGTGCGACGATCATCAATTCCGGCATCGGCTGGCACGAGGCCCGGGTGCCCACCATCGTCACCTCGGTGCCGCGGGCGGCGTTCGTCGGCATCACCAACGCGGTGGCCGAGGTGGTCGGCATCCCGGTGGTGGCGTCGAACCGGATCAACATGCCGCAGACCGCCGAGCAGATCCTGGCCGAGACCCGGGTTCAGCTGGTGTCGATGGCGCGGCCGCTGCTGGCAGACCCGGACTGGGTCGCCAAGGCGGCGGCCGGCGCCGACGACGAGATCAACACCTGCATCGCCTGCAACCAGGCCTGCCTGGACCATGCCTTCGTGCACAAGACGGTGTCGTGTCTGCTCAATCCGCGCGCCGGGCACGAAACCACCCTGGCGCTCGGGCCCACCCGGCGCGCCCGCACTGTGGCCGTCGTCGGGGCCGGTCCGGCCGGGTTGTCGGCAGCGGTCAGCGCCGCCCAGCGCGGGCACCGCGTCACGCTGTTCGACGCCAACTCCTACGTCGGCGGCCAGTTCGACATGGCGCGGCGCATCCCCGGCAAGGAGGAATTCGCCGAGACACTGCGTTACTACACTACGATGTTGGCGAAATACGGTGTGACGCAACGGCTAGGCGTCCATGCCGGCGTCGCCGACCTGATCGGTTTCGACGACGTGGTGCTGGCGACGGGTGTCGTTCCACGCCTGCCGGAGATTCCCGGGATCGACCACCCGATGGTGCTCACCTATCCCGAGGCGATCTACGGCGTCAGGCCGGTCGGCAAGCGGGTTGCCGTGATCGGTGCCGGCGGAATCGGTTTCGACGTCAGCGAGCTGCTCGTCACCGACGAGTCCCCGACGCTGAACCTCAAGGAGTGGAAGGCCGAGTGGGGTGCGGCCGACCCGCAGGAGGCCCGCGGCGCGCTGGTGCCGCCGATCCCCGCGCCACCGGCCCGCGAGGTGTTCCTGCTGCAGCGCAGCAAGGGCCCGCAGGGCCGCCGGCTGGGCAAGACCACCGGCTGGGTGCACCGGGCGTCACTGAAAGCCAAAGGTGTGCAACAGCTTTCCGGGGTCAACTACGAACGGATCGACGACGGTGGGCTGCACATCAGTTTCGGCCCCGGCCACCAGCGGCCTCGGCTGTTGGAGGTGGACAACGTGGTGATCTGCGCCGGCCAGGAGTCGGTGCGCGACCTCGTCGGGGAGTTGCAGGCGCGCGGGGTCACACCCCACGTCATCGGCGGTGCGGCCGTCGCCGCCGAGCTGGATGCCAAACGCGCGATCCGGCAGGGCACCGAACTCGCCGCGCGGCTGTAGGCGGGTTGCGATTTGCCGCGAGCGTGCGTGTCGGTCCGCGACACACCGCCGCCAAGCGGACTTCTGCGCACACTCGCGCACCGGGTCGCGCCGTCCGTTGACACCCGCCCCGCCCATCGACAACACTCGTTCCCCATTGACGGGCCCAGCAACCGCGAGCTCTACGCGCCCGATGTGCGCTACACCGATGTCACGACGTTCGGCCGCACCGTCGTCGGCATCGACGAGTTCGTCGCCTGCAGCTTCGCGTTCTTCGAGGCCATCCCCGACTGGCGCTACGATCTCCTGCCCGATCGGGTCTACCTCGAGGTAACCCCGGAAGGCAAGGTGCGCACGGTGATCCGCTACATCGGCAGCGGCCACTGGACCGGGCCGCTGCGGCTCTATCCCTACGACGACACCGCACCGCGGGTCTACGGCAACGGGCGGTTCATCCAGGTGCCGGCCGTGGACCGCTACCACTTCAACGCCGACGGCCTGATGGAAGAGGGCGAGACGCTTTACGACATCCTGGACGGTCTGCAGCGCGGCGGCGTGCTGCCGAAGGACGACAGCCCGCTGTTCCATGCGTTGTTCGCGGCCACCAAAGTGCCTGCCGCCGTGCAGAACACGTGGCGACGGATCCGCGGCAGCTGACTGTTGAACCCCGCACGAGGGTGGGCAAGTCACACTGACTGGACGGCGTGTTGCGTACCGACACGCACGCTCGGCACCGAAGGGTCATCAGCTTAGCGAAGTCACTCGCGACCCAGCAGCGCGTCGAGTTCAGCGGATTCGGAGCCCGTCAGCCGGCGGCTCATCGCCCACGCGATTCGGCCGGCCTGGGCCTTGGCCTGATCGGCGACGGGACCGCTGAACATGGCGTCGACGGTGGCGTCCCACAGCATCAGCCAGCGGATGAAGTGCTGGTCTGTCATCGGGTGGCTTTCTTGAACGTGCAGATGTACGCGCATCGCGCTGCCGGTGTAGCTTCCGGCGTTGAACAGCATCGTCTCCCAGAAGTCGCACATCACCGGCAGATGGGCCTCCAGCCCCTTTTCCCGGACATCGGTGAACGGCTCGGCCAGCACGTCGTCGACAAGAGCCTGACCGTAGAACCGGGTCAGCAGCGCATGCAGGTCGGCGCGGGTCGTCAGGTCCCGTCGCGTTGTCAAGGTAGCCACAGTTGCTTCTCTCACCCGGTGAGCAGCACGATGCCGCCGACGATCAAACCAACCATTTTGACGATCTCCAGGGCGGTGTAGGCGTAGTGGGTGCGGGATCGCGACGTCGTGCCCGCCGCGCGCGTACGCTCCGCAAGCACCATATTGGAGCGACGCCGCAGCCGCGGACGCACCACGGCCAACTGGACGACCAGAGCCGAAGCCGCAACGCCCACCGCGACAATTGCCGCCGGCGGCGGCGGGTCGAGAATCACGGCCGCGATCACGATGACCGCCAGGACCGCCTCGACGGCGTTGAGGGCGCCGAAGACCAGCCGGCCGATGCCGAGCCCGATCGGCAACGTCACGCCGGGCGCGCGAAACTTCAACGGCGCCTCCAGAAACGAGATGGCCGCGACCATGCCTACCCAGAGGAACATCAGCGCCGCGGCGGTGGCGGACGCGACGCTCATGACCGCGCTCCGGCCAACTGCGCCACGCACAGGTCGGGTTCGGCGAACGGGGTCAGCTTCTCGACGGTTACCGGGGTGTCCCAGGCCGCCATCGCACCCTGCATCAGGCCCAGGTGCACCTGGCATACCACCTCGGGGTGCTTCGTGGCCAGCTCGAGAAAGGGGCAGTGCCGCAACCCGATCCGTTCGCCACCGGCTCCCCGTTCGGGAGCGAAGCCGAGCTCGGCGAGCAGTTCCACCAGCTGGTCCACCGGTGCGCGCCGCGCGGCCGCGCTGCGCGGCCGACCGAGCCGGGCGCCGAACGCCCGCCCCGCCGCGCGGGCACGGCCGCCCGGGTGTGCGCCGCCGACCAGCGAGTCGATCAGCGCTTCGGCGAGCAGGTGATAGTGCCGCGGGCCGCCGGGGTCCATGGCACGGGTTGCCGTGAACAGCTGCGCCGGCCGACCGGGTTTCGCGTGCCCGGCGGCGACCCGCTCGACCTGCCCGCCGGCAAGTAGGGCGTCCAGGTGAAACCGCGCGGTGTTGAGGTGAATGCCGAGTTGGCCCGCGACGGCCGCGATGCTCAGCGGCGCGGCGGCGCGTCTCAGCACGGCGAGGACGTCGGCGCGGCGGCCGCCCACGTTGCTCATCGTTCCTGCGGCGGCAGGCCGGCGACCAAGGGCGTGTCCGCGCCCAACGGCCCCACCTTGGCCGCCCCGCCGGGCGAGCCCAGCGGTCCGTCCCGTCCGGGCAACGGCTCGAGGAAGAACACGGCATTGTCGGCCAGGTGCGGGGCCAGCTCGTCGGGCAGGTCGTCCTCGTAGTAGATGGCCTCCACCGGGCACACCGGCTCGCACGCGCCGCAGTCCACACATTCGTCGGGATGGATGTAGAGCGCCCGGCCGCCCTCGTAGATGCAGTCGACCGGGCACTCCTCCACGCAGGACCGGTCCATGACATCGACACACGGCTTGCCGATCACATACGTCATGACCGGCAGTTTACACAAATGTAAATTGTAAAAATTACGGCCCTGCGCCGTCAGGAGTGCATAGCAGTACGTTCCGCCGCGGCGTATCCCGTACCGACACGCAAATTCGCCGAGTACGGGGCATACGTCGTGGTGCGCTGCCGCGCCGGGCGGCCGATGCCCTCGGCGATGGCAACGAGTTCCTCGACGGTCTTGGCCGAGCCGTTCTCGGAACCGGCCATCCGGGATATGGTCTCCTCCATCAGGGTCCCGCCCAGGTCGTTGGCCCCGCCGCGCAACATCACCTGGGTTCGCTCCACCCCGAGCTTGACCCAACTGGTCTGGATGTGAGAGATCCTGCCGTGCAACATGATCCGGGCCAGCGCATGGACGGCGCGGTTGTCGCGGTGCGTCGGGCCGGGCCGGGAGGCGCCCGCGAGGTACAGCGGCGAAGACTGGTGCACGAACGGCAGCGGCACGAATTCGGTGAAACCGCCGGTGCGGTCCTGGATCTCGCGCAGCACGTTGAGGTGACCGACCCAGTGCCGCGGGTTGTCGACGTGGCCGTACATCATCGTCGAACTCGACGGCAGCCCCACCTCGTGCGCGGTGCTGACCACCTCGATCCACATCGACGTCGGCAACTTGCCTTTCGTGAGCACCCAGCGGACCTCGTCGTCGAGGATCTCCGCGGCGGTACCGGGAATGGTGTCCAGCCCCGCCTCGCGCAGCGCGGTCAGCCACTCCCTGATCGACAACCCGCTGCGGGTCACGCCGTTGGCGATCTCCATGGGAGAAAAGGCGTGCACGTGCATCGACGGCACCCGCGCCTTGACCGCGCGGACCAGGTCGGCGTAACCGGTCACCGGCAACTCCGGGTCGATGCCGCCCTGCATGCACACCTCGGTGGCACCGGCGACGTGCGCCTCCCAAGCCCGGTCGGCGACCTCGTCGCTCGACAGCGAGTACGCGTCGGCATCGCCCTTGCGCTGGGCGAACGCGCAGAACCGGCAGCCGGTGTAGCAGATGTTGGTGAAGTTGATGTTGCGGTTCACAACGAACGTCACGTCGTCGCCGACGACATCGCGGCGCAACGAATCCGCGAGCGCGGCAACGGCTTCCAGGGCAGCGCCGTCCGCGGAGGCCAGGGCGAGGTATTCGTCGTCGCTGCAGCCGGCCGGGTCGCGTTCGGCGCTGCGCAGCGCGGCCAGCACGTCGGTGTCGATTCGCTCAGGCGCGCGGGCGACCAACTCGTCCACCTGCGCGCGGATGGACTCCCAGTCGCCGAACGCGCTGTCGAGATCGCTGCGCACCTCGGTGAGTCGGCCGTCGCTGTCGATCGCGGTGTGCAGATCGGTGCGGCCCAACGACTCGGCAGCCTCGTCGGGTTCCTGCCATGCCAACCCGGTCGGGTTGACGTCGCGCGCCCACCCGGTCTCGGGGTCGGCCAGCGCGTCGACGTGGGTGCGCACCCGTGGGTCGATCCACGCCGCACCGGCGTCGATGTATTTCGGGTGTGCCGTCAGCCGCTGGACGAGTTCGTAGCCGGCCGCGGCGGTCACGTCGGCAAGGTCGTCGAGCGCCGGCCAGGGCCGCTCGGGGTTGACATGATCCGGCGTCAATGGCGACACACCACCCCAGTCATCGACACCGGCGCCGATCAGGGCGAGACATTCGTTGCGGGACACCAGGTTCGGCGGTGCCTGCACCCGCATCGCGGGACCCAGCACCAGCCGGGTGACCGCGACGGTGGCCAGGAAATCGTCGATCCCGGCGTCGGGAACCGCCGCCATGGCGGTGTGGTCCTTGGCCCGGAAGTTCTGCACGATGACTTCCTGGACGTGACCGAATTCCTTGTGCGACTTGCGGATCGCGTGAATGGTCTCGGCCCGTTCGGACAGGGTCTCACCGATCCCGACGAGCAGCCCGGTGGTGAACGGGATCGACAGCCGGCCGGCATCGGTCAGGGTGCGCAGCCGGACGGCGGGATCCTTGTCCGGGCTGCCGTAGTGCGCCTCGCCGCGGGTCTCGAACAGCCGCCGCGACGTCGTCTCGAGCATCATGCCCATCGACGGCGCCACCGGCTTGAGCCGCGACAGTTCCGACCAGCTCATCACACCCGGGTTCAGGTGCGGCAGCAGACCGGTCTGCTCCAGTACCCGGATCGCCATGGCGCGCACGTAGTCCAGCGTCGAATCGTAGCCGCGCTCGTCGAGCCACTGACGAGCCTCGGGCCAGCGCGCCTCCGGACGATCACCCAGCGTGAAAAGCGCCTCTTTACAACCCAGTTCACCGCCGCGTCGCGCGATGTCGAGGATCTCGTCGGGCTCCAGGTACATGCCCCGGCCGGCGGCGCGCAGCTTGCCCGGCACCGTGACGAACGTGCAGTAGTGACACGTGTCCCGGCACAGGTGCGTGACGGGGATGAACACCTTGCGTGAGTAGCTGATCGGCAGCCCGCCGCCGGGTCCGCGCCGGCCTGCCGACTCCAGCCCGGCATCGCGCACCCGGGCCGCGCTGGCGCACAGGTCGGCCAGGTCGTCACCGCGGGCCGTCATCGCCAGCGCAGCCTCGTCGACGTTGAGCGCAACGCCGTCCCGCGCCCGACGCAACACCCGGCCCATGGCCGCCGGTGAGGGTGCGCGCATCTCGGCGGCGGCGACCGGACTGGGCAGATCGACGGGTTGTCGCGGGTTCAGAGCCACTCTTCGGTAACCCCAGCGGTCCGCTTGTTCATCCGCATCCGTCCGTATCCGTCCCCAGTGCTGATGGCCACCACCTTAGCCGGGCCCGGCAGGACGGCGAAGGTGCCAGCGGGTCCCCGAGGAAATCCTGTGGATGCGCTGTCCAGGGAGTAGGTTTATCGATCAGGTCGAGGGTGTTTTCTGGAGGTATGTCGTGGGGATCTCGCGTCGCTCCGTGCTGACCGCCGGAGTGTGCGGCGTCATGGCCGGTGCGATCGTGCTGAATCCGTCGACGGTTCACCTCAGGTCGGCGTCGCTCACCCCGGCGTTCAGTTACTCCGCGTACTCGTTGGGCACGGGTGACGCGCACGCGGAGGCGACACCCGAAGCCGTGCGCCGGGCGGTGGAGTTCATCGAGTCGCTCACGCCGGAGACGCCGCAGCCGACGTCGGTGCCCGATCCGGGATCGTCGACCGCGACCGTGCCGACCCCCACCCCGCGACTGGCCGAGGACGTCGACGCCCAGAACGCCGCGTCCGGCGTGATCGACTCGGTCTATGCCTTCACCAGGTACTGGGCGAACTATGCCTCGCTCGACCTCGGCCCATGGCTGATCAACTGGATTCCGTTCGGCTATCTGGTCTCCGACCAGATCGACATCTGGTACCGCGCGTTCGTCCTGCCGGTGGTCGACAGCTTCGTCTATCAGTTCCTGGATCCGATCGTGAACCAACCGCTGAACCCGGGCGTCTGGTGGAACGGTGCCTGGGCGATCGCCGACGCGGCGCTGAAGGGGATCGTCTCGGGTTTCTCCCAGGAGATCGACTACGTCTTCTCGCTGGGATGGTTGCCCTTCCCACTGCCCCCACTACCCGGGGCCGCGGCGCCGGAGGCCGGCATGGGCCAGACCGGCGACGCGGCGCTGCGGATGAGCCTGGCCGCCGCTTCCGGCACCGCGTTGACCACCCCGCCCGACGGCGTCGGCGCGCAGCCCGATGAACCCGGCTCGCCGGCCGGCGGAACCGTGCCCGCACCCACCGACCCCGCGCCGGAGGAGCCCGCGGCGACCGAGACGGCCGCGCCGGAGGAAGACCCCGGAGCGATCGACGGCTCCGCGACGGCCGATCCCACACCCGCCCCCACGACGGCCATCCCGAACCCGGACAACCCCGCACCGACGGTCCCGGCCGCGACACCCGATCCGGCCACCGATACGCAGGACGGGGACGGCACCCTCGCCGGCCAGGACGGTGCGCCGGAGCAGGGCGACACGACATCCGGCGACACGCAGGACGGCGGCACCGCCCCCGGCGACGACGGCGAGGTCCAGCCCGGCAACGCCGACGATCCCGCCGATACCACGGAGACTCCGGCCGCCACCGCGGAACCGAGCACGACGACGGGTACGGACACCGCGGCCGATTCCGGTTCGGCCTCGAGTGGGGCCACCGGCTCGGCCGATGGCGGGGACGCCGGGAACTAGCGACGCATCAGGAACCAAAGCGCCGGCAGCGCGCCGAATGCCGTCAACAGGACCGGGCCGAATCCGGCGATCCCGGCGCCGTTCATCGTCATGTCCCCGCCGGGACCGCCCAGGCTCAGCACGGCGATCGTCAACAGCCAGGTGATCAACGGCAGGGCGGCCAGCCGGGTCGAATCCGTCCACTGCCGGGCCGCCCAGACCAGTGCGACGTTGACGGCCCCGGCCGCCACGGCGCTGACCGGAAACCACACCGAACCCAGATACGAAGGCAGCAGAAGCGTTGCCGCCAGGGCACAAAGGACGCCGTCGAGAGCGAGTAGGGCCAGGACACCTATCCGCAGAGCGGGATCGCTTCGGCGGCCGTCGATCAGGTCGGCACGCTGTCGAGCAGCGCCACCAGCGACCCCACCACCCACTGGAAGTTGTCTGCGCGGTCCTGCCAGTGCTGCAAGTTGGGGTCCAGATCCGGGTCCATGGCTTCCCTTCGGTGTGTGCTCTGCGCAGCTTACCCCGATGCGAGTAGCCGCTACCCGAATCGGGCGACGGCGCTACGTGAGTCCGCGATCAAGTGTTCAGCGCCGCCTCCGAAAGCCGTAACTTCGGCGCTGAGCCCGACGACCGTCGCCCGCACGCATGAGGAGGCACCATGCACAGCCCGATAACCGCCTCGTTGATCGCCCGGATCGCAACCGGCGAGGACCGCGGCCGCAACACGGTGCGCAGGCCGAAGAAGCACACCCGCACCGACCGGGGGTTTCGGCGGTCGAACACGTTCTGACCGACCGGAACGCCGGTGGGGCTGCACGAGGGGGGCAGCCCCGCCGGTGGCCGTACAGCTTTCAGCGTGTTTCACACGTCCAAACCGGCCAGCAGGTCGGCCTCGGGGTCCTGCGGTCCGCCGTCCCCGAGCGTCCCGCCGACCAGCATGTAGTGCTCCTGGCCGAGGATCGGAAACGCCATGTTGTTCGACAGCGCGCAGGCTTTTCCGGTCGGTCCGACCGTCACCTGCGTGGCGTGTGCGCGCAGCGCCTGCACCTTGGCCGACAGGCCGTCGGTGGCATCGATGCGGGTGGTCACCCGGTCGTCGGCAACACCCAGGTCGTCGGCCGCGAGCAGCTGCCAGTGCGGCAGCAGATCGTCGGCGTCGAGTTCCCGGACCGCGGCCGCGGCCGCCCCGCGCGGTGTCACGGTCCAGTAGAACTTCGGCACCTGCCACGGTCCGTCGACCAGGCCGGTGGCTACGGCGGCGGTGGTGATCTCGTGCGCGCGGATGTGATCGGGGTGCCCGTAGCCGCCGCCGGGGTCGTAGCTGACGACGACGTGCGGACGCAGGGATGCGATGACGCCGAGCAGCTCGTCAACCGCGGCCTGCCCGGACTCGACGAACCGCTGTTGACGCGAAACCGGTTGTGTACCAGCCATTCCCGAGTCCCGCCAGCGTCCGGCCCCGCCGAGGTAGATCGGTCCCCCGGCGCCCAGCGCGGCCAGCGCGGCGGTCAGTTCGCCGATGCGGTAGCCGCCGAGTTGATCGGCGCGGTCGGCGGTCAGACCGGCCCACCGATCGCCGATCACTTCGCCCTCCTCACCCAGCGTGCAGGTGACGACGCGCACCTGCGCGCCACGGTTGACGTAGTGCGCGATCGTCGCGCCGTTGTTGATCGTCTCGTCGTCGGGATGGGCGTGCACGAACAGCAGCCGGGGCGCTTCGGAGGCCATCGCCCAACGATAGCCAGAACGCTCTAACGTCCCGTCTTGACCCAGGTTCCGGCGTTGCCGACGATGCCCACCGGAATCGGCCCCGTCAGTTCGACATTCTGCACACTGGGCCCGGCGGCGACGATCGTGTTGTCCTGCAGGATCGGCAGCACCGTGGCCAGGCTCCACAACCGCGGCTCGACGGCGGCGATCACGTCGTCAATGTGCTTCGAACCATCAAGAGCCGCATCGATATTCGCCTGGATGCCGCGATCGCACACACCCGTCAGGTTCGACGGCGCCTGCACCAGGGCCCCGCCCTCGGCCGGCGTCGGCGGCGGTGTCGTCGGCATCGTCGGCGGTGGAGTCGGGGTCGGCCGGGGCGCCTGCGGAGTCGGCGCGGCCGGTGCGCCGACCGTCGGCACCGGGGTGGCCTCCAGCGCCGGGCAGCCGTAGCGCGAGGCCAGCGCGGTCGCGAGGTCGCCGCCCACCCGGTGCCATCCCACAACGGCGTCGACGCGGTTGTTGGTCAAGGCGTCGCCGTAGAGCACGACGGGGTCCAGAGCCGACACGGTCGCCGCGATTCCGACGTTGCGCAACTGGTCGGCCGCGGTGTTGGCGACCGCGACGGCGGTCGGGTCGTTGGCGGCCACCCCGATCACCAGGGTCATCTGTTCGCCGTCCTTGCTGATGCGGCCGCGGGTCGGCTCCGGGTCCGCGGTTCCCGACGGTCCGGGCGCCGCGGTGGGCTGCGCCGGTGCGGTGGCTTCCACGGTGTATCCGGCGCCTTCCAGCAGACCCAGTGCGGCGGATCTCGGCAGCGCCGACGGGGCGGTCGGCTGGTAGCCCGGATCCGACGGGGCGCGGACCTGCGCCTGGGCCAGGGTGACGGTGCTGTCGCTGCCCGAGGCCACCGATGCGAGCAGGTCCACGTCGAGCAGGGCCAGCAACGCCTTGCGGACGTCGGTGTCGGCCAGTGCGGGTTGCTGCGCGCGCAGGGTCAGTTGCATGACACGGGGCGTCGGGATCCGGCCGGTGCGCACCTGCGGGATGGCCGACAGTTGCGCGAACGCCGCGGCGCTGCCGTGGACCTGGGCGACCTGGGTGTCGCCGTTGCGGATCGAGTCGGCCAGCGCCGAAGACGTGCCCGCGCGGCGGAACAGGATCTGATCGGGGGCGGCCGGCTGTCCCCAGAACCGGTCGTTGCGCGCGAGCAGGATCTCGTCACGCTGCGGGTCGATGCTCTCCACTCGGAAGCTGCCCCCGGTGACCGGGAGTGCACGGGCCAGCCCGGCCCCGAATCCGCCGGGGATGTCCTTGACGATGTGCGCGGGCACGATATCGGAGAACAGCTCGCGCCACGCCGGGTAGGGCTGGGCGAAGGTGACCACCGCAGTCTTGCCGCCGTCGACCGACTGGACCCCGGTGATCAGGTCGTAGCCGGCGGGGTCGACGACGCCGGGCTGACTGACCATCTGGCGCCATAGATACCAGAAGTCGTCGGCGACGATCGGGGCGTTGTCGGTCCACGACGCCTCCGGCCGGATCCGGTAGGTGACCGTGAAGGGGTCCTGGCTCGTCACCTCGGCCGAAACCAGCAGCGAATCGTCCATCACCCACCGTGAGCCCGTCGGGCTGTCCGGATCCGGTGTCGGCCGGAACGCGCTGGGCAGTACCAGGGCGCTGATGGCGGCGTTGACGGGCGATTGATCCGACAGCAAGTGCGGGTTGAAGCCGGGGCCGATGTTGTCGATGCCCATGATGATCTGCGTCGCCTTGGGCAGCGGCGCGGCCGTGGTCTCGGTGGTGTCCGTGCTCTGCGGAGCCGGCGGCGCGTCGACCGTGCAGCCGCCGAGCACCAGCACCGACACCAGCACCGCGGTCGGCGTCAGGCGTCGGCGAGCGGTCGGCACGCCTCTCAGGGTATCGGCCTGTCATTCGGGCACGGCGACGAGCGTTGGGCGCCCGTCTGCCCGGCCGGTGAGCTCAGGAGCCGGCCTGCTGTTTGGCGCGGGCCTTGGCCCGGGCGCGCAGGCTGGCGGTCAGCTCGACCTTGCGCACCCGCACGATCTCGGGGGTTACCTCGACGCACTCGTCGGCCGCGCAGAACTCCATGGCCTGTTCGAGGTCGAGTTCCAGCGGCCGAGCCAGGGTCTCGATGACGTCGGCGGTCGAGGACCGCATGTTGGTCAGTTTCTTCTCGCGGGTGATGTTGATGTCGAGGTCTTCGGCGCGCGGGTTGATGCCGACGACCTGACCCTCGTAGGTTTCCTGGCCGGGTTCGACGAAGAACTGGCCGCGGTCGGCGAGCTGGATCATCGCGAACGGGGTGATCTGGCCGGTGCGGTCGGACACCAGCGAGCCGGTGTGGCGGGCCCGGATCTCCCCGGCCCACGGCCGGTAGCCGTCGAACACCGCGTTGGCGATGCCGGTGCCGCGGGTCTCGGTGAGGAAGTCGGTTCGGAAGCCGATCAGCCCGCGGCTGGGCACGATGAAGTCCATCCGCACCCAGCCGGCGGCGTGGTTGGTCATCTCCTCCATGCGGCCCTTGCGCGCTGCCATCAGCTGGGTGATGGCGCCGACGTACTCCTCGGGGCAGTCGATCGTCATCGCCTCGAACGGCTCATGCAGCTTGCCGTCGATGGTGCGGGTGACCACCTGCGGCTTGCCGACGGTCAGCTCGAAGCCCTCGCGGCGCATCTGTTCGACGAGAACCGCCAGCGCCAGCTCGCCGCGGCCCTGTACCTCCCAGGCGTCCGGCCGGTCGATGTCCACCACCTTGATGGAAACATTGCCGACGAGTTCGGAATCCAAGCGGCCCTTGACCATTCGCGCGGTCAGCTTGTGCCCGGACACCTTGCCGGCCAGCGGCGAGGTGTTGGTGCCAATGGTGACCGAGATGGCCGGTTCGTCGACGTGGATGCGGGGCAGGGCGTGCGCGTGGTCGGGATCGGCCAGGGTGTCGCCTATCATGATGTCCGCGATGCCCGCCACCGCGACGATGTCGCCGGCCACGGCCTCTTCCGCCGCAGTCCTCTCGATGCCCTCGGTCACCAGAAGTTCGGTGATCTTGGCGTTGGTGATCACCGGATGTCCGTCCACCTCGCGCATCCAGGCGACCTGCTGCCCCTTGCGGATCCGGCCCTTGTAGATGCGGATCAAGGCCAGCCGTCCCAGGAACGCCGACGCGTCCAGGTTGGTCACCAGCGCCTGCAGCGGCGCTTCCGGATCTCCCTTGGGCGGCGGGATGTGCTCGAGCAGCACGTCGAACAACGGGTCGAGATTGTCCCCGTCGGGGTTCTCGCCGTTGGCCGGCTCGGCGGTGCTGGCGATGCCGGCGCGGCCCGAGGCGTAGAGCGTTGGCAGCCCGAGCGCATCCTCGGCGGCCTTCTGAGCCTCCTCGTCGAGGTCGGAGGCGACGTCGAGCAGCAGGTCGTGGCTCTCCTCGACCACCTCGGCGATGCGGGCGTCGGGCCGGTCGGTCTTGTTCACCACCAGGATGACCGGCAGGTGCGCGGCGAGGGCCTTGCGCAGCACGAACCGGGTCTGCGGCAACGGGCCCTCGGAGGCGTCGACGAGCAGCAGCACGCCGTCGACCATGGACAGCCCGCGCTCGACCTCACCGCCGAAGTCGGCGTGGCCGGGGGTGTCGATGACGTTGATCACCGTGACCGTGCCGTCGGCGTTGTGCCGGTGCACGGCAGTGTTCTTGGCCAGGATCGTGATGCCCTTCTCGCGCTCCAGGTCGCCGGAGTCCATGATCCGCTCGGTGGCGTCGTCGCCACGGTGGTGCAGCGCGCCGGACTGCCGCAGCATGGCGTCGACGAGGGTGGTCTTGCCGTGGTCGACGTGGGCGACGATCGCGACATTCCTGAAGTTGGGGCGTGAACTCACGCCGGAGATTGTCGCAGTGCGGGTGCCCGATCACGAAAACGACGGAAAGTGCGCGTGAAGCCCGAGAAGCGCCCTTGAAGCCGGCAGACCAACCGCTGTCTGAACAGGACCCGCGACGGGCGCGTACCGTTGAGTCATCCGTCACAGTCGGCGGTTCGGAGGTTCCGTGATGACGTTCTACCTGCTGCTCGCCATGTCACTCACGTTCCTGGTGGCCGCCGTCGCCACCGGGGCCATCTTTCTCGGGGTGCTGAACTGGATCGGCGCGTTCTACGTGGTGCACTGCAGTACCTGCCATCACCTGACCGGGTCGAAGGTGAACCAACCGCCGCAGACATGTCCGCACTGCCGTCATCCGGCGCTGACCCATCCGGTTTACGCGGTCCGGCACCCCGGTCACCGGGTGCGGGTGCTGAGCGATCCGTTGAAGTACTGAGCACCCGGCCCGGGGCTTCAGCGCCGGTACGCGCTCGCCGGCCGGCCGGTCCAGCGGCGGAACGCGTGTGAGAACGCGGTGGTGTCGCTGTAGCCGAGGCGGCGCGCGACCTCGGTCACCGAGAGCCCGACGACGCCGAGCAGCTCGACGGCAAGGGTCAGGCCGACGTCGTTGCGCAGTTCCCGATAGGACGTCCCCTCGGCCTCGAGTTGGCGACGCAAGGTCCGGGTGCTCATGTGCAACTCGGCGGCCAGGTCGTCGATGCCCGGCATCGCCTCCGGGGTCCGGGCGAACCGGGAGCGCACCGTCGCGGTGAGCGTCGGCTCATGGGTCTGCACCAGGCGCTCGCACTCCCGGGCACAGGCGGCCCGGGTCACCGGATCGGCCGTCGGCAGCCTGGTCGTCAGAGCCCACCGCGGAAAGCAGATCCGGTGCTGGTCGGCCCCGGTCTGCACGGCGATCGGGTGCACCGCCGCGGCCAGGCGCCGACCGCGTTCACCGTCGAGTCGGGTCTGCAGCGTCACCGCCGGATCGGAGAATCCGGCCATCCGCAGCAGCAGGGGCAGCGCTGTGAAATCCCTTGCGGCGTAGTAGTCGCGCAGATCGACGGGCAGATGGGCGTCGCGCAGCACCACCGATCCGGCGTCACCGGAGTGCTCGGGCTGCGGGCTGAACAACGTGGGCGAGAGACTGACGTAGTCGACGGCCACGCCGAGCGCCTCGGCGCCGGTGGCGCTGGAGATCAGCGCATACCCCCAGATCCCCAGATCGCCGGCGGTCAGCCGGGATCCGACGACGATGCCGGCGGCCACCGCGTCGCCGATGCCAGCCACCAGGTTGGCGATGAGGGTGAATTCCGCTGCCTGGTCGATCGCGTGGTGCGCCGCCAGCACCTGGTCCTCGGTCAGACCCGTGCCGGCGAGCGCCTGGGCGGCGGACATCCCTTCGGCTCGGGCCAGAGCGAGCGCGTAACGCACGCCGGCGGGGCAGCGCGTCGTTGCGGTCACCGGCCGATCCTGACAACTGTGGGCGCCTTCGGACATGGTTATGGCCGAAACAACCATATGTTTGACCGCGACGGTCATGTCCAATCGACGACCGCGTCGGCATGGTCGATGCCATGCTCGCCACCGCGACCGTCCGCAGCATCGCCCGAATGGTCGCCGGGGGCGGGTACCAGGATCTGCGCCGGCCGTCGCCACGCCGGGTGCCGGCTTCGGTGCCACGCAGCACGTTCGATCCGACGCCGCCGGCGGTGATCGCCGACCCGCACCCACACCTGACTCGGTTGCGTGAGCACCCGGTGCACGTCAACGAGAAGCTCAACATCTGGATGCTGGCCCGCTACGACGATGTGACCGCCGCGGCCCGCGCGCACGATGTGCTCTCCTCGGCGTCCGGCATCCTGATGCGGGCGGCGCCCATGGAGACGGTGCTGACCACCGACAACCCGGACCACGATCGGTTGCGCCGGCTCGTCGCACCGGCCTTCACCCCGTCTGCGATCCGGCGCCTGGAGGCGACCCTGGCCGAGTTCGTGATGCCCGGACTCGACGAGCTGGCCACCGGCGACGCGGTCGACATGGTGCCCGCATTGACGGTGCCGCTGCCGGTGTCGGCGATCGCGGTGCTGCTCGGGGTCGACCGCTCCCGCTGGCAGGATTTCCGCGCCTGGTCCAACGAGGTGACGACGCTGTTCGGTGTCCGCACCCCCGCCGACCTGGCGCTGGTGACCGGCCGGACGTTGCCGAACATCCTCGCGCTGCGCAATCTCATCGACGACGAGATGCGCAGGCGCACCGGCGATTCCGGCGACATCCTCGGACTCCTGCGGCGAGCCAGATCCGATCATCAAATGTCCATGATCGAGGCGATCTCCGCGGCGATGCTGCTGCTGGTGGCCGGCAACGAGACCACCACCAACCTGCTGGGCATCCTGCTGATCCAATTGGCCCGGAACCCGGAACTGTATGCCCGCCTTCGGGCCGACCGCAGCCTGATTCCCGGCGCCGTCGAAGAGACGCTGCGCTGGGGTTCCCCGGTGCAGTGGGTGGCCCGCACCGCGCGCACGCCGTATCACGTGGGCGGGACCGTCATCCCGGCGCGATCCCGGGTGGTGCTGTTCTACGCCGGGGCGAACCGTGACCCGGCCCGGTTCGATGATCCGGACCGTTTCGACGTCGAGCGAAAGACCCTCGGCCACGCCGGTTTCGGGCATGGCTCGCACTTCTGCATGGGTGCGCACCTGGCCCGTCTGGAAGTGACGGTGGCGTTGAACGCGCTGTTGGACAGGTATACGCGGCTGGACCTGGTCGGCCCGGTGCGATGGACGACGACGCCGTCGCTGTCGGGCCCCACGTCGGTGCCGATGCGCGCGGCCGCGTGAGCCGGCCGGTTCACCAACCGCGGCGGCGCGGTTGCGAACCCACCAGTTCGCCTTGCCCGGCTGCTTCCCGGCTTCGGTAGACGATGTAGGGCCGGAACAGATAGCCGATCGGCGCGCTGAACGCGTGCACGAGCCGGGTGAAGGGCCAAAGGCAGAACAACGCCATCCCGATCAGCACGTGCACCTGGTAGTACATCGGGGCCGAGGCCATCAGGTCGCCGCGCGGCTGCAGCACCCAGATAGACCGGAACCACACCGAGATCGTCTCGCGGTAGTTGTACGCCTCCCCCGTGATGCCGGATCCCAGTGCGGTGGCCAGCAATCCGGCGACGATCGCGGCCACCAGCACCACATACATCAACTTGTCGTTGTCGGTGGTGGCCAGGAAAACCGGGCCGGTGGTGCGGCGCCGGTAGATCAGCAGGGCGATGCCGAGCAGGGTCGCCAGCCCGGCGAGGGCACCGAGGACGACGGCCTGCAGGTGGTAGGCGTGGTCGCTGAGCCCGATGGCCTGTGTCCAAGAGTCCGGAATCACCAGACCGATGAAGTGACCAAAGATCACCACCATGATGCCGATGTGGAACATCGGGCTGGCGATGCGCAGCAGCCGCGATTCGTACAGCTGCGACGAGCGGGTGGTCCAGCCGAATTTGTCATAGCGGTACCGCCACCAACTGCCGGTGACCACGACGGCCAGCGTCACATAGGGGATCACTTCCCAGAAGACCGTGCCCATCAACCCGTCCCTTCGGTTCGCCTCGGCGGCACCGTCAATGTGAATGGCTGCAGGCCAACGGCTTCGGCAGGCGGACCCGCCTCGGCAAGCCGACGGGCCCGCAACAACTCCTGATCCCCGACCGGCGGCAGCGTCGTGCACACCGCCGCGACCACATCCGCGTACGGCGACTGCCGCTCGACGAGTCCGGTGTAGAGCATGTCGATGGGCACCCGATGCTCGATCATCAGCCGCCGGCCCGCTTCCGGATCCACCGTGGCGGCGAACTCCAGGACCACCGGAAGATGGTCCGGTGCTTCGGATTTCGGTGGCCGCGCGCCGGAGTCCCGATAGGCCGCCAGGAAGGCGTGCATTTCGGCGCCGCGGTTGCGGGTGTCGCCCGCCGTCCAATACGTCAGATACATGGTGGTACGCCGACTCAGGTCGAAGGTGGCCACATACTGCTCGGCCGCGGCGCGGTCATCGAGCGCACTCAGCGCAGACAAGCTGCGGGCCAGCGGTTCTCGGGCCCTACCGCCGAGGTGGGTCAGCAATTCCGAAACCGCGGCCAGCCGGCTACGGTGCCCGGCGTCGGGATATCCGAGCAGCAGCGATGCGGCCTGCCACACCACTCGGTCGTCGAGTGTGGCCATCCGGGACTGGGTCAACAGTCTCATCGGTTGGCTCCGTCCGGGAACATCCCGGGTGGTGTTCCACGGCCGTCCCAGTTGAGCAGGTTCACCCGCGACGGCCGGGCCGCGTTGGCGGCCATGCTCTCGCCGGTCTGCCGGTCCTTCAGCGCATGGAAGTTCTCCACCGCCACCGGCATCGGCATGCCGCTGGCTTCGCCGAACGGCCCGGACTCGTACATCCCCGGGCCACCGTCGAAGGACAGTGAACAGCCGGGTTCTTCGACGTCCCCGCCGGTTGGCGCGTACGCACTCGGGATCACATAACGCTCGTCGTATTTCGCGATCGCCAGCAGCTGGTACATCTGATAGATCTGTTCCTCGGTCATGCCGACGGCCGCCGGGATGTGCGGCCGCGTCTCCCGACCGAGGTTGATGTCGCGCATGTAGGACCGCATGGCCGCCAGCCGCCGCAGCACACCATCCACCACCTCGGTGTTGCCCGCGGTGAACAAGCCGGCCAGGTACTCGACGGGGATTCGCAGCGCCTCCAGCGCGCCGAACAGGTTGCCCGCGTCCTCGCCGTCGTGGCCGTCGCGGCTCACCGCGTCCACCACCGGCGACAGCGGCGGGATGTACCACACCATCGGAACGGTGCGGAACTCCGGATGCAGCGGCAACGCCACGCGGAACTCGTTGATCAGCGCGTACACCGGGGACTGCTGTGCGGCGTCGATCCATTCGTCGGAGATGCCCTCGGCGCGGGCGCCGGCGATCACCGCTGGGTCGTTCGGGTCGAGCAGGATCTGCCGCTGTGCTTCGTAGAGGTTGGCATCGTCGGGCTCCGACGCCGCCTCCAGCACGCGGTCCACGTCGTAGAACACCAGACCCAGATAGCGCAGCCGGCCCACACACGTCTCCGAGCACACCGTCGGCAGCCCGACCTCGATGCGCGGATAGCACAGCGTGCACTTCTCGGCCTTGCCCGTCTTGTGGTTGAAATACACCTTCTTGTAAGGACATCCGGAGACGCACATCCGCCAGCCCCGGCAGCGGTCCTGGTCGACCAGCACGATGCCGTCCTCGCTGCGCTTGTACATCGCGCCGGACGGGCACGACGCCACGCACGACGGGTTGAGGCAGTGCTCACAGATCCGCGGCAGGTAGAACATGAACGTCTCTTCGAGTTCCAGCCGCACCTGTTCGCTGACCTGCTTGAGCACCGGGTCGTGCGGCACGATCTCCGGCGAGCCGGCCAAGTCGTCGTCCCAGTTGGCCGACCAGGACACCTTCATCGGTTTGCCGCTGATCAGGCTGCGCGGCGCCGCGACCGGCATGTGCTCGCCCAGCGGCGCCGAGGTCAGGTTCTCGTAGTCGTAGGTCCAGGGCTCGTAGTAGTCGTTGATCGACGGCAGTTTCGGGTTGGAGAAGATCCGGGTCAGCTTGGCCAGACGACCGCCCCCGCGTAACCGCAACCGGCCCTTGCGATCCCGCACCCAACCACCGCGCCAGCGGTCCTGATCCTCATAGGTGCGCGGATAGCCCAGGCCGGGCCGCGTCTCGACGTTGTTGAACCACACGTATTCGGTGCCCGACCGGTTGGTCCAGGCCTGCTTGCAGGTCACCGAACACGTATGGCAGCCGATGCACTTGTCGAGGTTCATCACCATCGCCATCTGCGCCATCACCTTCATATGCTCACTCCGCAAGCTCCGTTCGGATCAGTACCGGACCGACTGCGATCGCCGCCGCACCACGGTCACCTCGTCACGCTGGTTACCCGTCGGGCCCAGGTAGTTGAAGGCGTAGGAATGCTGCGCATACCCGCCGGCCAGATGGCTGGGTTTGACCAGCAACCTGGTCAGCGAATTGTGGATACCGCCGCGCTTTCCGGTGGTCTCGGTCAACGGCACGTCGATGGTGCGTTCCTGTGCGTGGTGGACGTAGACCACGCCCTCGGGCATCCGGTGGCTGACGATCGCGCGGCACACCACCACACCGTTGCGGTTGACGGCTTCCACCCAATCATTGTCGCGCACTTCGATTTTCGCTGCGTCGGCCGGGCACATCCACATGGTCGGGCCGCCGCGCGACAGCGACAGCATGAACAGATTGTCCTGGTACTCCGAGTGGATGGACCACTTGGAGTGCGGGGTCAGATACCGCACCGTCAATCCGAGTTCGCCGCTGCCCAGGGTGGGCTCGCCGAAGAGCCGTGCCATGTCCAGCGGCGGCCGGTAGATGGGCAGTTGCTCGCCGAGTTCCTCAAGCCAGTCGTGGTCGAGGTAGAAGTGCATCCGCCCGGTGAGCGTGTGAAAAGGCTTGAGCTGCTCGATGTTCACCGTGAACGGCGCATAGCGACGGCCACCGGTCTCGCTGCCCGACCACTCCGGACTGGTGATCACCGGAACCGGGCGGGCCTGTGTGTCGGCGTAGCTGATGCGACGCTCCTCGCTGCCCTCGGCCAGTTGCGCGAGGTCACGTCCGGTGCGCCGTTCCAGTTGGCGGAAGCCCTCGACGGCCAGTCGACCGTTCGAGGTGCCGGACAGCGCCAGGATGACGTCGGCCATCCGCTCCGCGGTGTTGACCACCGGACGGCCCCGTGCGGCACCGGAATCGAGCACGCCGAACTTGGCGGCCAGCTCTGCGACCTCGACATCGGGGTGGGTGGTGATGCCCTTGGTGGTCAGCCCCAGCTTCTCGGTGAGCGGACCCAACGTCGCCCACTTGTCGGCGATCGCGGCGTAGTCGCGTTCGACGACCGCCAGCGGGCCCATGGTCTTCCCCGGTACCGGCGTCTCGCCGGTCACCCGCCAATCATGTTCGGCGCCTGACGGATAGGCCATTGCACCGGGCGTGTCGTGCTGCAGGGTGCCGAGCACGACATCGGTGCGGGTGCCCAGGTGCCGCGCCGCCAGCGTGCTGAATGCCCGCGCCACCGCGCCGAAGGCGTCGAAGTCCGACCGGGTCTCCCAGGGTGGGTCGATGGCCGGGCTGAAGGCGTGGATGTAGGGATGCATGTCGGTGCTCGACAGGTCCGCCTTCTCGTACCAGGTGGCCGCGGGCAGCACCACGTCCGACAGCAGCGTCGTCGAGGTCATCCGGAAGTCCACCGACATCAGCAGGTCGAGCTTACCCTCGGGGATGTCGTCGGGCCAGGCGATGTCGTTGGGGCGAAGCCCCTCCGGTGTCGGTGCGGCCTGCAGATTCGACGTGGTGCCGAGCAGGTGGCGCAGGAAGTACTCGTTGCCCTTGCTCGACGACCCGAGCAGATTGGCCCGCCAGAGGTTGAGCACCCGCGGCCAGTTTCGCGGGTTGTCGGGATCGGTGACGGCGAGTTTGAGTGCGCCCGAACCGAGTTGCTCGGCGACGTACTCTCCGATGTCGCGGTCCTGCGCCCGCGCCTCGTCGGCGATGTCGAGGCTGGAGCGGTCGAACTGCGGGTAGAACGGGCTCCATCCCATGGCCGCCGCCGAGGCCAGCACGTCCATGGTGTGCCTGTCGCGGAATCGTCCGCGGCCCACCGGGCTGGCCAGCGCGTCGGCCCGGTACCCGTCGTAGCGCCACTGGTCGGTGTGGGTGTACCAGTACGAGGTACCCGCCATCTGCCGGGGTGGACGCGACCAGTCGGTGCCCATCGCCATGGTCGCCCATCCGGTGATCGGCCGGCACTTCTCCTGGCCGACGTAGTGCGCCCAGCCACCGCCGTTGCGGCCCATCGACCCGGTGAGCAGCAGCAGCGCCAGAATGGCGCGGTAGGTGGCGTCGCCGTGGAACCACTGGCAGACGCCCGCACCCATGATGATCATCGACCTGCCGCCGGATTCCTCTGCGCTGGAGGCGAATTCGCGCGCAATCCGGATGGCCTGGGCGGCCGACACCCCGGTGATCGGCTCCTGCCAGGCCGGGGTGCATGGCCGGTCGGCGTCGTCGTAGCCGGTGGGCCAGTCACCGGGCAGGCCGGGCCGGGCCACGCCGTAGTGTGCCAGCATCAGGTCGAAGACGGTGCAGACCAGGTGCTCGCCGACTCGGCGCACCGGCACTCCGCGCTGCAGGGTCTCGCCGTGACCGTCGAGGGTGTCGAAACGGGGCAGGGTGACGACCGCGGTCTCACCCGTCTCGGAGGCGACCGTGAGCGCCGGTGACAGGTCGCCCAAGTCCAGGTTCCACTTGCCCACGCCCTCGTCGCCGTAGCGGAACCCCAGCGAACCATGTGGCACCGCAACCGAATCCGTTGCCCCGTCGAGGAGCACCGGCTTGAACGCGGCGTTTTCCTGGTTCGACTCCGGCTGGCCCAAGTCGGCGGCTGTCAGGTTCTTGCCGGGCGTCAGGACGCCGTCGCGCTCCTCCAGCTTCACCAGGAACGGCAGATCGGTATAGCTGCGGACATAGTCGACGAAGAACGGAACCCGCTGAGAGACAAAGCATTCGGTAAGAATGACGTGGCCCATGGCCATGGCCAGTGCACCGTCGGTGCCCGCGGCGCAGGGCATCCATTCGTCGGCGAACTTGGTGTTGTCGGCGTAGTCGGGACTGACCGAGACGACCTTGGTACCCCGGTAACGCACCTCGGCCATCCAGTGCGCGTCGGGCGTGCGGGTGACCGGGACGTTGGAGCCCCACATCATCAGATAAGCGGCGTCCCACCAGTCCCCCGACTCGGGCACGTCGGTCTGGTCGCCGAACACCTGCGGTGAGGCCACCGGCAGGTCGGCGTACCAGTCGTAGAACGACGTCATGACACCGCCGATGAGTTCGACGAACCGCGCGCCGGCCGCGTGCGACACCATCGACATGGCGGGGATCGGCGAGAAGCCCGCCACCCGGTCGGGTCCGTACTCCTTGATGGTGTGCACGTGGGCCGCGGCGATCATCTCGGTGGCCTCGGCCCAGCCGATCCGCATCAGACCACCCTTGCCGCGGGCCTGTTGGTAGCGGCGCCGGCGTACCGGGTCGGACTGGATGTCGGCCCACGCCAACACCGGATCGCCCAGGCGCGCAAGGGCTTCCCGGTACATCTCCACCAGCACCCCACGGGCGTACGGGTAGCGCACCCGGGTCGGGGAATAGGTGTACCAGGAGAAGGCGGCGCCCCGCGGACACCCGCGGGGCTCGTACTCCGGACGGTCCGGGCCCACCGAGGGGTAGTCGGTCTGCTGGGTCTCCCAGGTGATGATGCCGTCCTTGACGTACACCTTCCACGAACACGATCCGGTGCAGTTGACCCCGTGGGTCGAGCGCACCACCTTGTCGTGGCTCCAGCGGTCCCGGTAGAAGATGTCGCCCTCACGACCGCCCTGCCGGCTGACGGTGCGCAGGTCGTCGGAAACCTCGCCCGGCGTGAAGAACCGGCCGCTGCGTTCCAGGAGTTGCTCGACCCGCCCGCCGATGCGCGGGGTCACGACGGTTCCCGCTGCGGCTCGTGCGCGCGCAGACGCAGCGCGGTGTACCCGAGGGCGACGGCCGCGGTGGCCACCAGTAGCAGCAGGCCGACGGTGTAGTTGTTGTCGGCTTTGTCGTAGGTCGCGCCCATCACCAACGGCGGGAAGTAGCCGCCCAAACCTCCGGCGGCCGCCACGATGCCGGTCACCGACCCCACACTCTTGGCGGGCGAACGCCGTGCCACCCAGGCGAAGACGCCACCGGTACCCATCCCGAGGAAGATGGCCAGCAGAATGAACGTGACCGCCGACCACAGGTCGGGGGGTGGCTGGGTGACCGCGAGGGCGGCCATCGCCGTGGTCCCGGCCAGCGAGGCCAGCACCACGTACTTGGGTGGGATGCGGTCGGACAGCGCGCCCCCCACGGGCCGCGCGAGCACGGCGGCCACGGCGAACGCCGCGGTCCGGGCGCCGGCGTCCACCGCCGAGAAGTGGTAGATCGTCTTGACGTAGGTGGGCAGGTAGTTGGCAAACGCGACGAATCCGCCGAAGACGACGGCGTAGAGGAACGACATCTCCCACGTCACGCCGAGTTTGGCGGCCGCCAGCAGCTTGGGCACCACCGGATCGGTGTTGGGATGGAAGTGGGGGCCGTTGCGCAACACCAGGTATGCCACAAGCGCGGTCAGCGCCAGCGCCACCGCGATGATCACGTGCGTGGTCATCAGGCCGAACCACTTGACGAACCGCGGCGTGAAGAACGCCGACAGGGCGGTGCCGACCATGCCCATGCCGAACACCCCGGTGGCGAACCCGCGCCGGGCCGGCTCGTACCAGTTGTTGGAGAACGGAATGCCCACCGCGAAGATCGTTCCCGCGATTCCGAGGAGGAAGCCGAACACCACCAGCAGCGGGTAGGACCCGATCTTGCCGGCGTACCCGACCGCGAGGACCGGCAGGATCGCGGCCAGCGGGACGGCGATCAGCATCTTCCGGCCACCGAAGCGGTCGGTCAGCGGACCGCTGACCAGCCGGCCCAGCGCACCGACCAGGATCGGGGTGGCCACCAGCAGGGAGGCTTCTTTGCTGCTGAGCGACAAGCGCTCCGCGTAGGTGGTGGACATGGGGCCGATGAGGTTCCAGGCCCAGAAGTTGATCGTCGAAACCCACGTTGCCAGCACAAGGTTCACGCCTTGTCCGGCATAGGTGGACGACGGGGTTTCCGTGGTCACTTGTTCAGCAAATCATCCATGGGTTGCGCTCTGCAAAACTTTCGCCCAAAACCGCTAGTCGACACCGCACCGCCGCGGCACGGTGCCCCTCCCGACCCACTCGCCGGCGTCAACACCGAGGAGACGCCAGGGCCGCTTGCAGATCCGGCAACCAGGCGGTGTCGGCGGGTACCCAGGCCAACTCGGCAAGCTCGACGGCCGTCACCCAGCGCAGCGCACGGTGGTCGTGCGGGTGTAGGTCGCCCGCCAGGAGCGTCACCCGGTAGCCGCGCAACGTCATGACCGGGCTCAGCGCGACGTCCACCCCGAGCCGGTCCCCCACCGCCACGTCCACACCGAGTTCCTCCCGCAGCTCGCGCACCAGGGCGTCGGAGTCGCTCTCTCCGGGGGCCGCCTTGCCGCCCGGCAGCTCCCATCGTCCGGCGAGCTCCGGCGGACGATCGCGCTGCGCGACGAGCAGCATGCCGTCGCGGATGAGTGCGCCGGCGACGACGATCTGAACCGCCATGGGCTGTGACGGTATACCGTCGAGTCATGGCCGTACTGAGCGCCGAGCAGGTGGACGCCGCCGCGGCGGCACTGGACGACTGGGAACGCGCCGACGGCGCGCTGCGACGCTCGGTGAAATTCCCGTCCTTCCTGGAAGGCATCGACGCCGTGCGCAGCGTCGCCGAGCACGCCGAAACACAGGACCATCACCCGGATATCGACATTCGTTGGCGCACTGTGACTTTCGCGTTGGTGACGCACTCCGAGGGAGGGATCACCGACAAGGACGTGGCTATGGCAGCCGATATCGACAGGATCGTCGGGCGCCGGGAAACCTGAGCCGCACTGCCGCGATCCACACCAGTGTCAGTATCGCCGCGACGATGTAGACCAGCCCGGCCCACGCCAGGCACCAGGGCCGGCCGACCTGCCAGATGGTCGGCTGGGCAAAGCTGAGCAGCCAGGGCACCCCGATCAGCGTCAGCGCCAACCAGCCCCACCCCAGCAGGCGCGCCTCGGGCAGGTAGCGGTACGGGCCGTGCAGCAGCCAGATCATCAGGGGCACCAACCACACCCAGTGGTGCGTCCACGAGATCGGCGACAGCAGCAGCCCGAACAACTGCACCACCAGCAGCAGACCGAGGGGGTCCTGCCGGCCGGAGTCGGCGGCCAGCGCACGCCAGGCCAGCCAGGCCAGCACCGCCGTCGCCGCCAGCGCCACGAGCACCGGCGCGGTGTACCCGGCGTCGTGCCCGAGGATCCGCGAGATGCCGCCTCGCCAGGACTGGTTGAACGACGTCCCGATCGGGCCGACGCGCCCGGCGTCGCCGAGCAGTTCGGTGAAGTAGTAGCGCGCCTGGTCCCCGACCACGTACCAGGACAGTCCCACCGTCGCCGCGAACACGACGGCCGAGAACGCCGCGACCGCCCAGCGCCGCACACCGAGGAAGTACAGACCGGAGATGGCGGGTGTCAGTTTGATCCCGGCGGCCAGTCCGACCAGCAGCCCCGACAGCCACCACCGGTTGCTGCGCACGGCGACCAGTACCAACAGCACGAGCAGGACGTTGATCTGGCCGTAGTCGAAGGTGCTGCGCAACGGCTCGAGCCAGATCGCCACCGCCGTCCACAACATGGCGGTGCGGGTCCCACCGTTGGTGCCAAGCAGGCGCTGGCTGACCCACACCGTGCCGTAGAGGGCCGCCATGATGCCCAGTTGCCAGGCCAGGGCGACAAGCCGGAAGGGCAGAAGGGTGAGTGGAAAGAACACCACCGCGGCGAAGGGCGGATACGTGAACGGCAGCGGGAAGTCCGGCGTCTGGTCGGCGTAGACGTAGTCGTAGAGGGTGCCCGGCCGGTTCAGCGCCTCCGCTCCGCCGAGATAGACGTGCAGATCGACGAAGTTCGCGCCGTTGGGCACCAGGTACGTCCAGACCAGCCGTGCGGCCACGCTGACCAGGAGCAGCGCCGGTGCCAGCCTGCTCAGCGTTGCCGTCGTGTCGTTGGTCTCGATGGCCAGACTCTATCGGCCGGGGAAAGCCATCGCGCCGAGCCGATCCGGGTTGCCCGGGTCACCGTCGACACTCGGGTCCGTAACGCTTCGATAAATGCCACACGTGTCACTTGAGTCCCACCAGTAACACGCTAGCTTCGGGTTCATACCGGCTCTCTAGTGATTGGAAGCGTCATGTCGCGAATCAAGACAGTGTTGACCAGTTCCGCCATTCTGCTGGGCTCATCAGCGGCTCTGCTCACCGGCGGGATTGCCAAGGCAGAACCGGCGCCCTTGCCGGTGCCGACGCCGAACGTGCCCGGAATCAACATCATCCAGGGCCTGATGGATCCGGCGAAGCTGCCCCAGATGCTGCAGGCCGCGTCATCGGTGCTCACCGCCGCGCCGGCCGCCCTGAATCCCGCTCCGGCGGCGGTTCCCGCCACTCCGGCTCCGCTGGCCACCGCCACACTCAACGGCATTCCGGGGATCACCCCCGCCACCGTGCCCGGGGCCGCGCCGACCATCCCGGCCACCGGGAACACCTTCCTGCCGGCCAACCAGGTCGGCGCTCCCGGGGTGCCGGGCATGCCCCAGCTGGGGCAGTTCCTCAACCTGCCCGCCGACATCGCGGCGCTGATGCCCGGCGCGCCGGCTGCCCCGGCGGTGACGTATCCGGGTGTGGCGCCCGCCGCGGCGGCGACCTCGCCGATGCCGGGGCTCGGGACTCTGTTCCCGACCTCCGCCCTGCCCTGACCCGCACCCCCTCCTGATTGGACGAACCGATGACACGCATCCGGTCCCTGCTGGTGACCACCACCGTCACGATCGGCTCGTCGGCGGCGATTCTGTGCGGTGGTGTCGCGGGAGCTGATCCCGCGGCGCCGCTGCCGATGCCGATCGACGCGCTGCAGGCGCCGGGGCTGTCAGCGGTCCAGAGTCTGAGCCCGGCCATCCAGCAGGCTGCCTCGGACCCGTCCAACGCCGCCTCCATGCTGATGGCCGCGGCCTCGGTGTTCGCCGGAAATGCTGCGGCACCGGCAGATTCGCGCAATCTCGCCGCTGCGGTCAGTCAGTTCATCTCCCAGCCGGCGGGTGCCGTGCCGGCGGCACCCGCGGCATCGACCGAGCATGTGCCGCCGGCCGGCGTGGTGCCCGGCGCCGTGGCTCATCTGGCGCCGGGTGTCGATCCGGCCCACGCCGCGGGCCCCGCACCGGAGTCCGCCCCGCTGGCGGCGCCGGCCCCCGCGTCGGCACCGGAGGCCGCGCCCGCACCGCAGGCCGCGCCCGCCCCGGCTCCCACTCCCGAAGCCGCCCCGGCACCGGCCCCCGCACCTGCCGCCGCGATCCCGGGCCCCGCACCAGCCGCCGACGCGCCCATCACGCAGGACTTCATGTACCCGTCGATCGGCAACGGCTGCCTGCCCGACGGCGGAGCCTCGATCGCCACAGCCATCTCGGTGGCCGGGCCCGCCAAGATCCCGGCCCCGGGCCCGGCGGCGGGCCAGACGGCCTATGTGTTCACCGCCGTCGGCACCTCGGCGCCCGCGGCCGAACAGCGACTGCCGCTGAACGTCACCTGGGTGAACCTGACGACGGGCAAGTCGGGCACCACCACACTCAAGCCGCAGGCGGACATCAACGCGGCCGGCCCGACCACGCTCACCGCAATCGTCGACACCGGTTCCGGCAGCGTGATGTCGACGATCTTCGGCCAGGTCACCACCGTCGACAGGCAGTGCCAGTTCATGCCCACCATCGGCTCGACGGTTGTGCCCTGACGTCAGCCGTTGGCGGTTTTCTCCTTGGCTTCTTTCGCCTTGGCCTTCATCTGCTTCTTGTAGCTGCGCACCTTGTCCAGTGACGCCTTGTCGCGGACATCGGCGACCGACATGAACGTGCCCGCCTTGGCATAGTCGCCGGCGGCCTCCCGCCAGCCGGGGACGGTCAGGCCGTACTGCTTACCCAGCAGCGCCAGGAAGATCCGCGCCTTCTGGTCGCCGAAGCCGGGCAGCCGCTTGAGTCGCACCAGGATCTCCCGACCGTCCGGATTGCGCTGCTGCCAGATCGCTGCGGCGTCGCCGTTGTAGTCGTCGACCAGAACCCGGGCGAGATCTTGGATGCGTTTGGCCATCGATCCCGGAAAGCGGTGTACCGCAGGGGTTTCCGCGCACAGGGCGGCGAACTTCTCCGGGTCGTAGTCGGCAATGGTCTCGGCGTCCAGGCCGCCGAGACGGTCGGCGAGTTTCTTGGGGCCGGCGAAGGCGACCTCCATCGGAATCTGCTGATCCAGCAGCATCCCCGTCAGGAGCGCCAACGGGCTGGACTCCAGGAGGGCATCGGCCGCGGGATCTTGCGCCAGATAGAGCTTCGCAGTCATGCCGGAAGCCTACGCATCTCAGGCGCAACGATGACGTGTAACCGTCGTGGACTCGGCTTCAGCGCCCATGTCACAGGAACCGATAATCACTCCGTCGGTCAATATCATCAGAGCCGCGACCGGACGGCGAACTTACCGCACCGTCCCGGTCGCAGTTCTGAACGACCACTCCGTGTCACACCGAATTTGCTGGGGTCGACAGCGTGTGACTAGATCAAAGCCGGAGCGCGATTCAACACTTACTTGGAATCCGACCCACCAGAGGTGCCGGCGGAGCCAGACGTGCCGGTGCCGGCAGAGCCAGAGGTGTCGGTCGAACCGGTCGAACGGGTGCCGGCCGAGTCAGCAGCACCACCCTCAACATCGCCAGCCGCACCGGCCGAGTCAGCAGCACCACCCTCAACATCGCCAGCCGCACCGGCCGAGTCAGCA
>WBZP01000844.1_pt2 | contig 30735 bp, 24 predicted proteins | sample 5204301 | NCBI WGS metagenome assembly WBZP01 (sample SAMN12412401, study PRJNA552823) | activated sludge metagenome | isolation source: activated sludge from nitrification reactor of wastewater treatment plant... | place: USA: Pennsylvania | collected 2017 | reverse complement strand
CCGAGACGAGCGGCACGATCGGCGAGTGGCGCCTGGTGGCGCAGACGGTCGCCGAGCCCGCGCTCGCGGCGGTCGAGGAGATGATCTTCAAGGAGGAGCGCATCCTCCTGCCGATGGCCCTCCAGTCCCTCACCGAGAACGAGTGGGGCGAGATCTTCACCCAGTCGCCTCAGTTCGGTTACTGCCTCGTCGACCCGCGTGAGGGGTACGCGCCGCCGGCCGTCCGGACGGAGGTGCCGGAGACCGCGCAGGCCGAGGCCGCGCGCGGCGGCGTCGCCTTCGCCGCCGGGGCGCGCGCCGTTCCCCTGGCCATGGCCGGAGCGGCGCCGGCCCGTCCGGCCAAGGGGACCGACACCGTGTCCAAGGGCACGGTCGTGCTGCCGACGGGTGCCCTGAGCCTCGATCAGATGAAGGCTCTCTTCGCGACGCTGCCCGTCGACGTGACGTTCGTGGACGCGGAGGATCGCGTTCGCTTCTTCTCCGAAGGCAAGGACCGTGTCTTCGCCCGGCCGAAGGCCATCCTCGGCCGGCTGGTCCAGCACTGCCACCCGCCGTCGAGCGTCGACGTCGTCGAGCGCATCCTGTCGGACTTCCGGTCCGGCCGCCAGTCGGTGGCCGAGTTCTGGATCGACTTCAAGGGCCGCTTCGTCCACGTCCGCTACTTCGCGGTGCGGGACGAGAAGGGCCATTACCTCGGCACTCTGGAGGTCACGCAGGACCTCACGCGGGAGCGTACGCTCACCGGCGAGCGGCGGCTGCTGCAGTACGAGTCGTGACCGTGGCCGATTTGAATCGCCGCGCGCCGATCGCACCGACCACGAAGGTGGCGGACCTGCTCGACTCCTGGCCCGAGCTCGAGGAGGTGCTCATCGCTCAGGCCCCGGCCTTCCGGCGGCTGAAGAACCCCATCCTGCGCCGCACAGTCGCGCGGGTCGCGACGCTCGAGCAGGCGGCGGGCGTCGGCGGAGTCGCCGTGCGCGACCTCGTGACGGCTCTGCGCCGGGCGGCCGGGCTGGGGGACGACGACGCCGACGCGGCGAGCGGCGCGGCCGGGTCCGGGACGACGCCCCCCGCGTGGCTCGATACCGTCCGGATCGTGGAGACGATCGACGCCGAGGCACTCCTCGACAAGGGAGAGGTGCCTCTCGCTCGCGTGAACGAACTCGCGCGAGCCCTGCAGCCCGGCGAGGCGCTGCTCGTCGTCTCGTCCTTCCGTCCCGTCCCTCTTCTCGATGCTCTCGCCCGCCAGGATCATGCGATCTTCGTGCGCGAGGCGACACCTGGCCGCTTCGAGACCTTCGTCCAGGCGCGCGGCGAGGACGCCTCAGGGGGCTCGACGTGAGACTGGTCGACGAGCTCGCGATCGAGCACGAGCGGATCGAGAAGGTCGCCGGAGCCTTCCGCACGTACGCGAGACGGCGCGCCGCGCGCCAGGCTCCGCGGGAGGACGGCGTCCGCTTCATCGAGTTCTTCCGAAGGTACGCCGGCGAATTCCATCATGCCCGCGAGGAGGAGGTCCTCTTCGCGGCGCTGCGGGAGGAAACGGAGCTGCCCGTCGACCGCGGCCCGATCGCCGCGATCGTCGAGGACCACCGTCGCATGGCGGAGTTGCTCGACCGGCTCGCTCCGCTCGCCGCAGGCGAAGACGGCCACGAGGCCGAGATCCTCGAACTCACCCTGCGCTATACCGAGGAACTCTGGCACCACATCGACGCCGAGACTTCGGTCCTCTTCCCCGAGAGCGTCGTTCGCCTGCGCCGACACGGCGTCGCCGAGCTGGAAGGCCGGGATCCGACCGCCGAGGAAGCGGCGGCCGGGGCGGATGGCGAGGCGCTCCTCGTGTCGTATCCGCCCACAGCCGAGCCCGGAGTCCTGCGCGGGGACGGCTGCATCGCCTGCCCGTCGTACGAGCGCACCTGCCGCGGCCTCGAGCGCGAGTGGTGGAACGAGTGGGAGTGGGAGGAGTTCGAGGACCATCTGCCGTCCGGGTGAGCGGAGGTGCGGACCGGTGTCCCGGGGCAGCCTTCAGGAGTAGTCTTCCGGGCGGCGGTCCATTCCCAGAGGAGGTCAGCTTGTCACGCCGGGCCGTTGTGCCGCTCTTCGTCCTCCCTCTCATCCTGCTCGCGCCGGTCGCCGCCCTCGCCGGAGGCGAGGCCTGCATCGACTGCCATGCCAAGCAGTCCCCGGGAATCGTGGCCGACTGGAAGCTCAGCAAGCACGCGACGGCGGGCGTCGATTGCACCGGCTGTCACGGCGACGGCCACCAGACGGCCAGCGACGCGACGAAGGCCGGGATCCCCACGATCGAGACCTGCGCGCACTGCCACGACCAGCAGGCGGCGCAGTTCAAGAGGGGCAAGCACGCGTTCGCGTGGGCCGCGATGAAGGCGATGCCCACCGCTCACGCCCAGCCCGTCGCGATGATGGAGGGCATGAAGGGCTGCGGCGGCTGCCACAAGCTCGGGCTCAAGGCGGAGGCCGAGCAGAAGGGCCTCCAGGCCCAGGGCCGCGGCTTCGGCCTCGCCTCGTGCGACGCCTGCCACACGCGCCACGCGTTCTCGCTCAAGGAGGCACGGCAGCCGCAGGCGTGCCAGACCTGTCACATGGGCTTCGACCACCCGCAGTGGGAGATGTACTCGGCCTCGAAGCACGGTGTCCGCGCCCTACTGAAGCAGAACGGCACGCTCCCGGAGAGCGCCGCGGCGCCGACCTGCCAGACCTGCCACATGGCCGAGGGCAACCACGAGGTGCGGGCCCCGTGGGGCTTCCTGGCGGTGCGCCTGCCGATGCCCGAGGACACGCAGTGGGCCGCCGACCGCGCGCTCATCCTGCAGGGCCTCGGCGTCCTCGACCCCGACGGCAAGCCGACCGGCCGGCTCGACGTGGTGAAGGCCGCGGACGTCGCCCGCCTCGACCAGGAGAGCTGGCAAAAGGGCCGTGACGCGATGCTCAAGACCTGCGGCGGCTGCCACTCGGCGACTTTCGCGAAGGAACAGTTGCAGAAGGGCGACGACATGATCCGCGAGGCCGATCACCTGATGGCCGAGGCGATCCGCATCGTGGCCGCGCTCTACAAGGACGGCGTCCTGCCGAAGCCCGCTGGGTACGCCAACGCCTTCCCGGACCTGCTCACGTTCCACGACGCACCGACCGTCGTCGAGCAGAAGCTGTTCGTCATGTTCCTCGAGCACCGCATGCGCGCCTTCCAGGGCACCTTCCACGCGAACCCGGACTACGCGCTGTGGTACGGCTGGAGCGAGATGCAGCGCGACCTCGCGGAGATCAAGGAGGGTGCCGCGGCGCTGCGCCGCGAGCACGGGGCGAAGAAGGTCGCTGCCGTGGCCCCGGCGCCCGCAAGGCCGGTCACGTCGAAGCCCGCCGCCGCCAGGCCGTAGCGTCATGAGCGCCTGGGGCTGTCCGCACGAGATCGACGGCGTCTGCCAGCGGGTGCGCGGCGCTCTGTGCGACCCGGGCATGCTCGGCTGCGTTGTGCAGGGCCGGGTGGAGCGGCTGGGCGAGCCGACGACACCAAGGCGTCCCGTGCGCGCGGCCCCAGGCGTCGGCCGGACCGGCGGAGCGGCTCCCCCGCCGGACCGATGACCGCCGTCATGCAGCGACTCGCCGACCGGAGCGACACTGTGCACATGGCCATCGACGACACCACCCTGGTCGCGGACATCGCCGCCCGCCACCCGCGCAGCATCGACGTCTTCGAGCGTCACGGCATCGACTTCTGCTGTGGCGGCCACCGCCCGCTCGGCGAGGTGTGCCGCGCGACGGGTCTCGACGCCGCGGCCCTCGCCGCCGAGATCGAAACGGCCGCGGCGGCCGAGACGCCCGCCGAAAGGACCTTCACCGACGCTCCGCTCGGGGAGCTGATCGACCACATCGTCTCGCGCTACCACGCGGCGCTGCGGGAAGACCTCGCCCGGCTCGGACGCATGGCCGACAAGGTGGCCGAGGTCCACGGCGCCCGTCACACTGAACTCGCCGAGGTCGCCAGCGTCTACCGCGAGCTGCGCGCCGAGCTCGAGCCTCACCTGGCGACCGAGGAGGAGCGCGTGTTCCCTGCCGCCCGGCGCCTGGCCGAGCCCGGCGGCATCTGGAGCGCGGAGGATCAGGCCGCCCTTCACGGACTCGAGGAGGATCACCACCGCGCGGGCACGGCCCTCACCCGACTGCGCGCGCTCTCCTCCGGCTTCACGGTGCCCGGCGACGGGTGCACGACGTACCGCGCCCTCTACGAAGGCCTCGCCCGGTTCGAGCGCGAGCTTCACGAGCACGTGCACCTCGAGAACAACATCCTCTTCCCCCGCGTCGTCAGCCTCTCGGCGCACGCGGGCTCCGGCCAGGGATGACGACGCCGCGGCGGGTCGTCGTCCTCGAGCACGTTCCATTCGAGGGACCGGGGGCGATCGCCGACTGGGCCGCCGAGCGGGGCCACGAACTCGTCCGCGTGGCTCTGTTCCAGAGCGAGGCTGTCCCGCCGCCCTCCGCCATCGATGCGCTCGTGGTCATGGGCGGACCGATGGGAGCGGATGACGACGATCGCTTCCCGTTCCTGCTGGAAGAGAAGAGCCTGCTTCGGGCGTGCGTGGACGAGGGTCGGCCGGTGCTCGGCGTGTGCCTCGGCGCCCAGCTCCTGGCGCGCGCGCTGGGAGCCCCGGTGAGAGCCCAGGGCTACCGCGAGATCGGCTGGTTCCCCTTGCGCTGGGACGCCGCCGGGCGAGGAGTGCCCGGATTCGCCCACGTGCCCGACACGAGCACCGTCTTCCACTGGCACGGCGACACGTTCGCGCTTCCGGCGGGCACGGTGCGCCTCGCGTCGAGCGACGGGTGCCCCAACCAGGGCTACGCCACCGCCGACGGCCGCGTGATCGGCCTCCAGTTCCACCTCGAGATGCGGGACAGCGACGTGCGGAGGCTCGTCGAGAACGGCCGAGACGAGATCGCCGACGGCGGGCGGTTCGTCCAGACAGACGCGGAGATCCTCGCGGGCCCGGGCATCCGCGCCGCTCCTCTTCGGCTGTTGCTCGACGCTCTCCTCGACCGCTGGATCGCCGCCACGCCGGCGACGACCGGCCCCCTGCATCGCTTCTTCGCCGACGACCACCGGCGCCTCGACTCGCTCCTCCGGAAGGCGGTCGCTGGCGAAGGGCCGCTCGACCGGGCCGCCTACGAGGCGTTCCGGGGCGGACTGCTGCGCCACATCGGGATGGAGGAGAAGGTGCTCTTCACGGCCGCGCGAGCCGCCCGGGCAGGCGAGCCGCTGGCGATCGCCGCGCGGCTCCGGGTCGATCACGGCGCCATCGCCGCGATCCTCGTGCCGACGCCGACTCGGGAGATCGTCGCCCGCCTGCTGTCGGTGCTCGGCCCTCACAACCGTCGGGAGGAGGAGCCCGGCGGCACGTACGATGCCTGCGACGCGGCTCTCGGCCCGGTCTCCGCGGCGCGTCTCGTCGAAGAGCTGGAGCGCTTCCCGGAGCCGCCCCTCAAACCCTGCAACGACGCGCCCGAGGTCTTCCGGCACATCGAAGAGAACCTCGCGCTGTCTCGGCGACAGTGGACGTCGGGGAACGATCCGTCCTGAGGAGGGGAGCCGTCGGGAGAGACGGCGAGGTCGACCGCCCCGGCTGTCGGCGCCAACGAGCCCCGCCCGCCGGCAGCGTGATCGTGGCCACGATGGGCGCCGCCGGCCACGCCCCGTCCCGCAGCGCCTCGCGCAGCGTCCGGCCCTCGAGCAGCTCCGTGACGAGGAGGGGCACGCCTCCGTCCGTGCCCACGTCGTGGACCGCGGGAATGGGTGGTTGAGAGAGGAGGCCGCCCGCGCTTCGCGCTCGAAGCGGCGCAGGCGGCCGACGTCGGCCGTCCGGCAAGACGACCGGGGTTCCCCTGCTCAGGCTGCCGACCTGAGCATTGCCCGTTGCGCCTGACGCGCCTTCGGCGCGGATGACGACGGTGACGGCTCGCCCGGCATGATGTCGCAAGCGCACCGCCGATCGCAAGCATCGGGACGGCGAGCATGCGCCCGCCTGGCGCCTACTGCACAGTGGCGCAAATCGCCCAGCCGGCGTAATTGGCCTGGGTCGAACTCGCAGAGGTCGCCCAAGTACAGCGCCAATGTTGCCACGTATCGGGCACCGGTTGGCTGCCAACTAGCCTGACGTTTGGATGCGAGGAGGCGCAGCCGCCGCCCAGGACCTTCTTGTTCCCGGTGCAAGAGGCCGTCAAGAGCTTGGATCCGTCCGAAGGAACTTCGTGGTCATTGATGGCGACGACTTCATACCCGGCCACCCCGGGCGTTCCCTGGGCTCCTTGCGGTCCTGCAGGCCCTATTGGACCTTGAGGGCCCTGGGGTCCTGCCGCGCCCTGGAGACCAACGGGTCCCGCCGGACCTGGGGGTCCCTGCGGACCGACGGTGCCGAGAGTCACGTCGGCCTCTGCCCGAAACACCGCGCCGTTGGCGTCCGTCCGCCTCACCTCCAGAAGATAGGTGCCCGGCTCTGCCGCATCGGAGAGCAGCACCACGACTCTTGTCGGCGTCCACAGGTCGACCGTCTGGCTGACACCGTTCAACTGCACCGACCCACCGAGGGATCCGAAGTTGGCACCGCTGATCGTCATCGTGTCCGGCAGACCCGATTGCTGGTAGGTGACCACCACGCTCTGGATCACCATCTGCACCTTGGCGTCGGCATTCGCCCGAGGGGCTGGCGCAACGGCCAGTGAAGCGCACAACAGCGTGACGAGGGCCCCGGAGCGGCTCGCGCTTGTCATCGTCGGACCTCCTCGATCGCAGACGAGGGCGGAGCGGGCCGAGGGATCACCCACTCAACTTGCTGGATCGGCCCAATGTTCGGCCCGAGGGGCTGCCGGGGGGAGTGTCATACGGTGTCATGCCGGGCCGAAACGCCCGAGGGAGCGCGGCGGGATCACGATCGATCGGCCGGCAGGTTGAGCCGCCGGCAGAGCTCGCGCATGCGCGGCTCACGGAGCAGCTGGGGCAACGGAGGGTGGTCGGCGACGTGGACGACGAACGGGTCGCCGTCTCGCGCGGCCTGGGCGAGCCGGTCGATCGCCGCCGCCGTGTCGCGCCGGCCGAGCGCCGCCAGCGCAAGAGCCAGATGGCTCGGCGTCGGCTGTCCCGCGAGCCGCCGTTCGATCTCGGCCGCTTCCCCGTCTCTCTCTGCCCGCGCCAGGTAGTAGGCCCTGAAGCCCTCGACGAGAGGCCAGTCGCTACCGGACTGCTCGATGGCGCGCTGCAGCAGCGCCACCCCCGCGCCGCTGTCGCCCGCCTCGGCCTCGATCAGCCCGTGCAGGTAGGTCGCGAAGGCCGCGCCCGGCGCCAAGTCCAGGGCCTGGAGGACGTGCTCCCGTGCACGCGAGAGGTCCCCGCGCACGAACCAGACGTACGCCGTGCCGCGGTGTGCGACCATCGAGAGCGGGTCGAGAGCCAATGCGCTCTCGGCGTAGCGAAGCGCCTCGTCGAAGCGCCGCAGCGCGCAGGCCGCCATGGCCCAGACGTAGCGCGCCATCATGTATCCAGGCTTCAGCTCGATCGCGCGCTTGAGGTGCCCCTCGGCGCCCGCGTGGTCGAACTGGTATTGGCCGACCGCCCAACCCCGCGCGGCGTGAGCCTCGGCCAGGTCGGGCGCGAGGGCGAGCGAGCGAGCGCTGCAGGAGAGCGCCACCTCGCCGATCTCCCTGGTCCAGGTCGACCCGTCGAGGCCCAGCACGCAGTGGCACTCGGCGCGCGCGGCCCAGGGCGCGGCGTAGCCCGCAAACCGCGCCGTGAGCTCCTCGAGCAGTCCCACGGCCTTCGCGATGCCTTCCGCCGTTCGCGTGTTCCAGTGATACCGCGCCCGGAGGAAGAGGAGGTACGCCTCGGGCGTCGGCGGGCCGGCCTCCGGCGGCACGGCGTTCGCGCCCCCGGTGCGGAGCAGCAGCGCCTCGCGAATGCGCACGGCCAGCTCCTGGTGGCAGTCCAGGACGTCAGCCTCGCCGGCCTCGTAGCTGTGGGCCCACCGGTGGAATCCGCTGTCGGCCTCGATCATCTGCACGGTCACGCGCACCCGGCCCCGGCTCCGGCGAACGCTGCCCTCCAGGAGGAGGGAGACGCCGAGCCGCCGGCCGATCTCGCGCGCGTCGGCCGGGTGGCTCTTGAACACGAAAGCCGACGTGCGCGCGACGACGCGCAGGTCCGCGGCGCGGGCCAGCTCGCTCGTGACTTCTTCGGTGAGTCCGTCGACGAAGTAGTCCCACGACGGGTCCCCGCTGAGGTTCGCGAAGGGGAGCACCGCGATCGAGTGCCGCTCGAGCGCCCGCGTCCGGTGCCGCCAACCGAGCGCGTACCCGCCCTTCGGCAGCTCGAACACGATCCCGGAGTCGCGGCCATCGGCGGCGTAGTACTCGAGCAGCTTCTGGCGCAGGCGACGCACCTCGACGCGCACGGCGGGATCGACCCTCGGGTCGAAGTCGGCGGGACGCTCGAGCGCCTCGGTCGCGATTGCGTATTCCTTTGGGACCGACTGCGCGAGAGCGCTGTCGACGAGGTAGCGCAGCAGCGCGCGGGCGCGCGGCGCGCGCCGCAGCACGTCGCTGGCCAGGGCCGACTCGAGGTGCGCGCGGACGGCACTCGGATTGTGCCGCACCCCCTCCGTGTCCGCGGAACTCCGCTGCGGCGAAGGCTTCTCCCGCCGGACCTTCGTCATGTGCGTTCCGGAGATTATGCAACGAATCCCCCGGCCCCGAGCTCGCGGCCTACCGCAGGCCTTCGACAAGGTACAGGCTCGAGAGCCACCGGGCGAAGGAGTCGACGCAACTCTTCCGGTCGGGTGTGAGGTAGACGACGAAGATGGAGGGCCCTCCCGCGGCTTCAGGGGGGCGTATCTCGCCTGCCCCGGCTCCAGCCCCGGATCGGGCGGGTCTCGCCTGTCCGTGCCCGCTGCGACCCAGCGGCCGTCGCGGGACGGAATCGTGTACTCGGTCGCCTTCCGGGGTGCCGGGCCGCAACGGCCTTCCACGCAGGTCCAGGACGAAAAGACGGCGCGGGCGTCGCGGCTCGTTTCCCGCGACCAGAGGCGTTCGACACCGGGCAGAAGAGCGCACGTCGTAGTAGTACTCGAGCGTGCGCGGCAAGCGCCTCGCCTCGGGCGAGAAGAGCCGTCCCGCCGGAGCCGAGAGGAGCCACCACCTCGTAGTGACCGAGACGCGTGCCGGGCTGGATCATGGTCCCGCGCCTTCGAGGGCAAAGGCCATCAGCGTGCCCCCCTCCCGCGGTTTGAACCACTCGAGTCTGAGTACGATCTTGCGGCGCTGCGTTGCGTTCCGGGAGCTCCTCCCGCGACCGACGGCGGGTGTAGCATCCGGACGTGAGCACCGAGGCTTGGCTGGAGGGCCCGCTCGAGGGCGTCGACCCGTACCTGATGCCGGTCGCGCAGGCGCTGGTGCAGGTGGGGCGGGATCTCGATCGTCTCGCGAGCGTCGTGTCGGTAACGCTGTGGGAGCGGCCGAGTGGTGCGGCGTCCGTGGGATTCCACCTCCGGCACGTGGCCGGCGTGCTCGACCGTCTCCTGACCTACGCGCGGGGCGAGCCGCTCGGCGAGGAGCAGATGAAGGCCCTGCGCGCCGAGGGCGAGCCGGGTGACCCGCCCCTGGACGCCGAGACTCTCGTGCGATGCGCCCGCGCCGCCGTCGAGCGCGCGCTGGCCCAGGTGCGCTCGACGCCGCGCGAAGCCCTCCTCGAGCCGCGGAGCGTCGGCCGCCGCCAGCTCCCGAGCAACGTGCTCGGCCTCCTCCATCACGCGGCCGAGCACGCCGTGCGCCACACGGGCCAAGCTCTCACGACGGCGAGGATCGCCGGGCGGTTGACGTGAGCGAGCCGCTGAAGGTCGACCCGGAGGGCCGCTGCGACCGCTGCGGCGCCTTCTCCCCGCTCGATCCCGGGGACCGGCGCCTCTGCGAGGAGTGCTACCGGCTCTGCGGCTCGTGCTGCCCCGAGTTCGGGGCCGATGACCTCTGGCCGCGCGGCATCTCGTTCTGATGCTTCTGGCGGACCACCGCTCCGAGCCCCCGCTGTACGTCGGAGCCACGGGTTGAGTCGCTCGAACACGCCCCCGCGCGGTCAATCCTCAGCGGGAGCCGAGAGTCTTGCTGGACCAGCGTACAGTGTGTCGGAAGGACAGACGCTCCAGCGGCGAATCGTTGTGCTCCTACGCCGTGGACCGCCGACCGTAAGATGAAGACCCAGAGTGAGATGCGACCGATGTCGGCTCGCCGCGCACGAGCGGCATATTGCGCGGCGGGAGACCCATTCCGCTTCGAGCGCGACAGCCGAGTCGCGGCTTCGGCCCCGCGAGCCTGGGGTTCTTCGACGACTCCGACCTCGGCACGACGAGCAACATCGGGTATGCAGGATTCAGCACGGGTGCCGACTTCGACTTCTGGCACGTCAGGCGGGACTTCTACGGCGCGGGCTGGTTTCACGCGAACGCAGGCAACGTCCTCGTTCAGCCCTCGGCGAGCGGGCCGGCGGTGGCGGAGCCCGGTAGCCTCGTCCTCCTCGGCAGCGGCCTGACAGGACTCATGCGGCTTCACCGCGGGAGGCGCTCGTAACCCATCCCTACCAGCTGAAGAAGAGCGTCACCCGCGGCACGACATCGGTGGCGGGCCGGGCGCCGTCCTCGGCAGCGTCGTACACCGTGACCTCGACGTTCGGAACGAGGTGGACCTTCTCGTGGAGAGTGATGTCCACTCCCACGTAGCCGAAGACCGACCTCGCCCGGTCCGAGAAGGGCATGTAGTCGGTCGTCTCGCCGCTCGGGATCGGGTCGAAGTTTCGGTCGACGCGGCCGACGAGCGCCACCTTCGGAGAGACCTGGACGGCGGCGAACGCGGACAGGAAGTCGAGCGAGAGGTCGGAACCTCCGGGGCCGGCCTCGCGTCGCTCCTGGCGTCCGTACTGCAGCGATGCGCGCCAGGTCTTCTGCTGCCAGCCGGCGAACGCTTCGACAGTCGACACGTCGCGCCCGTCCGGCCGGTCCTGCCAGTCGGCGTAGGCTTCGAGGACGAAGCCGCTCGCGAAACGGTGGCTGAGCTGCCCTCGCACCGCCTTGCTCTGGTCGACCTCCGACCCGGTCCCCGAGCCGTTCCCGAGCTGGAACGAGTAGCGCGTGCGGCCTCCCTTCCCGAGCCCGCCCTGCAGGAGGACGCCGAGGTCACGCGAGCCGTCCCACCGGTAGAGGTCGAAGGGGTTCTTCTCGACCGAGCGGTAGCCCTGGAAGGCGTCGACGAAGTCGATGTTCGCGGTCGGCGCGATCCCGAAGCTGAGCGAGTGCGACCCGAAAGCCCAGCGGAGGTAGAGGTCCTTGAAGTAAGGCGTGTTGACGCCCGTCGACTTGAAGTCGCCCTTGCTGTTCGCCTCGAGGCGGGCCCGGACCGACAACGAGTTCGACAGCGTGTGGTCGTAGGTGAGGTACACCCGCCGGATCCAGAAACCGTTCTGGTGCTCGAGCTCGGGGCGATGGTTCGCAGCGACGTAGTAGTAGTCGCCGTAGACGAGACCGCTGACCCTGAAGGGGGGCGGCTCGTCGGCCTTCGCTGGCGCGGGGGTTGGCGACGGCGCCGGCTGCGCGCCGGCGAGCGCGGGGGCGAGACAGAGCAGCGAGCCGAGCAGCGCTCGCCTCCAGCTGGCGGTTCTCACGGCCGCCTCCCGTGTCATCGGCCTCCCGGAGCGCCGACGCCGTCGATCATCGCCTCGAAGCGCCTCCGCGAGGCGTCCGACCAACCGGGGACGAGCTCGGCCACGCGCCCGTCCGGGTCGACCAGGAGCGAGAGCGGCACGGTCACCTCGTCGCTCGTATAGAGCCTCCCCATCTCGGCCGGGTCGAGGCGGTAGACCGGGTAGGTGACCCGCGCCTTCGCGTACTCGGCCCACGGGGCGCCGTCGTCCGTGTCGACGCTGACCCCGGCGAGGTCGATCCCCCGCCCGGCGAGCCGGGGCCGCATCCCCTCGAGCTCCGGCATCTCCTTCTTGCACGGGACGCACCACGTGGCCCAGACGTTGAGCAGCAGGCGCCGGCCCGGCCTCACGAGAGCGCGCAGGGTCGTGGCCCGTCCGTCGGGTCCGGAGACCCTGAGGTCGGGGAGCGGCTCGCCGACCTTCGCGTGGAGCTCCGAGGCCATCGCCTCGAAACGGGTCAGCGGGTCGGGCAGCCGCGCCGCAGCGAGCCGCACCGGCTCCGCCCGCCCCTTCCCCTGGACGAGACGCGCCGTCGACCCGGCCGCGAACGGCCCGGCGAAGGGCTCGACCGTGCCGTCCGGCCACGTCACTTCCACCGAGGCGGCGCTCTCGTCCGTCCCGAGGCCGAACAGCAGGCGCGGGTCGTGCTGCGAGATGAAGCCGCTCCCGCCCGCTTTCGTCTTGGTCAGCGTGCCCGCCGACGTGCGCACGCGCACGACGGCCGACCACGCATCGCGGCCGAGCGTCGGCCCGCCCTGGAGCTCGACCCGCAACCAGCGGCCGTCCTGGCCCACGTTGTTGCGGAAGAGCAGGTGCGACTGGCCCTGGATCGTGGTCGAGAACACGTCGAGGTCGCCGTCGTTGTCGAAGTCCGCGAAGACGCCGGCCCGGCCGTCGGTTACTGAGTCGATGCCCGAGCAGCCCGAGATGTCGACGAATCTGCGGTTGCCGAGGTTGAGGAAGAGGGGGTCCCGCTCGTAGCCGCTGAACGAGAAGCCCTGGCCGAACATCAGCTGGTCCTGGTCGGTGCGGAGGGAGCCCTTGGCCTTCTGCTTGTCTTGCGTCACGACCTGACGCCAGAACTGGCTTCAGGTGTCCTTCATCGACTTGCCCGAGATGAAGCCGTTCGGCGAGTAGAAGTCCTCGTGGGAATCGTTGTCGAAGTCGACGAACCCGCCGCCCCACGCCCAGGCGCCGCCGAAGGGGCCGGCCTCGGCCGTCACTTCGCGGAAGCGCCCGCCGCCGACGTTCTCGAACAGCGAGTTGCCCGAGGCGAGCTTCTTGAGGACGTTCTTGTCCGGAGTCGCTCCCGGGAAGAGCCGCCCGAGGATGCGGTTGCCGGCGGTGGAGGACATGTTCGTCACGTGCAGGTCGAGCCGCCCGTCGTTGTTGAAGTCGCCGAACGAGACGCCCATGCCGTTGCCGGTGTCGAGGACGCCGCGCTCGGCGGCTTCGTCCACGAAGCGGTCGCCCCGGCGCATGTAGAGCGCCTTCTCGCCGAAGTCGTTCACGACGTAGAGGTCGATCTTCCCGTCCTCGTCGACGTCGAGGAACTGCGCGGCGTAGCTCCAGCGGCGGTCGTCGACGCCCCACTTCCGCGCCTCCTCGCGGTAGCCCCCGCCGGGCTGCGAGACGAAGAGGAGGTTGGGCGTCCCGTTCGTGGCCTTGAACCAGACATCGGGCGTCACCTGGCCATAGCGGTTGTAGGAGGCAACGTAGAGGTCGGGCCGGCCGTCGCCGTTGACGTCGCCGGCGGCGGCGCTGAAGCCGATGGCCGACACGGCGACGCCGGCTTCCTGCGAGACGTCGACGAAGGAGAGCCTGCCGTCCGGCACGAGACGGTTCTCGAGGAGGATCTGCTCGCCGACCGTGGCGATGAAGAGGTCGGTGTCGTTGTCGTAGTCGACGCCGAGCGGCCCCACCCCGCTCGCCGCGGAGAGGATGCCCGCGTCCTCGCTCGCGTCGCGGAATCGGCCCTTGCCGTCGTTGAGGTAGAGCCAGTTGCGCTGCGGACCGGTGACGAACACGTCGAGCCAGCCGTCTGCGTTCCAGTCGGCGGCCGCGGCTCCGTGCCAGGTGAAACCGTTGTTGAGCGGCTCACCGTAAGGCGGGAGCGTCGCGCCCACGCCGGCGGGGACGGCCACCTCGGAGAACAGGTCCGTCGACGAGAGCTGCGAGTCGAGCTTCGTGACCTCGAAGGCCGTGAACTGCCAGGGCCCGGAGGCGGGCTTCCGCACCCGAGCGCTCGCCGTGCCCCGCGCCCATTCACGCCGGCCCTGCCCGTCGCGGCCCCACACGAAGAACGCGATCGTCGCGCTCCCGGAGGCCCCCGGGGCGGCCGTGGGCTCGTGGGCGCCGGGCACCGAACCTGCGTCGGCATCGAACGTGGCACCCCGCACCTTGAAGCGCACGTCCTCGATCTCGGAGAAGTGGTCGAGGAACGCAGCGAACGAGGCGAGGAACCCGCGGTGCGGGATCGGGCGGCTCTCGGGCGGCGCGCCGGACGGGGGCGCCCATGCGTGGAGCGAGATCCACTTCACCTGCGGCTGCGGCTCGCCGGGTGCCGAGGGGAACGGGGGCGCCTCGACCGAGGCGGCGAAGTACGCGCCGACCTTCGCGAGGTCACGGTCGCGCACCGCCGTGGACAGCTCGAGGACCTCGTTCGCGAGCGACTCGGACAGGTCCTCGATCGTCTCGAGCCGCGCGGCCTCGCTCTCGGGCGGCACGGGGGCCTGGGCGGATGCCGGCCCGCCGGGCACGGTCAGGGTCAGCCCGGCCATCAGGATGTACCGGGTCCATCGCATCTGCATGCCGGACATTCTGTTCGTGTCGCCCGATTCGTGTCGACCATCGACTTTGAGCGCCCTCCCGGAGGATCTATGCGCGGACGATGATCGATAGCTTGGCCGGGCCGGCGGCTGCGGATTCCGGACTCGGCCAAGACCCGCCCCCTGCCCGTGAGACCCTGTGGGCCGCGAGCCGCGTGGCGCCCGTTCCTCTCGGCCTCGGCCTCGCGCCGTCGCTCTCAGCGGCCGACCAGCCAGGGTCTGCGTGCGGCCAGCATCGCGAAAGTCCCGAGCAGCCACAGTGCCACGAAGGGGCCCCAGTCGATGCCATTCGCGGACGCCGGGGGCTCCGGGAAGTACCAGAGGTTGAAGCCCAGCAGCAACGCTCCGAGGGCGATGCCCAGTCCGCCCATGACCCGCCCCATCCCGGGGCGGCCCAGCATGGCGACGCCGAACAGGATGACGGCCGAGCTGATCAGCACGTCCCAGGCCACGTCGAGCCCGAAGTGAACGGCGTTGCCGAGCGCAGCCAGCGCCTCGACGTTGACGCCGCCGTCCGACGCGCGCGCACCGCGCACGTTCTCGATGGCCGCGAATACGGCCTGCTGCACCGACAGCATGCTCAGCACGGTGGCTCCCGCCGCCACCGCAAGGCCGGCGGCGATCAGGGTCAGCGGACGACCCGACCATTCCGGCGACGCGCGGTGCAGGCCGACGCAGCCCAACGCCAGCAGTGGCCCGAAGGCGAAGGCGGCCGTCAAGGAGAGCACGTCGGGCATCGGAACGAACGCGGCCGCGAGGTAGCTCGCCACCGCGAGCACTCCGGCCCAGCCTCCGATGCGGGCCCACGTCACGTGCGGATCGCTCGCGGCAGCTACAGTCATGGGTACCACTCCTCGAGGCTCAGTATCCGCTCCTCGGGTGCCGGATGCACCGGAGGACGCGAGGCCGCTCGACCGCGACGCTCGACGCGGGGCTCGCCGGGCGTTAGGCTACGACTCCCATGCAGGAGCGGACGAAGCGGAACCCGGGCTGCGCGTTCGACGGGGACTGGGTGGCGGCGGCGCGGGTCAACCGCAGCGCGGTCGAGCGACGCGCCGACACCCTGACGAAGCGGCGGACCGTCAAGAAGGACTGGCAGGCCGCGTGGCTCGTCCGGGCCGTCCAGACGATCGACCTCACGACGCTGGCGGGAGACGACACCCCGGGCACGGTGCGCCGGCTTTGCGCCAAGGCTCGCCGGCCCGTGCGCGAGGACCTGCTCGAGGCCCTCGGCGTCGATCCCGCCTCCATCCACACCGGCGCGGTGTGCGTCTACGACGCGATGGTGCCGACCGCCGTCGAGGCGCTGCGGGGGTCGGGCATCCCGGTCGCGGCGGTCTCGACCGGCTTCCCCGCCGGCCTGACGCCGTTCGAGCTCAAGCTGCGGGAGATCGAGACGTCGGTCGCGGCCGGGGCGCGCGAGATCGACATCGTGATCAGCCGGCACCTCGCGCTCACGGGCCAGTGGAAGGCCCTCCACGCGGAGGTGAAGGCCTTCCGCAAGGCCTGCGGGCGCGCCCACATGAAGACGATCCTCGCCACCGGCGAGCTCGGCACGCTCACGACCGTGGCGCGCGCCAGCCTCGTGTGCATGATGGCCGGCGCCGACTTCATCAAGACCTCGACCGGCAAGGAGCCGACGAACGCCACGCTGCCGGTGAGCCTGGTCATGGTGCGGGCCATCCGCGACTACCTCGAGCAGACGGGCCACGCGGTGGGATTCAAGCCGGCCGGGGGCCTGCGCACGGCGAAGCAGGCGCTCGACTGGCTCGTCCTCATGAAGGAGGAGCTGGGCGACCCGTGGCTTTCGCCGGAGCGGCTCCGCCTCGGGGCGAGCACTCTCCTCGGCGACATCGAGCGGCAGCTCGAGCACCACGTCACGGGCTTCTACTCCGCCTCCTTCCGTCATCCGATGGGTTAACGGCGCATGAGAGAACGCGAGAAGAAGAGCCGGGTGGCCGACGTCCTGAAGACGATGGAGTACGGACCGGCTCCCGAAGCGGCGGGGCCGGCGATCCGCTGGCTCGAGGCCCACGGCCGGGCGTTCGGCACGTTCGTCGACGGAGCGTTCACCCCGCCCGGGGAGCTCTTCGACTCGCTGAACCCCGCCACGGGCAAGCCGCTCGCGAAGGTGACGCAGGCGACCCCGGCCGACGTCGACGCGGCGGTGGCCGCGGCGCGCCGGGCCCAGCCGGCCTGGGCCGCGCTGTCCGGCCACGCCCGCGCCCGCCACCTCTACGCGATCGCCCGCCACGTCCAGAAGCACGCGAGGCTGTTCGCCGTGCTCGAGACGCTCGACAACGGCAAGCCCATCCGCGAGACGCGCGACATCGACGTGCCGCTCGTGGCTCGGCACTTCTACCACCACGCGGGCTGGGCCGAGCTGCGCGACGCCGAGCTGCCCGGCGCGCGGCCGGTCGGCGTCGTCGGCCAGATCATCCCGTGGAACTTCCCGCTCCTGATGCTGGCGTGGAAGATCGCCCCCGCCCTCGCGATGGGGAACACGGTCGTGCTCAAGCCGGCCGAGTGGACGTCGCTGACCGCGCTCCTCTTCGCGGAGGTCTGCCGCGACGTCGGCCTGCCGCCGGGCGTCGTCAACATCGTGACGGGCGACGGCCGGGTGGGCGAGCGCATCGTGCGCCACCCCGGAGTCGACAAGATCGCCTTCACCGGCTCGACCGAGGTCGGCCGGATCCTGCGCGAGGCGACCGCGGGCAGCGGCAAGAAGCTCTCGCTCGAGCTCGGGGGCAAGTCGCCGTTCGTCGTCTTCGACAGCGCCGACCTCGACAGCGTCGTCGAGGGAGTCGTCGACGCCATCTGGTTCAACCAGGGCCAGGTCTGCTGCGCCGGCTCACGGCTCCTCGTGCAGGAGAGCGTCGCGCCGCGCCTCCTCGCCAAGCTGCGGGCCCGCATGGAGAAGCTTCGCCTCGGCGACCCGCTCGACAAGGCGATCGACATCGGCGCGATCATCGCCCCCGCCCAGCTCAGGAAGATCGACGGCCTGGTGAAGCAGGGCGCGGCCGAGGGCGCCGAGCTGTGGCAGCCGTCGTGGGCCTGTCCGAAGGAAGGCTGGTTCTACCCGCCCACGATCCTCTCCGGCGTGGCGCCGTCGTCGACCGTGGCCCAGGTCGAGATCTTCGGCCCCGTCCTCGTGACGCTGACGTTCCGCACGCCGCAGGAGGCGGTGGCGCTCGCCAACAACACGCGCTACGGGCTGGCCGCGAGCGTCTGGAGCGAGGACGTCAACCTCTCGCTCGACGTGGCGCGCCAGGTGAGGGCCGGCGTCGTGTGGGTCAACAGCACCAACCTCTTCGACGCGGCCTCCGGCTTCGGCGGCTACCGCGAGAGCGGCTTCGGGCGCGAGGGCGGCCGCGAGGGGCTCCACGAGTACGTCCGGACGACCTTCGCGCCGGCCGCCGACGCGGGGCCACCGGCCGCCCCGGCCGAAGCAGGCGCCGCGCCGGCGGGCGCCGCGGGGCTGCCGCCGATCGACCGCACGGCCAAGCTCTTCGTCGGCGGCAGGCAGGCGCGGCCCGACTCCGGCTACAGCCGGAAGGTGCTCGACCCGCACGGCCGCCCGATCGACGAGGTCGGCGAAGGCAGCCGCAAGGACGTGCGCAACGCCGTCGAGGCGGCCCGCGCCGCCGCCGGCTGGGCGAGCCAGACGGCCCACAACCGCGCGCAGATCCTCTACTACCTGGGCGAGAACCTGCAGGCGCGAGCGGAGGAGATGGCGGCCCGCGTCGCGGCCATGACGGGTGACGCCACGGGCGCGCGGACCGAGGTGGAAGGCGCCGTCCAGCGGCTCTTCGCCTGCGCGGCCTGGGCGGACAAGTACGACGGCGCGGTGCACCACACGCCGCTGCGCAACGTGACGCTGGCCATGAACGAGGCGGTGGGGACGGTGGGCATCCTGTGCCCGGACGAGGCGCCGCTCCTCGCCTTCGTCACCCTCGTCGGCGGCGCGGTTGCGATGGGCGACACGGTGATCGCGGTCCCGTCGGAGCGCCATCCCCTCGCCGCGACCGACTTCTACCAGGTCCTCGAGACGAGCGACGTGCCGGCCGGCGTCGTCAACATCGTGACCGGCGGCCGCGACGAGCTCGCGAAGGTCCTCGCCGAGCACGCGGACGTCGACGCCTGCTGGTACTTCGGCGGCGCCGAGGGCGCCGCGCTCGTCGAGCGCGCTTCCGTCAGCAACCTGAAGCAGACGTGGACGACGGCGGCGCCCCTCGACTGGGCGAAGGCCGACCTGCGCGTGCTCCTGCGCCACGCGACGCAGGTCAAGAACATCTGGGTCCCCTACGGGGCCTGAGCCCAGAAGAGAAGAGCCCTAGCGAGCCCGTCTCGATCCGCCGAGCGCTCGGGCGACCGCCGCCCCGAGCGTGACGGAGTCGAAGGGCTTGGGCAGCAGGGCCATGCCGTCGCGCTCGATCCGCAGCAGGGCCGCCTCGTCGTCCACGTAGCCGGAGGCGACGATGACCGGCAGCCCGGGCCAGCGTTCGCGGAGGCGGGTCGCCAGCTCGGCCCCGTTCATGCCCGGCATCATGTAGTCCGTCAGCAGGAGGTCGAACCGGACGTCGCCCGGCGACCGCAGCGCCTCTTCCCCGCTCGTCGCCCCGACGACGTCGTAGCCGAAGCTCTCGAGCATCCCGACGAGAGCCCCGAGCGTGGCGAGGTCGTCCTCGACCACGAGGAGCTTGCCGGAACCGGGGAGCGGATCGCCGGTCGCGCCCGGGAGAGCCTCTCCGCCGGCCGCGTCGTCCGCGGTCGCCGCACGCGGCAGGACCACGCGAAACGCGGCTCCGCCGCCCGGGGAGGACTCGACCTCGACCCGCCCCTGGTGCGCCTCGACGATCCCGTGGACGACGCTCAGGCCGAGTCCCGTGCCCTTTCCGCGGCCCTTCGTCGTGAAGAAGGGCTCGAAGATGCGGGAGAGGCTCTCGGGGTCGATGCCCGCCCCCGTGTCGGCCACCTCGAACCAGACGAGGCCGGGCTCGGCGGAGCCCGACCGGATCGTCACGCTCCCGCCACCGGTGATCGCGTCGCAGGCGTTCAGCGTGAGGTTGACGAGCACCTGCTCGATCTGGCCCGCGTCGACCCGGGCGGGGAGCGCGGCCGGCGAGAGCTCGAACCGCAGGGCGACGTTCTCCCGCACGAGGCGTCCGAGCAGGTGCCCGCACGAGCGGAGAACGTCGTTGAGGTCGACGTCGGCCGTCCGCGCCTTCTCCCGCCGGGCGAAGAGCAGGAGCTGGCGGCTCAGCGCGACGCCGCGGCCGATGTCGGTCTCGATCTGGCCCACGAGCCGCTCGTGAGCCTCCTCGTCGCGGCGCCGGCGCCGGAGCAGCGCGGTCGCCCCGAGCAGCGCCTGGAGCAGGTTGTTGAAATCGTGGGCGATCCCGCCGGCGAGGACGCCGAGCGCCCTCATCTTCTCCGACTCGCGCAGCAGCTCGCTCGCGCGACGCAGCTCCTCCGTCCGGTCGGCGACCCGGGCCTCGAGCTCGTCGCGCGCGGAGCGGAGCACGTCCTCGGCCCGCTTCATCTCCGTGATGTCCCGCGCGGAGGTGACCACGGACTGGACCGAACCGTCGGCCGCGTACTCCGGCATGAGCAGCCAGTCGATCCAGACGCCGCTCGGGAGCCGGAACTCCACGCGGTTCATCTTCCCGGAGTGGAAGACCGAGTCGATCGCGGGCTCCCAGATCGCGACGAGCTCTTCCGGGAAGCCCATCTCGCGGTGGGTCCGGCCCAGGTACGCGGCCGGCGGGATTCCGGTGGACGCCTCGACGCTCGCGTTCACGTACAGGTGGCGGCCCTCGCGGTCGAACCGCATGATCACGTCGAGCGAGTTCTGCGCCAGCGCCCGGTAGCGCTCCTCGCTGTCGCGCAGCTCGCGTTCGGCCTCTTCTCTCTCCCGGACCTCGGCCGCGAGCGCGCGGTTCGTCCGCTCGAGCTCCGCGGTGCGCTCCCGGACCCGCTGCTCCAGCGCGGCGCGGGCGTCGACGAGCTCGGCGCGGGCCCGCCTCACCTCGCTGAAGTCCTCGACGAGGCCCTCGTAGTACGCCTCCTCGCCCGACCGGCGGACGAGCCGCGCGCTGACCGAGCACCAGCGGGTCGCGCCGTCCTTCTGCCGCAGCTCGACCTCGTGGCCCCGGACGATGCCGTCCCGGTCGAGGCCCGCCCGCAGGCGCTCGCGCTCTCCGGGCCGGGCGTAGACGTCGCGGCCGACGTCCGCGGCCGACAGGACGAGCTCCGACGCGGAGCCGTAGCCCAGCAGGCGGGCGAGCGTCGAGTTCGCGCTCAGCCACTTCCCGTCGAGCGAGGTGCGGAAGAACCCGAGCGGCAGCGCGTCGAGGGTCTCGTGGATGCTGCACTCGGCGCAGGGCGCGAGACCGCCCTCGCCCGGCCGGGGCGGCCCGTCTCCGCGGACGACTCCGTCCTCTTCAGGCCCGGACGCCACGATGCCCCCACGCCGGCGGATGGGCCGCGGCGCCGAGTCTGATCCGAACGGCGAGCGGCCGGGTTCGAGGCGCCAAGGCGGGTCCTCCGACGCTGGAAGATCGAGAGGGCGAATGATAGGCCATCCCGGCCCGCCGCCGGGGGACCTTCCCGGCCGCCACTCCGTACCCGGCCGCGGCGGCGACCGGCCGGGGCTCAGCGACCGCAGGCCACCAGGTTCTCGGCCGCGGCCATGCGGGCGGGGTCGGGCCGGAAGGCCGCGACGAGACGGTCGGCGAGCCGTTCGAGGCGGTCGTACGTGCCGTCGGCGCGCCGGCCGGCGTCGAAAGCCTCGAACTCGGCGAGCATCGCGTCGAGCTCGCCGTCGTCCAGGAGACGGAGCGCCATCGGGTAGAGGATCCGGTCCTCCTTCTGGATGTGCGCGCGCAGGTGCGGCACGAAGGCCGAGCCGTGCTCGACGACGAGCTGCGCCTCGACGCCCGTGACGGCGCCCGAGCCCTCGCCCGCCTGGCCGAGCGCGCCCACGTGGCCGCGGCCCACCACGTGCTCGTACAGCATGACGGCGACGGGGCCGTTCTCGCGGGAGAAGCCCCGCTCGATCATTCGGGCGAAGAGCACGTCCTCTTCCTTCCCGTGGTGGCTCGCGTCCGCGTAGCCCCGGAAGAACGCCGCGTAGTCGGCGAGGAGCGCCCGGTCCGGCACGAGGCCGTCGGCCACCTCCAGGCAGAACGTCTCGAGGGAACCGAGGACCTTCTCGATCCGCCGATGCTCGTTCATGAGGACGTCGATCGACTCGTGCACTTGCGCCTCCTGGGCTCGCCTTCTTTGTCGCTCGCCCGCCGGCCCCGCGCCATGACGGGCGTCAGTTCGCGCGGAGCGATGCCCCGTTTTTCCTCGCGCATGACGGCCGTCATGTACGCCGGCTCCCGGCGGACGGAGAGTCTCTCGCGACACGAGGTGACCATGCCCGTCCGCGTACAGCTCCCGGACCTCGAGCACTGGAAGGCGCAGGTCAAGTGCCAGGCCGGGTGCCCCGTCAGGACCGACGCGGGCCGCTACGTGCAGCTCGTCGCCGAGGGCCGCGAGGAGGACGCCTTCCTCGTCGCCCGCGCGCCGAACCCCTTCGCCTCGGTGTGCGGCCGCGTCTGCGCCGCGCCGTGCGAGGACGCCTGCCGCCGCGGCGCGATCGACGCACCCGTCTCGATCCGCGCGCTCAAGCGCTACGTGACGGAGCGCTACGGCGTCGAGTCGCGCCGGCCCGACACTCAGGACCGCCTGCGCCACAGTCCGATCCTCGAGGGCAACCTGTTCCGTGGCCACCTTCCGGTGGCGCCGTTCGCGGCGGCGGAGAGGAGGCGCAAGGTCGCCGTCGTCGGCGCCGGGCCAGCGGGGCTCTCGGCCGCCCACGACCTCGCCCTCCTCGGCTACGACGTCACCGTCTTCGAGGCGTCTCCCGAGCCGGGCGGGATGATGCGCTTCGGCATCCCCGAGTACCGCCTCCCGCGGACGCTCATCCACGAGGAGATCTCGAAGATCCTCTCGCTCGGCGTCACCCTGAGGAAGGGCGTCGCGCTGACCCCGTCCTACGGCCTCGCCGCGCTGCGCGCGGAGGGTTTCGAGGCCGTCTTCCTGTCCGTCGGGGTGGCCAAGGGCCGCGACCTGCAGATCCCCGGCGTCGAGCTCGACGGGGTCGTGAAGGCCGTCGACTACCTCCTGAACGTCAACCGCGGCTACCGGATGAACCTCGGCCGCCGGGTGGTCGTCATCGGCGGCGGCTTCGTCGCCTTCGACGCCGCCCGCACCGCGCTGCGCCTCGGCCGCGAGGAGGAAGCGGCCGAGCTCGCTGGCGAAACCGACGCGCGCATGAAGGAGGCGTTCGACTCCGCGCGGGCGGCGATCCGCGCCGGGGCGACGGAGGTCACGATCGTCTCCCTCGAGAGCTTCACGGAGATGCCGGTCCTCCAGACGACCCAGGGCCACGAGGAGTTCGAAGAGGCGAAGCGCGAGGGCGTCTCGTTCCTGCCCCGCCGCGGTCCGAACCGCTTCCTCGGCCACGGCCGCCTGGAGCAGGTCGAGCTGCGCGGCGTCCTCTCGGTGTTCGACGCCACCGGCCGCTTCGCCCCGCGCTACGACGACGCCGAACTCCTCACCCTCGACGCCGACGCCTGCGTCCTCGCGATCGGTCAGCGGCCGGACCTGAACTTCCTCCGGCCGGAGGACGGCGTCGAGCTGACGCCGGGCGGGACGATCCGCGTCGACCCCGCGACCCTCGCGACCTCCGCGCGCGGGGTCTACGCCGGCGGCGACGTGGCCTTCGGCCCGCGGAACCTCATCGAGGCGGTGGCGAACGGCAAGCTCGCCGCCCGCTCGATCCACGGCCTGCTCGCCGGCGAGGCCGCGCGCGTCGAGGTGACGCTCGAGGTCGAGAAGCTGCCGACCCGCGACTACCGCATGCTCGCCGGCTTCGAGATACTCGACCGCGAGACCCCGCCCACCCTCGACCTCGGCCGCCGCACCGGCATCGCCGAGGTCGAGACCGGCTACGAGACGCGGGCGGCCCGCGAGCAGGGCGCCCGCTGCCTCGTGTGCCACGTCCAGACGATCTACGACCCCGAGAAGTGCGTGCTGTGCAGCCGGTGTGTCGACGCCTGCCCGGAGCACTGCCTCGCGTTCCTGCCGTTCGAGTCGCTCGACCGCGACCCGGCAACGCGAGAGGCCCTGCACGAGCGGGCCGACGCGGACGGCCTGCCCCTGAGCGCGATGGTGAAGAACGACGAGCGCTGCATCCGCTGTGGCCTGTGCGCCGTCCGCTGCCCCACCGACGCGATGACGATGGAGCGCTTCCAGATCGTGGAGCGCTTCGCCCCCCCCGCCGCCACGGAGACGGAGACCGCATGAGCGAACAGAAGAAGGACGAAAAGCAGGACGAGCAGACGGGCGCCCGCCGCGACTTCCTGGTCAAGGTCGGAATCGGCGCGGGGATCGTGGGCCTCGGCACCCAGGCCGCGGCGTCGCTGCGCTCCCTCCTCCCGAACGTCTCCTACGACGCGCCGACCACGGTGAAGCTCGGCCTGCCCGCGGAGTTTCCCGACGGCATGAAGTTCCTTCCCGAGCAGCGCCTCTTCGTCTTCCGCGAGGGCAAGGTGTTCCACGCGATCTCCGCCGTGTGCACCCACCTCGGCTGCACCGTGCGGGCCGAGGCGCTGCCGCAGCCCGAGACGATGCAGGTCGGCGGCGCGCCGCTGCGCGTGACGCACCGCTTCGCCTGCCCCTGCCACGGCTCGAAGTACACGGGCGACGGCAAGGTCACCGGCGGCCCCGCGCCGAAGCCGCTCGCCTGGTACCACCTGTCCGTCTCCTCCGACGACGGGCAGCTGGTGGTCGACCTCGCCAACGAGGTCGAGCGCGACTTCCGGCTGACGGTCGCCTGAGGAGGAAGGAATGGCCACCGCCGCCAAGACCCCGCCGCCGTCGGCGCCCGGCGTCCACGCGAAGCCCTTCTGGAGCTTCCGGCCGCGCTCCGACCGCGAGGCGGGCGACGCCGTCGTCCAGAACTTCGCCCTCCACTGGTTCCCGTCGAAGGTCTACAAGCCCTCGCTGGCCTGGAGCTACTCGTTCTGGCTCGGGACGGTGAGCGCGGCGCTCCTGCTGCTGCTCGTCGTCTCGGGGATGCCCCTCCTCTTCCTGTACGTGCCCTCCGTAGAGCGCGCCTACGGCTCGGTGAAGGACATCGAGTGGGTCGTGACGTTCGGCTCGTGGATCCGCTCCGTCCACCGCCTCTCCGCCCACCTGATGGTCGCGGCCGTCTTCCTCCACCTGGTGCGCGTCTTCCTGACCGGCGCGTACAAGAACGGCGCGGGGCGCGGGCAGCGACGCGAGTGGAACTGGGTGATCGGCGTGGGGATGCTCCTCCTCACCCTCTTCCTCTCCTTCACCGGCTATCTTCTGCCCTGGGACCAGCTCGCCTTCTGGGCGGTGACGGTCGGCACCAACATCGCCGCGTCGATCCCGTGGGTCGGCCCCGAGATCCGCGAGCTGCTGATCGGCGGCCGCGGCATCGAGCAGGCGACGCTCATCCGCTTCTACGCCCTCCACGTGATCCTGCTTCCGGGCGCCCTCGGCGCTCTGCTCGCGTACCACATGTGGCGGGTTCGCAAGGACGGCGGCCTCGCCCGCGTCGACCGCGCGGCGACGCTTCGCGAGAAGCAGGCCGAGGAGCCGGCGCGGACGAAGACGTACACGCTGCTCGGCGTCGCTCGCGGCACGGCCCCCACGATCCGCGCGGTCAGCCTCGAGGCCCGGGACCTGACGGTGAACGGCGTGCCCGACCTCGTCCGCCGGGCGGCGGTGGCCGTCCTCGGCACCTTCGCCGTCATCAGCGTCGCGGCCTCGCTCGTCCGCTCGCCCCTCGAGGAGGCGGCGAACCCCCTCGTCACGCCGAACCCGGCCAAGGCGCCGTGGTACTTCCTCTGGCTGCAGGAGATCGTCACCGACACGACGTTCACGATCGCGGGCTTCACGGTCAACGGCGCCTTCCTCGGCGGCGTGATCCTGCCCGGGCTCCTGCTCGCCCTCCTCACCGCCTGGCCGTGGCTCGACCGCTCCCCGGCCGACGCCGCCGGCGTCTGGTTCCACCCGAGCCGGCGGAAGCAGAACACCGTCTTCCTCCTCGCGGTGCTCGCGATCCTCGTCCTCACGGTCGTCGGCACCTTCATGCGCGGGCCGTCCTGGCAGTTCTTCTGGCCGTGGCAGGCGTGGCCCGAGCTGCCCACGAGGATCTGAACGACCATGGAGAAGCGCACCGACTCGCCCTACCCCCGGCGCGACCGGCCCGTCCTCGCCGCCATCGGCCTCGTCCTCGTCGCCGCGACGCTGCTCTTCCTGCGCAACGACCGCGAGCACGAGTGGCGCTGGTACCAGACCGAGTTCCGCCGGCTCGTCGCCGAGAAGTACGGCGCCGACAAGGCCAGGTCCGTGCCCACCGGCATGCAGCAGATCTGGGTCCCCGCGATGGGCCGGGCCGACCGCTGCGTCACGTGCCACCAGGCCACGCACTGGCCGGGGTTCGAGTCGACCGAGAACCCCTTCAAGACCCACCCGCAGGAGATCCTCCGGAGCCATCCGCCGGAGACCTACGGCTGCACGCCCTGCCACGGGGGCCAGGGCTACGCGGTCGACGCGGAGCCCGCCCACGGACCGGTCGAGTTCTGGGAGGAGCCCGTCCTCGGCAAGGCGCTCGGCGAGGCCTACACGATCGCCGAGAACAAGGCGGCCCTCCAGCAGATGAAGTGCAACGTCTGCCACCGCTACGACCGGGAGACGAAGGGCGCCGACTTCATCAACCACGCGAAGAAGCTCGTCGAGGAGAAGGGCTGTCGCGCGTGCCACGTCATCAACGGCCGCGGCGGCACGATCGGCCCCGACCTCACCTACGTCGGCGACAAGGCCCCCGAGCAGTACGAGTACGGCCGTCTCTCCGGGCAGAAGACGGCGTTCGCCTGGCACGTCGCGCACCTCAAGGACCCGCGCGCCCTCGTGCAGGACACCGTCATGCCGAACTTCCATCTCTCGACGAAGGACGCGCAGGCCCTCGCGATGCTGATCCTCTCGTGGCGGAAGGCCCCCGTGCCGGCGTCGTTCCTGCCGGGGGCGCCCCGCACGGACCCGCAGACCGCCGAAGAGAAGGAAGCCGAGCTGCGGATGAAGGAGGGCCCGGGCGCCTGGTTCGTCAAGACCGGGTGCTTCGTCTGCCACTCCATCTCGTCGCTCGGCGTGAAGAGCCCGGCCCAGATCGGGCCGGACCTCTCGACGGCCGTCGAGGACGTCCAGAGCCGGTTCGGCCGGACGCTCGACGACTTCCTGCGCGAGCCGACGGGGACGATGTCGGTCGTCCTCTCGCGCCAGATCGTCCTCACTCCCGACGAGAAGGCGACGGCGATCGCGAAGATCCGCGAGGCCTTCGCCGAGCACCAGAAGCAGAAGGCCGAGGCCGACAAGGCGAAGCCCGGCCCGTCCGTGACCAGCCGTCAGCACTAAGGAGGCATCATGACGAAAGGACGACGGGGCGCGATCCTCACCCTCGCGGGGATCGCCGCTCTCGGGCTGCTCGCGGGCCGCTGCGCCCCGAGTGCACCCAAGGGGGCGAAGAAGGCGGGCGGCGCGGTCTCGGACGCCGCGGCGGCGGCGATGAAGGTGTACGTCGCGCCGGGCGACCTCGACGAATACTACATGTTCGCCTCGGGCGGCCACTCGGGCCAGGTCTACGTCTATGGCCTGCCCTCCGGCCGCCACCTCTCGACGATTCCCGTCTTCACGCCGTACCCCGCGACGGGCTACGGGTTCGACGACGACTCGAGGAAGATGCTCGGCGAGCTGACCTGGGGCGACGCGCACCACCCCGCCCTTTCCGAGACGAACGGCGACTACGACGGCCGCTGGCTCTTCATCAACGACATGAACGCGCGCGTCGCGCGCATCGACCTGCGGGACTTCAAGACGAAGCAGATCCTCGGGCCGGTGCCGAACGTCTCCGGCAACCACGGCTCTTCCTTCGTCACGCCCAACACCGAGTACGCGGTCATGAGCTCCCGCTTCTCGATCCCGATCCCCAAGGGCACGGTGGCGGGGATCGACAAGTACGCGACCGACTACAAGGGCGTCGCGACCGGCGTGAAGATCGACCCGAAGACGGGCGAGATGTCGTTCGGCTGGCAGATCGCGCTGCCGCCGTTCGACTACGACCTCGGCGACGCCGGCAAGCTCGCCTCCGACGGCTGGGTCTTCTTCACCTCGTACAACACCGAGCGCGCCACCGGCAAGCTCGAGGTGACCTCGGCCGCCCGCGACCGCGACTACATCGCGGCCATCAACTGGAAGATGGCCGACTCTCTCGCCGCCAAGGGCGAGGGCACGATGATCGGCGGCGTCAAGGTGATCGACCCCGCCAAGAACCCCGGCCTCGTCTACTTCATGCCGTGCGGCAAGTCCCCCCACGGCGTCGACGTGTCCCCCGACGGCAAGTACATCATCGGCTCCGGGAAGCTCCAGGGCGTGACCACCGCGTTCAACTGGGAGAAGGTCCAGACCGCGATGCGGAACAAGGACTTCTCCGGCGACGAGGACGGCATCCCCGTCCTCAAGTACGAGTCGATCAAGGACGCCGAGGTCCCGGTCGGCCTGGGCCCCCTCCACACGCAGTTCGGCCCGGACGGCTACGCCTACACGTCGCTCTTCGTGGACAGCGCGGTCGCGAAGTGGAGGCTCGGCACGTGGGAGGTCGTCGACAAGGTGCCGATGTCGTACTCGATCGGCCACCTGACCGCGGCCCACGGCGACACCACGAAGCCGCAGGGCAAGTGGCTCGTGGGCCTCAACAAGCTGTCGCACGGCCGGCACCTCAGCGTCGGCCCCTCGCAGCCCGAGTCGAGCCAGCTCGTGGACATCACCGAGGAGAAGATGAAGCTCCTGCTCGACTTCTTCACCGAGCCCGAGCCGCACTACGCGCAGATCGTGAACGCGAACGTCCTCAAGCCGATCGAGGTCTACCCGAAGGAGGAGAACAGGCACCCGCTCGCGGTGTGGGACGTGAAGGACGCCGGCGTCACCCGGAACGGCAACAAGGTCACGGTGAAGATGGTCGAGGTCCGCTCGACCATCACCCCGACCGACTTCGAGGTCAAGGAAGGCGACGTCGTCACGGTGGCCATCACGAACATCGAGCAGACGACGGACGAGCTCCACGGCCTCGGGCTCCTCGACTACAACATCAACGTGGTCGTGGACCCCGGCGAGACGAAGACCTTCACCTTCACCGCGAAGAAGAAGGGCGTCTACCCCTACTACTGCACCAACTTCTGCTCCGCTCTCCACCAGGAGATGCAGGGCTACATGATCGTCCGCTAGCGCGTCGAAGGCGGGCGCGGGAGGCCGCTCGCCTCCCGCGCCCGGTGTCGCTCCGCCGTCCCGGTCGTCCGGAGGCCGCTCCCGTGAAGAACTCGCTCCAGGCCGTGAACCGCTTCCTCGACGCGCCGCTCCAGATCGGGCCGCGCGTCCTGCTGGTCGTGGCGTTCCTCTGCCTCGTCCCGACGTACCTCGCGCCGCTCTACAACATGACGATGTTCGCCCCGCAGTACCAGGACGGGCTGCGGCTCGACATCTACAGCTACAAGCTCGAGGGCGGGAACCGCGGGCAGGACGTGAAGGAGATCAACGTCCTCAACCACTACATCGGAATGAAGGACCTCGTCACCGAGGACTTCACCGAGTTCAAGTGGCTGCCGTTCGTCGTCGGCATCTTCGGCCTGCTGTTCCTGCGCGCGGCCGTGCTCGGGAAGACCTCGCACCTCGTCGACGTGACCGTCCTCTACGTCTACTTCGGGGCGTTCGCGCTGTGGTCGTTCGCCTACAAGATGTACTCCTACGGCCACAACCTGGACCCGAAGGCCGCGGTGCGGGTGGCGCCGTTCATGCCGCCGCTCTTCGGCTACAAGAAGCTCGCGAACTTCGAGGTCTACTCGTACCCCCAGCTCGGCTCCTACGCGCTCGGGGCGGCGGTGCTGCTGCTGGTGGGCGCGCTCTTCCTGGCCTGGCGCCAGTCGCGGCGGGCCGCCGCCGGAGGCGGGGAGGCCGCGTGAGCCCGCGGGCGGCGGGACGCGGAGCGATGACGGCGGGCGCCGGCCTGCTGGCGCTCGCCCTCTCCGCCGCCTCCCCCGCCGCGCGCGGGGACGAGATGCGGGCGATCGCCCCCGGCGCCCTCGAGGGCCGCCCGCCCGCCGCCGACCTCTCGCCGCTGCAGGCCCGCATCGACGCGGCCACGCCCGGCTCGCTCGTCGAAGTCCCGCCGGGCGAGTACCGGGGCGACCTCGTGGTCGACAGGCCGCTCCGTCTCGTCGGCCGCGGCCGCCCGCTCCTCGTCGGCTCGGGGCGCGGCAGCGTCGTGCGCGTGCGGGCCGCGGACGTGACGGTCGAGGGCTTCGCGATCGACGGCCGCCGCGGAGGCGACCTCGCCCGCGACTCGTCCGGCGTCCACACGGCCGCCGCGCGCACCACCGTGCGCGACCTCGAGATCCGCGAGGCTCTGTTCGGCGTGTATCTCCGCCAGGCGAACGACGCGGTCGTCGAGCGGTGCCGGGTCCGCGGGATCGCGGGGCGCGACCCCGGCGAGAAGGGCTCCGGGATCCACGTCTACGACCTCGAGCGGTTCCGGATCGCGGACAACGAGCTCGTCGACGTCCGCGACGGCCTCTACCTGCAGAACGCCTCGAGAGGGACGCTCGTGCGTAACGTCGCCCGCGACGTCCGCTACGGGCTGCACTACATGTTCTCGGACGACAACGTGTTCGAGGACAACACGTTCGAGAACGGAGCGGCCGGCACGGCGATCATGTACTCGCAGCGGATCGTGTTCCGCCGCAACCGCTTCCTCAGGAACCGCGGCTTCGCCTCGGTGGGGCTCCTCTTCCAGAGCTGCACCGACGTGCTGGCCGAGGACAACCTCGTCGGCGACAACGCGCGCGGCGTGTTCATCGAGGGCTCGCACCGCATCACGCTGCGGCGGAACGTGATCGCCGGCTCCGACGTGGCGGTCGTGCTCTACGACCCGGACGGCGGGCATCGCTTCGAGGGCAACTCGTTCGTCGGGAACCGCTCGCCGCTCGACCTCGTCGCGCGGCGGACCGACACGCGGTTCGCGGGCAACTACTGGTCGTC
>WBZP01001337.1_pt1 | contig 30738 bp, 34 predicted proteins | sample 5204301 | NCBI WGS metagenome assembly WBZP01 (sample SAMN12412401, study PRJNA552823) | activated sludge metagenome | isolation source: activated sludge from nitrification reactor of wastewater treatment plant... | place: USA: Pennsylvania | collected 2017 | reverse complement strand
TATGACGGTGGCGGCTTGAGCGTCACGCTCGACTACGAGAACCTGAAGATCTACGGTGCGCCGGGCGTTGGTGATGCGAAGTGGGATATCTTTGTCGCTGGCGCGAGCTACGACTTCAAGGTGGTCAAGCTTTCGGGCTACTACGAGCAGACCAAGGGCAAGCAAGCCGCCCGGGGTCAAAAGGGTGAGGGCTGGCTGCTGGGCGTCAGCGCGCCGATTGGTCCGGTCAGCGTGATGGCCAGCTATGCCGAAGGGCGTGACAAGTCGGATGATGCGCTCGATCGCGGCGATTGCAAGAAGTTCGGCCTCGGTGCCGAGTACGCACTGTCCAAGCGCACGGCGGTATACACGACGTATGCTCGCATCAACAACGACAACCGTTCGGCATGCGCGATCACGCTGAGTGGAAGCGCCAATAGCGGCAACGCGGCCGCAACCGCGGCGGGCAACACCGCGGCGTACGGGCGTTCGGGTTTCGACCTGGGTGTGCGTCACGCGTTCTAATCGACCCGCGTCGATTCGCAATGTTGAAACGGGCGCCTTCGGGCGCCCGTTTTGCTTTTGTCGCTATGTCCGCCTAGCGATCCTTCGGTCGCGTGAATTCGTTGTCCAGCGCAACATCCCAGGCGGTCCTTGTTTGGATCGCCGGCTTTTGCTCGAATTCGTCGAGGACATTGGCGAGGCGAAAGACCTCGGTGGCCACATCCGGCGGAAAACCTTGCCGTCCCGGTCGATCGGCGAGCATCAGCGCATCCATGAACGGGCGCAGTTGCGCGCTGCCCCAGAGCGCGACGATACGATCGATCACATGGGGGAAACCCGCCTCCAGCTTGTGTGGGTAGCGATCGACATGGGCACCCAGAAGAGCGACAAGCTTCTCATTCATGACCTGACTCCAACCCCCGATACGACAACAATACGCCGGTCACGAGGAATTTGGCACTGGTCAGCGTGGTTGCAATCGGCAATCGTCTCGACGGCCGGCCGTGATTGACTTGCATCAACCTGACCGACCCGCCCGCGCCTAGAATTGCGGGCTCGCAGCCGGATCCCGCCAGTAGGCTGGATTCGCAGAAGCGCTCCATGAACCTTCCCATCACCGACGCCAAGACGCTTCAACCCGCCGGGGACATCGCCTGCTATCACTGCGGACTGCCGGTTGCGCGCGGAACCCGCTTTCGTGTCTCGGTCGACGGGCACGAACGCAGCATGTGCTGCGCAGGCTGTGCGGCGGTGGCACAGGCGATAGTGTCCAACGGTCTCGCCGACTACTACCGTCACCGCGATTCGCTGCCTGAGTCGCCGCGGGAGGCCGTTCCCGAGGCGCTCAAGGATCTCGGCCTGTTCGACCACCCGGATTTTCAGAAGTCTTTCGTCACGCCGACCTCGGACTACGAGCGCGAGGCAGCACTGATACTCGAAGGTATCACCTGCTCGGCCTGCGTCTGGCTCAACGAGTCACACCTGGCCAAGCAGCCGGGCGTCACGGCGGTCGAGATCAATTACGCGACGCGACGCGCACGCGTCCGTTGGGACAGCCGCGTCACCCGCCTGTCGGCACTGCTCGAGGCAATCGCCGCAATCGGCTACCGCGCGCACCCGTACGACGCAACCCGATCCGAGGTGCTTTCGCAGCGCGAGCGACGACAGGCTTTGTGGCGGCTCTTCGTCGCAGGCTTCGGCATGATGCAGGTGATGATGTATGCCGTGCCGGTGTACCTGGCCGATGGCGACATGACATCCGACATCGAACAACTGATGCGCTGGGCCAGCCTGTTGCTGACCGTGCCGGTGGTTCTCTATTCCGCAGCGCCGTTTTTCACCCGCGCCTGGCGCGATCTGCGGCTCAAACGCGTCGGCATGGATGTGCCGGTTACGCTCGGCATCGGCAGCGCGTTTGTCGCAAGTTGCTGGGCGACACTGGTCGGTGGCGGCGAGGTGTATTTCGACTCGGTCGCCATGTTCGTGTTCTTCCTGCTCGGCGGGCGCTACCTGGAGATGATCGCGCGTCAGCGCGCGATCCGCGAAGTCGAGCGTCTTGCAAAGGCGTTGCCCGCCTTCGCCTCCCGGCTGACTGCCTACCCGAGGCTGGACACCGAGCGCGTGCCGATCGGTGACCTGGTTGTCGGCGATCGCGTGCTGGTGAAACCCGGCGAGCCGATCCCCGCTGATGCCATTGTCCTTGACGGCGAGAGTGAGGCCGACGAGTCGCTGCTCACCGGCGAAGCAGGTCCGGTGGCCAAGCGAGCCGGCGACCAAGTCACTGGCGGGACGATCAACACGGCGAGTCCGCTGGTGCTGCATGTCGAGCAAGTCGGCGGCGCGACGCGCTTGGCGGCGATCCAGCGGCTGATCGAGCGGGCCAATGCCGAACGTCCGCGCATCGTTCAAGCCGCCGACAGGGTGGCGACGATCTTTGTGGCAGTGCTGCTTTTGCTCGCTGCGATCGCAGGTGTGTACTGGTGGCAAGTCGATGCGTCGCGTGCGCTGTCGATCTTCGTCGCGGTGCTGGTGGTCAGTTGCCCATGTGCGCTTTCGCTCGCCACACCGACGGCTTTGACGGTGGCGACCGGCGCGATGTCACGGCGCGGTCTGTTGGTCACCCGCGGGCATGCGATCGAGACGCTCGCCCGAGTCGACCACTTTGTCTTCGACAAGACCGGCACACTCACTGTTGGCAAACTGGAGTTAAGCGGAACGGATGTGCTGGGAGAAATCGATGCCGACGACGCCCTGCGGCTTGCCGCTGCGCTTGAACAGGGTTCCGAGCACGCGGTCGCCCAGTCCCTGCGCGCTGCGGCCCCGGCCGGAAGTACACTCGTTGCGGTCGACTCGTTGTTGTCGGTCACCGGTCAGGGTGTCGAGGGGATCATTGGCGGGCGAACCCTCCGCTTGGGACGTGAGGAATTCGTTCGTGAGTTGCATCTCATCGATTTGCCGTCTACGGAGCCTGTGGACCGTGCGGCGACTACGGTTGCACTCGGCGACACGCAAGGCTGGATCGCACTGATCCACTTTACCGACGCGGTGCGTCCGCACGCTGCTGAACTGGTGCGCGCACTCAAGGCCGAGGGGGTGCGCGTCAGCCTGCTCTCGGGCGACTCGCAGCAGAGCGTTTTACAGTATGCGGAACGACTCGGCATCGATCACGCGCAGGGCGGCGCGAGTCCGCAGGCCAAGCATGCCTTCATCGAAGAGCTGCAGCGGCAGGGCAGCGTGGTTGCGATGGTCGGTGACGGCGTGAATGACGCACCGGTGCTGGCGCAGGCTCAAGTATCGATCGCCATGGGTGGCGGCACCGAACTGGCGCGAAATCAGGGCGACATCGTGCTGCTCTCGGAGCGGATCGACGCACTGGGCGCCGGGCGGGAGCTGGCCCGCCGTACAGCCCGTATCATCCGCCAGAATCTGTGGTGGTCGTTCGGCTACAACTTTGCGGCGATTCCGTTGGCGATGAGCGGCGCGATTACGCCATGGATGGCCGGTATCGGCATGTCGGCCAGTTCATTGCTGGTCGTGATCAATGCACTGCGCCTGCAGCGCCAACCAGTACGGTAGGAGCGCGACAATGGAAATCATGTATCTGCTCGTGCCGCTGTCGGTGGTACTGGTTTTTGTGATCGGCGTCGTGTTCTGGATGTCGGTGCGCGGCGGCCAGTTCGACGATCTCGAAGGCCCGGCTTACCGGGTGTTGATGGACGACGATGGGCCAGCCCCGGAGCCGACGCCGGATAACCCCAAGGAGGCAGGCGAGCAATCGTCGCAACGCTGATTCCCGTTCGGGTCGCGCGGTGCTACCATGATTTCGAGACGCGCAGATGCGCGATCAATGGGAGGTATGTCGCCATGGCTCCACCAAGCGCGGAAGACAGGTCGACCAGCGAGCCGGTGAGAATTCTCCAGCGCAAGGACGGTTTTTACTGGCGGGACGACGAAACCGGCGCTGAACTCGGGCCGTTTCCCAGCGCGGCCGCCGCGATGGCCGATGCGCGCTCTTTCGATGACGACGCGGATGCCGAGCCAAGCGGAGATTCGCTGCGCGAGGCCGAGGACGAACTCGGTATCTCGGACTGGATCGACCCCGACACCGGTGAACCGGCCGAAGGTCACTCGCCGCATATCGAGGATCACTGATCCGGCTCAGCAGCACGGCGGGTTCGGCCAGGGTCGTTCTGCCCGGCCGCACTTCCAGTTCCGCCCCGATTCGCGGTCAGGAACCCCTCGGGCAGACGACTTGCGGCTGTCGGTTCGCCGGCAGATCGCCGCGCCGGACTCTCCGGTTGTCGCAAACGCAAACCCCTCACGGACAGAAGGTAGAGCCGGTGAATTTGTCCGGATCGTGACTCGGCAGCGCACCATATTTGACTTGCGTCAAATAGCAGACACATTTCCATCGCCACAATTGCTCAGTGGTTCAATTTCGACATCAGGGGGAATCGGGAATGAAGAAGGCACTCACGTTGGCTGCGCTGGTCGCTGCCGGGTTGGCATCGGCAACGGCTGTTCAGGCAGCGGAAGGTCCGCTGATGGTGCGCTTGCGCGCGCTCAACATGAAGGTGGATAACGGCAATTCGAGCACGGATGTGGTCCCGGCGTTGGGCACGCTGGAAGCCAATGACAAGTGGTTCCCGGAAATCGACTTCACGTACTTCATTACGAAGAATATCGCGGCCGAACTCATACTCACCTATCCGCAGAAGCACACGCTCAAGTTTGCCGGCACCAACATCGGCGAAATCAAGCATTTGCCGCCGACACTGACGTTGCAGTATCACTTCATTCCCGAGGGGACGGTTCGTCCATACGTCGGAGCCGGCATCAACTACACGCGTTTCATGGGCGTCAAGATCAATGCGCAACCCGCCGTAGGCGTGGATTCGCCCATCGACGTCGATCGCAGCAGTTTTGGTCTGGCTGGCCAGATCGGGGTCGACTTCAAGGTCGCCGACAACTTGTTCATCAACCTCGACGCCAAGTACGTGAAGATCAAGGCGGACAATGTTCGCATCACCGGCGGCCCGCTCGCCGGTACCAAGGTAACCGATCTCGACATCAACCCATGGCTGTTATCGGCCGGTGTCGGCTATCGCTTCTAGGAGTTTGTCTCTCTGTTGGGGTTGGGGGTGCGCGAGAGCGCACCCTTTTTTTGCTTGCTTTCGTGGCGTAGGGCAAGATGTGTATTGGTCGGTCGGCAACGGGTTCCCGAGCGCCTTTGTCGATTTGATCTGAATCAAATTGCGGGTTTACCCGCAAGGTATTCTCCCGAGACTATGCTGTCGCCCGGCGGCAACAACCGCCGGTGTTTTCCGGTTTGTTCAAGAAAGAGGTGATTTCACATGTCAACGCAATCGACTTATAACTACAAAGTCGTGCGCCAGTTCTCCGTGATGACGGTGATCTGGGGAATCGTCGGCATGCTGGTCGGCGTGATCATCGCCGCCCAGCTCGCCTGGCCCCAGCTCAACGTCATGGAATGGCTGTCGTACGGGAGGCTGCGTCCGCTGCATACCAACGCGGTGATCTTCGCGTTCGGCGGCTGCGCATTGTTTGCCACGTCGTATTACGTGGTGCAACGCACCTGCCATGTACGACTGTTCTCCGATGCGTTGGCGGCTTTCACCTTTTGGGGTTGGCAATTGGTCATCGTGCTTGCCGCGGTGACGTTGCCGCTCGGATTCACGTCCGGCAAGGAATACGCGGAACTCGAGTGGCCGATCGATATCCTGATCACCCTGGTCTGGGTAGCCTATGCGATCAATTTCTTCGGCACCATCGCCAAGCGCAAGACGCCGCACATCTATGTGGCGAACTGGTTTTTCGGCGCGTTCATCCTCACCGTCGCGCTGCTGCACCTGGTCAATAGTGCGGAAATTCCGGTCACGTTGACCAAGTCCTACTCTGCCTACGCGGGCGTGCAGGATGCGATGGTGCAGTGGTGGTACGGCCACAATGCGGTGGGTTTCTTCCTTACTGCCGGCTTCCTCGGCATGATGTACTACTTCGTGCCCAAGCAGGCCGAGCGACCGGTGTATTCGTATCGCCTGTCGGTGGTGCACTTCTGGGCGCTGATCTTCACCTACATGTGGGCGGGTCCACACCATCTGCATTACACGGCGCTGCCCGACTGGACCCAGTCCGTCGGCATGCTATTCTCGTTGATCCTGCTCGCGCCCTCGTGGGGCGGCATGATCAACGGCATCATGACCCTGTCGGGTGCCTGGCACAAACTGCGCACCGACCCGATTCTCAAGTTCCTCATCACCTCGCTGTCGTTCTACGGCATGTCGACCTTTGAAGGCCCGATGATGTCGATCAAGACGGTGAATGCGCTATCGCACTACACCGACTGGACGGTCGGCCACGTGCACTCCGGCGCGCTCGGCTGGGTGGCGATGATCTCGATCGGCTCGATCTACTACCTGATTCCCCGCCTGTTCGGCCAGAAAGAGATGTACAGCATCAAGCTGATCACCATGCATTTCTGGATTTCGACCATCGGCGTGGTGCTCTACATCGCCGCGATGTGGATCTCCGGCGTGATGCAGGGCCTGATGTGGCGCGCCACCAACCCGGACGGTACGCTGACCTATTCGTTCGTCGAATCGGTCAAGGCGACCTATCCGTTCTATACCATCCGCCTGCTCGGCGGGGCAATGTTCCTCGTGGGTATGGTGATCATGCTCTACAACGTGCTCAAGACGATTGCCGGCAAGAAGGCATATGACGCCCCGGTCGTCGCACCCATGGCTGCGCAGGCCGCCTAATCAGGAGCGAATCATGGCTGGACCAAACAAACATGAGTTTATCGAGAAGAACGTCGGCTGGATGATCATCCTGATCATCCTGACGGTCGCCATCGGCGGCCTGGTGGAGATCGTTCCGCTGTTCTTCCAGAAGTCGACCACCACGCCGGTCGCGGGCCTCAAGCCCTACGATCCGGTGCGCTTGGCCGGGCGCGACATCTACATCCGCGAAGGTTGCTACAACTGCCACTCGCAGATGATTCGTCCGTTCCGCGCCGAGACCGAACGCTACGGCCACTACTCGGTTGCCGGCGAGTTCGTCTATGACCATCCGTTCCAGTGGGGCTCCAAGCGCACCGGGCCGGATCTGGCACGCGTCGGCGAGCGCTATTCCGACCAATGGCACCGTGTCCATCTGCTCAACCCGCGCGATGTGGTGCCCGAGTCGAACATGCCTGCCTACTTCTGGCTCGACCGCCCCGTATTCGCAGGCGACATCGAGGCGAAGATGACGGCGTTGACCAAGATCGGCGTGCCCTATACCGCCGAGGAAATCGCCGGCGCGAAGAAGGCGCTCGAGGGCAAGAGCGAACTCGACGTGCTGATCGCCTACCTGCAGGGGATGGGTACGCAACTGAAGAGCGTCAGATAGGCGCGGCGGAGGCTGGGATGGACATCAACGACGCACGTTCGATACTGACTGTGCTTAGCTTTGCCTGTTTCGTCGGCATCGCGCTATGGGCCTATAGCGGCCGCAACAAGGCGCGCTTCGACGAGGCGGCCAACCTGCCTTTTGAAGACGACGAGCTGCCCGCCTCCCGCGCGGGCGGTGCGACAACTCGGGGAACAGCATCATGAGTGATTTTGTAAATGGATTCTGGAGCGTTTACGTTCAGGGATTGACGGCGCTGTCGATCCTGTTCTGCGCGTACATCCTCTACGCCAACATGACGAAAAAGCAGCCGGGTCCGGTCGAAACCCACGGCAACGTGTGGGACGAAAACCTCGCCGAGTACAACAACCCGCTGCCGAGCTGGTGGATGTGGCTGTTCTGGATCACCCTTGGTTTTTCCGTAATTTACCTTGCGGTTTACCCGGGATTCGGCAGCAGTGCCGGCGTGTTCCAGTGGAGTTCGGCGGAAAGTGCGCCCGGAAAGAAAGACGGGCAATATTACAAAGAGATGCAGGCCGCCGATCTGAAATACGGGCCGATCTTCGACAAGTACGCCAAGATGGACCTCGCGGCGGTTGCCGCAAATCCCGAGGCCAAGGCAATGGGCGAACGTCTGTTCTTGACCTACTGCGCGCAGTGCCACGGTTCGGCGGCACAGGGCGCCAAGGGCTTTCCCAACCTGACCGACAGCGACTGGCTCTACGGCGGCGAACCGGATGTCATCAAGACCTCGATTAGCGGCGGTCGCAATGGCGTGATGCCCCCGTTCGGCCATCTCGGCGCGGACACGATCAAGGACGTCTCCAATTATGTGCGCTCGCTCTCCGGTCTGGCCAACGACGGCGTGCGGGCGCAGCGCGGCAAAGAGGTGTTCGCCCAGAACTGCGCTGCCTGCCACGGTCCGGAAGCCAAGGGCACGCCCGCCTTGGGCGCACCGAACCTGACCGACAAGGTCTGGTTGTACGGCTCCTCGGAAGCGACCATCACAGAGACCGTGACCGGCGGACGAACCAACCGTATGCCGGCGTTCCAGGAGTTTCTCGGCGACGCCAAGGTTCACCTGCTCGCAGCATACGTCTATGGCCTCGGTGGTGGCCAGAAGGCGGCTGCCGCACCGCCCCAGTCTGCGCCTGCAGAACCGGCGGCCAGCGGGACGCCGGTGGCCAAGGTATACTTCGAAACCGGCAAGGCCGATTTGCCCGCCGACGGTCTGACAACCCTGCAATCGATCGTCGACTTCGCCAAGGCCAACAGCGCCGCCAAGGTTGCCGTTTCCGGCTTCCACGATCCCACCGGCAGCCAGGCCGTTAACGAGGAACTTGCCAAGAACCGCGCCAAGGCGATTCGCGAGGCACTCAAGGCGGCCGGCGTTGCCGAAGACCGGATCGAAATGCGCAAGCCCCAGGCGACTACCGGGACGGGCGACAACCGCGAAGCGCGTCGCGTGGAGGTGAGCGTTATCTGACGGAAAGGCTGTTCGATAAGCGAAAACAACAAGTAGATTCGCCCCCGGCCGCTGGCCGGGGTGCGTTTTGCCAACCCAATCAGTAGTTCCGAATATACCCATCATGAATCAGCCAGCCTCTGCACAGGAAACGCGGGTCATCCCGGTCGTTCCGGCACCCGACGAAGACACGCTCTACGAAGTTCGCAAGCGGATCTATCCGCGGGCGGTAACCGGGCGCTTCGCCACTTGGCGCTGGACGCTGGTGTGGGTCACCCAAGCCATCTTTTATGGCTTGTGCTGGCTCGACTGGAATGGGCGCCAGGCCGTCCTGTTTCATCTGGTCGAGCGCAAGTTCTACATCTTCGGCTGGATATTCTGGCCGCAGGACGTCTTTTTTCTCACGCTGATCCTGCTGATCTCGGCGTTCTCGCTGTTCCTGTTCACTGCCGTCGCCGGGCGGCTGTGGTGCGGCTACGCCTGTCCGCAGACGGTCTACACCGAAATCTTCATGTGGATCGAGCGGAAGATCGAAGGCGACCGGGCCAAGCGCATGAAGCTCGACGAGCAGCCGATGAGCGCGCGCAAGTTCCGTCTCAAGGCGACCAAGCAGGCAGCCTGGATTGCGCTGGCTTTGTGGACCGGCTTTACCTTTGTCGGCTACTTCACGCCGATCAAGGAACTGGCTCGCGAGGTCGCGAGCTGGTCCCTCGGACCCTGGGAGACCTTCTGGATCCTGTTCTACGGCTTCGCCACCTATGGTAACGCCGGCTATATGCGCGAGCAGGTATGCAAGTACATGTGCCCGTACGCGCGCTTCCAGGGCGTGATGTTCGACCCCGATACGCTGGTCATTACCTACGACATCGAGCGCGGCGAATCGCGCGGCGCGCGCAACAAGAAGCTCGACTACAAGGCGGCCGGCCTCGGCGATTGCGTCGACTGCGGCATCTGCGTCCAGGTCTGCCCGACCGGCATCGACATCCGCAATGGCATGCAGTACGAGTGCATCGGCTGCGCGGCCTGCATCGATGCCTGCGATCAGGTGATGGAGAGAATGTCCTACCCGAAGGGCCTGATCCGCTACTCGACCGAGAACGCGCTCAAGCAGCACTGGGGCCGCCGCGAAATCATGGCTCACCTGATGCGACCGCGCACCCTGGTCTATACGTCGATCCTGGGCGTCGTGGTTGCCGGCTTCCTCTACGGCCTGACGACGCGGGTTCCGCTAAGGGTCGATGTGATTCGCGACCGCGCCACGCTGGCCCGCGAAGTTGACGACGGCAAGATCGAAAACGTGTTCCGCCTGCAGGTGATGAATACCGCCGAAGAGGCGCGCCGATTTGCGCTCAACGTATCCGGCCTGGAGAATATCGAGCTCGCATCCGAGCGCATCGTCGAAGTGCCCGCTGCAACGACCAAGAGCGTGATCGTCCAGGTCGTGGCGCCCGAGCGGGCCGCCGGCAAGGGCTCGCATCCGATCTTCTTCGAGGTCAAGGCGATCAATCACGAGGATGTATTCGTGCGCGAAAAAGCCAGCTTCCTGCTGCCATGAGCGCGGAGAATGGGAACATGAACTCGCGAACTGCAGCCGTCGCCTACCCGGCTTGGTATCGCCACCCGTGGCCGTGGATCTTCATCGCCATGCTGTCTTTGACGATCATCGCCGGCGGCATCACCTTGTGGCTGGCGATCAGTTCGAGCGACGGACTGGTTGCCGACGACTACTACAAGCAGGGCCTCGGCATCAACAAGCAGCTCGCACGCAGCGAGCGCGCGCTGGCACTGGATCTGAAAGGTACGATGCGCTTCACCGCCAGTGAAATTGCCATCTCCCTGGCCGGCCGCGACGGCGCGCAACTGCCGCCGCGCTTGCGCGTGGTGTTTGCCCACCCGACCCGCGCCGGTCTTGATCGCGCGGTACTGCTGAATCAACAAGGCCCCGCCTGGCGGGGTCGATTCGAGCCGCTGCCGCCCGGCCGCTGGATCGTCTCGATCGAAGACGAGCAGGCCACCTGGCGACTGGACGCGGCCGCGCATTTTCCCCAGGACAGAGAGATCTCGCTTTCCGCAGCGTCTTTCAAACCGGTCGATTAGGGGGTTATCATGGCTTGGGATCTGTTGTTCAAATCCGATATCGGGCTGTTTAGCCTGTTCACGATCATTTTCGTGATCGCAATGGGCATCTGGTTCGGGCGCTACTTCGCCAGGAAGATGGCCGAAGACGAGCGCAACGCCCGCTGAGTCGTTTGCGGGCATCACCGAAAAGGGGATTCCACCATGCAGCGGTTGATCCACATTCTTTGGCCGTCGTTCATCGTTGCCGGGATCGCCGAGATCCTGTTCTTCACCGTGATCGACCCGCAGGAACTCTACCTGTTCGGCCAGCCCGTCTATCTGTCGCGGCTCGCCACCTATTCGGTCGGCTTCTTCGCCTTTTGGGCGCTGTGCGCGGCATCGAGCATGACCACCTGCTTCTTCCAGCGCACGGCGGCCGAAATCAACAAGTGCCCGCTGGTGCCGACCGAACGACCGGAAGGCTGTCCCAAGCGCGAGGAACCCGGCTGTTGTGCCTGATGCCGGTAGCGCCACGCCCTGCCCGTGCGGCAGCGGTGCGCTGCTCTCGCGCTGCTGCGCGCCGCTGATCGACGGCAGTCGCGCCGCCGCCGACGCCCTGGCGCTGATGCGTTCGCGCTACACCGCCTACACGCAGTTGCGCGAAGACTATCTGCTCGCCACCTGGCATCCGGCCACCCGGCCGGCCGCGCTCGACCTGCACCGCGGGCCGGCGCAGAAGTGGCTGGACCTCAAAGTGCTGCGTCATGAAAGCGATGTGGCGCACGCCGAGCGCGCCGTGGTGGAGTTCGTCGCCCGCAGCAAGGTCGGCGGGCGCGCGCAGCGCCTGCACGAAGTCAGCCGCTTCGTGCGCGAGAACGGGCACTGGTACTACATCGACGGGGCAATATCCTGAGCGGCGCAGGCAGCCTCGGACAACGGCAAACGCAGCGAGTGCGGAGGACGAACCATGGATCGAGGCGGTGACGGCATCTCGCGCAACGTACTGGGCGGCGCCTTGTCGGGTTGCTGCATCGACCCGCTGACCGGCTTCTACCGCGACGGCCGCTGCGAAACCGGCCCGGAAGACATCGGCCGGCACGTCGTGTGCGCACGCATGACGGACGCGTTTCTCGCGTTCTCCAAATCGCGTGGCAACGATCTTACGACCCCCGTGCCGGCGGCGAACTTTCCCGGACTCAAGGCCGGCGATCAGTGGTGCCTGTGCGCCGCGCGCTGGCGCGAAGCTCTGGCCGCCGGCGTCGCGCCGCCGGTGGTGCTCGGCGCCACCCACGAAGCCGCGCTCGAAATCGTCCCGCTCGCTGACCTAAAAGCGCACGCCGTCGACCTCAATTAGCGACCCGCCCTGCAAGCCGCGCCCAATGGCAATCTGCGGCATGGCATGCCGGAGGGCCAATAACCATGCGGCTTTCCGGATGGCATCCTCTAAGAACGCCTATCCATGCGGCTCTTGGCGCTGTCCGTGAGCGGCCGTCTGCGCGGTGGATGGCGCCGGGATTCGTTTCGCCGGCCCGTCAGCGCCCAGCCCGCGCGCCGCGTGCAGCGCGCTTCAGATCGGCTTGATCTGAACTCCACCCCGATCGTGTTGATCGTGGGCGGGGAGAGCAAGACTTGACCCGAAGTCCCCGGGGTTTCTCACCCCAGAACCATCAACACTGGCTTCTTGCAATACCGGGGGAGTCCATAGATATACTTTTGGCATCATTTGCGGCGGCATCTAGGATTGACTATTGGTCAGGTGGCTAGGAAGATGCCCGACGATGACTTGCTCGTCGTCTTCGTCATAGAAAAAGTAGATCCGGAGTGTGTTTGCTTCGTTGTGGTCACTTCCCCGCTTCAAATGCGATTCAAGAAAGCGATTTCTCCCACGATGAGGAACAAAGTACTTCTCTTTCCACTGAGACAGGCGGTTGGGATCACCGGTTCTCTCCAGGGACACGCCGAGGTCAGCAAAGAGAGTGTCAAGCGGACTACCGCCGCGGCGCGCATCTACGTATTGCCGCGCTAGACGATCGAGACATCGATAGACAAGTTCGGGCTCATTGAACGGACTCTTCTTTGCGCTACGGGCAGCTCGATTCAGCAGCACCAGGCGCCCTGGGTAGGTCGCCTGTGTCCATACATCGAGTTGCTCAAGCGAATCGGGATAGGTCGGCTGCTGAACGGCAAAGCCTGCCTGGTCTTCAAGGCGCTGAACCAGCGCTCGCATAGCCATGACCTGGGCCCTGTACTGATCTCGTTCAGTCTGGGCCGCCGTTACTTCCGAGTCAGCGTAGTTGAATTCGTCGATCTTCTGTTGAATTTGCTGGCGGAGCAAGATGTTCTCTTGCTCAAGAATTTGGGAACGTTTATCAGTTGGGGGGCTGTCGAGTCGCGCGAGCTGGAAACTCAAACTAGCCTGCTTGACCGTTCTGAATGAAGGCAGATCATGGTCGGCCGACGCACGGCGAAGGGACAGCGCGGTAAAGGAACGAAGCAGAACCTCGGTGAACTGGTCCAGATTGCGGAATCGCCGCTGCAGCCAATCGCGTGTTGCTGGCGGATGGGCCGGGACTTCGTCCGAGAACGGATCGAAACCAGGGTTGTAGGTGCGGATTGCCCCGCCCCAGACTGAAAATTCTCGTCCGAAGTGATCAGTCAAGTATCGAGATTGACTGTCGCCGATGATGTAGACGTGGGCTAGGCCAGCAAGACGCAGGGCGGCCTTTTCTGCATCAGCTTTGGCGTCCACGCCCTTTCCCTCGGTGAAGATTACGACAGGTCGTGTGCGCCGACTATTCAGCAGCAATCCCGAGAGAGCTTGGAGGGCGGATCGATCGATTGCTTCTACGGGACGCTCGGAGAGTTGAACTCCGTAGTCGTGAAGTCCGGGATCCCTAATCCATGCCCCTACGATCGCAGGAACGCTTGGGTTGTAGTCCAGTCCTTGGGTTGAGTCGAGGAGGGTTAGCCGAACGCCACCCAAAGCCCCGTCGTCTGTGCTGGCGACTGTGGCTTCAGTGCGCCAGATTCGTCCAGGAACGCTCGGATCAAACTTGTCAAACTGAAGTGCCCAGTAGTCATCAAATCGAACCGCCGAGACAGGAAACGTCTCAGATGCGTCAAGCTCAAACGATTCGCCGCTATACGCGGCGTCAGGAAGCAGAACCCGTTGGCGGTCTCGCAGCCACGTAAGCACCGCGTTTCGGGCTGCCGCCGCGCCGGCGGTTGCCGGACTTCCTGTCGCGCTGAACTCGCCTGTAACCTGGACGACGGTTCGCGTGTGAGTTTGGCGTCCCGCATTGGGTGAAAGTACCAAGGAGGTCTCCGTACAGTAGCGTGCGACGCCTAACGAATGAACGGGACTTCCCCGTCCCGAGGTCGGCGCAGTTGGGTACGCGGCAGCGTGGTGCCGGGATGGGAAGTGCATAGTCTCATCAACTCACTCGGAGAGAGGAAGACCATTACCATTATTGCCGTTGGCATCGATCTCGCCAAGCACGTTTTTGCCGTCCACGGCGTCGAGCGAGCCGGTCGCGCTACGCTGGTGCGGTCGTCGGTCACGCGAATCAATTTGGTTGAGCTGAACGCCCCGAAGTTCGTCGCCTGTATCGGCTCAGCGGCAAGTGTGCCAAGAACGACGCGGCCGATGCGCCAGTCATCGCCGAAGCCGTGCAACGCCCGCAGATGCGCTTCGTCCCGGTCAAGCGCTAAGCCCGGCAGGCCCAACTGATGGTCCACTACGCTTGGCGAGGCTTTGTCAAGGAACGCACCGCCACCCTCAACCGCATCCGTGGGCTGCTCACCGAGTTCGGCCACATCCTGGCGGCCGAGGCCGAGGCCGACCCCGTGCGCCGCGAAGCCGCCAAGCCGCCCGAAGCCCTGCCCGGGCAAGCGAACCGGCTCATCTGCGATCAGCACAGCCAGATTCATCACCTGCGGAAAACGGGGTCGTGCTGGAATTGATTTCTGCCGATCGCCTGCCTCGCAGGCCGCTCCGGTCCGTCCTCTCCGGCACGGCATCGCCATCAGCGCCAATCCACGGGCCTCTCAGGTTGGCATGCCTGAAGAACGCCTATCCATGCGGCTTCTGGCGGTGCCCTCCTGAGGTTGCGTCCCGGCGACGGGAGGCGTTCAGCGATAGACGAGCACCGGAATCTTCGAGTGCGTCAGCACTTTCTGCGTCTCCGAGCCGAGCAGCAGGCCGGCCAGTCCGCGGCGGCCGTGCGAGGCCATGAAGATCAGGTCGCAGCCGTGCGTTTGGGCGGCCTTGATGATCGCTTCGTAGGGCACTTCGCTGGCTTCGCTGGCGGTGCCGCATTCGATGCCGGCCTGGCGGGCCAGCGCCTCGCACTTTTGCAGGATCTCGGCGGCGGCGGCCTGCGCGGCCTTGGCGAACTGCTGCGGCGTGGTCGGGTCGATCAGCGCACCCTCGCCGAAAATCTGCGCCGGGTATTCGGGCTGGGCGTAGAAGAACGTCACTTTGGCGCCGATGGCTTTGGCGAAATCGCACGCACGCAGCGCGGTGTCGGCGGACAGCGTGGAGCCGTCGGTCGGTACGAGAACATGTGTAAACATTCCTTGTCTCCGCAAATTAGAGGGCGCGCCCCATTATATTCGGCGCGCAGCCGCCGCTCCGATTGACGCAGATCAACGCCGCCCGGCCAGACGCGAGGGAAGCTGGGCCATTCATGCGAATTCGATTTTCCGGCGCTGATGGCGCAGCGGCGTGAGCGCGGCCAACGGTCGAACGCGGCAAGTCGCGCGAGCCGGGCGCTTTCGGACGGGTGCGTTGCGGCCGTCGCGCGGTACGGCGATGCCCGGCCGGACATCGGCAGATTGACGAGAGGCGCAACATGAACGAACCCAAGGTTCCGGATTTCCCCAATCCGGCGCATGCGTTGCACCGGATGCACGAGAACATGGTGGCCGGCTTCGATCCGCTCGGCGTTGCCGAGCCGTTGCTGCACGCGCAACTGGCCTGGATGACGCACCCGCAGGAGCTTGCCGACCAGAGCGCAAAATTCGCGACCTCGCTGTGGCAGTTGCAATGGCATACCGTGCAACGCACGCTCGGCCAGGCGAGCGAGGATCCGGTGCGCCCGCATGCGGACGACACGCGCTTTGCCGATCCGGTCTGGCACGATTCGGCCACCTGGGATTTGGTCAAGGAGTGGTACCTGCTCACCACCCACAGCGTGCAGGACATGCTGTACGACACGCCCGGCTTGTCCAACAAGGACCGCCGCCGCGCCGCGTTCTGGTGGCGCAAGTGGCTCAACATGATGGCCCCGTCCAATATCTTCTGGACCAACCCGGTGGCAATGCGCAAGGCGCTCGAAACGCGCGGACAGAGCCTGGTCGATGGCATGCGCAATTTCCTCGCCGACATGGCCGCGGGCGAGGTTCGCATGACCGACCCGACGCGCTTCAAGGTCGGCGTCAACATCGCGACCGCACCCGGATCGGTGATCTTCCGCAACGAGTTGCTGGAAGTGATCCACTACGCGCCGACGCAGAAGAAAGTCCATGCCATGCCGGTGGTGTTCATCATGCCGTGGATCAACAAGTTCTACGTGCTCGATCTGAACGCCAAGAAGAGCATGGTGCGCTGGCTGGTCGATCAGGGGCTGGACGTCTACATCACGAGCTGGAAGAACCCCGACGCATCGATGCGAGACACCAACTTCGACGACTATCTGATCAAGGGCGTCGATACCATCGTCCGCGTCGTCCGCGAATACGCCGGCGTGCCGCAGGTCCATGCGGTGGGCTACTGCATCGGCGGCACCGCGCTGTCGATGTACATGGCCTGGGCCAACCGCAAATACGGCGAATCGGCGATGCCGGTCGCCCATTGGACGACGTTCACCACCATGATCGATTTCCACAAGCCCGGCGACATCGAGGTGTTCATCGACGAAGCCAGCGTGAACTACCTGACCGGCATGATGGCGCGACGCGGCTTTCTCGACGGTCGCGAGATGGCGACCGCGTTTCGCCTGCTGCGCTCCAACAGCCTGATCTGGCACTACGTCGTGCATGGCTGGCTGTACGGCGAAGCGCTGCCGCCGTTCGACGTGCTGTTCTGGAACATGGACAGCACGCGCATGCCCGCGGCAATGCACACCTGGTACCTCAACGAGCTGTACCTGAAGAACCGGTTGATCCAGAAGGATGCGCTGGTCGTCGCCGGCCAGCCGCTCGATCTCGAAGCCATCGTCCAGCCGCTCTATGCGGTCGCCGCCGAAGACGACCATATCGCGCCGTGGCAGCAGGCTTTCCGCATCACTCATTTCGTGGTGGCGCCCAAGCGCTTCGTGCTGAGTTCCTCCGGCCACATTCTCGGTATCGTCAATCCGCCGGTCGATCCGCCCAAGCGCAGTTTCCGCGCCTCGCAGGCCCACCGCGCCGAGACCGCCCAGGCCTGGCTCGATCGCACGCCGTCTACCCCCGGCTCCTGGTGGGACGACTGGATGGCGTGGCTCAAACCGCAGGCCGGCAAGCTGGTTGCGGCGCGTCCGGCGTCCGACAGTCGTTTTCCCGAACTGGTGGCGGCACCGGGCAGCTACGTGCTTGAAACCTAGCGATTTGCCCGGGGCGCGGCCCGGCGCGTGCGGCCCGCCGGCCCGGGTCGTGCGAATTATTGTTCTGGATCAGCCCTGCGGTTGACGATTCACGCTATTTTCACGGTTGCTGCAATTCCCCAACACTGCCCCCATGTTCGGTTTTTCCCCGGAAGAAATCGAGGCCATCGGCCTGCCCCTGTCACTGACCGTGCTGATGGTCTGGATGCTGCTGATCATCTGGAACCTCGCCAAGGAATCCAAGGCCGGCAAGTTCGGGACGATCGTGCTGTTTTTCGTGTTGAGCTTCGGCATGATCGGTTTCATCGCCAAAACCATCATGCAAAAATTCATGGGCTTGTAGCCCCCACAAACGGAGATTCCATGGTGCAGTTCGACAATGTCAGCGTGCTCAAGAAGTCCAATGTCTATTTCGACGGCAAATGCGTCAGCCACACCGTTCTGTTCCCGGACGGAACGCGCAAGACCCTCGGCGTGATCTTCCCGTCGACCCTGACGTTCAACACCGGCGCGCCGGAAATCATGGAACTCAATGCCGGCAGTTGCCGGATTCGCCTGAACGGGCAGGGCGAGTGGAAGACCTACTCGGCCGGGCAACAGTTCGCCGTGCCCGGTAACTCGAGCTTCGACATCGAGACGCTGGAAATGCTCGATTACGTCTGCCATTTCGGGTGAGCGGATGCGCGCGGTCGTGATCGCGCTGGTGCTTGCGCTCGGCGCGGCGGTGGTCGCGATGGTCTATCCGGGGGTGCGCGAGTGGTGGGAGGTCGGCCGATGTATTGACGGCGGCGGTCGTTGGGACTATCAATCGGATTCCTGCATAGCGCCGTTGCGCTGAATCCGTCTGGAGGGTGCCATGCCGTCTTTCGATATCGTTTCCGAAGTCGATCAGGTCGAATTGCGCAACGCAATCGACCAGGCCAACAAGGAGATTGCCAACCGTTTCGATTTCAAGGGCTCTGACGCGCGGGTGGAGCTTGCCGAGAAGTTGCTCACCCTGTTTGCGGACGACGACTTCAAACTCGATCAGGTCTACGACGTGCTGACCGGCAAACTGGGCAAGCGCGGCGTCGACGTGCGCTGCCTCGACCGGCAGGTCGCGCAGAAAGTCAGCGGCAACAAGTCAAAGCAGGAAGTGAAGCTGAAGATCGGCGTCGAAGTCGAACTCGGGAAGAAAATCGTGCGCATCCTCAAGGACAGCAAGCTCAAGGTGCAGTCGAGCATTCAGGGCGACACCGTGCGGGTGTCCGGCGCCAAGCGCGACATCCTGCAGGAGGCGATCGCGCTGGTCAAAAAATCGGTCACCGATACGCCACTGCAGTTCGGCAACTTCCGCGACTGAGCGCGCTATCGATCGGCAGTTTGTTCGGCAACGAGGTCGCGATAGGCATGCCAACTCGCATGGCCGACGACCGGCATGGCAACGATCAGGCCGAGATAGAGCGTCCATAGGCCGCTCATCGTCAGCAGGGTGATCAGTACGCCCCAGACGCCCATTGCCGGCAGGTTGCGCGCCACCGCGAGCATGCTCGTGCGCACCGCGGTCAGGGCGTCGCAATCGCGGTCGAGCAGCATCGGCAGCGAAATCGCTGACAGAGCGAATACCACCAGCGCGAACATCATTCCGGTTGTCGTGTAAATCACGATGAACCCGATGTATTTCAAGGCGATCACGTCGGCCATGAACTGCTGCAGAGTGGGCGAATCCTTGCCGTAAGAGGCGGCGAATATCGTCAGCGCAGCACCGGCCCAGGCCAACAGCACGCCGCCGAGGATCGCCGCCAGGATCCCCACCTGGTTGGCGTTGCGAAACCAGGCGACGCTGGTCGCGCCGAGGTCGACCCGCTGCCGGCGTTCGATTCGGCGGGAAATGTCGTAGAGCCCGATCGCGACGACCGGCCCTACCAGCATGAAGCCGGAGGTCAGTGCCGCCATGTATTTCACTTCCTGTCGCGTATAGAAAAACAACAGGTAACCCATGGCGGAAAGGCAGCAGCCATAGAACAGGCTGGCCAGCGGGCTGGCAAACATGTCGCGCACCCCTTGCTTGACCCAGGACAGGGGCCTGAGTGCGCCCACTTGGCGGATTTCCGGCAGCGCCGGCAAGGCGCTGAGAGTGGCATGGGTCTGCGGCATCCCTCGTCTCCTTCTGATGGCGGGTCGATTCCCGATCTCTTCGTGTGCCTGAATGATGGCCCCTGCGGCAGCTTGCCGCAAGCGGGACCGTGAAACCGTTCTTTCGGCTGTAACGGCGGCTGTGGCAAAATCGGACGTCGCCCCATGTAACGGGCATTGCCGGCATCGGATTGCATGCACAAGTCTTTATCCTCGTTCGCGTTGCTGCTGATGGCCGCCGCGGGCGCTGCGGCGGCGGCCGATGTCGCGGTGGTCGGCCTGTTTCCCGGCAAAGCGGTGCTCGTCGTCAACGGCGCTGCGCCGCGCACCATCGGCATCGGCGCCAGGACGCCCGAAGGCGTGCGCCTGCTCTCGATCGACGGCGACTTTGCGACGGTGGAGATCGATGGCAAGCGCCACCGACTGGGCATCGGCGACCAGGCGGTGTCGCAGGGCGGACCGGAGGGCGGTGGTGCAGTGACGCTGACCGCCGACGGCCGCGGCCACTTCGTCACCGGCGGCATCGTCAATGGCGCCTCGGTGCGCTTTCTGGTCGATACCGGGGCCACCATGGTTTCGCTCGGCGCTTCGGATGCGGCGCGGGCCGGCGTCGATTTCCGGCGCGGCGAGCCGGTGATGACGATGACGGCAAACGGCCCGGCGCAAGCCTTCAAGACGCGCATTTCATCGCTCAAGATCGGTGAAATCGCCATAGCCGACGTGGAAGCGCTGGTCCATGCTTACGACATGCCGATCGCCCTGCTGGGCATGAGCTTTCTCAATCGCATGGAAATGCGGCGGGACGGGCAGACGATGACCCTGCGCCGGCGATACTGAGGTTCCGCCATGACGGATCGGCAAGATCCAGCGCGAATCGACCGCCGCATCTCGGCGGAACATCTTCGCCGGCACTTCACCGAAGTGGCGGTCGGACCCGCTGTCATCGAGGAGGGCGAGCCGACAAGGCGGATTCCGGCCGCGGTGCTGATGCCGGTGGTCGATCGGGCCGGCGATCTGTCGGTACTGCTGACCCGGCGCACCGAACACCTGCATGATCACCCGGGGCAAATTGCCTTTCCCGGCGGCCGCCGCGAGCCTTCCGACCAGTCGGCAATCATGACGGCGCTGCGCGAGACCGAGGAGGAAATCGGGCTTGCCCGCAAGCATGTCGAGGTGCTCGGCGAACTGCCGCACTACCACACCGGCACCGGATTCGAAGTGACGCCGGTGGTCGCGCTGGTGAGTCCACCTTTCGAACTCAAGCGGGATCCGTTCGAGGTTACCGAGGTTTTCGAAGTGCCAATTGACTTTCTGCTCGATCCTGCGAATCACCACCGGCACCGACTGGAGATTCGCGGCAGCATGCGCGAGTTCTGGGCGATGCCTTTCGGCGACTATTTCATCTGGGGCGCCACTGCCGGGATGCTGGTGAGCCTGTACCGCTTTCTCGGCAGCCACTAGCCTGGCGCTTGCCCGCCGCGGGCGCCCGGGCGGTAGTCCGGCGCGCCGGTCTGTTGTGGTATCGTGCGACGCAAAGCACGATAACCTTGCACGAAGACCGTGCGAATGCGCGAATCACGTTCTGCCGCATGTCCCTCCTTTCACTGATCGTCTCCCTGCTGCTGGAACAGGCGCGCCCGCTGCCCGAATCCGTGTGGGCGCCGAACGGATGGGTGGCCCGATACGCGCAGTTCGTCGAGCAGCGCTTCAATGCCGGCGAGGCACACCATGGAACGGTCGGCTGGCTGGTCGCGGTCGTGCCCCCGGTGATGGTGGCCGCGTTCGTGTACTACATCCTGTACCTGGTACAACCCCTGCTCGCGCTGGCCTGGAACATTCTGGTGCTCTACCTGACCATGGGATTTCGGCAGGTGAGTCACTACTTCACCGAGACGCAGCTTGCCTTGCAGGCCGGCGAACTGGAACAGGCACGCGAGCGGGTCGGCTCCTGGCGCGGCCGACTGTCCGACCGGTTGTCGTCCTCCGAGCTTGCCCGGGTTTCGATCGAGCAGGCATTGCTGGCCTCGCATCGGCATGTGTTCGCGGTGGTACTCTGGTTCATTCTGATGCCGGGTCCAAGCGGTGCGGTGCTCTACCGGCTGGCCAATCACCTGGCGGCCGACTGGGGTGGCAGGAGCGACGCCGAGTTCGGCGCTTTCGGGGCATTCTCGCGCCGCGCGTTCGATCTGATCGACTGGCTGCCGGTGCGCTGTACGGCAATTGCTTTTTCCATCGTCGGCGATTTCGAGGATGCGATCTATTGCTGGCGCACGCAGGCGGCGCGCTGGTCAGACCTCGCATCCGGTATACTTCTTTCAAGTGGTGCAGGTGCGTTGGGGGTTCGTCTCGGCATGCCGCTTCACGAAACAGGAGAGGTCGTGGAACGGCCCGAGATGGGGCTAGGCGATGACGCCGATGCCGATTTCATGCAAAGCGCAACAGGTCTGATCTGGCGTACCCTGGTGTTGTTCCTGCTTCTGCTGGCGCTGCTTTGGGTATCGAGCTGGGTGGGTCATTGAGAGAAACATTACGGAGGTAATGGATATGGCGGACAAGCGGGAAGTGGTTCTGGTAAGTGCAGTGCGCACGGCGATCGGCGATTACGGCGGCACGCTGAAGGATTTCACGCCGTGCGATCTGGCATCGCGCGTGGTCAAGGAAGCGATCGCCCGCGCAAAGGTTGACGCAACGCAGATCGGTCATCTGGTTTTCGGCAACGTCATTCATACCGAAGCGCGTGACATGTATGTATCCCGCGTCGCGGCACTCAATGCCGGCATGACGAAGGAATCGTGTGCGCTGACCCTGAACCGGCTGTGCGGTTCCGGTTTTCAGTCGGTCGTGACCGCTGCCAACGCGATCCAGCTCGGCGATACCGACATCGCCGTGGCCGGTGGCGTCGAAGTGATGAGCCGCAGCGGCTACATGATGCCTGCCGCGCGCTGGGGTGTCCGCATGGGCGACGCCAAGATCCTCGACATGATGGTCGGCGCGTTGACTGATCCGTTCGAGACGGTGCACATGGGCGTCACCGCCGAGAACATCGCGGCCAAGTTCGGCATTGCGCGCGACCAGCAGGATGCATTTGCGGTCGAAAGCCACAAGCGGGCCGCCCGCGCAACCGAGGCCGGCCACTTCAAGGACCAGATCCTGCCGATCGAGATCTCGACCAAGAAAGGCCCTGTGCAGTTCGTGCTGGATGAGCACATTCGCGCCGACGCCAGCATCGAAGGCATGGCCAAGCTCAAGACGGCGTTCAAGAAGGAAGGCGGCTCGGTCACCCCGGGTAATGCGTCCGGCATCAACGATGCGGCCGCTGCGGTGGTGCTGATGGAAGCCTCGGCTGCGGCCAAGGCCGGTCTGAAGCCGCTGGCGCGACTGGTTTCCTACGCGGTTGCCGGCGTCGACCCGTCGATCATGGGCACGGGCCCGATTCCCGCCGTGGGAATGGCACTCAAGCGCGCCGGTTTGAAGGCCTCCGACATGGATGTGATCGAATCGAACGAAGCCTTTGCTGCACAGGCGCTGTGCGTGACCAAGGGCCTGGAACTCGATCCGGCCAAGGTGAACCCGAACGGCGGGGCCATCGCGCTGGGCCATCCGCTCGGCGCCACCGGCGCGATTCTGACGGTCAAGTGCGTATACGAACTGGTCCGCACCGGCAAGAAGTACGGTCTGATCACGATGTGCATCGGTGGCGGCCAGGGAATTGCCGGCATCATCGAACGGCTCTGATCGATCCGCTGTGAGTTTGCAGACGCCCCGCCAGTTCGCGGGGCGTTTTGCTTTGGGGCACGCTGCACCAGAATCTGCCATGGGCCGCACCGCACTGGTGCGACGTCGGATCGCGAACAGCCCGAAACCGGTCGTCCACGTCGGCGCGACCGGACCGCAAGCCATGGCATGCTTATCGCTATCTCGACAACGATGAGAAGATCAGCCGACCGTGCATCGGCGGAACAACGGGAGTGACATGGCGGGGAATTTCTTCAACGAGATGGTCGATGCTGACGAGACGGTTCGTCCGCACTATCGCGGCTTTGCCGACTGGCTGCGCGAAACGCCGTCCGAGCGGGTTGCGCGCAAGCGGGCCGAGGCCGATACCCTGTTCCACCGCGTCGGCATCACCTTCGCGGTCTATGGCGAGCAGGAAGGGACCGAGCGGCTGATTCCGTTCGACATCGTGCCGCGGATTTTGCCGGCGACCGAATGGAAGGCGCTGTCGGCCGGTTTGCGGCAGCGGGTGAAGACCCTCAACCTGTTTCTGCACGACATCTATCACGAGCAGGAGATCCTCAAGGCGGAACGGATTCCTGCCGAGCACGTACTGAAGAACGCGCAGTACCGCCCCGAAATGCAGGGCCTCGACGTACCGAACGGCATCTATGCGCACATTGCGGGGGTCGACATCGTGCGTGCCGGACAGGGTGAGTTCTACGTGCTCGAAGACAATCTGCGTGTTCCTTCGGGCGTGTCGTACATGCTCGAAGACCGCAAGATGATGATGCGGCTGTTTCCCGAGCTGTTCGCGCGCTATTCGGTGGCGCCGGTCGAACACTACCCCGACATGCTGCTGGACAGCCTGCGCACCGTGTCGCCCAAAGGCGTGGCCGAGCCGGTGGTGGTGGTGCTTACGCCCGGTGCCTACAACAGCGCGTATTTCGAGCATGCGTTTCTCGCCCAGCAGATGGGGGTCGAACTGGTCGAAGGTCAGGATCTGTTCGTCAAGGCAGACGTGGTCTATATGCGCACCACGCAGGGGCCGCGCCGTGTCGATGTCATCTATCGCCGCATCGACGACGATTTTCTCGACCCGCTGGTGTTCCGCAAGGATTCCAAGCTCGGCGTGCCCGGCCTGCTCTCGGCGTATCGCAGTGGCAACGTCACGCTGTGCAATGCCATCGGCACCGGCGTTGCCGACGACAAGTCGATCTACCCCTACGTGCCGGAGATGGTGCGCTTTTACCTCGGCGAAGAGCCGCTGCTCAACAACGTGCCGACCTACATGCTGCGCAAACCCGACGATCTCAAGTACGCGCTGGCGCATCTGCCGGAACTCGTGGTCAAGGAAGTTCACGGCTCCGGCGGCTACGGCATGCTGATCGGCCCGGCTGCGAGCAAGGCGCAGATCGAGGAGTTCCGCAAGCGCATCGTCGACGCGCCGGAGAAGTACATCGCGCAGCCGACGCTGGCACTGTCGGCCTGCCCGACCTTCGTCGAATCCGGCGTGGCGCCACGGCATATCGACCTGCGTCCCTTCGTCCTGTCGGGACGCGAGATCAACATGGTGCCGGGCGGCCTGACGCGGGTCGCCCTGGGCGACGGCTCGCTGGTGGTCAATTCCTCCCAGGGCGGGGGTACCAAGGACACCTGGGTGCTGGAGAACTGAAATGCTGTCGCGTACCGCGGATCACCTGTACTGGATGGCGCGCTACACGGAGCGGGCCGAAAATGTTGCGCGCATGCTCGACGTCAATTTCCGCATGTCCCTGCTGCCGCAGACGCCCGAACAGATCGAGCAGGGTTGGGGCGCGGTGCTTGGCGTCAATGGCCTGCAGGAGGCCTACAAGGAACGGCACGGCAGCGTGACGCCGGAGAAGGTTGTGCGCTACATGGTGTTCGATCGCGACAATCCGTCGTCGATCTACTCGTGCCTGTATGCCTCGCGCGAGAACATCCGCGCGGTTCGCGGCAGTGTCACCTCGGAAATGTGGGAGATGCAGAACGCGACCTGGCTCGAGTTCCGTGCCCTCGATCCGGAGAAGGTGCTTGGCAGCGACATCGGCGAGATGTTCGAGTGGGTCAGGCACCGTTCGCACCTGTCGCGCGGGGTCACCGTTGGAACCATGTTGCAGGACGAGGATTTCCGCTTCATCCGGCTCGGTTCGTTTCTCGAACGGGCCGACAACACGGCGCGCATTCTGGACGTCAAATATCAGGCGATAGAACTCGGCGCCAAGGAAGGCGATGCCTCGTCGGAGTATTACCAGTGGAGCGCGCTGCTGCGCTCGGTCTCGGGATTCGCCGCCTATCGCAAGGTCTATCGCGATCTGATCACCCCGCGCCGGGTGGCCGAGTTGCTGGTGCTGCGTGCCGACATGCCGCGTTCGCTGGCGCGCTCGATGAAGGAGGTCTACACCAACCTCTGCCTGGTCGCCAACAGCCAGTCGGGGGAGACCCAGCGGCGCGCCGGCGAGTTGCATTCCTCGCTGCGGTTCGGCCGCATCGAGGACATTTTCGATGTCGGCCTGCACGATTACCTGACCGAGTTCCTCGGCAAGACCGACGACCTGGGTAATCGCATCGCGCGCGATTTCCTGGTGCCCGTGCTGGCCGATTGAATGGCGCATCGGGCGCCGGCAGCGCCCGTCCGGGCGCCCGGCGATGCCCTGGAAGGCGCATGGATACTGGGTTTTCAGGCATCTCCGGGAGGCGGAATCGACCCCCGCAAGGCCTTCGGGCAGGTTGTCCCAACGCGCCGTCGCAGCTATGATGCGCCGCTTGGCCCCTCCACGAGACTCGAGATGACCTACTGCATTGGCATGCTGCTCGACGCCGGACTGGTGTTCCTGTCGGACTCGCGCACCAATGCCGGCGTCGACCAGATCAACACCTTCCGCAAGATGCACCTGTTCGAGCGCCCCGGCGAACGAATCGTCGTGCTTATGACGGCCGGCAATCTGGCGATCTCGCAGAGTCTGGTGAGCATACTCAAGGAACGCCTCGGCAGCGAAACCGGCGAGCGCAACCTCTACAATGTGTCGAACATGTTCGAGGCCGCGCGCTGCGTCGGCGACGCGGTGCGCGAGGTGCATCGGCGCGATGCCGAAGCGCTGCAGGAGTTCTCGATCGATTTTCACGCTTCGTTCATCATCGGCGGCCAGATCAAGGGCGAACGGCCGCGCTTGTTCAGCGTTTACGCACCGGGCAATTTCATCGAGGCAGCGCCCGACACATCGTACTTCCAGATCGGCGAATCGAAGTACGGCAAGCCGATTATCGATCGCGTGATCCAGCGCGGCACCACCCTCGACGAAGCCGCCAAGTGCGCGCTGATCTCGATGGATTCGACCATCCGCTCGAATTTATCGGTCGGGCTGCCCCTCGATCTGGTGTGTGTGCGCACCGACGAACTGCGCGTACATTCGCACAAGAACATCGATGCCGACAATGCCTACTTCAGGATGATCCGCAGCCGCTGGGGCGAGAGCCTGCGCCAGGCGTTCACCGAACTTCCCGACCCCGACTGGCTGCCGGAAAGGTGAGCGAGCCGGCGAAGCCGTAAGCTCCGCCGGTTCGCTTCACGTCTTCTCCGTTGCTAGCGCACTGCCGGCAGGGCGCCCTTGTCCGTATTGAGGCATTCAGGGTGCCCGAACCCGCCGGCACTCTTGCCGTCGGGGCCGATGTCGAACACGATATTGTCCGGGCGGGTTGCGTCGCCGCTTACGCCCCCGATCGTACTCAAGTAATCGAGACCCAGGTTGTGGCGAAGCCGCCAGCCGATGCGATGGTCGGCACACGATGTATCGCCCGAGACGCCGAGAGCGCCGACGATTTTGCCGCCTGCGGCATACATCGCCAGGCCGCCACCGAACACATTGATGCCACCGATGCGGGTGCCGACCATCGGATCCCACGCTGTGCCGAAGAACGCCGATCTGCCGCCGTAGGCGGCTTCGGTATCGACCGGGTTGCTGTGTTGCAGGCCGTACAGGCTGCCGCCCGGTTGTACCGCCGAGTAGAGATTCGCGGTGGACAGCGCCAGTCCGGCGGTGCCGGAGCCGTTCAGTTGCGTGTTGGCGAGGCTGAATGCGTTGGCGGTATTGGCTTTCTGGGCGGAAATCACCCGGCTTCCCAGCCATTGCGAGCCGCTGTTTTCGCCGGAGAAGGCCACTGCGCAGACAGTGCCGTCGCGCGCGACAACGCTGCCCCACATATGCAGGTTGAGTCCGGACGTTTCGTCGGCGACTGCGCCGACCAAGGCTGCCTTGAGTTCGGCGTGACCCGGCAGCCCCTGGCAACCCCTGGGCGAAAACTCGGATTGCTGTCTTTCGGCGAGCGCTGATGAGGTGCCCACGATTGCGACGAGACCGGCTGCGAACACCAGTCGAGTGGCTAATGCGAATTTCATGATCTGCTCCTCGGTTGCAATTGATTGAAGCGGCGGTCGTCCGACGAATTCCTGGGCAGGCGTCAATTCCATCCGGGACATGCGCAGACATCCCGGCGCAGCCTGCATTCGACGGTACGTGAGCTATGGATAGCAGACCGGCCCGGCCGGCGATTCGGGCAAAGGGACTAGACCCAAGGTGACGGTTGGACCGCAGCGCCTTGCGAGGCCGGCGCTAACCGACGAATTGCGCTTTCGAGCCGGCGTCGAGTTCCTGCTGCAGCGCTCGGAAGTGAGCGAGGCGGCGTGGGTCGATCGCACCGCGACCGGCAGCTTCAGTGACCGCGCAGCCGGGTTCCGACATGTGCCGGCAATCGCGAAAGCGGCAGCGGCCCAGCATCGGGTGCATTTCGATGAAGGCCTGTTCGAGCCCGCCCAGCGACAGCCGGGAAAGTCCGAACACCTGCAGGCCCGGACTATCGATGAGATTCGCGGTCGCATCGAGCCGGTACATCCGGGTGCAGGTAGTCGTGTGTTTGCCCGCATCGAGCACGGTCGAGTGCTCGCGCGTCGGCGCGTTGGCATACGGGACCAGCGCATTGACCGTTGTCGATTTTCCCATGCCGCTTTGCCCGACCAGCACGCTGGTCTCGTTCGACAGCAGTGCCCGTACTGCGCCGGCATCGCGCCGCGCGGCAATTTCGATGACGGAATAGCCGAGCCGCTTGAACGGCGCGAGCAGTTGGCGGGCATATTCGAGTTGCGCCACCAGGTCGATCTTGTTCAGCACGATCGCCACCTTCATGCCCTGGTCTTCGGCGGCGGCGATGCAGCGCGAGATCAGCTCGTCTGAGAACGACGGCTCGGTGGCGACCACGATCACGACTTGGGTGGCGTTGGCGGCAATCAGTTTTTCGCGCCATTCGTCGCGCCGGAACAGCAGGCTCCGGCGCGCCAGCAGCCGGACGATCATCCCTTGATCGGCGCTTCGAGCCTCGATCGCCACCCGGTCGCCGCAGGCGTAGAGACTGCGCTTGCCGCGTGGAAAACATGTCGCACAACTGCCGTCGGCTAGCTCGACCTCGTAATGCCGGCCGAATGCGGCGACGATCGTCCCTTCGACCGATGGCGGCAAAATGCTCAGGCGTGCGCCACGAGTGCGGCCGGGTGCGCTGCCGCGGCCTGCAGGTGCGCGATCCGCGCGGCGGCGGGCGGGTGGGAGTCGTGAAAGGCCGAGTACAGCGGATCGGGTGTCAGCGTAGACGCATTGTCGCGGTAGAGTTTGACCAGGGCTGTCACCAGGTCTTCGCGGCGAGTTTGTCGTGCGGCATAGGCGTCGGCCTGGAATTCATGTTTGCGCGACCAGCCGCTCATCAGCGGCGAGAGCGGAAACACGAACACCGGAATGGCGATCATGAACAGTACCAGCGCCGGTGCGGTGCCCTCGGCTGTCATGCCGAGGCCGTGGAAAAACCACGGCCGTTCGATCAGGTAGCCAAGCAGCGCCAAAAAGGCGAGGCTCGCCAGCCCCATCGCGCCGAGCCGCTGCCAGACGTGGTGATGCTTGTAGTGACCGAGTTCATGCGCCAGCACCGCTTCGATCTCGAGCGCAGACAATTTTGCCAACAGCGTGTCGAAAAAGACGATCCGCTTGGCTGCGCCGAAGCCAGTGAAATAGGCGTTGCCATGCGCCGAGCGCTTCGAGCCATCCATTACGAACAGGCCGCTCGCGCGAAAGCCGCAGCGTGCCAGCAACGCCTCGACGCGCTGCCTGAGCGAGTCGTCTGACAGCGGCGAGAACTTGTTGAACAGCGGTGCGATGAAGCTCGGGTAGATCAACAGCACCAGCAGGTTGAAGCCCAGCCAGAACAGCCAGACATAGAGCCACCACAGACTGCCCATGTGCGCCATCAGCCACAGCACGGCGGCCAATACCGGGGCGCCGATCAGCAGCGCCAGCAGAGATTCCTTGAGCAGGTCGGCGACGAACAAGGCGGCCGTCATTTTGTTGAAGCCGAAACGCTCTTCGATGACGAAGGTTCGCCAGAGCACGAACGGCAGGCCGACGATGAAACCGATTGCCGAAACCGTGCCGATGAACGCCAGCGCATGGGCATAGCCGCCGGGTTGCAACACGGCGCTCCACAGGTCGAATGCCCACTGCAGGCCGCCGCCGATCGTGAACCATGCAACCAGCAGCGCGCTGGCGGCGACGTCCAGCAAGCCCAGGCGAACGCGCGCCACCGTGTAATCGGCGGCCTTCTGGTGGGCGTCGAGTTCGATGACTTCGCGGAATGCCGCCGGCACGGTTTCCCGATGCCGCGCGACATGTTCGACCTGGCGCAAGCCGAGCCAGATGCGCATCAGCGTGGTCGCCGCCAGGAAGGCGATGAACAGGGCGGAAAGGTTGGATGCAGCAGAGGACATGGGGTACCCGGTCGGGGGAGAGGATTGGTCAATCTATGACAGAATGACGCCTTTTCGATCTGCGACGATTATGGCACAGGACCAGAACCACCTGATCTGGGTCGACATGGAGATGACCGGTCTCGATCCGGACCGTGATCGCATCATCGAAGTAGCGCTGGTCGTCACCGACGGCCGGCTCGAAACCGTTGCCGAGGCTCCGGTGCTGGTGGTCCATCAGCCCGATTCGGTGCTCGATGCGATGGACGCCTGGAACAAGGGCACACATGGCCGATCCGGGCTGATCGACAAGGTCAAGGCGTCCACGCTAGATGAAACGGCGGTCGAGGCACGGATGATCGCGTTTCTTGCCGCACACGTGCCGAGTCGCGCCAGTCCGATGTGCGGCAATTCGATCTGTCAGGATCGGCGCTTCATGGCGCGCGGCATGCCCGGACTCGAGGCCTATTTCCACTACCGCAACCTCGATGTGTCGACGCTGAAGGAACTGGCGCGCCGCTGGAAGCCGGAAATCGCCAAGGGGCTCACCAAGCAGGGCAAGCACGAGGCGCTCGCCGATATCTACGAATCGATCGCCGAACTCA
>WBZP01001336.1_pt1 | contig 30751 bp, 29 predicted proteins | sample 5204301 | NCBI WGS metagenome assembly WBZP01 (sample SAMN12412401, study PRJNA552823) | activated sludge metagenome | isolation source: activated sludge from nitrification reactor of wastewater treatment plant... | place: USA: Pennsylvania | collected 2017 | reverse complement strand
CGGGTACGCGATCCAGCTGATCGGGTCGCCGGTCACAAGTCGTCGGACGACCCCGATCGCCTGGACCACGACGTACGCGGTGGCCGCTGCTCCGGCGGCCCAGGCCAGGTGGGAGCCGGGGGCGAGGCGTCGCACGGCCCAGCCTCCCGCGGCGCCGCCCAACATGATCAGGATCCAGAACAGGAAGGTCCACGGCGAGCCGGGGTCGATGTCGCCGCCGCTGACCAGCACCTGGTTCATCACCCCGGCGGGCAGGGCGACCACGAGCGCGGTGACCGTGCCGCGCCAGTAGGCCTGGGGTGGGCTCATCGGCGGCAGGGAGCGGATCTGGGGCTGCATCAGACCTCGGGGTGGTCGGCGGGATTCTGGGAGGGGCTGTCGACGGCCGCGTCCTGCCCGGGCATGCCGTGCTCGTCCCGGATCAGTCGGCGGGTGTCGGACCAGGCGGTCGTCTCGTAGATCACCAGAGCCCAGGTCACCACGGCCACCGTCGCCAGGGCGGCCCAGGCCGGGACTGCGGCGCTGAAGGGCACCAGGACGGCGAGCAGGGCGGCCACGCCCAGCCGCTCGCGGTTGATGCTCCGAGCGAACCGCCATCGGAACATCACGTGGCCGACCAGGTACAACGCAACCCCGCCCGCGAGCGCGGTCGCGACCTCGATCGGGAGGGGGTCGGCCACGTGCGCGATCACGGTCTTGAGCCCGAGGGCCACCAGCACGATCCCGGCCACCAGCAGCAGGTGGAGGTAGGAGTAGGCGTCGCGGGCCAGGGCGTTCTGGGCCTGGCCCGGCTCCATGGCGACCAGTCGTCGCTCGGTCGCGAGGGCGACCACGTCGAAGTGCAGCCACCACAGCGCGGCGGACAGGAACACGCCGAGGACCGCGACCGCGACCACCGGGGCGTCGATGCCGACGTGCTCGGCGCCGACGCCGATCGCCACGATCGACTCACCGAGGGCGATGATGAGGATGAGGCTGTGGCGCTCGGCGAAGTGGCCCGGCACCAGTCGCCAACCGGCGGACCCGAACAGGAACGGTCCGCCGACGTCGAACAGGATCGCCAGCACCCACATGGCCCCCTGCGCGATGCCGTCGAGGAACGACGCCGCGACGAGCAGGGCGACGGCGACCGTCGTGCTGGCGGCCAGGCTGGTCACCGACCTGCGCAGGTCGCCGTCGTCGGGGCTGGCCAGCACGAACAGCACGATCTGGATCACCCGTACCGCCGCGTAGGCCATGGCGAAGGCGAGCGCGAGGTCCCCGAACGCCTGAGGCACGCACAACGACGCGACGAGCATGGCGCTCATGGCCGCGAACATGGTGATCCGGGTCGCGTCGGCCTCGGGGTCGATGACCGACGTCAGCCACGCGTAGGCGGTCCACGCCCACCACAGCACGGCCAGGACCAGGAGTCCGCGGCCGAGTCCGGCCCACGTCGGCTGGGCCGCCATCAGCGCCGTGCACTGGGTGATGGCCAGCACGAAGACCAGGTCGAAGAACAGCTCGAGCGGCAGGACCTGTGATCCCGAACGCCTGGTGACCCGGCGCGGGTGGGGAGTCTCCACGGCGTCTCAGGCGCCGAGCAGCTGCTCGAGGTGGGTCTCGGGCAGGTCGGCCGACTCCCGCTCGTGGGCGACGGAGCGGCGGTACGCCTCGGCGGACGCGGCGGCGGTCGGCTCGTCCCAGCCGAGCTCCTCCGCGATGAGGGCGGCCACGTCGTCGGCGGCGGCCGCCGAGTCGTCGCGGCCCAGAAGTCGGGCGCGGGTCCGTCGCGACAGGACGTCGTCGACGGAGCGGGCCATCTCGTGGCGGACCGCGAAGATCGCCTCGGCGCGGAGGTACGGCAGGCCGACCACGAGGGGTTCGCCCAGGGTCGGGTCGGCCTCGATCGACGCCATGATCACCCGGGCCTCTCCGCCGTAGCGGCCGGCCAGGTGGTCGAGGTGCTCCCGATCGACCCGAGGGTAGATCTCGGCTGCGTCGTGCACGGTGTCGTGGCCGGCCGTGCCCCGCAGGGCCAGGTCCCGGGTGGGGCTCGAGCCGTAGCCGGCGAAGCCGGGGCGACGGGCCAGGACCGACTCGATCGCCTCGTCGACGGTGTCGGCGGCCATCTCGCGGTAGGTGGTCAGCTTCCCGCCGGTGATCGTGATCACCCCCGACGGCGACACCGCGACCCGGTGGCGTCGTGAGAGGTCCGCGGTGCGACCCTCGGCGGGTCCGTCGGCGTCGGGAGCCTTGACCAGCGGGCGGAGACCGGCCCAGGAGCCGACGACGTCGGACGGCCCGAGCTGCTCGGTGCTGGCCGCGTTGATGGCCGACAGCAGGTAGGCGACGTCCTCGGCGCTGCACTGGGGGTCGTCGACCGGGCCGTCGTAGTCGGTGTCGGTGGTGCCGATGTAGGTGAGGTCGCCGTTGGGGATCACGAACACCGAGCGCTTGTCGCCGGGGACGGGGACGACCGCGGCGACCTGGTTGCGGACCCTGGACCACGGCACCGTGATGTGTATGCCCTTGGCGGGCCGGATCGAGTCGGGGTCGGCGCCCTCGTCGAGGGTGCGGACCTGGTCGGACCACACACCCGAGGCGTTGACGACCGCACGGGTCGAGATCGTGAACCGCTCCGAGCCCCCGGTCCCGGACCCGGGGTCGAGCACCTCGACGTCGACACCGTCGACGACGCCCTGCTCGTCCTTGCGCAGGCCGACGGCGCGCACGTGGTTGGCGCACGCGGCGCCGAACTCGAGCACGGCGGTGCGCAGGACCGTGACGACCAGACGGGAGTCGTCCGCCGCGGCGTCGTAGTACAGGTACGCGGACACCAGCCGGTCCGGGGGAAGCGTGGGCATGAGAGCCAGGGCCTGGTCGAAGTCGAGGCGTTCGTGGCGCTTGCCGACCCGCCACCCGCCGGTCAGGTCGTAGCCCCACATGGCCGAGCCCAGCAGGCGTGAGATCTTGGCCGGGATCACCCCGCCCGAACCGAACATGGGGATGAGGAACGGCAGCAGCTTGACCAGGTGCGGGGCGTTGCGAAGCAGGCGCTGACGTTCGGCCAGGGCCTGGTACACCAGCCCGATCTCGCCCTGCTGGAGGTACCGCAGGCCGCCGTGGATGAGCTTGGACGACTTCGACGACGTGCCCGACGAGAAGTCGCCGGCGTCGATCAGCGCGACGCGCATGCCTCGGGCGGCCGCGTCGAGGGCCACCCCGGCCCCGGTGATGCCGCCGCCGATGACGGTGAGGTCGAACGACTCGGTCCGCAGCGCCTCGAGGGCGACGGAACGCACGAAGGGACGGGGTGTGGGTGCAGCCGGGAGCACCCCGACAGGTTACGACCCCATCCGGTGACGCCCCGACCCCGACCTGCTTAGCCACGTCCGGCTCCGGGGATCCCGGGTCCACGGCCCCGGCGGAGTCCACGGTCGGCCTCCTTTGGACACCCGCGACACGCGGTGGGCAGAATCGCCCCACATGGACCGCGGTTGGCTGAACGAGTCCGCATGTCGGGGGCTCGATCCAGCGATCTTCTATCCGCTCACCGACGAGGACGCCGAGGAGGCGAAGTCGATCTGTGGCGTCTGCCCGGTCCGCGACGCATGCCTGGAGCACGCGATCGGCCACCGCGAGCACAACGGCGTGTGGGGTGGCGCCACCGAGCGGGAACGCCAGCGCATCATCCGACGTCGGCGCCGGCTCCGGGCGCTCGCCGCGTCGGGATCCGCCACGGTCCCCGCCGGCGAGGCCGCCGGCGCCGTGGGCCGCTGAGTCGGGTCGGGGAGAGGCACGTGGGGGCGTTCGCGGCGGTCGGGGCGTGGCCCGGGGTCCTGGCCCGGCTCGTCGCCGGTGAGGACCTGCCCGCGGATGTCGCCTCCGCGGCGTTGGACCGGATCCTGGCCGGCGAGGCCACCGACGCACAGATCGCGGGGTTCCTGATCGGGCTGCGGGCCAAGGGAGAGGCGCCCGAAGAGGTCGCGGGGCTCGTCGAGGCCATGTTGGCCGCGGCGTCACCGCTCGAGCTCGACGACCCGGCCGCGACGGTCGACATCGTCGGCACCGGCGGGTCCGCGGCGTTGGGCGGCCAGGCGTTCAACGTGTCGACCATGGCCTCGATCGTCGCCGCCGCCGCCGGAGCGACGGTGTGCAAGCACGGCAACCGCAAGGCCAGCTCCACCTCGGGGTCCACCGACCTGCTCGAGGCCCTCGGGGTCGAGGTCGATCTCGACGGGCCCGGCGTTCAGGCCTGCGTGCGGGAGGCGGGCGTCGGCTTCGCCTTCGCCCGGATGTTCCATCCGGCCATGCGCCACGTCGGTCCGGTCCGCACCGAGCTCGGGATCCCCACGGTGTTCAATCTGCTCGGCCCGCTGTCGCACCCGGGACGGGTGCGGCGCCAGGTCCTCGGCGTCACCAACGCCGCCCACGTCGACCTGGTCGCCGGAGTGCTGGCTCGGCGCGGGGTGCTCCGGGCCTGGGTGGTGCGCGGAGCGGATGGCCTGGACGAGCTGACGACGACCGACGCCACCGACGTCATCGAGCTGATCGACGGCGTCGAGGTGCGCCGGTTCCGGGTGACGCCCGAGGAGCTCGGACTGCGCCGGGCGACCACGACCGACATCGCGGTCGGGGACCCCGAGGCCAACGCCGAGGCGGCCACCTCGGTGCTGCAGGGTCGATCCGGACCCGTGCGCGACATGGTCGTGCTGAACGCGGCCGCCGCCCTGGTGGTGGCCGACGTCGCGACCGATCTCGCCGACGGACTCGAGCGGGCCGCCCGCGCCGTCGACTCGGGCGAGGCCGCCCGCACCCTCGGGGAGCTGGTGGCGGTCAGCCGCGCCGTGCGCGGGGACTGATCCGGGGCCGGACGTCGGGGAGTCGGGGCAGCACCGACGCCAACGTGCCCTCCGATCGCTCCAGGCGGATCCGGCCCGCGTGCTGCTCCAACCACGAGGCCACGCACGCGACCTCGTCGGCCATGCCGCGGTCCACCGGGATCTGCGGGTCGGGTGGGGTGCCGGGTCGCATCTCGACGGGCCGGGCGACCGGGGCGAGCTGGTCGGCCCACTCCGCCGGCCACATCTGCCACAGGACGCCGCGGCGCATCTCTGCCACCTCACCGGAGTCGACCTGCACCCACAGCGTGGAGCAACCGCGGAGCTGGTCCAGCCGTCGCTGGCGTGACAGGGCGTCGACGAGGGCGGCCAGGCGATCGCGGGCTGCGGCGGCCTCCTCGAAGCGCTCGGCCGCGGCCACGTCGGCCATGCGCTGCCGGAGCGGCTCGACCAGCAGATCGCTGCGGCCGGTGAGCCCGTCGACGACCCGCTGGACGTGGCGGGCGTACTCGGAGCGGGCCACACCGCCCGCGCACGGACAGCTCGACACGCCGAGCTGGGCCGAGGCGCACGGCGCCGACCGGCACGCCACCGAGGTGGGGTCGTCGTCGGAGTCGCTGCGACGGGTCCGGATCGTGCCGTTGCAGCGGCGCAACGGCACGACCGACTCGATGGCGTCGGCCACCTCGCGGGCCTGGCGGGCGGAGCGCAGCGGACCCAGGTACAGGCCGCCGTCGTCGCGGACCGAGCGGACCACCGACAGGCGAGGGAACGGTTCGTCGAGGGTCAGCTTGAGGTAGGGGTAGCGACGCCAGCGGGTGCCGTGGGAGTTGAACCGGGGTTCGAGGGCCCGGATGAGGCGGGCCTCGAGCACCGATGCCTCCAGGGTCGACGGGCACACCTTGTGGTCGATGCGGGCGGTCTCGCGCAGCAGCGATCCGATCTTGCGGCGCTCGTCGGTGGAGAAGTAGCTGCGCACCCGGCTGCGCAGGTTGGTGGCCTTGCCCACGTAGAGCACCCGCCCGTCGGCGTCCCGGAACAGGTACACGCCCGGGCGGCGGGGGAGCCGCTCGGTCAGGCGCAGCTTGTCGGCCTGGGGGTGACCGGCCATGGAGGGCAGGCCGAGCAGGTCGTCGAGTCCGGCCACGCCCATGCGACCGGCCCGCTCGAGGAGCAGGTGCAGCAGATCCGCGGTGGCGAGGGCGTCGTCGAGGGCGCGGTGGCTGGGCCGGTGCGACAGCCGGAAGCGCTCGGCGAGCGTCCCCAGGCGGCAGTCGGGAACCTCGTCGCGCACCAGACGCCGGGCGAGGGCGACGGTGTCGACCGTGGGAGCGGTCAGCGGTGCTCGGCCGCACCGCTCGAGCGCGGCCTGGAGGAACCCGACGTCGAAGCGGACGTTGTGGCCGACCACCACCGAGTCGCCCATGAACTCGAGCAGGCTGGGAAGCACCGTCTCGATGCGGGGCGCCCGCACCACCATCGACTCGGTGATGCCGGTGAGCACGGTGATGGTGGGTGGGATCGCCCGCCCCGGGTTGACGAGGGTCTGGAAGGTTCCGAGCACCTCGCCGCCGCGGACCTTGACCGCGCCGACCTCGGTGATGGTGTCGGAGCCGGGCGACCCTCCGGTGGTCTCCAGGTCGACCACGACGAACGTGGTGTCCACCAGCGGCGTGCCGAGGTCGTCCAGACTGGTCTGGCGGTAGCGGTCGGGCCGGTCGGTCGGCGTGCTGCCCGCGGCGGGTGCCATCGACCCAGTCTGGTCGAACGTGTGTTCGATCGTCAACGGTCGGCCGGGTGACCCGGACGATAGGATCGGCGCCGATGACCTCCCCCTCCGAGCCCCCGGTCGACACCACCGCCCCACACGTCGCCGACGCTGCCGCGGTCCGGTACCGCTGCACGTCGTGCGGCAACCTGACCCGCTTCGACGTGACCACCACCCGACGCACCCGGGCCTTCCACCACTACACGGTGGGCGGGGAGCTCGAGGTCGAGGACCTCAGCGTGCTCGCCGAGGAGCTCGAGTCCGTCGAGTGCCGCTGGTGCGGACCGTCGGGCGTGGTGGTGGAGATCGACGCCGATGCTGCGGCCGCGCTCGACCGGTCGGGGTCGGGCGCGTCGGACCCCGAGGGCTGAGCGGTCGACGCCGCTCCGCTGCTCACGGATGTCGCCGAGCTGGCGCTCGCGGTCGCCCGACGGGACCTCGGCGCCAACGACGCGCCCCCACCTCCCCCCTCGATCCGCCCTCTGCTGCGGTTCCGCGGCCGTCTGAGCACCCGGGCGGTCGACACGCTGCTGCAGGCGCTCGACGGCAACGACGAGTTCCGCTCCCGGGTGGCTGCATCCGCGAGCGAGGACGACGTCGGTCGGGCCGGGTGGATCTTCCTCGACCGACCCGAGGGTTGGAACGACGAGCTCGACCTGCTCGTCGCCGTCGAGCAGGAGCGATCCGAGCACGACCGCAGCGAGGCCGAGGAGCGATCGGCCCGGCACCGGGCCGAGCACCTGGAGCGCAGCGTCGAGGACCTGCGGAGTCGGCTGGGCGCGGCCGTCGCCGAGGCCGACGCGGCCCGACGGGCGCTCGACGCGGAGCGCTCCCGGCGGCGGGAAGTGGAACGCGACGTCGAGGCTCACCGCCGTCGGGCCGAGGCCGCGGTCTCCGAACGTGACCGCGCCACCGCGGAGCTGGCTGAGGCACGGCGGATCGCGGACGATCGACTGTCGCGTGAGCGCTCCGCCCGCGAGCAGCTGCGCCGGTTGGAGGAGGAGCGGGACCGATGGGCCGCACCGGTCGACCAAGCCCTCGTCGGCGCACGCGCCGCGCTCGACGAGCTCGCTGCGGCGCTCGACGTCGCCGGCACGGCCCTGCGTCGTGCCTCGGCCGATGGCGCGGAGGGCGACGCGGAAGCCACGGCCCCGACCCGCAGTGGTCGCGCTGGCTCGAGCGGGCGGCCCCGCCGCACCCCGGTCCGACTGGCCAGAGGTGCGATCGACGGCACCGCCGAGGCCACCGATCAGCTGCTGCGGACCCCCGGCGTGGCGGTCGTCGTCGACGGCTACAACGTCTCCATGTCGGCCTGGCCACGACTCGACGCACGCACCCAGCGGGACCACCTGGTCAAGCTGCTCGGCGCGGCCTCGGCTCGCACCGGAGCGGACGTCCACGTCGTCTTCGACGGCGACAGCGCCACCGAGGCCGAACGGCGTCCCTCGGTGAGCGCACCGCTGGCGGTGCGGGTCCACTACAGCGCGGCGGACGTCGAGGCCGACGACGTGGTGATCGCCATGGCTCGGGACCTGCCGACGGACCGTCCTGTGGTGGTGGTGAGCTCGGATCGGCGGGTGGCCGAGGGGGCCCGTCGCCACGGGGCCAACGTCGTCAGCTCGTCGGCGCTGCTCGCCTGGGTGCGGGCATGACCCTCCGCTCCGGAGCGCCGCGTTCAGCGTAGGTCCCGGCGCTGGTGTCGCTGGTCGTCCCGTCCCCGATGGCGACGACCAGCGGTTCCCGATCGGACACCGCGGTCAGGAGCGCGTCGTGGAGCTGGCCGACCACCGGACCGAAGGCCGTGTCGTCGGTGCGGGGCCGGATCGCGTCGATGGCGGCCGCGACGTCGGCGGCATGATCGGGGGCGATCACCGCCGGCAGGTCCTGGACCGCCCTCCACCACGTGACCAGACCCGACAGGGTCGGTGGCAGCTCCGGCGTGCGGGCCAGGCCGCGGGCGATGTCGACGTCGGGTTGCATCGTCACCCAGACGCGACCTCCGTCTCGGTTCTCGAGGAGCTCTGCGACCTTGGCGGTCCGTCCGCGGAGCCTGACTCCGGGCGGGAAACGGGCCGGATCGGCCGACGGGGGTGTGGCCGAGGCGGTGACCCAGGCGGCGGCTCGGTCCGATCCCGACCGCCGGGTGGAACCGAGGCCGGCGAACAGCACGGCACACAGCACGTCGACGGTGTCGGCGTCGCGGAGCACCACGCGGTGCCGCGTGGCCCGGAGCGCACCCTCGGGGATTCCGGCAGCGGCCCGGCGCCGTGCCGTGACCTCATCGGTCGCCGGATCGCCCGTTGCCGGGTCACGGTGCGACACGGACTCAGCGGCGTGGCGGGCGCTACGGCCGTCGACGGCGGTGCCCGGGGCGAGGTCGGGAGGTCCGATGGGGAGGCTCGGCGGCGAGTCGGCCGTCGGGTCCGGCGTGGCGACAGCCCCAGCGGCGTCGGGCGCGGTCCACGGAGCCGGGGCGACCAGGTGCCGCCAGTTCTCGACGACCATCGTGGCGAGCACCGCCGCCACCATCACGACGAGGAGGGCGAGGGCGGCCAAGTAGGGGTTCACGGCGGTCCCATCGGCGTCGCGGCGGCGTCGATGAGCCTTGTGGGGCAGGCGCGGCGCCGTTGCGGTCCGACGCACGCCGTGCAACAGTTAGGTGTGGCTAACAGGGCGCGGGTCGATCGGTCGAGCCTTCCGGGGGACGGGCGGGAGCCGTCGCTTCGGCTCGCGGACGCCGCCGTCGGGTCCTCGGTGGTGATCCAGGGCCTGGCTGACCCCGACGACGCGACCGCGGCCCGCCTCGAGCACATGGGCTTCCTGCCCGGCACCGTGGTCAAGGTCGAGCGACGCGCTCCGATGGGCGATCCGACGATCTACGAGTTGCGTGGCTACCGACTCGCGTTAAGGCGGGAGTCCGCTGGAGTGATCGACGTGACGGAGCACGCTCCGATGGACGGCGGGGCATCGGAGCGGTGAGCTGCCACGACGACGGCACCGTCCTCACCGCGAACGACGACCCCGTCGTCGCCCTGGTCGGCAGCCCGAACGCGGGGAAGACGACGTTGTTCAACTCCCTGTGCGGTCTGCGATCCAAGACCGCCAACTACCCGGGCGTGACCGTCAGCCGCCGAGAGGGCACGCTGCACCTGCCCGACGGCGACGTCACCGTGGTCGACCTGCCCGGCACCTACAGCCTGACGCCGATCAGCCCCGACGAGGAGATCGTTCTCGAGGCGCTCGCCGGTCACGTCGACGGCGTCGCCGCTCCCGATGCCCTGCTGGTCGTCGCCGACGCGACGACGCTCGAACGGTCGCTCCTGCTCGTCGCCGACGTCCTCGCGCTCGGCCACCCGACCGCCCTCGTGCTCACGATGGTCGACGAGCTCGTCGCCCGGCACGGCACGGTCGATCTCGACCGTCTCTCCCGCTCGCTCGGCATCCCGGTCGTCGGCGTGGTCGGACACCGCGGAGTCGGGATCGACCAGGTGCGGGATCTGCTCGCCTCGCCCCAGACGTGGGACACCCCGGTGCTCCCGCCGCCGACGGACGGCCGGGATCGAAGCGGTTGGGTTGACTCGGTGCTGTGCTCCTCGACCACGGCGCCGCAGATGGACGAGCGGACGCGCCGCATCGATGCCGTGCTCCTCCACCCCGTCGCCGGTGTCGCGGTCTTCCTGATCACCATGCTGCTGGTCTTCCAGGCGGTGTTCACCGTGGCCGCACCCGCGATGGAGGCCCTCGACTCCCTGTTCTCGATGCTGGCCGGCGACGTCACGAGCGGCATCGGCGGGATCCTGGGATCCTTCCTCGGCGACGGGGTGATCGCCGGGGTCGGCGCGGTCCTGGTGTTCCTGCCCCAGATCGTCCTGCTGTTCTTCCTGCTCGCGCTGCTGGAGAAGGTCGGCTACCTGTCGCGGGCGGCGGTGCTCGCGGACCGGATGATGGGTCGGTTCGGTCTCGAGGGGCGCAGCTTCGTTGTCATGCTCTCGGCCTTCGCCTGCGCCATCCCCGCGATCATGGCCACGAGGACGATCCCCAGCGAGCGTCGTCGTCTGGCGACCATGCTCGCTGCGCCGCTCATGACCTGTTCGGCCCGGCTGCCGGTCTACACACTGATGGTCGCGGCGTTCGTCCCACAGGAGCAGGTGCTGGGACCGATCGGCGCGCAGGGCCTCACGATGATGGGCCTCTACCTGCTCGGAGCGGTGTCGGGCCTCCTGTACGCGGCGCTCCTCAACGTCACCGCGCTGCGCTCTCCCACCACGCCGGTGATGATGGAGCTCCCGCCGTACCGGATCCCGACGGTGCGCTCGGTGCTGCTGTACGTGTGGGACGGGGCTTGGGCCTTCGCCCGCAAGGCCGGCACGGTGATCCTCATCGTGACCGCCGTGCTGTGGGTGATGCTCAACCTCCCGCGGGTGACGGCGCCGCCGGGGCTGACGCCAGCGCAGGCGAGCAGCTACGAGATGCAGCACAGCGTCGCCGGCCAGATCGGCACAGTGCTCGAGCCGGTGTTCGCCCCGCTGGGATTCAACTGGCAGATCAACGTCGCGCTCCTCGGCAGCCTCGCGGCGCGGGAGGTGTTCGTGAGCACCCTCGCGGTGAGCACCGCGTCGCCGAACGAGGCGTCACTGCCGGAGCGGCTCCAGGCCATGACCGACGAGGATGGCGAACCGGTGTTCACGCCTCCGACGGTCGCGGCGATCCTCGTCTACTTCGTCTACGCGCTGCAGTGCATGTCCACGGTGGTCGTTCTCCGCAAGGAGTCGAACTCGCGTCGATGGCCCGCGATCGCGTTCGGATCGATGTTCGCGTTCGCCTACGTCGCGGCGCTGGTCGCCCACACCGTCGTCGCAGCGATCACGTCATGACGGATCCGGCACGCACGCTCCACGTCGAGCGGACGGCGGATCCCACCGTGCTCCGCTGGGTCTGCCACCGGACCGACCTGGACGACACGCCGGTCCCGCCGCCGGACTCGCTCCTGTCCACCATGATCGAAGCTGGCATCGTCGAGCTGCTCACGATCATCGGTGGCGACCTGCTCATCCGGTTCGTCGACGTCGACGACGTCGCGGATCACACGATCGTGGGCGGGGTGCATCGAGCGGTCGGCGAGGCGCTGCCGATGGGCGGGTGGTCCCCACCGTCCGGTGTCACGTGCGTCGAGGTGCGGAGTCGACGGCCGCCGGACCCCGACCCGGCCGGGGGCTCGTCGTCGACCGGCAGGACGTGACCGACCGGATCGGTCGGTGGTACCGAGGAGGTTCGACATGACCGACCCGCTGATGGCGGCGGCGATGAAGCTCGCGCCGTCGATGGACGCCCTCGCCGCGATCGGTGCCCGCGCCCGGATCGGGAGCGACGGCACCGAGGTGGACCCGAGGATCCGAGATCTGCTCGACAGGATCGTGGCGCAGGTCGTCGGGGCCGAGGAACCAGTCGGGACCGAGGATCCCGTCGGGACCGGGGGAAGTGCCATGGACGGATCGGCCGCAGGCGACTCCGACGCGGCGGTGCTCGGACTGGCAGAGGCGCTCCTGTCTCTCGGACTCGACCTCGTCCGCCATCCCGAGCGGGCCATGGGCTGGGAACACACCGACGTCGCCCTGCTCCAGAGCATCGGACGTCTGTCGGGGGCGATCGCCGGTGCGATCGAGTCCGCGGGTCGTGTGGAACCGCGCCTCGGGCATGTCGTGCACCGTGAGGATGGGGTGTTCCTCGACGTCGGCACCGGGACGGGATGGCTCGCGATCGCCATGGCCCGCACCTTCCCGAACCTCCGCATCGTCGGGGTCGACGTGTTCGAACCGGCCCTCGAGCTGGCCCGGCGCAACGTTGTTGACGAGGGCCTCGACGATCGCATCGAGCTCCGGCTCCAGGACGCCTCCCAGCTCGATGACGTCGACGCCTACGACGCGGTGTGGATCGCTCTCCCGTTCATCCCCGGGCCCATCGTCCCGGCGGTCCTCGACGCCGCCCGGCGCTCGTTGCGCCACGGGGGCGTGGTGCTGCCCGGAACGTTCGATCGGCCGCCGGATCGCCTGGCCCGGATGCTCGTCGAGCTCCGCACGCTCCGCTCGGGCGGCCACCCGTGGAGTCCGACCGAGCTGTGCGACCTGCTCTCGGAGCGCGGATTCGAGTCCGCTCGGCACCTCCCGCGGACCTGGCCCGTCCCGGTCGAGCTCTACCTCGCGGAGGTCGCCGCCGCGGCGTCGAGGTAGCCCGGGTGTCACACCTCGCCACTACCGTGCGCCGACCGTCCCACCTCAGGAGGTGACCGATGACCCCGGTCGACGATCCAGGACAGCGCTACGGACGATCCACCGGACACCGGCGCGTGCTGCGCATCGACTGCGCTGATTGCGCCCACCAGGACAGCGTCGTGTGCGCTGACTGCCTGGTGACCTTCCTGTGCGAGCACGAAGACGACGGCGCGGTCGTGGTGCCGATCAGCGACATCCGGGCCGTCCGCATGCTCCAGGACGCCGGGCTGGTGCCGCAGATCCGCCACCGTTCCACCCGGGTCTCCTGACCGGACGCCGGAAGTCGCTCGCCGTCGGACTGCTGATCCCCGGCGGTGCTGGGCCAGCATGGGAGGGATGGGACTGCGAGAGGTGATCGTGGCGCGCGGCCACGCCAACGGCCTCGACGCCGTCGGGATCTGTGAGGCATCGCCGTTCACGGGTACGCGCCAGGACCTCGAGCAGCGCCGAGCCGCGGGCCTGAACGCCGACATGGAGTTCACCTACCGCAACCCCGAGCGGTCCACCGACCCGTCGCGGACCCTGGCCGGGGCCCGGTCACTGGTCGTAGGCGCTGTCCGCTACGCCAGCCGCAGCTCCGACGACGACCCACCTGACGCTGCTGCGCCGGTCGAGCCGACTCCGGCCGGTCGGGTGGCCCGCTACGCGGTGGGCGACCAGGACCAGGTGCTGCGCCGGGCACTCGACTCCGTGGCGTCGGACCTGCGTCATGCCGGGTTCCGCACCGTGGTTCTCTCCGACGACAACGCACTGGTGGATCGGGCCGCAGCGCACCGCGCCGGCATCGGCTGGTTCGGCAAGAGCGCCAACCTGCTGCTGCCGGGTCGGGGGAGCTGGTTCGTCCTCGGCGCCGTGCTGACCGACGCCGATCTCCCCACGTCGTCCGGTCCGGTCGCCGACGGTTGCGGGGCCTGCCGACGGTGCCTCGACGGCTGCCCGACCCAGGCGATCGTCGCCGACGGCGTGGTCGACGCCCGGCGGTGCCTGTCCTGGCTGCTGCAGTCGCCCGGAGCGTTCCCCCACGAGTTCCGGGACGCCCTGGGCGACCGCATCTACGGCTGCGACGACTGCCAGGAGGTCTGTCCACCCAACCGGCTCGCCGACCGGCGCCTCGACGGTCCCCAGCCAGGTGTGGCGGCTGGGACGGGGCGCATCGACCTCCGCTGGATGCTCGAGGCCGACGACGACGAGCTGATGGCCGCGACCCGTCGTTGGTACGTGCCGGGTCGCGATCCCGACCACCTGCGTCGCAACGCCCTGGTGGTGCTCGGCAACACCGCTGACGGCGGCGACGCCGCGGCGTTGGGCCTGTTGCGACGCTTCCTGCGCCACCGCGACGACAACCTGGCGGCCCACGCGGCGTGGGCGGCGCTGAGGCTCGGTCGCTCCGACCTGCTCGACGACGCGGAGGTCCGGATACGCCCCCCGGTGGTCGACGAGCGTGATCGGTGGCACGCGCCACTGGCCGCGGATCCGGTCCGCGAGACAGGATGACCGGACGATGACCCCGCTCGAGCGTCCGCAGAGCGCCGCCGAGGCGCGCGCCGAGGCCGAGGCCCGCCACGCCGAGCAGCGAGCCGAACGTCGAGCCGCGTTCGACGCCGCCTACGGCCCGAACGCGCCGGGTCGGCCGGTCGTGGTCGTGTCGTGGGTGACCACGGCCGGGTTCGCTCTGGCGGCGACCGCGGCGTTGCTGTGGCCCGAGCGCTCCGATGCCGCGTTCCTCGTCGTGTCGCTGGTGCTGTTCGCGGCGGGGTGCGCCCTGTTCCTGGTCGACCTCGTCCTGGCCGCCAACCGGAGCCGGTCCGACGAGATGGGCATCGGTGGCCTGTTCTTCCTGGTCGGCTCCGCTCCGCCCGAGGTGCAGCGCAACCTCAACGGCTCCCTCGGAGCCCAGGTGGCGGTCGCTCTGGCCGCGGCCGCGGTGGGCTTCGTGCGCCTGGGCGACCGCGACCTCAACGCCGCCGCGTTCGGCATCCTGGTCCCGACGATCGCCCTGGGCCTGAACGGCCTGTGGGGCGTCCGCTGGGGCTTGTTCCCGGCTCGTGCGGACGACGTCACATGAGGGTGCTGCTCGTCACCGGCAAGGGCGGTGTCGGCAAGACGACCACCGCCGCTGCCACCGCGCTGCGACTGGCAAGAGACGGCCACCGAGTGGTCGTGACCTCGGCCGATCCGGCCCACTCGCTCGCGGATTCCTTCGACGTCGACCTGGGGTCGGCGCCCACCGAGGTCGCGCCGCGGTGCTCAGCCCAGCAGGTCGACGCCCGTCAGCGCTTCGAGGAGCACTGGGCCGAGATCCGTGATTGGCTGCTGCAGGTCTTCGACTGGGCCGGTGTCGAGTCGGTGGAGGCCGAGGAGCTGGCCGTCCTGCCGGGTCTCGACGAGCTGTTCGCCCTGACCGAGATCGAATCGCTGTGCGCGTCGGTCGACACCGACGTGGTCGTCGTCGACTGCGGCCCCACCGCCGAGACGATCAGGCTCCTGTCGCTGCCCGACGTGCTCGGCTGGTACATGGACCGGCTGTTCCCCGCCTCCAGGCGGCTGCACCGGGTGGTCGCCCCGGTCCTGTCGCGTGTCGGTCGCCTGCCGATGGCCGACGACGCCGTGTTCGCCGCCGGTCAGCGGCTCTATGACCGTCTCGACGCCGTGCACCGCATCCTCGCGGATCCGCAGGTGACGTCGGCCCGGCTGGTGGTCAACCCCGAGCGGATGGTGGTGGCCGAGGCCCGTCGGACCTTCACCCAGCTGTCGCTGTTCGGCTACCAGGTCGACGCCGTCATCGTGAACCGGGTGCTGCCCGACGGGGTGGTGGATCCGTGGTTCGATCGATGGCGCGCCACCCACGCCGAGCACGTCGACACCGTCCGCGGCGACTTCGCCCCCGTCCCCGTGCTGTGCTCGACGTTGGCGCCTTCCGACGTCGTCGGGGTGGACGCGCTCACGGTGCTGGGCGACGAGCTGTGGTCCACCCACGACCCCCACGACCGACTGGTCGAGCGGCGGCCGCTGCGCCTGGAGCGTCTGGGCGGCGACGACTACGAGCTGACGATCGAGCTGCCGTTCGTCGAGCGGTCCGACGTCGAGGTGTCGCGCAGCGGCGACGAGCTGATCGTCACCCTCGGGGCGCAGCGTCGTGCGCTGTCGCTGCCCGAGTCGCTGCGCCGCCGAGAGGTGGGCTCGGCCGCGGTCGACCAGGGCGCGTTGCGGGTCCGGTTCTGCGGACGCGAGAGGATGGGGGCGTGAACCACGCGGAGGACCGTCGCCGTGAGAGCGACATCGACCCCGATCCCGGCGCCGAGGGGGTCGAGCACCTCCAGCGAGCGGCCCGCGAGATGGTGGCGGCGGCCCGGTCGTTCCTCGATGCCATAGAGAAGGTCGTCGAGGACCGTGACGCGCTCCGTGAGGTGTCGGCCTCGGTGGCGGGCATGGCCTCCACGGTCGGCGATGCGCTCGGGGACGCGATGAGGGGCCGGTCGGCGCCGTGGGTGGACAGCGCATGGGATCGGGATGCGCCGACCGACGACCGGTCGTCCGCCACCCACGACGACAGGACAGACGCAGCTTCCGATCGGGGTGGTCCCGGCGGGGTCGTGCCGGACGGAGTCGACCACACCGAGGACTGGGCCCGAGCGCTCGTCGACCCGCAGGCGCCCCGACGGCCGTCGCGGGTCAGGCGCATCTCGGTCGAGTGACCTCCGATGGTCGGCGCTGCGGTGGGTCCTGCGGAACGGTGCAGCTCCTGAGCGGCTTCCGACCGGGAATCCTCACCGTCGAGGTCCGATCGGCCGACAGTGGGATGGACCATGAGACTCGTACGTCTTGACCACCTCCCCGGCGGCCGATCGGTCGAGCTGCACCCGCGCCTGACGGTGTTGCTCGGCGCGTCCGCGGACTTCCGGGCCGAGCTCGCGCGGATCCTGAGAGCGATCGTGACGGGGGAACCCGTCGACGCCGACGGCCAGGTCGAGCTGCACGGAGTGATCGTCGGCCTGCGCAACCGCGGTTTCGACGTGGGTTCCGCGGCACCGGTGGACCCGATCCTGGACCTGACGGCCCCGACGCCGCTGCGGGCGTCGGGAACACCCGCTCCCCCTCGTCCGCCCGGACCCGGGCCCCGCCCGCCCCTACCGGAACCCGAGGGCGGGTCGGTCGAGGACAGTCGTGCGGTCCATCCCGGACCAGGGGACGGACGGCCGGTGGTCGAGATCCGCTCGATCGAGGACCACCTCGCTCCCGAGCCCCCCGACCCCGCACACAGAACCCGTCAGATCGCCAACGACGAGCTGGTGCGACTCCGGGCTGAGCTCCGAGCACTCGACGGGGAGCGCGCGATCCTGGCCCGATCTGCGGACGAGGTGCGCGTCGATCTCGACTCCTTCGCCCGCGCCACCCTCGACGTGGCACTCGGCCAGCTCGAGGCAGTCGAGGGCCGTCGGCGCTCGGCGGTGACGGAGCGCATCGCCTGGGACGCCGAGCACGAGGCGCGTCGAGCCGAGCTCGTCGCCAGCATCGGTCGGTTGCGAGAGGACCTCTCGGCGATGCCCCCGGCCGACCTCGACCCGTTGCGTCGGGCGCTGGACCATCTCCGCTCGGTCCGCGTGCCGTCACGACGTCCGGACCCGACCTGTCGTGGTCTGGCCGTGGAGCTCGAGGACCTCCGCCGCTCGATGGAGGCATTGGAGACCCGTCGGCTGGAGGTCGAGGAGTCGCTGAGCGACGCTCTGGAGCAGATGACCGAGGCCGAGGCTGAGCTCGAGCTTGCTCGGGACTCGATCCGCGCTCCCGAGTTGCACCCCGCCGTCGTGCGCCAGCTCGAGGCCGTGCGTGATGAGATCTTCGAGCTCGAGGAGCGCGGCGGTCGGGTGGCAGCGGTCCGCCACCGCCGCCGGATCGACGAGCTCCGGACCGAGGAGGCGCTGCTGCTCGACCAGCTCGGCTTCGACACGTACACCGCGTTCGTCATGGGGCGACCGAATCGGGAGACCGAGTCGGTGCGGGCGATCCGCGAGGACCGGGCGCGGTCCCGGCTGGACCAACTGACCGAGGAGGTCGACCGACTCCGCCAGGAGCTACCCGGCGGCACCGAGGACGTGTGGAACCGCGACGAGCGCGATCGGGTCGTCGATGCCGCCGCCGAGCACCTCGGAACACCCGCTGACGGTCTGCGTCGCCTCACCACCCCGGAGCTCATCGAGCTCCTGCAGAGCCAGGTCGAACGGCCGTCACCGACGGCCAGCGCCGAGATCCTCACCGCCTCGGGCCGGGTGGCTGCCGCGCTCGTCGCAGCGGGCGCCCCGGCCCCCGCTGCGGTCGCCGATCCCGAGGCGATGAACGACGTCGCCGAGGCATGGCTGGCCGACGAGCCGGCCCGGCTGGCCCGTCGGGAGGCTCTGGTCTCGGAGCTCGAGCAGGCGGAGGGGGAGCTGGAGGCCTACGAGGGGTCACGACGGGCCGACGACGGGGGCCGCTTGGCCGACCTCGACGCCGAGCTGCGGGCGTTGCAGGCCCGAGTGGCCGCCGGCGAGGAGGCCGTCGCCCGTCACGAGCGAGCGACGGCCGAGCTGGCCGAACTGCGCTCCCGTGAACTGGATCTGCGCGACCGTGAGCGTGACCTGCTGGTGCGCATCTCCGACCGCGAACGCCTCCTGGAGGTGCTGGGCGGCGACGGCCCACCGGGTGCGACATCCCTCCCGCCCCAGATGCCGGAGCTGCCTCCGGTACCGAGCACCGGGTCGTGGGTCGCACGGACGCCCGAGGTCATGGCCGATGAAGCGCGACCCGATGACGCGGCCGAAGCCGTGCAGCGGGTGGTCCGACGCGACGCCGCCGTGGTCTGGCCGGTCGACTGCGAGTGGCAGCTGCTGGCCCGGCTGGGCGAGGTCCGGTCGCTGGGGATGGTCGGGTCGGTCCCGCTGCTCGTGCACGGCATCGACGCCGCGTCGGTCGAGACGCCGGCGCTCCTGCACCGGATCGCGTCGATGTCGGAGCTGGTCCAGACGATCGTGCTCTCCGACGACGAACGTCTGGGTCGGTGGTGCGACGGGTTGGACGTCGACGCCCGTCTGTTGCGCTGGTCGTCATGAGTCGCGGGCCGACGGCTCATCCCGCGGCCACACTGTCGGGGTGGACACCCATGTTCGGAGAGGTCCGACCGATGCGGCGCCGTCGCGTCGCACCGTCGGCATCGACGTCGGCGGGACCAAGACCCTGGGCCTGCTGGTCGAGCACGGACCGGCCGGGGTCGTCGTCGTGGACCGCGAGCGCGTGCCGTCCCGGGCAGGTGATCCCAGCGCCGTCGACGCCGTCGTCGGAGTCGCCCGCACGCTGACCGGGCGTAGCCGGAACCAGGCGGGCGAGGTCGTCCCCGTCGCGGCGGTCGGCGTCGGGCTCGCCGGCTTCGTCGACCCGGCCGGAATGGTGCGGGCGGCCCCGAACTCGGCCGGACTCGTCGGTCAGGACGTGCGCGGGCGACTGGAGCGCGAGCTCGGCCTGCCGGTCGCCGCCGACAACGACGCCAACTGCGCCGCGGTGGCCGCCCACGCCCTGATCGAGCCGACGGTGGCGGACCTGGTGGCGGTGACCCTCGGGACGGGGATCGGCGGCGGGCTGATCGTCGACGGCCGGCTGGTCCGCGGAGCCCGCGGCTTCGCCGGCGAGCCGGGCCACATGGTGGTCGACCCCGACGGACCGAGGTGCCCCTGCGGCCAGTTCGGGTGCTGGGAGCGCTACGCGTCGGGCTCCGGCCTGGGATGGCTGGCCCGGCGGGCGGTCCGGCGGGGAGATGCGCCGTCGTTGGCGGCGACCGTCGCGGACCTCGAGTCGCTGCGGGGCGAGCACGTCACCGAGCTGCTCGGTGTCGGCAACCGGGACGCGTGTCGGGTGTTCGACGAGTACGCCGAATGGGTCGCGCTCGGCGTGGCGAACCTGATCAGCCTCCTCGACCCCGACGTCGTGGCGCTCGGCGGGGGAGTCGCGGCCGCGGGCGACGAGCTGACCGGTCGGGTGCGCACGATCCTCTCCGAGCGGTTCCCGGCCGCCTCCGAGGGCCGGTCCGTGTCGATAGTCACCACGCCGGGCGGTGCCGACGCCGGAGCCATCGGAGCCGCGATCCTCGCCCTCGACGTGGCCGCCCCCGCGCCCGAACCGGGTTCCGGTGGGAGCGGGGACGGGCGGTAGCGTCTGGGCCCATGGAGTTCCGCCGGATCACCGACCTGCCGCCGTACGTCTTCACGATCATCGACTCGCTGAAGGTGGCGGCCCGGCGCGAGGGCGCTGACATCATCGACCTGGGCTTCGGCAACCCCGACCTGCCGTCCCCGGCGACCGCGGTCGAGAAGCTCTGCGAGGCCGCTCACAACGAGCGCAACCACCGCTACTCCTCGTCGAAGGGCATCCCCAAGCTGCGCGAGGCGGCCGCGAACTACTACCGCCACCGCTTCGGTGTGGAGATCGACCCCGACACCGAGGTGATCTCGACCATCGGCGCCAAGGAGGGCTTCAGCCACCTGATGTGGGTGCTGCTCGAGAAGGGCGACGTCGCGCTCGTGCCGTCACCCAGCTACCCGATCCACATCTTCGGCCCGCTGTTCGCAGGGGCCAACGTGCGGGAGATCCCGCTCGGGACCGGCGACGAGTTCTTCGCCAACATGGTCGAGCAGTGGGAGTACTCCCACCCCAAGCCCCGGGTGATCGTGCTGTCGTTCCCGCACAACCCGACGACCACCTGCGTGGACCTCGACTTCATGCAGCGGGTGGTCGACTTCGCCCGCGAGCACGAGGTGCTGCTGGTGCACGACAACGCGTACGCGGACCTGGGCTTCGACGGCTATCGCCCGCCGTCGATCCTCCAGGCCGACGGGGCCAAGGACGTGGCCGTCGAGCTGTACTCGATGACCAAGTCGTTCTCGATGGCGGGCTGGCGCATGGCGTTCCTGCTCGGCAACCCCGAGGTGATCGCGGCGCTGGCCAAGCTGAAGTCGTACCTGGACTACGGGACCTTCCAGCCGATCCAGATCGCCGCCACGGTCACCCTCAACGAGGAGATCGACTTCCCGCGAGAGGTCAACGAGATCTACCAGTCGCGCCGCGACGCGCTCTGCGGTGGCCTCCAACGGATCGGCTGGGAGATCGAACCGCCGATGGGCACGATGTTCGCCTGGGCCCCCATCCCCGAGCCGTACCGGGAGATGGGCTCCGTCGAGTTCTGCTCCCACCTGGTGCGCGAGGCGCAGGTGGCGCTGTCGCCCGGCGTCGGCTTCGGCCCCGGCGGCGAGGGTCACGTGCGCTTCGCCCTCATCGAGAACGAGCAGCGCACCAACCAGGCCATCCGGAACCTCAAGCGGGCGCTCACCAAGCTGGGTTGAGCCTGGGGCGGCCGGACCCGTCCTCGACCAGCACGTGCCCTTGACCAGTCGGTCAAGTTCGTGGACTAGCGTCGGCGCCCATGTCGGAGCGACGGCTGACCCCCCGAGGGGCGGAACGACGGGCGCAGCTCATCGCGTACGCCACCGAGCGGTTCGCCGCCGATGGCTACCACCCGACCTCGGTGGCCGACATCGTCGACGGCCTCGGCGTCGGCAAGGGCGTCTTCTACTGGTACTTCTCCTCCAAGGAGGAGCTCTTCGTCGAGATCCTCCGCACCGCCCAGAAGGAGCTGCGCCGGTCCCAGCTGCGTGCGATCGAGGATCACGGAGATCCGGTCCGGCGCCTGGAGCTCGGCATCCGGGCGGGCGTGCTGTGGATGGCCGAGCACAACCGGGAGCGCAAGCTGTTCGAGTTCGCGCGCACCGAGCCGGCCTTCGCCGGGGCGGTCATGGCCGGTCAGCGGACGCTGGTCGCCGATGCCGTCGCGCACCTGGAGCAGGCGATCGAACAGGGACTGATCCCCGACCGCGACCCCGAGGCGCTGGGCTGGGGGATCCTGGGCGTCTCCAACGTGATGACCCGCATCTTCATCGACGAACGCGGCGTCGAGCCCGGCGAGGTGGCGGACCGGGTGGTCGCGTTCTGCATGGAGGGCATCGGCGGGCACCGGCCCTGAGCCGCGTCAGCCGCCGTGGGCCCAGGCGAGCGAGCGGGTCACCGCCCGTCGCCACATGCGGTGTCCGGCGTCCGCGGCGGTGAGGCGCTCCGGATCGCTCGACGGCGGGACCCGGGCATCGGCTCGCCAGTTGGCGGCGAGCTCGGCCGCACTCGACCACACCCCGGCGCCCAGCCCGGCCAGCAGAGCGGCGCCGAGCGCGGTGGTCTCGGCCACCGCGGAGCGCACCACCGGGACGCCGAGCTGATCCGCCTGGACCTGCAGCAGGAGGTCCATCGCCGCCGCGCCGCCGTCGACGCGCAGCTCGGCGAGATCGACGCCGGTGGCGTCGGTCATCGACCGCACCACGTCGCGGGTCTGGAACGCCATCGCCTCCACGACCGCACGGGCGATGTGCGCCCGGGTCGTGCCCCGGGTGATGCCCACCACCGTGCCCCGCGCGTACGGGTCCCAGTCCGGCGCGCCGAGCCCCGCGAACGCCGGCACGACGAACACCCCTCCGGTGTCGTCGACCGAGGCGGCGAGCGGCCCCACCTCGGAGGCCTCGGCGATGATCCCCAGGCCGTCGCGGAGCCACTGCACCGCGGCGCCGGTCACGAAGATCGCTCCCTCGAGTGCGTAGTGGGTCACCGTCGCAGACCCGTCGGACCCGTCGGACCCGTCGGCGCCGCCGGGTCCAGCCACGTCCTCGAAGACTCGGGTCGGGACCTCCCATGCGACCGTGGTGAGCAGGCCGTCGACCGGCGACGGGCACTCGTCGCCGACGTTGAGCAGCACGAAGCTCCCGGTCCCGTAGGTGTTCTTGGCCATCCCCGGGGTCAGGCACGCTTGGCCGAACAACGCCGCCTGCTGGTCCCCGGCGATGCCCGACACCGGGATGCCGCCGCCGAGGGGGCCGTCCGCCGCGGTGAGCCCGAAGACGCCGCACGACGGCCGGACCTCGGGCAGCGCCCCGATCGGCACCCCGAACAGCTCGCACAACTCCGGGGACCACCGCCGATCGGAGATGTCGTACAGCATCGTGCGCGACGCGTTGGACGGGTCGGTGGCGTGGACCGCTCCGGCCGCGGCGGTTCCGCCGGTGAGCTTCCACAGCAGCCAGCTGTCGACAGTGCCGAGCCGCAGGTCGTCGCCCGCGGCGACGCCGCCGTCGGTGAGCAGCCACTCGAACTTCGACGCCGAGAAGTACGGGTCGAGCACCAGCCCCGTCAGGGCCCGGATGCGCGCCAGGTGCCCATCGCGCTCCAGCTGCTGGCAGCGGTCCGCTGTGCGGCGGTCCTGCCACACCACCGCACGGTGGCGGGGAACCCCGGTGCGGGCGTCCCACGCGACGGCGGTCTCGCGCTGGTTGGTGATGCCGACCGCGTCGACCGGTTCGCCCGGGAGCAGCTCCGCCAGCAGTCCGGCGGCCTCGGTGAGGACGGTGGCGGTGGTGGACCAGATCTCCTCGGCGTCGTGTTCGACCCAGCCCGGTCGGGGGAAGTGCTGTGCGAACTCCCGGTACGCCCGCGCGACCGGGGCGCCGCCCCGGTCGACCACGAACGCCCGGATCCCGGTGGTCCCCGCATCGATCGAGATCACAGCCACGGCGGCGACAGTAGTGCCCGGCGATCGCGGCGGATCGCCCTACGCTGACCCGGTGCGCATCGGGATGCTGACCTCGGGCGGGGACTGCCCCGGCCTCAACGCCGTGATACGGGCGGTGGTGCGCAAGGTCGAACGCGTGCACGGGGGTGAGGTGCTCGGGTTCCGCAACGCCTGGAGCGGCGTTCTCGACGACGACTGGGAACCGCTCGACGTCCAGCGCTGCCGGGGGATCCTGCCCCGGGGCGGCACCATCCTCGGCACCTCGAGGGTCCAGCCGTACCAGTTCCCCGACGGGGTCGACCGGGTCCGCGCCGCGGTGGAGCACCACCGACTCGACGGGTTCGTGGTCATCGGCGGCGACGGCTCGCTCGGCGCGGCCCGGGACCTCCACGCCGACGGGGTGAGCTGCATCGGCGTGCCCAAGACGATCGACAACGACATCGCCGCGACCGAGATGACCTTCGGCTTCGACACCGCGGTCCACGTGTGCACCGCCGCGATCGACCGGCTCCACACCACCGCCGAGGCGCACGATCGGGTCATGGTGGTCGAGACGATGGGCCGTCACGCCGGTCACATCGCCGTCCGATCGGGAATCGCCGGCGGGGCCACAATGACGCTGATCCCCGAGGTGCCCTTCGACATCGGCGAGGTGTGCGACGCCCTGCAACGCCGCCACGCCGGCGTGTCGTACGCGTCGATCGTCGTGGTCGCCGAGGGTGCGGTCCCGGTCCCGGGGACCATGCCGCAGCCGGAGTACGAGGTGGACCGCTTCGGGCACCGTCGGCTCGGCGGGATCTCCCAGCGCCTGGCCGAGGAGATCGAGGGTCGGACCGGGATCGAGACCCGGGTCACCATCCTCGGTCACGTGCAGCGCGGCGGCACGCCGACCGCCTTCGACCGGTTGCTCGCCACCCGCTACGGAGTCGCGGCCGCTGACGCCGCGGCCGACGGAGCGTGGGGCCAGATGGTGGCGTTGCAGGCCGACCGGATCGTCAGGGTGCCGCTGGCCGAGGCCACCGGAGGGACCAAGCCGGTCGATCTGGACCTCTACGAACAGGTCGCCCGACCGTTCTTCGCCAGCTGAGTCAGTGGCTCTCCGGCGGCCGGTTCGATGGAGGTCCGTGCTCAGCCGGTGTTGTCGCAGTGCCGTTCGAGGTCGGCGGCTCGGGCCTGGGTGCGCTGGATGGCGCTGAGCGTGACTCCGGCCTGAGCCATCTCGACGGGGTCGGCGAGCAGCGACGCGTAGTCGCACTCCGACACCGTGGGAGCGTCGCCGCGGGTGGGCGTCGGCACCGGAACCGCCGTGCCGTCGACGCGGAACCGGACCCGTTCGACGCTCGGGAACTCCGTCGCGGTCAACACGATCTGCGCAATCGCCTGCTGACGGCTGGGCCCGACCAGGTTGTCGAACTCGCCGGAAAGGTCGATGGTCAGGGTCCCGTCCGCGAGGTCGAGGTGCTCGACCTTGGTGTCGACGGGGACCGAAGTGGTCAGGTCCCGGCCCACCGATTCGGTGTCGGGAGCATCGAACAGCGATCCCATGACCGTGGAGAGAAGGTGGTCGGGTAGCGAGGCCGACACCGGCACCAGCGCACCGTCGAGCACGTACCAGAGCTGGGCGCTGGCACCCCCGCTGGTCGGCGAGGCCGGAGCGGAGGTGGTGGTGGTGCTGACCGCCAGTGCCCGCGGGGTGTCGTCGGTGCTGATCGAGCACCCGGCCGCGAACGCGACGGGGACCACGGCGGCAGCGAGCGAGCTTGCCACGATCCGCCGCCGCCGGCGACCCGGAGATCCGCTCACGACACGACCCTCGGCGGATCGTCGGGGAGGACGTCGAGCCCGATGGCCCGATGCTCCCCGGTGAGGGTGAGGGCACCGGCCGCCTCCGGCGTGGCCTCCGAGAGGTCCTCCTCGACCTCGTCGACGGCGAGCAGCGGGAGCTCGACCACGAATCTCGCTCCCTGTCCGCCGTCCTCGCGGTCTTCCACCCAGACCTGACCGCCCTGCAGGCGTGCGTGCTCGGCCACCAGGGCCAGGCCGAGTCCCACCCCGAGGTCCGATCCCCGGCTGCCGCCCTGGTCGCCGCGGTTGAAGCGGTCGAAGATCCGGGCCCGCTCGGACTCGGGCACACCAGCTCCGCGGTCCTCGACCGCGATCCTCACGGTCAGCTCATCGGGGTCGACCCCCTCTTCGATCTCGTCGGGACCGGGGTCGTGGCGGTCGATGAACACCCCGGTGGCCCCATCCGCGTACTTCTCGGCGTTGTCGAGGTAGTTGGCCAGGATGCGCGTCACCCTCCGCTTGTCACACGCGAGGACGAGGCCGTCGAGGCGGGGGTCGGAGTGCACCTCGACCGTCCCGTCGGTGAGGTTGGACACGGTGGCTCTCACCCACGGGACGATTGCGACCCCGTCGAGCTCGAGGCGGACCGCTCCGGCGTCGAAGCGCGAGATCTCGAGCAGGTCCTCGACGAGCTGGGTGAAGCGGGCCATGTCCTTGCCCAACAGCTCGAGGGCCTGCTGGGAGCGTTCGGGCATCTGGTCCCGGTTGTTCGACAGCACCTGGATGGCGGCGTTGATCGTGGTCAACGGCGAGCGGAGCTCGTGGCTGACGTCGCTGGCGAAGCGGGCGTCGCGGTCGATGCGCTCCTGCAGGCTCGCCACCATCGAGTTGAAGTTGGTCACCAGAGGGGCCAGATCTGAGTCGTGGACGTACTCGTCGTAGTCGAGCCGGGTGTCGAGCTGGCCGAGGGCCACGGCCTCGGTCGCCTCGCCGATGCGGGTCAGCGGCCGTAGCGTGTACCGGCTGGCCCAGTAGCCGATCGCCCCCGCCGCCACCGTCGACAGCGCGGTGGCCAGCACGAGCGTGAAGCCGAGGGTCCGCAACCCGGCGTCGATGTCGTCGAGGCGGTACACCTCGAAGTAGGAGCCGCCTGTCCTGCTGAGCGGCACGCCGATGGCGACGACAGGTTGGCCGTCGACGACCACGCGCATGATGCCGCTGTCGCCCGCCGCGACCTGGTCGCGCAGGGCGCGGGGGATGGAGTCGACCCCGAAGCGGGTGTCCAGGCTGGCCACGACCGTCCGACCGTCGCCGGGAAGGATGACCGAGGGCTTGCCGGCGTCGGGGAGCGACGACAGTACAGACTGGACGTCCTGGGTCGGAGCGCGCCCGACCGATCCCTCGACGGTGCGGGCGTTGGCGAGCACGCGCCGCGACACCGACTCCTCGCGCTGATCGATCAGCGTGCGTCGCGTGACGGTCAGCGTCGTGATCGACACGGCGACCGACGCCAGCAGGGTGACGAGCGCGACCGAGATGGCGATGCGGGCCCGGAGGCCGGGGTGGATGCCACGCCGGAGCCGGGCCTCGGCCGGAGCCGCCGCGGCGTCGGTCACGGCTGGAGCTTGTAGCCGAGCCCGCGCACGGTGACGACGTGGCGGGGGTCGGCCGGGTCGGCCTCGATCTTGGTGCGCAGCCGTCGGACGTGGACGTCGACCAGTCGGCCGTCGCCGAAGACGCCGTGACCCCACACCTTCTCCAGCAGGTCCTCGCGCGAGAACACCGTGCCGGGGTGGTTGGCCAGCTCGACGAGCAGGCGGAACTCGGTCTTGGTCAGGTGGACCGGCTGGTCGGCCCGGGTGACGACCCCCTCCTGGGGGACGACCTCGAGATCCCCGAACCGCAGCCGCGGGTTTCCGGGCACGGTGGCGCGGGCCCGGCGCAACAGGGCCCGGATGCGTGCCGAGAGCTCCTTGGGGACGAACGGCTTGGTCAGGTAGTCGTCCGCTCCGGCCTCGAGGCCGGCGACCACGTCGTGGGTGTCGGCGCGGGCGGTGACCATGATGATCGGCACGTCGCTGAGGCGGCGCACCGACCGGCAGACCTCGAAGCCGTCGATTCCGGGGAGCATGATGTCGATCAACACGACGTCGGTCGGCTCCCGGGTGAACGTGGCGATGGCGTCCTCGCCGGTCTCGGCCTCGAGCACCTGCCAGCCCTCGTCCTCCAGGGCGAGCTTCACCGAGGTGCGGATTCGTTCGTCGTCCTCGACGGTCAGGATGCGCGTGCCCACGGCGGCCATTGTCCACCATCCGGACGGGGTGCGGGTGACAGCACCCCGCTCCGGTCGCTGGAACCGGGCTCAGACCGAGGCGGCGCCCAGCTCGTCGAGCAGCCCGATCACCTCGTCGAACAGCGCCGGGTGGGCGGCGAGGACCGAGCCTGTCCCCAGCGGTCCACCGTCGATCGAGGCGACCCGGGCGCCGGCCTCCTCGGCGACGAGGGACCCGGCGGCGATGTCCCAGGGGGACAGGCCGACCTCGAAGTAGACGTCGACCCGCCCGGCGGCGACCGAGCACAGGTCGAGAGCGGCGGCGCCCACCCTCCGGATGTCGCGGACGCGGGAGAGCAGCTCGGCGACGACGAGGCCCTGGCGATGGCGACGGGCGGGGTCGTAGGAGAAGCCGGTGGCGACCAACGCGTGGGAGAGCGGGGGCGGGTCGTCGAGGCGCAGCAGTCCGGGCCGGTCGCTGACCTCGGCTCCGCCGCCACGGACTGCTGAGTAGGTGCGGGCGTGGGTCGGATCCGCCACGACCGCGGCGGCGGTCCGGCCGTCGAGCTCAGCAGCGATCGATACGTTCCAACCCGGGTGGTCGTACACGTAGTTGGTGGTGCCGTCGATCGGGTCGATCCACCAGGTGACCGCGTCCGCGCCGTCGGCCCCGGTCGGTGGCGGGCGGTCGCCCATCTCCTCGCCCACGATTCGATCATCGGGTCGATCGGCCAGGATCACGGCCCGGATGGTCTCCTCGGCGGCGCGGTCCATCTGGGTGACCATGTCGGTGCTCGACGACTTGGTGTCGACATCGAGGGCGGTGGGCCGCTCCCGCACCGTCGCCACCGCGGCGTCCGCGGCTCGTCGAGCCAACGAGAGCAGGTCGGCGGGTTCGGCGCTCACGCGGGCCGGGACCGGCCGGGACCGCGTCGGGTGGCGCCGTCGCGGCGGCGGATCGTCTCCCACTCGCCCAGGGCGCGCAGGGTCAGCACCGCGACCACGGCGACCCCACCGGCCCCGACGACCGCTCCCAGGAACGTCACGAGCCCGACCGCGGCGCCGCCGAAGCCTCCGAGGTCGGCGAAGGCGTAGCCGATCAGCCCGCCGGCCGCCCCTCCGACGAGGATCGCGCCGAACGCCAGGGCTCGGGCCAGCACCGACGGGAGCGCGGACTCCGGATCGGTGCCGGGGGGCGGTGTCGGCGAACGGTCGGCCATGGCGCCGATGATACGAGTGGGCACCGGCGTGGTCCGAACCCCGGCCTCGATGTGAGGAAAGTTCAAGATCGCCGGCCGAACGCCGATCGGGAACCATGGAACTCCTGGTACCGCCGCGACGTCTCGGTCGCCTCCTGTCCGAGGCCCGTCTGGAGAAGGGCCTCACCGTGGCCGAGGTCAGCGAGGAGATGGGCGGTTCGCTCGACGAGATCGACCTCCTCGAGATCGAGACCGGACGCCGCGCCGTCTCCGAGTCGGACCTGAAGACGCTGTCGGAGCTGTACGGCGTCCGCACGTCGGCGATGGTGCCGAGCCGCAGCCAGCTGGTGATCGACCTGGACGAGGGTCTGATCGCCGCGGACGGCTCGCGGGCGGAGCTGCCCGATCACGACACCGCGGCGGGCCGCGAGGAGGTGCTGAGCAAGTACCTGGCCCTCGTGTACTCGATGCGGGGCCAGGAGCCCGGCACGACGGTCACCCTCCGACTCGGCGACCTCGACGTGCTGGCCGAGGCGCTCGACAGCGACCGGCGGACCGTCGAGGACGAGCTGCTGTCGCTGATGGTCGCCCGTCCCGAACCGGTCAAGAAGCGCTTCCGGCTGCTGCGCGGTCGGACCGTGGTGCCGGTGGTCGGCGTGCTCGTCGCCTCGACCACCGCCGGCGCGCTCGTGTTCGACGTCGACGACTCGTCCGCGGCCACCCCCAGCCCCGGTGTCGAGGAACCCGCAGCACTTGCCCCGAGCGCCGAACTGCCCCGCGTCGTCATCGACGACGCCGCCTTCCAGGAGCGGATGGAGGACGGGACTCCCGGTCCGGTGCAGGTTCGACTCGGCGACGTCACCGACAGCACCCCGGCCGGAGACTGAGCCTGGTTCCACCGATCGGTGGGTTCGGGTTCAGGCGGCGGTGAGGAGGTGGTGGAGCAGTTCGTCGAGGGCGTAGGCGGTGAGGTGTTCTCCGCCGCCGTGGCAGCGACACGAATCGGCCCCGATGTCTGGTGGCGGCTCCGGTGGGTGTGTCTGGAGTGGCAGCACCGCGACATCCGCGTGTGGTCCGGGTTGCGGGCCTGGCGGGCCGGAGGAACCAAGACAGCGGGTTCGGTCGTAGAAGCTGAGTTGGCTGCCGTTCCGTACGATCCGCCAGCGTTTCCGGTGCAGTTCGTGGTGATGGAAGCTGCACAACAACACACCGTTGTCGAGATCGGTGAGACCACCTGCCTCGGCGACTCCGGCGATGTGGTGGGTTTCGACGAAACGGGTGGTCGGGCATCCCGGGAACTCACACGCCGATAGGCCTCCGGCACGGTGGCGTAGCGCGCGGCGTTGGTGACGGTTGAACAAGCGTTTCTCCGTGCCGAGCCACAGTGGTTGGCCGTCGTGGTCGATCAACATCTGCAACGTTCCCTCACACAGGACCCGTGACAACTCGGTGTTGCTCAGGTGTGTTCCGGTGCGCGGCAGATAGGCGCGGGAACCGAGACCGACATGGACGTTCGGGTCGAGGTCGATGCCGAGTGCTTCGGCGAGAGCGGCGATGTCGCAGACGACCTGCACGGCGAAACGTTCACCGCCACGGTCACCCACCCCGGCACCCGACGCGTGGTCCAACACCATGGATGCCATCGCGGCGATCGACTCGACCGCGCTCACACCCCGCCTCGACACCCCCACCCCAGCGGCTCCGGCTGCGTCGGATGGTTCACCAGCAGCTTCAGACGGCTCGTCGGCGTGTGAGCTGGTCGTGGTCCGTTCCATCTCGGCGATGACGGCCCGTCGGGCTTGTTCGAGCAGTTCTCCGGTGAGCTTGTCGAGGGCGCCGTCGATCCGGTAGCGGCCGTGGTCATCGATCCAGTTCCGCCACCAGTGATCCAACTCGAGATCATCCGCCACAGAACCATCAGCACCGCCGCCGCCGTCACCGTCGGTGCTGTCGTTGGTGGTGGGGCGTAGGGACCGGTACGCGGCGAGCACCCGTTGTGCTTGAC
>WBZP01001333.1_pt1 | contig 30797 bp, 29 predicted proteins | sample 5204301 | NCBI WGS metagenome assembly WBZP01 (sample SAMN12412401, study PRJNA552823) | activated sludge metagenome | isolation source: activated sludge from nitrification reactor of wastewater treatment plant... | place: USA: Pennsylvania | collected 2017 | reverse complement strand
GATGGTCGCCACGCTCGGCTACACGGCAATGCCCCTGTACTATCTGGTGCTCGACGGCGTGAGCCTGCTGCCGCTGACCTTGCATTTCGCGCTGACCTACGCCGCCACCCGCGACCAGTATTACCTGCTGCTGCTGGTGGTGGCCGTGGTCTGGCAGGCGGTGGTGCTGGTCAAGGCGCGGCGGGTGTCGGCCACCACCATCGGCGCGATCGAACTCAATTGGCGCCTGCGCGACGAGATCGCCGAGCACGACCGCACCAAGGAGTCGATACGCCACATGGCGCTGCACGACGTGCTGACCGGCCTGGCCAACCGCCGCTACTTCGAGGACATGCTGGCGCGCGCATTGAGCAACGCCCTGCGCGAAGGCGGCTGCTTCGGCCTGGTGCTGATCGACCTGGACGGATTCAAGCCGGTCAATGACCGCTACGGCCACGCGGTCGGCGATCGGGTGCTCAAGGCGGTGGCCGGGCGCCTGCTCGGCATCATGCGGGCCGGCGACTTCTGCGCCCGCATCGGCGGCGACGAATTCACCGTCATCCTCGGCGGCATCGACGGCGAGGCCGCCCTGATCCAGGTGGCGGACAAGATCCGCGCCGCGCTGGCCGAGCCGGTGGCGCTCGACGATGGCCGCAGCGTGGCGATCGGCGCCAGCGTCGGCCATGCGATCTGCCCCGACGACGGCCCCGGCCCCGAAAACCTGGTCGCCGTGGCCGACCGCCGCATGTACCAGGCCAAGCAAAGCGGCAAGGCGAATGCCGGCGTGCAGTAGCCCGGCACATCGCGCCAAGGCACCGGCCTGCGAGCCTCATGGATAGGCGATCTTCAGGGCGGCAAGGCTGCGAACCTGAAGGGATGCGGCGCGCAGGGTAGGCAGGCTGTAGATCGCCTGTCCATGCGGCCCGCAGGCCGGCAGCCGGCGGATGGTCTGCGCGCTACGATCGATTCAGCAGCGCGGCCAACTCGGCGTCGATGTCGTCTTCCGTCCTGCCCAGGGCCTTCAGCAGTCCGAGGTAGTTGCCCCCGGCGGCCTGCGAGTTCGGGTGATCGATTCCCAGGCTGGCGACAAAAATGTGCAGCGCGCGGCGCATCACCGGCTCGGCTTCGGCCAGTCGATGTGTGTCCGCAAGCAACTGGGCAAGATTGTTCAGGCAGGTGGCGACCTCGGGATGATCAGTTCCGAAGCTCGCCTCTTCGATGGCCAGCGCGCGGCGCATCAGCGGCTCGGCCTCGGCCGGGCGGTTGGTGTCCCGGAGCAATACGGCAAGGTTGCTTAGGCGGATGGCAACGTTGGGATGATCGTGGCCGAAGCTCGCTTGGTCGATCGCGAGCGCGCGGCGCATCATCGGTTCGGCCTCGTCCAGTCGGTGGGTGGCCTTGAGTAACTGGGCCAGATTGTTGAGTCGGATGCCGACCTTTGGATGATCGTCGCCGAAACTCGCCTGGTCGATGGCCAGTGCGCGGCGCATCATCGGCTCGGCCTCGTCCAGTCGATTGGTGGCCTGGAGCAACTGGGCCAGGTTGTTGAGTCGGATGGCGACCTTGGGATGATCGTCGCCGAAGCTCGCCTGGTCGATGGCCAGTGCGCGGCGCATCAGCGGCTCGGCCTCGGCCGGGCGGTTGGTGTCCTGGAGCAACTGGGCAAGGTTGTTGAGGTCGCGGGCGACGTTGGGATGATGGGCGCCGAAGCTCGCCTGGTCGATGGCCAGTGCGCGGCGCATCAGCGGCTCGGCCTCTGCCAGCCGGTTGGTGGCCAGGAGCAACTGGGCCAAGTTGTTGAGGCGGGTGGCGACGTTGGGATGATCGTCGCCGAAGCTCGTCTGGGCGATGTCCAGCGCGCGGCGCTTCAGTGGCTCGGCCTCGGCCAGGCGGTTAGTGTCCTGGAGCAACTGGGCCAGGTCATCGAGGAACACGGCGATGTTGGACGAGTCCGGCGTATCGGATTCGGCCAGCGCCAGCGCCTGTCGGTAGAGCGGCTCCGCCTCGCGAAACTGCAGGCCGTCGTGCAGCCTTCGCGCGCGCCGGTGCAGCGCATCGGCGCGTTCGAGCGCTGTTTCGCCGGGCGGGGGGCTGACGGGCGCTTCCGATTCGCCGACGGTGTTTGCGGACCCGCCAAAGCGGGCTTCCAATGCGCCGGCCTCCGCTCGCAGCCCGGCCTGACGCAAGGCGGTGATGGCCGGCAGCAGCAGCTTGTCTTCGAGTTCCGCGGCCGGCAGGCCCTGTTGTTGCCCGAGTTCGAAGCGCTGGACGTAGTCTTCGGCAAGGCGTCGGGCCGTGGCGGGGTCGAGCCCGGCCGGAGACCGCGCAACCTCGACCGTGTCTTGCCAGATGCCGGCGTCGAGGGCGCTGACTTCGGTCAGTCGCAGCCGCACCAGAAACCACGAGTCGAGATCCGGCACCACCCGCACGAACGCTTCGGCAAAATGCGGCGGCATCCACCAGATCTGGCGCTGTTGCGGCCGGCTGAGCCGCTCACGATTCAGGTTGAAGCGGTAGAGTGCATCTGCCCGCCCGGCCGGGTCGTCCGGCAGGGCGCTGGCGAAGCCGTCGATCGACACCACGCCGGGCGGCAGCTTTTCCAATCGCCATAACAGGTCGCGCGCTAGCCGGGCGGGCTCCATGCCAGTCGGCAAGGTGATCTCGTTCAGGGGAATCCCGGCCGCGGTCAGGCCCGTTCGCAAACCCTGGACGACTCGCCGGCGCGCCGTTTCGCTGGTGAATTCGACCCGCGCAAAGCCCGACTCGCTTCGCCTGCACCAGAGCAGCAGGCGCTCGCGTACATCGTCGATACTGCCGGCAGAGGGCGCGCTACTCGGTTCCACCGGGAACCGGACCGGCCGGCGGCCGGGCGATCTTGTTCTGCGTCGCGAGCAAGTCGACCACCAGGGGGTGCACCCCGAACCAGCGTTCGCCATTGAATTCCTGCACCGCGCGGGAACGCAGCAGCGAGTAAAGCACTGCGTCGGGAACCTTGGCTGCGGGATCGCCGTCGTAGATGCGTTTCAGCAGATCGGCTTTGCGCTCGTAGACGATCGGTCGCGTTTTGCCGTCGCTGCCCAGTTCCTGGTCGTACTGGCTTTCGCCGAGCTGGCGTTCATAGTCGGTACGAAGCTGACGGATGGCGCCGGTAACATCGTCGGCACCGATCGTTGCCGCGCCGCGCAGCAGCGCGGTGTCGCCGGCGTTGGCGGTCATCGAGAAAAGGTTGCGCAGGTTGCCACCGGAGGCCACGATCAGACGCTCCATTTGTCCGGCGTCGAAAAGATCGGGATTCATGCGCGCTTGCAGCACCTCGCGGACCGCGTTGCGCCCGTTCTCGTGCGGCTGGTGGTTCTTGTCGAAGACCATGGTATCCGGCAGCACGAACAGGGCATTCTGCGGAACCGGCAGGGCGCCCGCCTTGGGCGAATAACCGAGCGCCACCGGAATGGTGAATATCAGGTGCGCATCGAGTTCCCGGATTGCATTGGAATAGGTGACGAAGAGGTCTTCGGTCTGCTTCGGCGAAATGCCGGCCTTGTCGAAATCCTCGAACACGAACAGCCATTCGCAACCGGTTGCATCGCGCATCAGCCCGTTGCAATGCGCGAGCAAGTGGTTGGCGGCTGTGATCAGCGGATCGAGACGGCTCAGGCGGTAGCTCACCTTCTTGGTCTCGCGCGAACTGGCGTACTTGATTTCGCCCTTCACGCTGGCGAACAGGCCCAGCGCCTTGGCCCACCAGCTTTCCGGTCCGGGGCCAACGCCAGCTGTCCCTTCGGTGATTGTCCCGGTGTTTGTTGTAGCGGTCTGCGTCTCGACCGCAAACCAGTCGTAAACGCCTTGGAGGTAGGCATCTTCAGGTTGGCGTCCCGCACCGCCCAGTTCTTTCGCCATCGCCGTGCGCTCGGCAACCTCGATCACCATGAGCAGCAGCACGTCGAAGGGCTGAAAGCTGATCGGGTCGAGGTTTTCGCTGGCACTCAGGCGGATGACGCGAAACGTGTCCTTGCGTGCGACGGTCAGGCGAGTCAGCTCGGTCGACTTGCCTACCCCGGCGTGCCCCATCAGCAACGCCTTGTACGGCAGGTTGCCGAACGCCCGCTTCAATCCCAGGGACATTCGATCGACGACCTGCCCCCCGCGCACGGTGTTGATCTCGTCACGGTAAAAGGCCGCGAACTCCTCGGGGTCGGCAAGCGGTTTGGGCGACAACGTCTTGTAGGCGTCATCGAGCGTCTCGGCGCGTTTGAGCATGGTCAGTTCCGGGTTCCGCGGCGAAGGTCTTGGCCAAGGTTGACGATCGCCCAGAATACAGCGATTGGCCTCGCAGGTTCAACGAGCATGGCAGGCGGGGCAGGCGAACGCCAAACCCACGTTGGCCCACTGGCTCTTCGCGCCTCTCGGTTCCGTCAGCCCGGCGCGCTTCGCCTCTGGCCAACTCACGCGGGAATCGCGGCTGGAATGGCGATTCCAGGGGCGGCACGTGTGCGAGCAAGCAGGGATGCGGCTCCCAGGGCAGGCAGGCTGCAGAGCGCCTGCCCATGCGGCTTACAGGCCGGTCAGTGGGGCAGGCCGAGCACCTTGCAGCGGTAGTTGAACTGGCGCAATGTCAGGCCGAGCAGTTGCGCGGCGCGCGACTTGATGCCGCCGGCGCGCGACAGCGCCAGTTGCAGGCGCGGCCGGTCGCTCGCCTCGACACGCTGGTAGACGCGCAGCGCAGGCGACGGCGCGCCGGGGCACGGCGTGCTTTGCGGCGGCAACGCCGGGCCGGGCTCGATCGGTGCGGGAGTCGCCAGCAGGTCCGCCATCTCGCGCACGATGCGCTGCGGATCGCGGCTCTTGCCGAGCAGCCGGGCCGCTTCGCGCAACAGCAGCATCTCGTCGTCGGCGAGCGGTTCGCGGCCTGCCGGTGCTGGCGCGGGGAGCGGCGACGGCATGCTGCGCAGCGCGGCGAACTCGGCGTGCGGATGCTCGGCGGCAGGCGGCGGGACCTCGGGTAAGCGCTGGGGTAAACTGTCCATGCCGCTTTCTTAGCAATTTGCATGCAAAGGAATTCGCGCCCATGCCCGCGATCGTTTATCTGCACGGATTCCGCTCTGCGCCTCAGTCTGCCAAGGCGACCCAGCTCAAGGCGCGAATGGCGGCGCGCGGTTTGGCTGATCGATTCTGGTGCGAGCAGCTTCCTGTCGGTGCATCCGATGTGCTCTCGCTGGTGGAGTCGGCCATCGCGCGCTTCGATGCGCCGACGCTGGTCGGCAGCTCGCTCGGCGGCTACTACGCGACCTGGCTGGCCGAGCGGCACGGCCTGCGCGCGGTACTGATCAACCCGGCGGTGATCGCGCCGCTCTCACTGGCGCAATACATCGGGCCGCAGACCAATCTTTACAGCGGCGAGACGTTCGAATTCACCGCGGCGCATGTCGATCAACTGCGCCGCATCGAGGTGCCCGAGATCGCCGATCCCACGCGCTACTGGCTGCTGGCCGAAACCGGCGACGAACTGCTCGACTACCGCCACGCAGTCGCCAAGTACGCCGGCGCGCGGCAAACGGTGCTCGACGGCGGCGACCACAGCTTCACGCGCTGGGCCGATTACCTCGACCCGGTGATCGACTTCGCCGGACTGTAGCGAGGCCTCAGACGCCGTTGGCCTTGAACCACGCCAGCATGCGCCGCCAGCCGTCTTCGGCCTCGGCCCTGCGGTAGGACGGCCGGTAGTCGGCGTGGAAGGCATGCGGCGCGTCCGGGTACACGTGGATTTGCGACTTGCCGCCGGCCGCGGCCAGCGCCTTGTTCATGGCGTCTACATCGGCCTGCGGAATGCCCTGGTCCTGCCCGCCGTAAAGGCCGAGCACCGGCACCTTGAGCTGCGCGGCGAAGTCGAGCGGGTGCCGGGGCTGGTTGGCGGTGACCGCATCGCGGATGCGGCCGTACCAGGCCACGCCGGCGGCGACCCTGGGGTTGCGGGCACAGTACAGCCAGGTCTGGCGGCCGCCCCAGCAAAAGCCGGTGACCGCGATGCGCGCCGGATCGCCGCCGTTGGCCAGCGCCCAGGCGAGCGTGGCATCGAGGTCGGCCTGCACTTGCAAGTCGCCGACCTTGGAGACGATCTCGCTAATGATCTGCTGGATGTTGTCGAGCTTGCGCGGGTCGCCCTGGCGCGCGAAAAGTTCCGGCGCCACGGCCAGATAGCCGCGCTTGGCGAGACGGCGCGTCACGTCGGCGATGTGTTCATGGACGCCGAAAATCTCCGAAATCACCAGCACCACCGGCAATTTCTTTGCGCCGGCGGGCATTGCGCGATAGGCGGCGAGCTCGCCGTCCTTGACGGCAATTTTCACTTCGCCGGCGGTCAGGCCGTCGCTGTCGGTCTTGATGACCTGCTGCGCCATCACCGGCTGGACGGCCAGCGCGAAACCGCTGCCGAGCAGGGTTGCAACGAAGCCGCGACGGGAAAACGGAATTGCCGGCGCCAGGCTGTCGAAGTGCGGATCGAGCGGCGGTGTGTCGATGTGCTGCATGGCAGTCTCCTTCGGGTTGACATGCGGTTCGGGTCGCCGGCAACGGGCGAAGTTGCCGGCTCAATCCTTGCGCCACAGCGCCATCAGCCAGGCGCCGGCCAGCCACAGCGCGGCGAGCCAGATCAACAGGATGACCGCGGCGGCCCGGTAGTCGGTCTTGCGGCGCTGCGCTTGCTCGTCGGCCCGGGCGCGGGCGTCGATCATGACTTGCGGCGGAATCAGGCGCAAGGCCAGCCAGATGCCCAGCGGAAGCAGCAGCAGGTCGTCGAGATAGCCGAGCACCGGCACGAAGTCCGGTATCAGGTCGATCGGGCTGGCTGCGTAGGCCAGCACGATCGCCAGCAGCAGTTTGGCGTACCAGGGCGTGCGGGCGTCGCGCGCCGCGAAAACCAGCGCGGTCAGCTCGCGCTTGAGACGGCGCGCGGCGTCGCGCAGGCGTTCGCGCAGCGCCATCACAGCAGCACGATGTCGAACTGCTCCTGTGCGTAGCCGCTCTCCGGGTGCAGGGAAATCGGTTTGCCGATGAAATCGGAGAGCATCGCCAGACCCTGCGATTCCTCGTCGAGAAACAGGTCGACCACACAAGGCGCGGCGATGATGCGGAACTCGCGCGCCGTAAATTGCCGCGCCTCGCGCAGCAACTCGCGCAGGACTTCGTAACAGACGGTGCGCGCCGTCTTGACCTCGCCGCGGCCGCCGCAGGTCGGGCATTCCTCGCACAGCACATGGGCGAGCGACTCGCGCGTGCGCTTGCGCGTCATTTCCACCAGGCCGAGCTGGGTGAAACCATTTACCGACAGCCGCGTATGGTCGTGCGCGAGGGCCTTGTTGAACTCGGCAAGTACCGAATTGCGATGCTCCTCGTTCTCCATGTCGATGAAGTCGATGATGATGATGCCGCCCAGATTGCGCAGCCTAAGCTGGCGCGCGATGGTGTGCGCCGCCTCGAGATTGGTCTTGAAGATGGTGTCGTCGAAATTGCGGCTGCCGACGAAGCCGCCGGTGTTCACGTCGATGGTGGTCATCGCCTCGGTCTGGTCGATGATCAGGTAGCCGCCGCTCTTGAGTTCGACCCGGCGCGCCAGCGCCTTCTGGATCTCGTCCTCGACGCCGTGCAGGTCGAACAGCGGGCGCTCGCCGGTGTAGTGATCGAGCAGGGGCTCGAGCTGCGGCATGTACTCATGAGCGAAGGCTTGTATCTTGGTGAAGTTCTCGCGCGAATCGATGACGATGGCCGAGGTTTCCGGCGTCACCAGGTCGCGCAGCACGCGCTGGCTCAGGCGCAGGTCTTCATGCAGCAGCGCCGGCGGGTGCGAGACATGCGCCGCACTGCGGATATCGGCCCAGGTCTTGCGCAGGTAGGCGATGTCGCTTGCCAGTTCGGCTTCGGAGGCCGATTCGGCAACCGTGCGCACGATGAATCCGCCCGGCTCGTCGCTGCCGGCCAGGCGTTGCAGCTTCTCGCGCAGGGCTTCGCGCTCGACCTCGTTTTCGATGCGCTGCGAAATGCCGATATGGCGCTCCTGCGGCAGATAGACCAGCAGCCGCCCGGCCAGGCTGATTTGCGTCGACAGTCGTGCGCCCTTGCTGCCGATAGGGTCTTTGAGTACCTGCACCACCAGGCTTTGGCCTTCGGCGAGGATGCGTTCGATCGGCTTGCCGGCATCCCCGTTGCCGTTGCGTTGCACCCAGATGTCGGCAACATGGAGGAAGGCGGTGCGTTCCAGCCCGATGTCGATGAACGCCGACTGCATGCCCGGCAGCACGCGCACCACCTTGCCCAGATAGACGTTGCTGACCAGCCCGCGGCTGCCGACCCGCTCGATGTGCAGCTCCTGCACCACGCCCTGCTGCATCAGCGCGACACGGGTTTCCTGCGGCGTGAAATTGATCAGGAACTGGTCTTCCACGGCGAACGGGGACCGGGGTAATGGGATGGGAGGATTCTACCCATCTGGCGGACGAATCCCCAACTTGCCGCGCCGGCCCCTCGCCGCGCCCGGACAAGCGGACCCGCAATCCCCATGGCATAGCGCGCACGGCCGCCCTCGCCAAGCGGATTGGCGCTTGCATCGCATCTCTCCCACCGCCCTGGTGTTGCCGTGCAAAAACTTCTCGGCTAGACTGCGCGCTCGTTTCAGGTGTCCAGAGAGCTTTCGCTCGACGGATTAAACGGGAAGCCGGTGCGCATACGACTGCGGTCGTTGCAATGCCGGCGCTGCCCCCGCAACGGTAAGCGAGTCCAGACGCGGCAACAGGCCACTGTGCGCAAGCATGGGAAGGCGCCGCGTCGGGCAGGTGTCTCCAGCGACGGAGACGATCTGCTACTCGCCAGCCCGGAGACCGGCCCGAAGCGCTCGTTGCGGCATTGCGGAGGGCCATGCCAGGTGATTTGCACGGAAGCGACGCGTGGCATGCGGTTGGCAGTTTCGCTGTGGGCCGCGATGCGTCGATTCCAGGTTGTTCGCCTGTTCCTCCTCAGTGTTCCGCATTTCAGAACTCGTCGCGCGGGCGTGCGCGGAGGAGGAATAGCATCATGTATCGCCGTTTCCGTACGGTGGGCGAAACCATTCGTCCCGAGATGATAATTGCCGGCGCGATTCGCGACGCGGCCAAGCCTGCCGCGGTCCTTGCTCTGGCGTTTTCGGCAGTATGCGTTCGGGCTGAGACCGTCCCGCCCACCCTGCCTGCGGTACAGGTCACGGCCTCGCGCATCGCACAGCAAGCGGACGATGCGCTTGCCGCCGTCAGCGTTATCACGCGTGATCGGATCGAGCGCAGTCAGGCGCAGTCGCTGCCCGAATTGCTGCGCGCAACGCCCGGCCTCGGCGTCGCGAGCAATGGCGGGATCGGCAAGGCGGCGGCAGTGTTCCTGCGCGGAACCAATTCCGATCATGTACTCGTGCTGATCGATGGCGTCAGAATCGGTTCCGCCACGCTGGGCACGGCAGCGCTGCAGGACATTCCGCTGGATCAGATCGACCGTATCGAGATCGTGCGCGGGCCGCGCTCGAGTCTCTATGGTTCCGAAGCCATCGGCGGTGTCATCCAGATCTTCACCCGGCGTGGCGGCGGACCGCTGCGCTTCGATGCGAGCCTGGGCGCCGGCTCCGCCGCTACCTATGCGGGTTCGCTCGGCTGGTCGGGCAGTGCGGGGCCGGGGTGGTACGCGCTGAGCATGAGCAGCCTCAATACGAACGGCTTCAATGCCTGCCGCGGCAAGCCATCTCCCGGTGGCGCCGGCTGTTTTACCAACGAGCCCGACCGCGACGGTTATCGCAGCCTGTCCGGTTCGCTGCGGGCCGGCTACCGCTTCGGGCAGTCGACCGATGTCGATATTCATTGGCTGCGCGCAGAGGGACGCAACGAATACGACGGTTCCTTCACCAACGAGGGAACGTTCCTGCAGGATGTGCTGGGTGCGCGCCTTCGCACCGCGCCGCTCGATTTTTGGCATGTCACCTTGGCGGCGGGGCGAAGCCGCGACGAATCCGACAATTTCCTGAACGGGAAGTACCGCAGTACCTTCGACACACGGCGCGACACCGTATCGCTTCAAAACGACTTCGCAGTGGCCGGCGGCCATACCGTGAGCGTGGGCGTCGACTATATCAAGGAGACCGTCGACGGCACGACCGCATACCGAATCTCGTCGCGCGACAACACCGGCGTGTTCGTCCAATACCTGGGTGAGAGCGGCGCCCAGCAGGTTCAGGCGGCGCTGCGCGAAGATGACAACCAGCAATTCGGCCGGCATAGAACCGGAAATGCCGCGCTCGGTTACCGGTTCGGCGAGGCGGTTCGCGCAAGCGCAAGCTATGGAACGGCGTTCAAATCGCCGACGTTCAATCAGCTCTACTTCCCGGAGTTCGGCAATCCGGATCTGCGCCCCGAAGAATCCGCGAGCCTGGAACTCGGACTCGACGGGCGCGCCGCGCAGGTCGATTGGTCGTTGCATGTCTATCGCAACAGGATCACCGACCTGATCGCGGGCTTTCCGGTTGCCAACATCGCCTCGGCGCGCATCGATGGCCTGGAGGCGACGTTATCGACGGAGGTTGCCGGCTGGATGCTGGCGGCCAACCTGTCGTTGCTCGATCCGCAGAGCCGGGCGAACGACGCCAACCGCGGCCGACAATTGCCTCGGCGTGCCCGCCAACTGTTCAATCTCGACGCCGATCGAAGCTGGGGTGCGCTGCGCACCGGCTTGACGCTGCACAGCGAAGGCAGGCGCTTCGAAGACCTCGCCAACACGGTTGCGCTGGGCGGTTTCTCGACGCTCGACTTGCGTGTCGAATACGCGCTGGCGGCAGATTGGCGGCTGCAGGCGCGTCTGGCCAACGTGTTCGATAAACGCTATGAAACCGCCGCCTTCTACAATCAGCCCGGACGTGAAGTGATGTTCACGCTGCGTTGGCAACCGAAATGACCCACTTCCGCGTCCACCTCGCAAGGAGATCTTCATGAAATTTGGATCGGCCCCTTCCGCCAGCCAGTTCCAGGTTGGCGCGCTCGTCCTGCTTGCACTGCTGATGGCCGCAACCCGCCATCACCATTTCGGCTCGGCGCTGCATCTGCCCGACGCGTCGCTGGCGGTGTTCTTCGCGGCAGGATTTTATCTGCGGCAGCGCTGGCCGCTGTTGCTGTTGTTGAGCCAGGCCGCGTTGAGCGACTACCTCGCCGCGCTGGGCGGCGGCGGCTGGTGCGCGTCGCCTGCCTATCCCTTCCTGATCCCGACCTATGCCGCGATGTGGTTCGGCGGGCGCTGGTATTCGGCGCGCCACGAAGCCGGTCGGCACGCGGTCGCCGCGCTTGTCTCCGCGCTGGCGATTGCCGGCAGCGTGGCATTTCTGATCTCCAACGGCTCGTACTACCTGCTTTCCGGAACATTTCCCGATCTGTCCTGGGCGCAATTCGCCGCGCGCGCCGCGCTGTACTACTGGCCCTACCTGAGCAGCGCCTTTGCCTACGTTGCAATCATCGCAATGGTGCACGCGCTGGTTGTTGCGGTCATGCATGCTCGCGGCCGTGGCCAGATGCCCCGCCCATGAACGAGGCGGCGCAAGAACGCATGCGCTTGCGCATGCAACGCGGGGAGACCTTGATCGACATCGCGATGCCCGGACACACGCTTGGGTACGGCATCCGCGCGCCGCAGGATATCGAACGCTAATGTCGACACGCGCCTGCCCCGCCATGCTCATCGGTGCACCAGCTTCCGGCCAGGGCAAGACCTGCGTCACCGCGGCCATCGCGCGCTTTCATGCATTGCGGGGGCGGCGGGTGCAGGTATTCAAGACCGGGCCGGACTTCATCGACCCGTCGTTTCTGGCACGTGCTGCGGGGCGACCGGCTTACCAGCTCGATCTCTGGATGGGTGGCGAGACCCACTGCCGCAGCCTGTTATCCGTCGCCGCGGCGCAGGCCGATCTGATCCTGGTCGAAGGCGCCATGGGCCTGTTCGACGGCGCGCCGTCGAGCGCCGATCTCGCGCTTGCGTTCGGGTTGCCCGTGCTTGCCGTCATCGATGCAGGCGCCATGGCGCAGACCTTTGGCGCGGTTGCCCATGGTCTTGCGCATTACCGCGACGGGATTCGCCTCACTGGCGTCGTCGGCAACCGCGTCGGGGGCGCCGCGCATGCCCGCATGCTCGAAACCAGTCTGCCGCCCGGCATCAAGATGAAGGCGGCGCTGCCCTACGATGCACGGCTGTTGCTGCCCGAACGCCATCTCGGACTCGTCCAGGCTCGGGAACTCGACGACCTCGACTTGCGCCTCGACCGCTGGGCCGACGCCTGGGCCGAGCATGGCACGCCCGATCTGCCGCCAGAGGTGGCGTTCCCGCTCTCCAGTGCGCCGCTGTTCGATGCCTCGGCCGGCGCCAGCCTGCGCGGCTTGCGAATCGCCATCGCGCGGGATGCGGCGTTCTCGTTCATCTACCCCGCGAATCTGGACGTGTTGCATGCGCTGGGGGCAGAAACGGTGGTCTTCTCGCCGATCGCGGATGCGACCATGCCGCCGGCAGATGCGCTCTGGTTGCCCGGCGGCTATCCGGAGCTGCATCTGGACGCATTGGCGCACAATCAGTCGATGATCGCCTCGATCCGCACGCATCACGCTGCCGGCAAAGCCATCGTTGCCGAGTGCGGCGGCATGCTCTACCTGCTCGATTCGCTGGCCGACGTTCGCGGCCGGCGAGCCGCGCTGGTCGGCCTGCTGCCGGGGTCGGCGGCCATGCAGCCACGACTGGCCGCGCTGGGCCTGCAAGCGGTGAACCTGCCCGAAGGCTCGCTGCGCGGACACAGCTTCCATTTCTCGCGCTCGAAGATCCGCCTCGAGCCGCTCGCAGTTGGGCGCTGCCCCAACGGCGGGGTGACCGCCGAGGCGGTCTATCGCAAGGGTTCGCTTACCGCGAGCTATATGCATTTCTACTTTCCGTCCAACCCGCTTGCCGTTGCCAGGCTGTTTTCGCAATGAACGGCGGCAGAGTCCACGGCGCGCAACGCATTGTCTGCCTGACCGAGGAGACGGTCGAGGCGCTCTACTGCATGAACGAGCAGGCACGCATCGTCGGCGTTTCCGGGTTCTGCGTTCGTCCGCCCCGAGTGCGGCGCGAGAAACCGCGGGTCAGCGCATTCACCAGCGCGAAGATCGGCAAAATCCTTGAGCTCGAACCGGACTTGGTGTTGGCCTTCTCGGACATGCAGGCGGACATTGCGGCGCAACTGATTCGCGCCGGCTTGCAAGTGCACGTCTTCAACCAGCGCAGCATCGCCCAGATTCTCGAGATGATCGAAACCCTAGGCGGTCTCATCGGCGAACCGGGCAAGGCGGCAACGCTGATCGACGATCTCGAGCGCAATGTGGAGACCGTGCGCCGGCGTGCCGCGGATCTGCCGCGACGGCCGCGGGTGTACTTCGAGGAATGGAACGATCCGCCGATCTGCGGCATCCACTGGGTCTCGGAACTGATCGAGATCGCCGGTGGCGAGGACGTCTTCGGCGAACGGTCGCGGCACGGCTTGGCACGCCAGCGCATCATCGCTGATTCGCTCGAGGTTGTTCGGCGGGCGCCCGACCTGATCATCGGTTCCTGGTGCGGCAAAAAATTCCAGCCTGCCAGCGTGGTCGATCGTCCGGGATGGGATGACGTACCGGCTGTGCGTTACCGCCGCCTTTACGAGATCAAATCCTGCGACATCCTGCAGCCGGGTCCGGCTGCCTTGACCGACGGATTGGCGCAACTGCACGCGATCATCGCCGCAACTGCCGCCGACGATTGCCAGGACGGCCGGCGCTGATATGGCCAGCTTTCCGCCGCGGCTGCGGTTTCGAGCCGTCATCTGATGAGCATCGCGCTGGCCTCGATCCTCGGCGTGATCCTCGACGCGTTGCTGGGCGAACCGAAGCGATGGCATCCGCTGGTCGGTTTCGGCCGGCTTGCGAGCCGGATCGAGCGATGGCTTTATCGCCCGTCGCGTGCTGCCGGTGTTTTGGCGCTGTGCGCGCTGCTGGTCCCGGCAACACTCGCCGCTGCATTGCTGGCGCGTCTGCCGCTGTTCGGGTGGGTGTCGGCGGTCGGCCTGCTCTACTTGGCCATCGGCCATCGCAGCCTGCGCGAGCATGCGCGCGCCGTGGCCGATGCGCTGGATGCCGGTGATCTCGCACAGGCGCAACAGTGTGTCGCGCGCATGGTCAGCCGCGATACTGGGCAGATGCAGGATGCCGATGTGGCGCGGGCGACAGTCGAATCGGTGCTTGAGAACGGTAACGATGCGCTCTTCGGCGCCGTGTTCTGGTTCGCGGTCGCCGGTGCGCCGGGCGTAGTGCTCTACCGTCTGGCCAATACGCTGGACGCGATGTGGGGCTATCGCACGGATCGCTACCTCCATTTCGGCTGGGCAGCGGCGCGGCTGGACGACGCGCTGAACTTCGTTCCGGCACGGCTCACCGCCCTGTCCTATGCGCTGTGCGGGCGCTTCGCCGATGCGCTCGCCTGCTGGCGCGTGCAGGCGCCGGCGTGGGACAGTCCGAATGCCGGCCCGGTCATGGCGGCTGGTGCCGGTGCGTTGGGTATCGAGCTCGGCGGACCGGCAAAATACGCCGGCCAATGGCACCTGCGGCCCGCGCTGGGCGTGGGCAGGGGCGCAAATGCCCAAGACATCGATGCCGCGCTGGAGCTGGTGCGAGACAGTCTTTGGCTCTGGCTGGGCATCGTCCTCCTGCTTGGCGCGTCTGCAAAATTGCTGGAGAGTTTTCATGCTTGAACATGGCGGCAGGGTGCGCAGCGCGGCGGCGCGCTACGGCATTCCGGTTTCCGATTGGCTGGACCTTTCCACCGGGATCAACCCGCAAGCCTGGCCAGTACCCGCGCTGCCGGTGCAGGCGTGGCAGCGCCTGCCCGAGGATGACGATGGACTCGAGATCGCCGCCAGAGGCCACTACGGGGCCGCCCACCTGCTTCCGGTCGCCGGGACCCAGGCCGCGCTGCGGGTGCTGCCCGGGCTTCGCCCGAGTTCGCGCGTCGCCCTGCGCTCTCCGAGCTACGCCGAACATGCACACGCGTGGCGGCGCGCCGGTCACGCAGTGGAGATTGTCGGGGCGGAAGATCTGGCGCAGGCGTCGGCCACCTGCGATGTTCTGGTTCTGGTCAACCCCAACAACCCGACCGGCGAGGTCCATTCACCCGCCGCGCTGCTCGCGCTCCATTCGCGTCTGGCCGCCCGTGGTGGCTGGCTGGTGGTTGACGAGGCATACATCGACGCGACCCCGCATACGAGTCTGATCGAATTCTGCGATCGGCCCGGCCTCGTCGTTCTGCGCTCGTTCGGCAAGTTTTTCGGACTGGCCGGCGCGCGCGTCGGATTTGTCGCCGCCGCCGCGGATTTCCTGTTGTGCATGTCCGACGAAATGGGTCCCTGGACGGTCAGCGGACCCGCGCGGCAGGTCGCCGCGCAAGCCCTGCTGGATGTCGCCTGGCAACAGGAAACCCGAGCGCGCCTGATGCGCGATTCGCACCGCCTTGCCCAGTTGCTCCAGGCGCACGGACTTGCGCCCGGCGGCGGCTGCGCGCTGTTCCAATGGGTAAGATCCGCCCGGGCGGTCGAGTGGTTCGAGGCGCTGGCCAGGGCGGGCATCCTGGTACGCCTGTTCCAGAGTCCGGCGAGCCTGCGCTTTGGGCTTCCGGGCAGCGAGGCTGGATGGCAGCGCCTTGAACGCGCGTTGGCCCGGCAGGCGGAGCGTGCATGAGCGCCAGCGTCCCCAATTCCGCGCGAGGGCGAACCTTGATGGTCCAGGGCACCACCTCGGACGCGGGCAAAAGCACCCTGGTCGCCGGACTGTGCCGCTGGCTTGCGCGGCGCGGGGTGCGGGTCGCTCCGTTCAAGCCGCAGAACATGTCGCTCAACAGCGCGGTGACCATCAACGGCGGAGAGATCGGGCGCGCCCAGGCGGTGCAGGCGATGGCATGCGGACTCGCCCCGCATAGCGACATGAATCCGGTGCTACTCAAACCGAACACCGACGTCGGCGCGCAGGTCATCATCCATGGCCGCGCGATCGGCAACATGAATGCCGTTGACTACCACGACTACAAGCGCAGCGCCCGCGCGGCGACGCTCGAATCGCATGCGAGGCTGGCCGCCGCCTATCAGGTCGTGGTCGCGGAAGGCGCAGGTTCGCCGGCCGAGATCAACCTGCGCGAGAACGACATCGCCAACATGGGATTTGCCGAGGCGGTCGATTGCCCTGTGATCCTGATCGCCGACATCGATCGCGGCGGCGTATTCGCGCATCTGGTTGGCACCCTCGCGCTGCTGGCGCCGGGCGAGCGCGAGCGGGTCAAGGGTTTCGTCATCAATCGCTTTCGCGGCGATATCGCGTTGCTGCAGTCCGGGCTGGACTGGCTGGAAACGGAGACCGGAAAACCGGTGATCGGCGTGTTGCCGTATCTGCATGGTCTGCACCTCGAAGCCGAGGATGCGCTGCCGATGGACGAACCGGCGCAGAACACGGCCGGACGGTTCAAGGTGATCGTTCCGGTCTGGCCCAGGATCAGCAACCACACCGATTTCGATCCATTGCGCATGCATCCGCAAGTCGATCTCGAGTTCGTCCCGCCGGGCGAAAGCCCGCCGCCGGCAGACCTGATCGTGCTGCCCGGTTCGAAGTCGGTGCGTGCCGATCTCGACTGGCTGCGCCAGTCCGGTTGGGAGCATGCCATTCGCCGACATTTGCGCTACGGCGGCAAGCTGATCGGCATTTGCGGCGGGTTTCAAATGCTCGGCCAGCGCATCGTCGACGAACATGGCGTCGAAGGCAGTCCGGGGAGCAGCGAAGGTCTCGGCCTGCTCGACGTCGAAACCGATCTGCAAACCGAGAAGCAGTTGCGCAATGTGCGCGGCAAGCTGCTGTTCGACGATGCCCTCGTGCAGGGCTACGAGATTCACGCCGGTGTATGCCGCGGCGCGGGGCTCGCGCGACCCTTCTGCGTGCTCGACGAGCCGGCGGGCTACCGCAGCGAAGGCGCCTTATCGGCGGACGGGCAAATCATCGGCACCTACTTGCATGGCGTGTTCGATGCGGCGCCCGCATGCGCAGCATTGCTCGAGTGGGCCGGGCTCAAGGACGCGCAGACGTGCGACTACGCCGGGCTGCGCGAAGCGGCGCTTGAGCGTCTGGCCGATGCGGTAGAACACCACCTCGACACCGCGTTGCTGGAAAGCCTGATGCTCGGCACCGCCTTGGCGAGCGGGCCGCGTTCACCGCCTGCCACGGGTGGGAGAACCTGAAGCGGCGGCGCTGTGGCGCGCGATCATTCCCGGCCGCTGCCCTGGAAGCCGCATGGATAGGGCATCTTCAGGCAGTGCCTGGCCGGGCTGCGGCGCTTGCCGGGCGATCCGCATCGCTCCGGGGTCCACAGCCGGGCTAGAAGCGGTAGCCGAACTTGGTCAGCAGCAGGGAGGTTTCGTACAGCGGCAATCCCATGATTCCCGAATAGGAGCCGTGTATTTCGCTGATCAGCATGCCGGCGCGTCCCTGCACGGCGTAGGCGCCGGCTTTATCCATCGGTTCGCCGGTGGCGACGTAGCGGCGGATTTCCCCGGCATCGAGCTGGCGGAATCGCACCTGGCTCACGCACAACTGGTGTTCGACTTGGTCGGAATCGGCCACCGCGATCGCCGTCAGCACCCGATGCGCGCGTCCGGAAAGCTGGGCGAGAATCTGCTCGGCATGCTCTGCGTTCTCCGGTTTTCCGACTACACGGCCGTCCAGCTCGATCGTGGTGTCGGCCGCCAGCACCGGGTGCGGCATGAGCCGCCGCGAGCCGACCCGCTCGACACCGGCCAGCGCTTTGGCATGGGCGATGCGCTGCACGTAGTCCTCCGGCGCTTCGCCTGCGATCACGTCTTCGCTCACATCGACATCTTCGCGCAGGCCGCCGCGGAACAGCAGGATCTCGAAATTGACATGTATCTGGTGCAGCAGTTCGCGCCGGCGCGGGCTGCGCGACGCGAGGTAGATGCGACTTTGCAGGTCGTGGGGCATGGTCCGGCTACTCGCGATGATAGGGATGATGGCGTGTCACGCTCCAGGCGCGATACAGTGCCTCGGCCAGCACCACCCGCACCAGCGCATGGGGCAGGGTCAGGCTGGACAGGCGCAGGCTTTCGTGCGCATCGCGTCTGATGCCGGCTGCCAGTCCGTCCGGCCCGCCGATCACGAATGCCACGTCGTCGCCCTCAGTTTGCCAGTGTTCCAGTCTTGCCGCGAGATCGCGCGTGGTGCTGTCGTTGCCGCGCTCGTCGAGCGCGACCACCCGGGCGCGCTGCGGCAGCGCGGCGCGAATGCGCGATTCCTCGGCCGCCAGCAAGGCATCGACCGGCTTGCCGTTGCGCGGCTCGGGGCGGATTTCAGCCAGCGCCAGCGGCAATTCGCGTGGCATGCGCCGGGCGAAATCGTCGAACCCGGCGTCTACCCAGGCTGGCATGCGCGTGCCGACGGCGCACACCACGAGCTTCATCGCTCAGCGGGCGTCCTGAACCGTGGCCGCGGCCGCTGGCGCGCGCCGCACCGGCTTGGCCTGCCACAGCTCTTCCAGGTTGTAGTAACTGCGTACCGCCGGCTGCATGATGTGCACGACGATGCTGCCGAGGTCGACCAATACCCATTCGCCGCTGTCGGCACCCTCGATCGACAGAACCTCGCCGCCGGCTTCGGTGACCTTGTCATGGACGCTGCGGGCGAGTGCCTTGGTCTGGCGCGTGGAGTCGGCGCTGGCGATGACGATGCGATCGAACAAGGCCGACAGCTTGGTAGTGTTGATCACGTCGATGTCGCGCGCCTTGATGTCTTCGAGCGCGGCGACGACGATCTTCTGAAGCTTGGGCAGGTACATGCGTCAGGTGTAAAGGTGATGGGAATGAATATAGTCGAGAACCGAGTCCGGGAGCAAATAGCGCACCGACCGCCCGGCCGCCAGGCGCGCACGGATCAGCGACGCTGAGATCGCCAGCGGCGTCATCTCGAAGTGCAAGACGAGGCCGGCGGGCGCGCCGCGAAGATCCTCTGCTCGCGCAGCAAGGCGTGGCTCGCATTCGGTGGCCAGCGGCGCCGGAAGTGCCTGCCGGACGCGGTGCTCGTGCGGCGCGTGTCCCGGCCGGTCGGCAACGGCAATATGGGCGAGGGCGAACAGCTCGCGCCAGCGGTGCCATGAGGGCAAGCCGGCGAAAGCGTCCGCCCCGAGCAGCAGCACCAGCGGCTTTGCCGGACCGAACCGGGCGCGCAGCCGCGCCAGCGTCAGCACGCTGTAGCTTGGTGTTGCCGATTCGACTTCGGCGGGGTCGACGATGATTGCCGGATTGCCGCCGGCGGCCAGTTCCGCCATCGCCAGGCGGTGGTTGGCCGGAGTTTGCGGCGCTTCGCGATGCGGCGGTTGCCCCGATGGAATCAGTACGATCTGTTCGAGCGACAGTGCCTCGCGCGCTTCCTCGGCCAGGCGCAGGTGGCCGAGGTGTATCGGGTCGAAGGTGCCGCCGAAAATGCCGATGGGTGCAAGCAAGCGGCTAGTCCGCCCGGGCAGGCCGGGGGGGAGTCGGGGCGAACTCGACGAAGATGTCGCGGGCGCCGGTGTAGAAGCTCGCGAACAGCGTCGGCAGGAACACGAATACCAGCGCCAACAGAATGACCACGCTCAGCAGGCTGATGGCCGATTCGGAAACTGCGGCGGCCGCACCCAGGATGATTCCCGGCACCACCGCGCTGATCAGCATCACACCGACGCCATAAACGAGAAACGGCCGCCAGTTGGTCATACAGGCGAAGAAGCTGAAGAACAGCGCCTTGCCAGCCGGCATGTCCGCCCAGGCGGCAAGCAGGGGCGCGAACCAATACGCCAGCATGACCGGCATGAACAGAACCAGCGCGATCTTCAACGCGGCGATCAGGTTGCTCTCGGCGAAAGTCTCGAGCGAAACCTTCTGGCCCTTCATCATGGTCTGCCACAGCAGGCCGCCGTCGACCAGGGCGCTGATGCCGAACACCGCCAGCGTGGCAAGCAGATAGATCGCCCCCAGGCGCAACAAGCTCGGCAGGTTGAGGCGGAAGCCGGAAAAGATCAGATCGAAGCCGCCGCGCTCGCCACGGTCAATGGCGCGGCAGCCGTTGGCAACACCCACCGACAATGCGGGCATGGCCAGATAAGCCGCCACCTGGCCCACCAGAGGAAACACGCCGATCGCCGCCAGCAGAAACCAGTAGGCGACGACCAGAAAGGTGATTAGCGGCGGGTTGCGCCGGAACAGGGCGAACCCCTCGACGATCCATGCCCAGCCGCGCGAGGCCGGCAGTCGCCTAGCCTGCATGGCGCTTCATCGACCGGCCTTCAGGCAAACACATCAAGGTAGGACGCATAGGCTGCGCCGATCATCACCGGCGCGAGGACGATCAGGCCGAGACCCATCGGCAGCATGGCGACAAAGCTGGCGACCATGGCCAGTATGCCGAACACGAGAAAGGCGATGAAATTCTGCAGGCAGGCGCCCAGACTGGTTTTCATCGCGTCGAACGGTGCCAGGCCGCGCAACACAACCAGCGCCGGCGCGAACCAGAACGCCATGCCCAGAAGTACCGACAGTGCAAACCAGACCAGCAGCCCGAGTGCGACGCTGCTCGCTGCAAGGCTCGCCCCCGACCAACCTTGGGCAATTGCGCCGCCCAGCGCACCGCCGCCGCCGATCAGGAAGGCAACGCCGAATGCCAGCATGCCGCCGGCGGCATAGAGCACGCCGACCACCGCGAGCGACGCGCCGTGGCTTCGAATACCCGCTAGCAGGTGGTCGATGCGCAGTTCGCCGCCCTCGCTGAGCGCCTTGCAGCCCAGTACCAGGCCGCCGCCGGCGATAGGCATCGCCAGCAGGACGGCAAGCTGGCCGAGCAGCGGAATCATGCTCAGCACAAAGAGGGCGACCAGCATGATGACCGCAATGGCGATCCAGATGCCAGGACTCTTGATGAACAAATCCCAGCCGGTTTTGAACCATTCCAGGCTCTGGCCGGCATCGACGGTACGGGCAACCGGCGCCAGGCGGGTTACCGCACTGCCGGACGGGACTGCTTCAACCATGCTTGCGACTCCGCTTGCTCATTCGGATTGTGAAGTGCGGGACTGCGTATTGCGTTGGGTCATCCTATCCGATGGGTAGCAACAATTCAAACCGCCCACGGCACGGCGTCGCCGGCAGCCACGCGCAGCCGCAGGATGTCGCGGAAGCGCGACGGATCGTGCGCGTTGACGATCTCCCCGGGCCGCGGCAGATGGTAGTCGTGCACGCGCGACAGCCAGAATCGCAGCGCCGCCCCACGCAGCATGGTCGGCCACGCACAACGTTCCGCCTCGCTTAGCGGTCGCTCGGCGTGGTAAGCCGCCAGCAACGCGCGGGCGCGCTCGACGTCCAGTTCGCCGGTTGCATCGGAGCACCAGTCGTTCACCGTGACGGCCACATCGAACAGCAGAACGTCGTTGCCGGCGAAGTAAAAATCGATGATGCCGCCGACGCGCGGCATCCCGGCGGTGCTCTCGAACAGGCAGTTGTCGCGGAACAGGTCGGCATGCACCACGCCGCGCGGCAACTGGTCGAGGCGATGTCTGCCTTGAAAGCGCAGTTCCTCGCTCAGCATCGCCTTCTCATCCGGTGCCAGAAAGGGCATCACCTGCGGCGCCGTGTCGCGCCACCAGCGCGGGCCGCGCGGATTGTCCAGCCGCCGGCCATAAGACTGCCCGGCGATGTGCATATCGGCAAGGATGGCGCCGATCGCCGCGCAGTGTGAAACGCTCGGCGCCATCTCGGAGGCGCCGGCAAGGCGCGAGACGATTGCCGCCGGCTTGCCGTTGAGCTGACCCAGAATTTCGCTGTCGCGGTCGGCGATCGGTGCCGGGCACGGTATGCCGTGCCGTGCCAGATGCGCCATCAGGTGAATGTAGAACGGCAACTCGCTGCGCGTGAGTTTCTCGAACAGCGTCAGCACATATTGGCCGTGGGTCGTGGTGAGAAAGAAATTGCTGTTCTCGACGCCCGACGAAATGCCCTTGAGTTCGAGTGGTGTGCCGATCGAGTAATTCTTCAGCCAGACGGCGAGCTGCTCTTGGGTGACGGGCGTGTATACGGCCATGGCGGGAAGGGGTGAGGCGTCAGGGGTGAGGCGTCGGAGGCGGGGCGTGCAACTCCCTTACTTCGCGCCCCTCTCGCCTTCTAGAACTCCTTGATCACCCAAAGCGGCACCCGCAGGCCGCTGTCGAGGTCGTCGCGGCGCGAGAAGGTGCCGCTGCCTTTGTCATCGACCAGGTAATAGGGGCGACCGTGCGGCGGCGTCACTTTCACCATGTAGAGCTTGCCGTTGAGGCGGAACTCCTCGACCGTATCCTCGCCACGCTTTTTGATTGTGACCTGCGGCTCCTGAATGCCGTCGTCGACACCCGGCGGAGGCGGCGGAGGTTCCGGAATCGGTTCCAGGTTCGCAGGCTTCTGCGCCTGCGCATAAGTGCTGGCAGCGAGAAGTGCACTGAGCAACAACGTACGGGCGGGGCGGCGCATTGGCGATTCCTTTTGCGTGAAGCGCCATTCTATCAAAGACCCGTTGCGCGAAATTCTTGCCCGCGAACCGCTACAAGTTGAGCATCAGTTCGTGTTCGTCGGGAAGCGGCGCGAAGCCACGACACTCGTAGAACTTGAAGATGTGCTCGACCACGTCCTCGGGTCGATCGATGAGCTGGATCAGGTCGATGTCTTCCACAAGGATCATGCCTTCGCTGACCAGCCGTTCGCGAAACCAGTCGATCAGCCCGCGCCAGAACGGCGCGTGTACGAGGATGATCGGTATCTTGCGGCTCTTGGCGGTCTGCACCAGTGTCAGCGCCTCGAACAGTTCGTCGAGCGTGCCGAAGCCGCCCGGCAGCACCACATAGGCGGTGGCGAACTTGACGAACATGTATTTGCGGGCGAAGAAATGCTGAAACGTCTGCGAGATGTCCTGGTAGGGGTTTGACCCCTGTTCCATCGGCAACTGGATGTTCAGGCCGACCGACGGCGACTTGCCGAAATAGGCGCCCTTGTTGGCCGCCTCCATGATGCCCGGGCCGCCGCCCGAGATCACCGCGAACCCCGAATCCGACAACAATCGCGCAATGCGTTCGGCGAGCAAATAGTAGGTCGAATCGGGCGGGGTTCTGGCGCTGCCGAATATGCTGACCGCCGGGCGAATCGCCGCCAGCCGCTCGGTCGCCTCGACGAACTCTGCCATAATGCCAAAAATGCGCCACGCCTCGCGCGCACTGCTGAGCGACTGCGCCGCCCCGGGCGCCACGACCTTCGGAAGTTTGTCTTTTGCGGTCATCATGGAATGTGCGGATTGTGAATCTGTGTGCGCCGTACCGGTGCGCGGCGCAAACCGCGACAGCGCGGATATTGTCTGAATGACGCCGCCGACGTTGCTGCTGGTGGACGGGTCGTCGTATCTGTACCGCGCATTTCACGCATTGCCCGATCTGCGCAACTCGCACGGCGAACCTACCGGCGCAGTCCGGGGCGTGCTCAGCATGCTACGCCGGCTGGTATCCGACTACAAGGCGCAGTACCGTGCCTGCGTGTTCGATGCCAAGGGCAAAACCTTCCGCGACGACCTGTATCCGGCGTACAAGGCGAATCGGCCGCCGATGCCGGACGATCTGGTGCGGCAGATCGAACCGCTGCATGCCACGATCAAGGCGCTGGGCTGGCCGTTGCTGATGCTCGACGGTGTCGAAGCCGACGACGTGATCGGCACCCTGGCGCGCGAGGCAGTTGCCAACGGCATGGAATGCGTGGTGTCGACCGGCGACAAGGACCTTGCGCAACTGGTCGGTCCGCGGGTCCGCCTGATCAATACGATGAGCAACGAATTGCTCGACGAGGCCGGCGTGGTCGCCAAGTTCGGCGTCGAGCCGGCGCGTATCGTCGATTACCTGACGCTGGTCGGCGATGCCGTCGACAACGTGCCTGGGGTGGACAAGGTCGGCCCCAAGACCGCAGTGAAATGGTTGCGGCAGTTCGGCACGCTGGATCAGGTGATCGCGCATGCCGCCGAGATCGGCGGCGCGGTCGGCGAGAATCTGCGTCACGCGCTGGCGTTCCTGCCTCTTGGCCGCAAGCTGGTCACGATTGCCTGCGACGTTCCGCTGCCGGTGCATGTCTCGCAGCTCGAACCGGCGGCGCCGGACGCGCTGCAACTGCGCGAGTTGTACGGCCGTCTCGAGTTCAAGACCTGGCTGCGCGAACTGCAGGCTGTGGAGCGTGCCGAAGGCGCATCGGACAAGGCGCCCGATGAGTTTTCCGACGAAGCGGATGCGCCTGCCCGGCCGGACGACGGCTCGCACCGCCGCGCCTACCAATCCATCCTCGCGCCGGCGCAGCTGGACGACTGGCTCGCGCGCATCGAGCGGGCTGAACTGGTCGCGCTCGATACCGAGACAGACAGTCTCGATCCGCTGACCGCCAATCTGGTCGGCATATCGTTCGCGGTCGCGCCGGGCGAGGCGGCCTACCTGCCGCTACGCCACGCCGGTCCCGCAGCGCCGGAACAACTGGCGTTCGACGCTACCCTCGCGCGCCTGCGGCCGTGGCTCGAATCGGAAAGGGCGGCGAAAGTCGGCCAGAACCTCAAATACGACATGCATGTGTTTGCCAACGCCGGCATCCAGGTGCGCGGTGTGGCGCACGACACCCTGCTCGAATCCTACATCCTCGAATCCGACAGGGGCCATGACCTCGATTCGCTGTCGCAGCGGCACCTCGGCATCACCACGATCAAATACGCGGAGGTGGCCGGCAAGGGCGCCGGTCAGATCGGCTTTGCCCAGGTCGATGTCGCGCGCGCGACCGAGTATTCGGCGGAGGATTCCGACATTGCGTTGAGACTGCACCATGCGCTGCACAGCCGGCTGCGCAGCGAAGCGCGGCTCGAAGCACTTTATCGCGACATCGAAATGCCGGTGCTCGACATCCTGTTCCAGATGGAGCGCACCGGCGTGCTGATCGACTCGGCGGCGCTGGGTCGGCAAAGCCACGAACTGGGCGGCAAGATGATGCAGGTCGAGCAAGCTGCCCACGCGGCGGCGAAGCAGCCGTTCAACCTGAACTCGCCCAAGCAGATCCAGGAAATCCTTTTCGATCGCGAAAAGCTCCCGGTACTGAAAAAGACGCCGTCCGGCGCGCCTTCGACCGATGAAGAAGTGCTGCAGCAACTGGCGCTCGACTATCCGCTGCCCAAGCTGATTCTCGAATATCGCACGCTGGCCAAGCTCAAGAGCACCTATACGGACAAGCTGCCGCGCTCGGTCAACCCGCGTACCGGGCGGGTCCATACGAGCTTTTCCCAGGCGGTCGCCGTGACCGGACGACTCGCCAGTTCCGAACCGAATCTGCAGAACATTCCGGTCCGCACGGCCGAGGGGCGGCGCATCCGCGCGGCGTTCATCGCCCCACCGGGCTGGCACATTGTCTCGGCAGACTACTCGCAGATCGAGTTGCGCATCATGGCGCACCTTTCGGGCGACGAACGACTGCTCGAGGCCTTCGCCAACGGTGAGGACGTGCACCGTGCCACGGCCGCCGAAATATTCGCTGCGACGCCCGCCGAGATCACCAGCGAACAGCGCCGCTATGCCAAGGTGATCAATTTCGGCCTCATCTACGGCATGAGCGCCTTCGGCCTGGCGCGCGAACTGGGCCTGGAGCGAGGCGCCGCGCAGGCCTACATCGGGCGCTACTTCGCGCGCTATCCGGGCGTCAAACGCTACATGGACGAAACGCGCGAATCGGCGCGGACCAAGGGTTATGTCGAAACCGCGTTCGGCCGCCGCCTTTGGATGCCGGAAATTCGCAGCAGCAACGCGGGCCGCAGGCAGGGCGCGGAGCGCGCCGCCATCAATGCGCCGATGCAGGGTACCGCGGCCGACGTGGTCAAGCGGGCAATGATCGCGGTGGCGCGCTGGCTCGTAGCCAACAGCCTGCGGTCGCGCCTGGTACTGCAGGTTCACGACGAACTGGTACTCGAAGTACCGCAGGGCGAACTCGAAAGCATCCGCGAAAGTCTGCCCGGCCTGATGGGCGATGTGGCGCAACTGGCCGTGCCCTTGCTGGTGGAAGTCGGCGTCGGCGCCAACTGGGACGAGGCGCACTGAGCCACCCTCGTTCGGAAAGCGTCTTGGCGGGATCCGTCTAACCGGCAGTGGCCGAGTGCGCAGAAACCGCCGCAGCGGACGACAGATGGTCGATTCGTCGCAATCCTGCGCCCAGCGCCATTCCGGTAAGCGACCAGAACAGCAGCGCGTTTTCGCGCACGATCGTGTCGTCGGCAAGGCTGCGAACGAACAGGCAGGTCAGCAGCGCAAGTCCGAAGGCACCGAGCGAGCGTATGCGCGAGTCTTGCTTACGGACCAGATGCAGGAAGGCCGAGCAGAGCGCCAGCAGCATCAGACAATAAGTGACTAGCCCCGGTATTCCTAGCGATATCGCATGGTTGAGGAATACGTTGTGGGCATGCCAGGCAAGCTCGTTGCCAATTCTGGCGCGGAAGTCTTTCCGCAGGATGCCGCGGCCGTAGCCGAATCCGCTCAGGGGACGGTCGGCGGCACGCTGCAGGGCATACTTCCAGATCGGAACCCGCTCGTCGTTGATCACCGTAGTCACCACGCCTTGGGCCGCAGACTGTTCGCTGCGCCGGATTTTGGTCGTCAGAAAGAACTGCGACGTGCCTATTGCGGCGATCAGCACGACGAGCAGCGCGGCGACCATGCGATTGCGCGAGGTCTGCAGCCGGTTCGCGTTGTAGGCGAGCAGATAGACAATCGCGGCCGCGCCGAGCGCGGGCCAGATCGTGCGATTCAGTGTCAGTGACGCGGCGATCAACCCCAACGCCAGCACCAGCCATGCCAACAGCGGCCGTACCGGTGCGAGGCGACGATCGGTCAATACCAGCATGAAAGCCACACTGGCAAGAGAAATGGTTGTGCTGAATGCATTGCGGTCGCCGATGCCGATCGAATGCCCGGCCGGCCAATCACCCACTCTCAGGAAGTTGACGAGGGCATAGGCTGACGCCAGGCCGACGCCGACGAAAAGCCCGATCATCAGACGGCGAAAGTCGTGTTCGGTACGGCCAAGCGCGAAGAAGCTGAAGTAGGCGGCCATCGCGTAGCCGATCTCGTTGATAACCTCGCCGCTCGAGTATTCGCGATCGACGCTCCACGCCAGCGAGGCAACGGCGATTGCCGACCAGACTGCGAGCATTGCGCGCGCAGGAATGGGCGGATGCGGCTCCCGCAACCAGGCGCGCAGGGCGATGCCAAGGGTCAGCGCGAGCAACAGCAGCCGCAACGCGACCGTGTGCGTGACCGGAAGAATCGCGATCAGCAGACAGGCCGGCAAAAGGGTTTGCCAGGTACGGGAAGGGATCGCGCTCATCGCAGACTTTGGCATCCGGCAGAGGCCAAAGCGGCGCCTTTCGCGAGAGACTGTTCGACGGCTTCGGCCACGCGATCGACCGACAGGCGGCGCACGTCGTCGTCATCGCCGACAAGCGCGCAGTGCCTCAGAAGGGGGTTGGGCGAGGCCACGGCCTGCTTGAGCACACCCTGCCTCGGGTCCGACCACAGCGACACCACCTGCAGCGGAAACGCTTCGTCAACATAGAACATCAGCGAGAGGATGCCACTATCGACTGCGACAAGAACCCGGGTGCGGTTGCGAAGGATCGACAGCACTTCCGGCAGGCTGGTGGCGCCGCGCAGGTCCAGCACATCGGGTCGGGCGAACGCTTGCGGTTGCGCATGACCGACCAGCACCCACTGCACCGCATGTCGCTCGCCGATGCGCTCGAACAGCTCGCGCCAGCGTTCACCCGGCCAATCCTTGACATAGCCATAGAACTGGCCGGTCTCGGAACTGACATGCGCGACGATGACGGGACGGTCGGTGCGGATCGCGTCGAATCGATCGGCCAGCGCATTCCATTGCGCGGGCCAGCGCAGGCGCGGCACGAACTGCCCAAGGCCGCCCGCCAGCCAGCCGGTCGGATCCGGGCGATCCAGAACGATGTCGAACCCGCTCGGCGCAATGCGCAATGCCGCGCAGCTCCGCGCGAATCCGTCCCTGTCGCCGCGCGCCAGCCGGGGCCAGACCAGCACGTGGTCGACGGCGGTCATCGCAAAGGCCGGCTGCAGGTCGCTACGCGTGAGCACGCTGATTTGCGCCGCGGGGAATTCGCCGCGAATGCGTTCGATCAGCGCACACAAACCGAGCGCGATGTCGCCCAGCCCGCGATTCCAGTACATCAGCACCCGCGGCTCGGCCCGGCTGCGGGCACGCCGGATCGCGCGTTCGAACGCGTTGCCGATGAGGCGGTCGCGTGCTCGTCCGACGACGCGCTTTAGGCTCATGTGCCTTGCGCCTTCTCGTCGAGCAGCGCTATCGCCCGGCGCACCACGCCATCGACGTCGAGCCGGTCCATGCAGCGCGGATGCGCGCACTCGCGTGTGCTGCGTCCGCAGCGCTGCACCCAGGCGATGTCGCGTTTGAACAGCACATGCTGGTCGCGGCACTCGAAAGGTTCCTCGCCGAGCGCGACATAGGGCGAATCGCGCCAGAACCGTCCGCGCCCGCAGATCGTCGCCGAGCCCGGGCCGAACAATGTCAGTGTGCGCGTGCCGACGATGCGCCCAAGGTGCGCGATGCCGGTATCCGGGCAAACGAGCAGGGCGGCCCGCGCGACCAAATGCCAAAGCTGCGGCAGATCCAGACGGCCGGCGTAACTGGAATAGTGCTGCTGCGGGTCGATCGACTCGACGATCCGCTGTTCCCCGCGCCCGCCGCTCCAGACGACCTCAAGCCCCGCCTGGTCGAGCTTGCGCGCAAGTGCCATCCAGCGCTCGGGCGACCATAGTTTCAACGGCGAACTGGCGCCGACATGCAGCACGGCATAGGGCGAGGCGGGTTGGGAGAACGCCTCCGCGGCGGGTGCCGGCCAGTCGCCCGGCGAATGGACGGGTGCCTCGTCGCCGTCGATCAGGCCGGCCACCGCGTCGCCCCAGGTGCCGGGCGTGGCCGGATAGTCGCGCAATTCGTCGACCGGCCAGCTCTTGTAGGCCGGGCGGTCACCGGCGAAGGCGACGATCCAGCGCGCGTCCATCGCCGCGGCCAGCCAACTGAAACGGTTGTCGCCAGGTACCAGGGCAAGGTCGAACCCCGACTCGCGCCACAGCGCGCGCAGGCTGGTGCGATCGCGTGGCTCAAAAGCCAGCGCGCGCACACCGTATGGGCGCGCCGAGTAAAGCGGCAGAAATGCCGATGGCACCGTCATCGCCAGATCTGCGTCCGGCCAGCGCTGCCGTATCTTGGCCAGCAGCGGCGTGAGCATCAACGTGTCCCCAAGCAGCAGGTGGTGCGCCACGAGTATGCGTTTCGGCTGCGCGGGCGGGTGCCGGTGGCCGAGGGTCGCGAGACGCGCCCGGCCGGCGCGCGCGATCGTCTCAATGCGTCCGCGCAGCCGCGACGACATTGCGGAATACCGTTTCCATCTTGTCGAGCATGGCTTCGAGGCCGAAGCCGTCAAGGCAATGGGCTCGCGCTGCCTCGCCGAGTTGCCGGCGTAACGCGGCGCTCTCCAGCAGTCGGGCCAGCGCAGCCGAGAGGGGCGCGGACTGGTGTGCCGGCACCACCAGCGCAGTGGCGCAGTCCTGCGCAATCTCGCCGATGCTGCCGACGTTGGTCGTGACGCAGGGAAGCCCGCACAGCATGGCCTGCAGCAGCGCCTGCGGCACACCCTCGTTTGCGTAGGAGGGCAGTGCGAATGCGTCCATCGCGTGAAGCCAAGGCCGCACATCCTGCTGGTTGCCGGCAAAGCGAACCCGTGAATCCAGCCCGAGCGTTGCGACCTGTTGCGCAAGCGCTTCGCGCTGGGGACCGTCGCCGACAATGACCAGCAGCACCGCCTTGTTCGCCAGCGAGGCGAAGGCATCCACCAGGTAGCGATGCCCTTTCCAACTGCGCAGCGTCGCCACGATGCCGACCACAGGTACATCGTCCGGCAAGCCCAGCATCGCGCGCGCAGCGTTGCGGTCGCCCGGGACAAAGCGGTTGGTGTCGATGCCGGTCGGGACCGAGGTGATCGCATCGGCCGAATAGCCGTTGTCCGCAATCAGGGTGCGCCGCAGCGTTTCCCCGGTAGTGACGATGTGTCGCGTGGCGCGCGTATACAGCCAGCGGGTTGGGCCATTGCGCGGCGTGGGGGCGGAGATGTGCCGGGTGCGCACGATGGGGGCCGCACGCGCCAGGGTTGCGGATGCCAGCGCCACCAGCCAGCTATCGGTGGAACTGTGGGTGTTGACTACGTCGCAGGGGTTTTCTTTCAGCCAGCGTCGAAGGGCGAATGCGCCGGCTAGGTTCTTGCGCCCGATCGGCAGTGCGCGAACATCGATGCCGCGAGCCACGGCTTCGTCATGGATGCGCGCCTCTCGCGGGCACAGCAAGCTGATGCGATGTCCGCGCGCAATCATGCCCTGCGCTTCCGCGAGTATGCGCAGTTCCTGCCCGCCCCAGCCGCACGAGGCTTCGCTGTGCACGATATGCATGTCAGACGTCGCCCTCGCTGCCCGCCCGCTCCTGGGCGTACTGGATGCGGTGCAGGTGGGCATAGATTCCGCCGGCCGCGAGCAGGCCGGCATGCTTGCCGATCTCGACGATGCGGCCCTTGTCGAGCACCACG
>WBZP01001331.1_pt1 | contig 30809 bp, 24 predicted proteins | sample 5204301 | NCBI WGS metagenome assembly WBZP01 (sample SAMN12412401, study PRJNA552823) | activated sludge metagenome | isolation source: activated sludge from nitrification reactor of wastewater treatment plant... | place: USA: Pennsylvania | collected 2017 | reverse complement strand
GGGACATGGACCAGGGCGTCATGGCCGTCCTGAATCGCCTTCTCCTGCTGGACAAATCGCCAGGCACCCAGGTCCACGGCATACAGATCGCCCTCGACCCGCACGGCCTTGACCCCTGTGCGCGTGGCGATGGCGAACTCGGTGCCGGTCTCCAGGCCCTCGCGCCGCAGGTACGCCGCAAAGACTCGCGTGCCATTGCCGCACATCTCGGCGAGCGAGCCATCGGCATTGCGATAGTCCATGAACCATTCGGCCTGCTCGCTGAGCGCGGCGATGGCCGGCTCCCCACTGTGGGCGCTGCGCACGACCCGGATCACGCCGTCGGCACCGACACCGGCATGCCGATCGGCGAGTTTGCGGACGAGGTCGGCAGTCAGGTCCAGGGCACCCTCGTGGTCAGGGATGAGGATGAAGTCGTTCTCGGTCCCATGTCCCTTGGTGAAGGCCAGCTCAGTCACGTGCACCAGTGTCCCTCACTGCGGCCAGGACGTGGTCGACCGCCGACGCGGCCGGCTCGCCGGCATCGAACCACGTGATGCGTGGGTCGGGTCGGAACCAGGAGCGTTGGCGTCGCGCGAACCGCCGCGTGAGTTGCTGGGTGGCGGCGATCGCCGCATCCTCGCTGAGTTCGCCGTCGAGCTGAGCGAGGGCTTGCGCGTAGCCAATCGCCCTGGATGCAGTGCGGCCGGTGCGCAGTCCCAGCGGCTCGAGCTGGCGCACTTCATCGATCAGGCCATCCGCCCACATCGCTCGGACGCGGGCATCGATGCGCTCATCGATGACTGCGGTGTCGGCATCGAGCCCAATGGCCACCGTGGGCGAGAGATAGGTCCGGGTCGGCATGGAGGCCGAGAAGGGTCGCCCGGTGATCTCGATGACTTCCAGTGCGCGCACGATCCGGCGGGCATTGCGTGGGTCGATCGCCTCGGCTGCGACCGGATCACGTTGTCTCAGAACGGCATACAGCGCATCAACACCCTCGGAATCGGCCTGCTCCTCGTATCGCGAGCGCACCTGCGGATCGGTCGGAGGGATGACGAGCGGGTCGAGCGCCGCACGGACATACAAGCCGGAACCGCCCACAAGGACGGGCACTCGACCGCGCTGGCGGATCGCGCCAATGACCGCTCGCGCCTGGCCCTGGTATGCCGCAACGCTCGCCTCCGCGGTGATGTCCAGGATGTCGAGCAGGTGGTGGTCAATGCCCCGCCGCTCGGCCAACGGGAGTTTGGCGGTTCCGATGTCCATCCCGCGATAGAGCTGCATGGCATCGGCATTGACGACCTCCCCGCCAAGCGCCTCACACAGGTCCAGGGCCAAGGCGGATTTGCCGGTTGCCGTCGGACCGACGACGGCGATGATCGGCCCCAGGTAGCTCTCAGAGGGCGTCGTCATCATCCGAGGCGTCGTCGTGCCCGAATGGATCGGGGTCGACTCCGGGCATCCAGGTCAGTCCGGGCACACCCCAACCGTGGGCTTTGACGGCCTTACGCGCCTTGCGGGCCCACCGTCCGCTGAGCCGGTCGACGTAGAGGAATCCGTTGAGGTGGTCGTACTCGTGTTGGAACATCCGGGCGAACCACCCGGTCGCCTCGTAGGCGAGCTCCTCCCCATCCAGACCAGTACCATGCAAGGTCGCTCGCTCGCCCCGGCGCAGCGGGAAGGACTCCCCGGGCACCGACAGGCATCCCTCGGCTTCCTCATGGGGGTCCGGGTCTCCGTCCGGCGGTCGGGTCGAGGTGACATAGGGGTTGATGACCACCCCGCGGGGCGGTATGCCGTCCTGATTGGTCATCTGCCACGTGAAGATTCGCAGGCCGACGCCGATCTGCGGAGCCGCCAGGCCCACCCCGTGGGAGGCGTCCATGGTCTCGAACATGTCGGCCACGAGGGCGCGGATCTGGTCATCGATCACCGGCACCGCAGCGGCCCGCTGATGCAGGACGGGATCGCCGGTGATGACCACAGGTCGGATCGACATGGGCAAAGTCTGTCATTGGGTTGGTGATTTGCGCTCATCTGGGTGACCATGTGCGAGGACGACGCATGTCGCCACCCAAACGACGAAGGGAACGCCCATGGGCATCTTTGACAGCATGAAGGAGAAGGCCGAGGAACTGCTCGGCAATGGCAAGGCCGAGGAGCTGCTCGCTGAGCACGCTGACAAGGTCGAAGAGCTGTCCGACCAGGGCATCGAGAAGGCTGGCGACGCCATTGACGGCGCCACCGATGGGAAGTTCTCGGAGCAGATCGACCAGGGTCAGAGCATGCTCGACGAGAAGATTGGTGAGTGAGTTCGCTCCTTACTGACTGACATCAAAGGAATGCCCCGGACGTCAGTGTCCGGGGCATTCCGGTGTCTCTGGGGTGCCACAGAGCGGAAGATTCAGGCTGGGTTGGGAGCGCAACTCGGGGCCACGGCTACCGGAGTTTTCGGGGCGCCCACGGAGGGCAGGCCCAAGGCCACCCCTGAGCCCGCGGCCTGAGCAGTCTGCGAGGCCTCCCAGGCGTCACCGCCAGCGGTGCGAGTCACGGCATACAGACCACCATCGAGGCCGCTGTCGGCCACCAGATGATGCGGCGCGCCATAGGTGACCTGAGCTTGGACCAGGTCGCCGGGTCGAGGCCGCACTGCTCCTGCCGGCAGACCCACGTGCACCAGTCGGTTGTCACGCGCCCGCCCTGAAACTCGCGCGGTCTGACCGTCCTTGCGGCCCTCACCCGGGGAGACCAGTACCTCGACGGATTCGCCCTCAAAGTTCCGGTTCTCGGACCAGGAGATCGCTTCCTGGAGCGCGATGAGCCGGTCGAAGCGCTCCTGCACCACGGCCTTGGGCAGCTGATCGGGCATGGTCGCGGCCGGAGTGCCGGGCCGGATGGAGTACTGGAAGGTGAAGGCCGAGGCAAAGCGCGCCTGCTCGACCACCCGCAGCGTCTCCTCGAAATCCGCATCGGTCTCACCCGGGAAGCCGACGATGATGTCCGTGGTGATGGCGGCATGCGGAATGCGCTCGCGCACGGAATCCAGGATCCGCAGGAAGCGGTCGCTGCGATAACTGCGCCGCATCCGCTTGAGCACCTCATCAGAACCGGACTGCAGCGGCATATGCAGCTGGGGCATGACCGTGGGCGTGCTCGCCATCGCGTCAATGACGTCATCGGTGAAGGCGGCCGGATGCGGGCTGGTGAACCGCAATCGCCGCAAACCGTCGATCTCGCCGGCCGCGCGCAGCAACTTGCCGAAGGCCAGCCGGTCTCCGAACTCGACCCCGTAGGTGTTGACATTCTGGCCGAGCAGGGTGACCTCGATGACGCCCTGAGCGACCAGGGCCTCGATCTCGGCCAGGATGTCGCCTGGCCGTCGGTCCTGCTCCTTGCCGCGCAGGCTCGGCACGATGCAGAACGTGCAGGTGTTATTGCAGCCGACACTGATCGACACCCAGCCCGCGAAGGCCGAGTCGCGCTTGGTCGGCAAGGTGCTGGGGAAGGTCTCCAGGCTCTCCAGGATCTCCACCTGGGCGCGGCCATTATGGCGGGCGCGGTCCAGCAGGGCCGGCAGGCTGCCGATGTTGTGGGTGCCAAAGACGACATCCACCCAGGGGGCGCGCTTGACCACCGAGTCGCGGTCCTTTTGGGCCATGCAGCCGCCCACCGCGATCTGCATCTCGGGGTTCGCGGTCTTGGCCGGTCGCAGTTGGCCCAGGTTGCCATAGAGCTTGTTATCCGCGTTCTCACGGACCGCGCAGGTGTTGAAGACGACGACATCGGCGACCTCGGGACGATCACCCTCGGGGAGGCTGTCCAGGCTGATGTAGCCCGCCGACTCCAGCAGGCCGGCCAGGCGCTCGGAGTCGTGGACATTCATCTGGCATCCGTGCGTGCGGACGTCGTAAGTGCGGGCTGTGGCCATAACCGGACCAGGGTATGCCGTGCGGGCGCGGTGGCGGGAATCCGGCAGGCTCCGGCAGTCGATGCCGGTGCCATCGGCGGCACCAGGCATACTCCCTGCCGTGAGTGTTGTCCATGTTCCCTTCCGCCGGCCCTTTGCCCCCCGCGACCCCCACGAGGCACACCGGGCGGCGACACCCCTCGAGCTCCTCTTTGACCTGGTCTTCGTGGTGGCGATCGCGAGCAATGCGGCCCAACTCCACCACGGCATCAGCGCGGGCCACCTGGACATCATCCTGGGCTACACCTTTGGCTGGTTCGCGATCTGGTGGGCATGGATGGGATACACGTGGTACGCCTCGGCCTACGACAATGACGATGTCATCTTCCGGCTGCTGAGTTTCGTGATCATGTCCGGCAGCCTCGCTTTGGCGGCCGCCATCCCTGACCTGGTTGCCGACGGTCAGTCCGCGCTGGGGGTCGCGGGCTACGCGATCATGCGGCTGGGTTTGGTCGCGCTCTGGCTGCGGGCGGCGGCCCACGACCCCGCCCGTCGAGCCACGGCCCTCACCTATGCCGCCGGCATCACCGTCGTCCAGTTGTTGTGGATCGCGCGACTGTGGGTTCCCGAGTCGTGGACTCTGCCGACCTTCTTCATCGGAGTTGCCCTTGAGCTCTCGGTCCCCTGGATCGCGGAGCGCCGCCGAGGTGCCACGCCCTATCACCCGCATCACATCGCTGAGCGATACGGCCTGCTCACGATCATCGTCTTGGGTGAGGTGATCCTCTCGACCGTGGTGGCCATCCAAGGGGCGATGTCGGCAACCACGTCGGAGTCCTCCGGCGGACACACGGCGCCGTATACCTCGGCCGCGGGCAGTGGCGTCGGGCTCAACATGTTGCCCCTGGTGATCGGCGGGCTGCTCATCGTCTTCTCGCTGTGGTGGCTGTATTTCAAGCGCGACCACGTGGACTTGGTGGAGGACGATTCCACGGTCTTCTTCTTTGGCTACGCGCACTTGCCGGTGTTCGCCTCGATTGCCGCGGTAGGCGGCATCCTGGCCGCCAGCGTGGATGTCGTCCAGCACGCCAGCGAAAGCTCGGATCGGACCATTGGCCTGCTGCTCGGGGCGTGCGTGTCGGGGTTCGTGCTGACCCTAGCCGGCATCCACTCCCTGCGGGCACCCTCGCCCGCCCGGGTGATGCTGGAGGCGCTCCTCGTGGCGGTCGTCCTGCTTGCGCTGCCCTTTATCGGGCTGAGCGCAAACTGGGGTGTCTTGGCCGTCGGGCTGGTGCTGAGCATGACCGTGGCGCAGCACGTCTGGGTTTCGTCCCGCACGCTGCGTGACTGATCGGGCAGAGCTGCGGAACAGAACACAGCGACGCGGAGTTCATCGAGCGTGCGAACACTGCTCAACATCATCTGGCTCATCTTCGGCGGCTTCTGGCTCTGGCTGGGATACGTCTTTGCGGGCATCATCTGCTGCCTGCTCATCGTCACGATCCCGCTCGGGGTCGCGTCCTTCCGGATGGCGAATTACGCGCTGTGGCCCTTTGGTCGCGCGGTCGTGCCCGCGCCGGATGCGGGTGCCGGGTCGGCGCTCGGCAATGTCATCTGGTTCGTGCTCTGCGGCTGGTGGCTCGCGCTCGGGCACATCATGACCGCGGTCGCGCAGGCACTGACCATCGTGGGGATCCCGCTGGCCGTGGCGAACCTGAAGTTGCTGCCGGTCTCGATCATGCCTTTCGGCAAGCAGATCGTTCCCTCGGACCTCATCCCGGTCAGCCAGCGGCCGCTGCACGCGCTGTAATCACGGTGGCCGCATCGGCGGCATACTGACCGTCATGTCGCAGTCGGCCACCTCGTCCTCGTGGACTGAACTCCTCGCTGACGGTGCGCGCGCGGTCGGCGGGCGCATCCGAGCGGTGGCGCCGCGGCGGCGCGATCTGGTGGCCATGCTGCGTACGCCGCGGGCCGACCTCATCGCCGGTCTGACGGTGGGGGTCGTGGCGCTGCCGCTCGCGCTGGCGTTCGGCATCGCCTCGGGCGTCGGGGCAACCGCGGGTCTCGTGACGGCCGTCGTGGCGGGGACCGTGGCCGCCCTCTTTGGTGGCAGCGCAGTGCAGGTGTCGGGTCCCACGGGCGCGATGACCGTCGTCCTCGTGCCGATCGTCGGCCAGTTCGGCAGCACGGGTGTCCTCGTCGTCGGATTGCTGGCCGGGCTGATGCTCGTCGCGATGGGGCTGGCCGGCTTGGGCGCGTACGTCCGGTACATCCCGTTGCCGGTCATCGAGGGCTTCACCCTGGGGATCGCGGTCATCATTGCGCTGCAGCAGGTGCCGGCGGCGTTCGGGGTGCAGGCGCATGGCGAGCAGGTGCTCGCTGTGGCCAGTAGCGCCGTATGGACGTGGGTCCAGTCACCGACGTGGGCGGCCCCGACCATTGCCATCACCGTGGCGGCGGCCCTGCTGGTCTGGCGTCGGGTCAAGCCCTCGGTGCCGGTCGCGCTGCTTGCGGTCGCGGCAGCCACCACGATTGCCACGCTGGCGGACCTGCCGGTCTCGACCATCGGCACCCTGCCCACGGAGTTGCCGACACCTCGCATTCCGGACATGACGTGGTGGGATGTGCGCACGCTAGCCATCCCCGCGGTCGCGGTGGCGGCGCTCGCCGCGCTGGAGAGTCTGCTGTCGGCGACCGTGGCGGATGCGATGAGTGTGTCGGGGCGGCATGACCCCGACCGGGAACTCTTCGGGCAGGGTCTGGCCAATATCGCGAGCCCGCTGTTCGGCGGCATTCCGGCCACGGCTGCCATCGCGCGCACGGCGGTCAATGTGCGCAGTGGCGCTCAGTCCCGGTTGGCGGCGGTCACCCATGCGGTGGTGCTGCTGGTGGTCGTTTTGGCTCTCTCCGGCATTGTGGCCATGATCCCGCTGGCCGCCTTGGCCGGGGTGCTCATCGGGACGGCGGCGCGCATGGTGGAGGTGTCCGCGGTGCGCGCCCTGGTCGGGTCGAGCCGGTCGGATGCGGTGGTTTTCGTGATCACCTTCCTGGCGACGGTGGTGCTCGATCTCGCGACTGCGGTGGTCATCGGCATCATCGTGGCTGGCGGTCTGGCGCTGCGGCATGTGGCTCGGAGTGCGGGGCTGCGCGAGACGCCATTGAGCGACATTGTCGGCCCTGATGACGCGCGCCCGGCGGATGAGACCGAGCAGTTGCACACCGCCGAGGAGCGCGCGCTGCTCGATGAGCGGATCGTGGCGTTCCGGTTTGAGGGGCCGCTGTTCTTTGCGGGGGCGCACACTGCACTCATGGAGCTGACCGATTTAGGCAGTGCCCGGGTTGCGATCCTGCGGCTCTCGCATGTGACCTCGGTCGACGCCACGGGCGCGGCGGTCTTGACCGACACCATTCGCGCGTTGGGTGCCCGCGGGGTGACGGTGTTGCTTTCGGGTTTGCAGCGTCGTCACGAGGCGCCGCTGCGGGCGACCGGGATCCTCGATCACTTGCGGGGCTTGAATCACGTCTTTGCGGACACCCCTGCGGCGATCGCGCATGCCCGGCGGCATGTGGCCCGCGACCACCATCATGAGCAGAGTGAAGGGCTCAGCTAACGGGTCGTACTGGTTGGCGCAGGATGGTGCGCAACCGTTCGGGTGCGGTGCGTCGGGGGTCGCTGAGGTAGATCTCGTGGTGCAGCCCGTTCCAGGTCAGGCCGCGCTGGGGCATGACCTCGTGATGCAGGCGATGCAGGGTGGGAGCTTCGTCGTCATAGCTGCCGATGTGGAGGATCTGCAGGCACCGCCCCTCGGTCAGCGTGCGGACCTCCACGCGCTCGAGCGGCAGGTCTGGATGCTTGCCTTGCACGCGCTGGCGGGCGTCGGCGATCAGGTCCTCGGTGATGACCTCGGGCAGGTGGAGCATCATTGTCCATCGCCAGTCCCCCTTGCGCCGCGTGACGAAGGCGTTGGGGTCGTCGGCGTGCCAGAGGCCCTCCAGCGGTGGCACGACGACGTGGGTCCCGGTGGCGCGTTTGAGCGGGATGGTCACGGCATAGGTGAGCGAGTAGAGCGACTGGAGGGCGGCGGCATACGCCGGTGACGTATTGGGGTCGCCTGCGCCGTCGATGCAGAGGTAGCGCAGGGGTGGCACCTCGATCTCGACGAAGTCCGTGCTGCTCGGCCGGTAGAGCTCGGGGCGGTCCTTGACGACGTCGATGCGCATGGCTTAGTCCCGTTGGTGTTCGGGGAGCTCGCGGACGGCTTCGCGAACGACCCGCAGGGTGAGGTCGGAGGGGTATCCCTTGCGGGCGAGCATGCCTGCCAGCCTGCGCGTTTGGACCTGCGGGTCCAGGCCCCGCATGGATCGCAGTCGTTTCTCGACTAGCCCCCGGGCTTGGTCCTCTTCAAGGGCGGGGTCGACCTCATCGAGGGCCTGGGCAGCGATCTCGTCGTCGACGCCTTTGCGGCGCAGCTCGACGCGTAGCGCCCGCGACGCCAGGCCGCGGGACGCTTGCTGGGAGCGGACGAGCATGCCGGCATAGGCAACGTCATCGACCAGGCCGACTTCTTCCATCCGGTTCAGGACGGTGTCGGCGACGTGGGGGTCGCAGCCGCGTCGAGCCAGGGCCTGCGCCAACTGGGCCCGGCTGCGCGGGGCCATGGTCAGTTGCCGCAACACGATGGTGCGGGCGACCTCATGCGGGTCGGGCTCCCGATCCGGCGAGACCGGATCGGGAGCGCCCGCGCCCTGGCGGCGACTCATCAGAAGTCGACGGGGACCTCGGCCGGCACGGCCTCGACGCGCACGCCGACACCGAGCTTGTCCTTGATCTTGCGCTCGAGCTCATCGGCGAGCTCGGGGTTGTCGCGCAGGAAGCCCCGCGCGTTTTCCTTGCCCTGGCCGAGTTGGTCGCCTTCGTAGGTGTACCAGGCGCCGGCCTTGCGGACGAAGCCCTGGTCGACACCCATGTCGATCAGGCCGCCCTCGCGGGAGATGCCCTGGCCGTAGATGATGTCGAACTCGGCCTGCTTAAACGGCGGGGAGACCTTGTTCTTGACGACCTTGACTCGGGTCCGGTTGCCGACGGCGTCGCTGCCGTCCTTGAGGGTCTCGATGCGTCGCACGTCCAGCCGCACGGAGGCATAGAACTTCAGCGCCTTGCCACCGGTGGTGGTCTCGGGCGAGCCGAACATCACGCCGATCTTCTCGCGGAGCTGGTTGATGAAGATGGCCGTGGTGCCCGTGGTGTTGAGGGCACCGGTGATCTTGCGCAGCGCCTGGCTCATGAGGCGGGCCTGGAGACCCACGTGGCTGTCACCCATCTCGCCCTCGATCTCGGCGCGCGGCACCAGGGCGGCCACCGAGTCGATGACGATGATGTCGAGAGCACCGGAGCGGATCAGCATGTCGGCGATCTCGAGCGCCTGCTCGCCGGTATCCGGCTGGCTCACGAGCAGAGCGTCGATGTCGACGCCCAACTTCTTGGCGTAGTCAGGGTCGAGCGCGTGCTCGGCGTCGATGAATGCCGCGATGCCGCCGGCCTTCTGCGCGTTGGCCACGGCATGCAGGGCGACCGTGGTCTTACCGCTGGACTCCGGGCCGTAGATCTCGACCACACGTCCGCGCGGGAGTCCGCCGATCCCGAGCGCCACATCGAGCGCGATCGAACCGGTCGGGATGACCTCGATTGGAGGCCGGATGTCGTCACCGAGACGCATGACGGCACCCTTGCCGTGCTGCTTCTCAATCTGTGCCATCACGGCGGCAATTGCCTTGTCGCGGTCGGCCTGCGTGGGTCCAGCCATGTCACACCTGTTCTTTCGTGTCGTGCAGCGAGCGCGCCCACCGGCGACCAGCTCTCGCGTTCGGTCTTGTCGCGATATCGGGTCAGACGCTAGGTGCCGCCACCGACAGTCCGCCCGCAGCTGCCGTGAGACTGTGGACAACCGGCCTTCGGGGTGACACCTGGGGATGACCATACCCCGAACAGGTGTTCGAAGTAGCCGCGGTCGCGCCGACACGCCGACGGTTCCGCCGGGGAACCTTGCGTGCGGCAGTTCCGAACCTCTCGGCTGCTGCGCATCGACTCCTTCCCCACACCCTCACGACGAGCCACCGCCTCGGCAACGCCGTCAGGGTCGGGGCCTCCTGTAGGTGGTCAAGCACGGGCCGTACACAATGCTCGCACCACCCTCGGATCGACTTCGTTAGGGCTCGCGTCCTTCCAACTCACAAGAGTGCGGCAAAGAACCTGGGGTGCTTCAGCAAGAAGACCATAACACTATCTCTAATACGCATACTATTGCTAAAGACCAAGAAGTGACTATAGGCCACGGCCGTTCAACTAAGTACAGATCGAGCTCCTTTCTGCGCTTGGCTATCGATCGCGTCAGCCTTCTTTCGCCCAATTCACATATCTGGATCCAAACATGGATCGGTACTAATAGTGGCACAAATACCATAAAAGCTCGGGTGGTGCTCCCTATATCCAATAGCCACACGATCACTACACTAGCTGTCATCGCAGGGAAGTGGGCGTACCAACCGAACAGTGCTCGGCGGTTAAGCACGTACTCCGCATCTTCAATTTGGACGTCCCTGCGCGGGCGGCTCATATCATTTGCCCTCCGCGAAGTGACCTGTAGCCCCCCAGTATCGAGAACGCCGTTGCATGAATCCTTAGTACGGTCTCGACGCGCATCTGAGTTCTCACTGCCCGCGTCTGAGCCGCCCGCACATATGCTTTCCTTGCTCCCCTATTAGCTCGCCCCCTACCCCGAACACCCTTGGGAAATTTGTTTAGAGCGTTCATCCTAGCTGCGTCGTGAGCAGCCTTTGCAGCGTTTTTCGCCGCCCTTAAAGCAACGCCTGCCGTTCCTCTGGAAACAATTTCGATAGCTGCGTCGGTGCAGCCTTCGCGAGTGAGCTGTGTGGCACAGTCGGCGCCGGCCTTTACGGCTAGAACAACTCCTGTGACCGTTGCGATGGGGGCGGCGATCACATTGAGAGCAGGGACGAACGAAGCGACCGTCGCAACCACATTGACCACGGCAAGTACACCCCACACATCCGCCTCGGCCCAATGATGGTGTCTATCCCTGTCCAACTCACGCCTATGTTGGGGACGCTGCACCTTCTGATGCGTCCTGCGCGCGCCCTGCCATCCTGGTCCAGTAGGCGAGGTTGTTGCGGGTGGTCAGGATGCCGGGGTGTTCGGCGCCCAGGACCCGTTCCAAGGTCGGGAGGAGCGCCTTGTACAGTTCGCGGGCGTCCTGCGCCTGGCCTGCCTGCCCGGTCCACCCCGCGAACTTGGAGCGAGTGATCAGGGTGTCGGGGTGTTCGGCGCCCAGGGCCCGTTCCATGGTCGGGAGCAGCGCCTCGAACAGCTGTAGGGCGTCCTGCGCCTGGCCTGCCTCCCCGGTCCAGTGGGCGATCTTGGCGCGAGTGATCAGGGTTTCGGGGTGTTCGGCGCCCAGGGCCCGTTCCATGGTCGGGAGAAGCGCCTCGAACAGCTGTAGGGCGTCCTGCGCCTGGCCTGCCTCCCCGGTCCACTGGGCGATGTTGGCGCGAGTGATCAGGGTTTCGGGGTGTTCGGCGCCCAGGGCCCGTTCCATGGTCAGGAGAAGCGCCTTGTACAGTTCGCGGGCGTCCTGCGCCTGGCCTGCCTGCCCGGTCCAGTGGGCGAGGTTGGCGCGGGTGGTCAGGGTGTCGGGGTGTTCGGCGCCCAGGGCCCGTTCCATGGTCGGGAGAAGCGCCTTGTACAGCTGTAGGGCGTCCTGCGCCTGGCCTGCCTTCCCGGTCCAGTGGGCGAGGTTGTTGCGGATGATCAGGGTGTCGGGGTGTTCGGCGCCCAGGGCCCGTTCCATGGTCAGGAGAAGCGCCTCGAGCAGCTGTAGGGCGTCCTGCGCCTGGCCTGCATCCCCGGTCCACCCCGCGGTCTTGGCGCGAGTGCCCAGGGTGTGGATGTGGTTCGGTCCGTAGTCGGTGCAGTTCGCGAGTTCGGCGGCTGCCTTCTGGGCTTGGGTGGCGGCTTGTGCGTAGTTGAACACGTCGGCGTAAAGATGAGCCAGCTTGTTTCGGGTTTCGGGGAGGTGTCGGTCGACGGGGCCGCGGGCTCGAGCCTGGAGGAGTTCGACTAGGTGGGTGAGGAGGTCGATGGCGTGCTGGTATGCGGGGTGTCGGTCATTGGGTGGGAGTTGTCGGGCGTGGGCGGTCCAGGCGGCTGCGAGGTTGCGGACGGTGGCGTCTGTGCATGGGTCATTGATGCCGTACTTGGTTTGGAGTCGCTGCAGATCTTGGGTGAAGGTGTCGATCGCCCGGTGGGTGTAACCGGCGTCGGCGAGCCCTTCGGTCGTGGCGACCAGCAGCTGGATGTCGGGCTGTCGTTCGCGGCTGGCGAGGTGGTTGAGTAGGTCAAGGTCAGCGGCTTCGCGGCCGCTGGCTCTGCGCATACGAAGGTAGGCGGCGGTGAGGCGGTCTGGGAGGAGATCTCGGGTGGCAGGCTCGTGCAGCAGGGTCTCGAGCAGCGCGTCGAGCACGTCGACGGGCAGCGCCTCGAGATTGCCTTGACGATCAGTCAAGGCCCGCAGGAGCGCCTCCCGCACTTCGCTGATGTGGTGGTCAGTGAGTTCAGATCCGCACCTTGAGCGCGCGCACGCGTACATGTGGGGACCACTAAAAGTCACCGAGTCACCACTGGGGGTGCCGGTGTTCAGTGGGCGAATCCAGCCGCTGCCGAGCGCGTCGTGGACTGTCTCGGGCGGGGCGAGATCGACCATGGTGCGGGGGCCGTGTACCGCGAGTGCGGCGAGTGCGGTTCGCTGGCTGGCTGGTAGCGCTTCCCATGCGTGGGCCGTCGCCGTCGGGATCGATAGCCGCTCGAGGTCGGGTGGGAGGGTCCCGTGTCCGTTGAGGGCCGCACGCACGTGGCCGTGGCTGAGCAGGGTGGTCAGTTTTCCTGGCGAGCCTGCACAGCCAGTGAGGAGCTTGGCCCACTCTGGGGTGGGAAGGGCATCGGATTGGGCGTTGTAGCGGGACAGGGTGATCTCGACGAGGTCGCCCATCTCGGTGCTGGTCCATGGGGGGAGGTCGATGACGGTGACTTTGCCCAGGGCATCGAGAGCGGACAGGAATGCGTGCAGTTCCTCGTTGTGGACCACATCCAGGTCCACCCCTAGGTCGTGTGGGTGGGTGGGGTGGTGGTCGGTGTTGACCGCCAGGACGAGGAGGACTCGGGAGGCGCCCGCTCGGACAAGGGAATTAAGGGCGGCAATGCTGATCTCGTCGAGACCGTCGGCATCGTCAGCCACGACCGCGACTGGCACCCAGCGCGTCAGTTCAGCGAGTAGCCGGCCAACGTCGGCTGCGGCCGCTTCGGCGTTTGCGCGTTCGGAGAACTCCCGAAGGGTTGTGGTCGAGAGCGACTCCTGGAGTCGTGACTGGCGTGAGGTGAAGGTTGTCTGCGCCTTTTCGGCCAGGTGGATCGCGTCGGTCGCCTGGTCAAGGGCCTGCATCAGTGGCCCGATGACTGGGATGAGGCCGCCGATGAGGAGGGACGTGTTCAGGGCGTAGGCGAGTCGCTTCCGCGGGAGATCGTCAATGGCTTTGAGTGCGGCAGAGAACGGGTCGGCGTGTGCGCGCAATTGACGGTCTGCTTGGAGGATCGCCTGTTCCTCGTTGCCTGATAGTCCCAACCACAGGTACGGCAGCTGCACCCCTTGAGGAACGGTGAAACTGCTCGGCTCGAGGATGTCGCGGTATTGGTGAGGCTCCTGGCCTTCGTCGATCAGTGACAGGGGCCAGTAGCCGTGTGCGACGGGTGACGCGGTCGCAGCGATTTCGTAGACCGACTGCAGCAGCCCGGTCCTTCCGGCACCGCTAGGTCCGCGGAGCACCACGACCCGGGTCGCTGGCTCGCCAGTTCTCACCTCGTCCCATGCTTCCCGAACGCGATGAAGGACCTCACGGGTGGCGCCACCCTGGACCAGTGGCAGGCTCACTCGGCTGCACCCATCGGCGCAGGAAAGGCGACGGGATCCTCATGGCCAGCCCGGCACGCTGCCCACCACATCGAACCTGACCCGGCCCGCCCCACAACCATGGCCCAAGTCCACCACCTCAGCGCACCGTTCCACCAGACCTAATCTGCCGGGGTGTGTCAGGAAACTTGTGTAAGTGAGCTCGGCGTGAGCTCTGGTCTGTGGGTTGGGGTGGAAGGAAGATCACGCTTTGGATGAGCATGGTGACCTGTCCGGGTCGAGTGGTCTGGTCCCGGCCGGCGGGGAGCCTGACATGACCCGGTTGGCGGAGGAGCTGGTCGCGTCAGCGACCGAGCTGAGGTCCGCACCCTGATCTATACGACGAACGCGATCGAGTCGATCAACGCCCGGTTCCGGGCCGCCACCCGACGCCGCGGGCACTTCCCCGACGAAGACTCAGCCCTCAAAGTGCTCTATCTGGCCATCCGCGAACGACGACCCAACCGGGCCAACCCCACCGGCCAAATCAACGGGTGGAAGAACATCCTCAACGTCCTCACCATGACCTACGGCGACCGCCTCGGGTCCAACTAGCCGATGCCACTTACACAAAGTTTCGGACAGACCCAACCCCGTCTTCACTAGTTTCTGTCAGCGAAGGACCGCTGTCACCTATCACTCTTGCCACAATTCACCTTTTCGTCGCCGATCGAAGTAGGGCCGGATCCCACGATCGATGATGCCGTAGGCCAGAGCGATGGACATCGCCGACAGTACGTACCCCAGGACGCCTCCATCCGTGATGCTGATGAGTGTGGCGCCAACCACGAACCCAAGGGCCATAGTGATCGCTGAGACCATGCGTTCGCTCATGGAAGGCAGTTTCCTTTCAACAGAAATTTCGCCAGAGTACCAAGCGATGCACAATGGCGTTCACAGTCGGTCGCGGCACACGATGACCCATCACGGGAAGTTGATGCGCTGCCCCACATCGGTGCGTCCCGCAACCCGCTCCAGCACCAGCGCGGACAACGCGATGTCATCGAGCGCCAGGCCCATGTTGAGGAACATCCGCCGCCCCTGCTCCGGCACGGCATACGCACCGGAGACCACCTCAGCGAGGTGAGTGGCCGGCTCGGGGAAGTCAAAGAAGTACTTGCGACCGGCCACGGAGCCGTACTGCCCCAAGTCATCCACGCTGTACACGACGGCCTCGTGGAAGGCCGAGGTCGCCATCGCGTCGTCATAGTCCACCGGCAGCAGCAAGGCATTCTCAGCCGTGTTGCGGCAGTCAACCTTCGGGTCCAGCGGAACCGTGATCGTCGTGATCGCGATGTCCGCACCCTCGATGCAGTCTTCCGGCGACGTGGCCACCCGCGTCCGGCGATCCCCCGCCGCGGCCAGCGCACGCTCGGCGACACCGTCGACATAGTCGTACATCACGACTTCCTCGATCTCGGGCAGCTCGGAGAGCGCGACCTCAAGGTGGCGGCGACCCTGCACTCCACAGCCGACGATGGCGAGGCGACCCTGACGCACGGGCACATGCCGCATGGTCAGCCCAGACACGCCAGGGGTGCGCATCTCGGTGATCCAGCCACCGTCGAGCAGCGCAATCGGGCGGCCGGTCTCGGGGTCATTCATGATGACCGCGCCATAGATATAGGGCAGCCCCTTGGCGTGGTTCTGCTCATACCCGGCAACCCACTTGATGCCGATGGCGTCGATGCCACCGAGGTAGGCCGGCATCGCGTGGATGAAGGCGTCATCACGCGAGGCGACCTTGGGCTTGGGCGGGTTCTGCACCAGGCCGTCCGCCTTTTGCTGGAATGCCCCCTCCAAGCAGTCCACGATCTCGGGCCAGGTCAGGCCAAGACTCTCGAGGTCGGCGCGGTTGAGGACGAGCAGTTCGTTGTCGGTCATGCCCGTCACGCTACTCGCGTGCGCTCAGGTCAGCAGCAGGTGGCCTACCCGACGACCCGCACCGACCATTCCGACCACCGCCAGAACGACCAGGTATGCCGCGTGCCCAAGCAACGCCGGCCCGACCTCCCCCAGGAGCAGCCCGCGCTCCAGCGTGACCGCGTGATACAGCGGCAACGCCTGCACCACCCAACGCAGACCCTCGGGATAGACCGACATCGGAAAGAACGTGGCCGAGAACAAGAACAGCGGCTGGACCACCAAGAAAATCAGGTCGAACTGCTGCCACGAGGTGAGGTAGGTCGTGGCATACATCCCGATCCCGGCGAATGCCGCACCGATCAGCAGCGCCGCAGGCAAAGCCAGCACGGCCCACCACGAGTGCACAAAACCCATGACCGCGGCCACGACGATAAAGCCCGTCGAGTAGATCCCGCCGCGGATCAGCGCCCAGGTCACCTCGCCAGCCGCGATATCCCGTGGCGTCGCGGGGGTGGCGAGCATGGTGTCGTAGATCCGCGCGTACCGGAGTTTGAAGAACACATTGAAGGTGACATCCGCGATCGCGCCATTCATCGCCGCGGTGGCGAGCATCGCCGGCGCGACGAAATCGGCATAGGGCACCACTGACCCGTTGTCCATGGTCACGGTCCGCACTAGCGCCCCGAGCCCCACCCCGATCGAGAGCAGATAGAACACCGGCTCAAAGAAGCCACTGATGAACACCAGCCAGCCACGACGAAACGAGGTGACATTGCGCAGGATGACCCCGCGCCCCAAACCCAGCACGTATGCCGTGAGCACGGCGATGTGCGTGAGCCAGCCATCGCGCCACGGATCCCCGAGGAATGCCGGTCGCGCGAGCTCGGTGCCATGCCAGAGCGGGGTGACCTTGGCGATCCACTGAAGGACGCTGGGCAACTGCTCAATCGGAAAGAAGGTCCCCGAGAAAAGCATGAGCGGAGTGACGACCAGCCGGAAGACGGTGGTGAACTTCTCGTCGCTCTCAGCGATCGCAGCCAGCGCAAAGAGCGGCGCGACGAAGGCCAAGCCCATCAGCGCGGCGATGGGCAGCACCAGCCAGGCCCACCACGACGCAACGCCCCCGAGCAGAGCCGCAATGAGCGTGAACACCCCTGCGCCCCAGACCAATCCAGCGGTGATCATGACCCAATGCCCCACCAGGACGTCAATCACGCCCAAGGGAGTGGCGAGCATCGCGGCATACATCTGGTTCCACTTGATCAGGGTCATCACCGGCCACGTGGACTCGCTGGCGGCCCACTGCATCACCGAGGCCATGACCATGCCCGGGACCACAAACTGCAGGTACGGAATGCCGCCCACCCCACCCGAGGTGGCATCCACGAGTTGCCCGACACCCAGGCCCATCGCGGCCAAGAAGAAGATCGGCGTGACGAACCGCGAGAACACCGTGCTCTGCCAAGTGCGCCGCCACACCGTCGTGAAATAGCCCAACACACCCGCGACCCGCTGCAGCCCACTCAGCGGGGTGCGCGGCCCGAGGTCCAGGCGTGAGGGCGCACTCATCAATCGACCAGCGTCCGACCCGTGAGGTGCAAGAAGACGTCCTCGAGCGTGGAGCGCCGCACCAAGGTCGACAGCGCGGGCAGGCCCCGGCGGTGGACCTCGGCGGCCGCGGCGTCGCCGTCGACGGCATACAGCAGGATCCGGTCGGGCAGCACCTCAGCGCGCTGCGCGACTCCCTCGAGATCGGCCGCATATGCCGCGTGGTCGTCACTGTCGAAACGCACCTCCACGACCTCGCGGGTGGAGTACTGCGTGATGAGATCGCGGGGGCTGCCCTCGGCGACGATCCGCCCCTTGTCCATGACGACCAGTCGATCGCAGAGCTGCTCGGCCTCATCCATGTAATGGGTGGTGAGGACCAAGGTCACGCCCTGGCGCTTGAGCCGGAAGAGCCGATCCCACAGGATGTGCCGCGCCTGCGGGTCCAACCCGGTGGTCGGCTCATCGAGCAGCAGCAACTCGGGGTTGTTGATCAGGCTGCGGGCAATGACGAGGCGACGCTTCATCCCTCCGGAGAGGGGCTCGACCTTGTCGCTGCGCCGCTCGGTGAGCTGCGCGAACTCCAGCAACTCATCGGCGCGAGCGCGCACCTCGGCGCGGGAGAGGCCAAAGAAGCGCCCGTAAACCCAGAGGTTCTCCTGGACCGTTAGCTCCTCATCGAGCAGATCCTTCTGCGGGCAGACACCCAGGCGCGCGCGGATCTGCGGGCCGTGAGTGGCCGGATCCTCCCCAAAGATCCGCAACTCCCCCTTGCTGACCGGAGAGACCCCCGCGATCATCCGCATGGTGCTGGACTTGCCCGCGCCATTAGGCCCCAGGAAGCCGAACGCCTCGCCCCGCCGGACCTCGACATCGATCCCGTCGACCGCGGTGAAATCGCCGAAGGACTTGGTCAGCCCGCGAGCACTGATGAGCACATCAGAGGGCAGTGAGGTGGTGTCGGGCACTCCTGCAGGCTACCGACGTTGCCCGACATCGCGGTGATCTGGACCCAGGCGCCGCTCCATGGGGACGTCCATGTCGTCACAGAGCGCGAGCCAGACCAGCCGTGGGTGCTCCCCCGCGTCCAGCGCGCCCTGAACGGTGCGCCCACCCAGGACGCTGAGGACATGGGAGGAGGCGAGGTGAGCGGCATACGTCGGCCCGAACTCGGCGTTCATCAACTCCCAGAAGTGCGTAAGGCGCATAGCGGCCGAGTGTAGGCGGCGATCACGGAGCACGCAGAGCAGCGGGCGCGGTGTCGGTGCGAGGTGAGAGGGTGGTCCCCGATATGTCCGACGACATCCTGGACCGCTTCTCCCCCGCGACGGCCGCCTGGTTCCGCGGGAGTTTCCGGCAGCCCACGGCCGCCCAAGAGGGCGCCTGGCAGGCCATCAGCAGCGGCCAGCACACCCTGGTCGTCGCGCCCACCGGCTCCGGCAAGACCCTGTCGGCCTTCCTGTGGGCGCTGGACCGCCTGGCCTCGACCCCACCGCCGCAGGATCGCCAGGCCCGCTGCCGAGTCCTTTACATCTCGCCCATGAAGGCGCTTGCCGTCGACGTCGAGCGCAATCTGCATAGCCCGCTGGTCGGGATCGCGCACGCCGCCACCCGGCTCGGCCTGCCGGAGCCACAGGTCACGGTGGCGGTGCGTTCGGGTGACACCCCGACGGATGAGCGGCGGGCCTTCGCCCGCACCCCCACCGATGTACTCATCACCACTCCCGAGTCCCTCTTCCTGTTGCTGACCAGCGCGGCCCGCGAGGCCCTGGCCGGCGTGGAGACCGTCATCATCGATGAGGTCCATGCGGTGGCCGGTACCAAACGTGGGGCTCATCTCGCGCTCAGCCTGGAGCGCCTCGATGCCCTGCTCCCACAGCCCGCCCAACGCGTCGGCCTCTCCGCCACCGTCCGGCCGGTCGAGGAGGTCGCCCGATTCCTGGCCGGCGGCCGCCCGGTCGAGATCGTCCAGCCACCCTCGACCAAGCAGTGGGACCTGCAAGTGGTCGTGCCCGTTCCTGATCTGGCCGAGCTCGGGCAACCCACCGGAGACCTCAGCGGGCCGGCCGCCGGCGCCGAGCAGCGGGCCTCCATCTGGCCGCATGTCGAGGAACGCATCGTTGACTTGGTCGCCGAGCACACCTCCACCTTGGTCTTCGCCAACAGCCGCCGACTCGCGGAGCGCCTCACCGCGCGACTCAACGAGGAGTGGGTCGAGCGCCAGGAAGCGGAGGAGGCCCACGAGGCGCAGGCGAGCGCAGACGAGGAGGCGAGCACGCGGCATACGGGCTCGGGCCAGCCCTCCTCGGCGCGCACCCCGGCCGCCGTCATGGCCCAGTCCGGCCGCTCCGAGGGCGCCCCACCAGTGTTGGCCCGCGCCCACCACGGCTCGGTCAGCCGCGAGAACCGCGAGGCCATCGAGGAGGAGCTCAAATCCGGCCGACTGCCGGCCGTGGTTGCGACGAGCACGCTCGAGCTCGGCATCGACATGGGCGCGGTCGACCTCGTCGTGCAAGTCGAGTCGCCGCCCTCGGTGGCCAGTGGGCTGCAGCGCGTGGGACGGGCCGGCCACCAGGTGGGCGCGGTCTCGCGGGGCGTGATCTTCCCGAAGTTTCGTGGCGATCTGGTCCAGACCGCGGTCGTCGTCGAGCGGATGCTCGCGGGCCAGATCGAGGCCCTGCGCATCCCCGCCAATCCGTTGGATGTCCTGGCCCAGCAGATCGTCGCGATGTGCGCGCTCGATGACTGGAATGGCGCGGACGTGCTGGCCCTGGCTCGCCGCAGCGCACCCTTTGCCGCGCTCTCCCGACCGGTGCTCGACTCCGTGCTGGACATGCTGGCCGGTCGGTACCCGAGTGAGGATTTCGCGGAGCTCCGCGCGCGCATCACCTGGGACCGCCTCACCGACAGCCTCAGCGGCCGTCGAGGCGCCCAACGCCTGGCCGTGACGAGCGGCGGCACCATCCCCGACCGTGGCCTGTATGCCGTTTTCCTCGCCACCGGGGAAGGCCCGGGGCGGCGGGTCGGCGAGCTCGATGAGGAGATGGTCTACGAGTCGCGGGTGGGCGATGTGTTCACGCTAGGCACGAGCACCTGGCGGATCGAGGACATCACCCATGACCGGGTGCTCGTCACGCCCGCGCCGGGTCAACCCGGGCGCTTGCCATTTTGGAAGGGCGACTCACCCGGTCGCCCCGCCGAGTTGGGCCGGGCCGTCGGGGCCTTTGTCCGCGAGCTCGGAAGCCTGTCGGGCGAGGATGCCCGGGACCGGGTGATGGGCTCCGGGCTCGACCTGTGGGCCGCAGACAACCTGCTGACCTATCTCACCGAGCAGCGGGCCGCGACCGGGCAGGTGCCCGATGACCGGACCATCGTCGTGGAGCGTTTCCGCGACGAGATCGGTGACTGGCGGGTGGCCATCCATTCACCCTTTGGCGCGCCCGTGCATGCGCCCTGGGCGCTGGCAGTCGGGGCGCGGATGCGCGAGCGCTTCGGCATCGAAGTCCAGGCGATGCACGGCGACGACGGCATCGTGCTCCGCTTGCCGGACATGGAGTGGGAGGACCAACTCGACGGCGGCTCAGCGGCCGTCACCCGCGAGCTGGTCGACCTCATCGTGCTCGACCCCGACGAGGTATCCCGCCTGGTCACCGACGAGATCGGTGGGTCGGCGCTCTTTGCCTCGCGTTTCCGCGAGTGCGCGGCTCGGGCATTGCTGCTGCCCCGCCGACGGCCCGACCGGCGACAACCGCTCTGGCAGCAGCGCCAGCGCTCGGCGCAATTGCTCGAGGTCGCCAGCCGCTACCCCGACTTCCCCATCGTCTTGGAGACCGTGCGTGAATGCGTGCAGGACGTCTTCGATGTGCCGGGGCTGACCGAGATCATGCGCGCCATCGGTTCCCGGCAGGTCACCGTGGTGGATGTTGAGACTGCTATGCCGAGCCCGTTCGCGCGCTCGCTGCTCTTTGGTTATGTCGCCCAGTTCCTTTACGAAGGTGACTCGCCGCTGGCCGAGCGGCGGGCCGCGGCTCTGTCGCTGGACCCTGCGCTGCTCGCCGAATTGCTGGGCACCGACGAGGGCCTAGCCCTGCGGGACCTGCTGGATGCCGCCGAGATCGAGCGCACCGAGCGCGAGCTGCAGTTGCTCACCCCGCAGCGGGCGATCCGCGATGCCGACGGCGTGGTCGACGCGCTGCGAGCGCTCGGGCCGCTGTCCATGAGCGAGTTGGCTGAGCGCTGCGCCGAGGCGGTCGCGCCGGCTGATCTGGGGGCTTGGCTGGCGGCGCTCAGCACGGCTCGCCAGGTGATCGAGGTACGGATCGCCGGCGAGGACCGGTATGCCGCCATCGAAGACGCCGCCCGGCTGCGCGACGCGCTCGGTACCGTGCTGCCACCCGGCATACCCATGACCTTCCTCGAGCCGGTCAGTGATCCGCTAGGCGATCTGGTGGTGCGTTATGCCCGCACGCATGGGCCCTTCCAGGTGCCCGATGTGGCGAGCCGATACGGCCTGGGCACCGCGGTCGTTGCGGGCGCGATCGCCCGACTGCTCAGCTCCGGCCGGGTCGTGGAGGGCGAGTTCCGACCGACGGGATCGGGCCGCGAGCTCTGCGACACCGACGTGCTCCGCCAGCTGCGCCGTCGCTCGCTGGCCTCCCTGCGCGCCGAAGTCGAGCCCGTCGCCCCCCGCGAGCTCGTCCGGTTCGGGCTGGAGTGGCAGGGCGTGGGTGGACGCTTGCGCGGTCGCGATGGCGTGCTGCGCGTGGTGGAGCAACTCAGCGGCGCCCGGCTGCCGGCCAGCGCAGTTGAGGGTTTGGTCCTGCCGGCCCGCGTCCGCGACTACTCCCCCGCGCTGCTCGATGACCTGATGGCATCGGGCGAGGTGCTCTGGCAGGGCCATGGCTCGCTGCCGGGGGACGACGGCTGGCTGAGCCTGCACCTGGCCGAGACCGCCCACCTCACTCTCCAACTGCCCAGTGCGGACCCGGTGTCCGCGCTGGCGAGCGAAGTGTTGGAGGCCGTCAGCGGTGGCGGCTCCTGGTTCTTCCGTTCGCTCAGCGACCGGGTTGGCTCCACCGATGATCCCGCGCTGGCCGAGGCGCTTTGGGAGTTGGTGTGGGCGGGCCAACTCAGCGGCGACACCTTCGCCCCGGTACGCGCCTTGCTCTCCGGCGGGCGGACGGCCCACCGTCCCGGGCACAGCGGTCCGCGCGCGAGTCGGTATGCCGGCCGCCCCCGCTCGCTGGGCGCCCTCGGGAACCGACCTGCGCGACCGGCGATGCCGCTGCGCTCAGGGCCCGCGCACACCGTCGGTCGCTGGTCGCTCCTGCCGTGGGTGGAGGCCGATCCGACGGCCCGGACGGTAGCCACCGCCGAGCATCTCCTGGACCGCTACGGCGTGCTCACGCGAGGCGCAGTCGCGGCAGAGGACGTGCCCGGCGGTTTTGCCGGCATCTATCGGGTGCTCGCCGCCGCTGAGGAGGCGGGGCGGGTTCGTCGCGGATACTTCGTCGAGGGCTTGGGCGCCTCCCAGTTCGCCTCCACGGGTGCGGTTGACCTGCTGCGCGCAGAGCGCACGGACTCGGGTGTAGCCACCGTGCTGGCGGCCACCGATCCAGCCAATCCCTTTGGCGCGGCACTGCCCTGGCCGACCCGATCCGAGGAGCCCGGCGATGGGCGCGGCCACCAACCGGGGCGGCGCTCGGGCGCCATCGTGGTCCTCATCGATGGCGAGGTGGTGATGTATGTCGAGAAGGGCGGCCGCAGTCTGCTCACCTTCGCCACCGATCCGGTCGCGCTGGCCGCTGCCGCTCGAGCATTAGCCGATGCGGTGCGGGCCGGAACCCTGGGTCGGATCACCGTCGAGAAGGCCGATGGCGGCGCCGTCTTGGGCAGCGATCATCCGGTCGCCAGCGCCTTGGCGGACGCGGGATTCCACCTGACCACCCGCGGCCTGCGGATGCGGCGCTAGCCGTGCCCGAGGGCGACACCCTCTGGCGGACCGCCGACCGGCTGCACCGCGCCCTTGCCGATGCGCCGATCATTCTGAGCGACCTGCGGTGGGGCGGGCTCACGGGTGACCTGCGCGGGATGCGGACGCTGGAGGTGCGCAGCCGCGGCAAACACCTCCTGCATCGGCTGGACGGCGGCCTGACCGTGCATTCGCATCTGCGCATGGAGGGCCAGTGGCGGGTCGTTCACCCCGGGCCGCAGACCGACGCGGCCATGCGACGCTCAGACCTGCGGGCAGCCATGGGGACCGCCGACTGGACGGCCCTCGGCCTGCGCCTCGGCATGCTCGACCTCATCCGCACCCGCGATGAGGGCACGCTCGTAGGCCACCTCGGCCCTGAAGTCCTGGGCGCCGACTGGGATCCTCAGGAAGCCACCCGCCGCCTCCTCGCGCGCGGCGGCCTGATCGTCGACGGGCTGCTCGATCAGCGCATGCTCGCCGGCGTCGGCACCTACTGGGCCAGCGAGGGACTCTTCATCGAGCGGGTCCTGCCCTGGACCCCCGTTGCCGACCTCGGACCTGAGCGGACCAGCGCCCTCCTGGACCGGATCCACCGGCTGATGGACCGCGCCAAAGATCACGCCCTGCAATCCAGCACCGGCGACCTGCGTCGTGGCTACGAGAGTTATGTCCATGCCCGCTCGAGCCGCCCCTGCCGTCGTTGCGGCGACACCATTCGGGTAGCCATGACCGGCGAGGCGCCGCAGCAACGCACGATCTTTTCGTGTCCGACCTGCCAGGGCGGTTATGCCCCCACCGACGACCGACAACCGCAAGCACCCTTGGGGTCGGGAACGAAACGCGGGACGGCATACCGGCCGCGATCAGGCGCCTAACCCGCCAGCGCGGGGACGCGAAGGCTCAGGCGGCCTGGATGTCGCTGCGGTTCTCCGCCACCGGCAGCGGCACCGGAGCGGTCACGCGCTCGGCGCGGTTGACCCGCTCGGCCACGGACGTCATCAACTGCCCGAGGCTCAGGCCGAGTGCACCGGCGAGGTTGACCAGCACCTCCGAGGAGGCTTCCTTGGAGCCGCGCTCGACCTCGCTGAGGTAGCCGAAGGACACCGAGGAGTCACGAGCCACGGCTCGCAGCGTGAGCCCGAGGTCCTGACGGCGCTCGCGGAGCACTTCACCAAGCTCGTGTCGAACCAGAATCATCGGGGCCTCCTCTCAGGCCTTGAGCGAACCTCGCGCAATGTCGAGGTCATGGAGCACACCATAACCCCGGACACCCACAGCACGCGCGTCGTTATGCCGCACATGCCGTTTCGGCGAGTCTGATTAATCCCTCAACGGTTGCCGCGCGAATTTCTTCCCGCGATCCCGCCAGTCTCAACTCGTGGACGATCTGGGAGGTCGGGGTGACCACCGCGATGAAGACCGTGCCCACCGGCTGGCCATCGGCCGGGTCGGGTCCGGCGACCCCGGTGCAGGACAGTCCGACCGAGGCATCGAGGACCTCGCGGACCCCGGCGGCCATCTGCACGGCGACCTCACCGTCCACCGCGCCGCGCTCCGCCAGGAGCGAGCGATCAACGCCGAGCACAGCGGCCTTGACGTCCACGGCATAGGCCGCCACCCCACCGCGCACGACTGCCGAGGCCCCCGGCACCGAGGTCAGGGCGGCACACACCAAGCCACCCGTGAGCGACTCCGCGGTGGCGACCGTCAGGCCGCGCTCCCGCAGGAGCGCGACCAACCCGGCCGCACCACTCACTGGTGTCCGCGCTCGCGCGCGACGCGGCGCGCCTCCTGGGCGGCGCGCTTCATGGCCGCCCGCGGGCTGGTCTGGCGTAGACGCATGGCCTGCACGACGTAATCAATCCCCGTCGCCACGGTCACCACGAGCGCCGCCAGCAGGAAGCCCCAGGCGAGCGCATCCCAGAAGCCCGGCATCGGCAGGGACCAGCGCGGCCACACAAAGAAACCGAGCCCGAGGGCCTGCAGGAGAGTCTTGAGCTTGCCACCGCGACCTGCGGCCATGACCCCATGACGGATCACAAAGAAGCGCATGGCCGTGATCGTCCACTCGCGGCCGAGGATCACCACGGTGATCCACCACGGGACCTCGTGGATGATCGAGAGGGCAATGAGCGCCATGGTGACCAGGGCCTTGTCCGCGATCGGGTCGGCCACCTTGCCAAAGTTGGTCACGAGCCCCCGCGAACGAGCGAGATCGCCGTCGATCCGGTCGGTCAGCATCGCCACAAAGAAGGCGCCGAAGGCCCACCACCGGAATGCCGCGTTCTGCCCGCCGTCGGCAAGCAACAACCAGCCAAAGACCGGCACGAGAAACAGCCGGAGCACGGTGAGCGCGTTGGCGATATTCCAGGCGCTGGGCTCGGGTGCTGTTGGCGCCGCGGTGGGTTCGGTCACGAGACCGCCTCCACCTCGAGGTCCACACCATCGGTCCCCGTGACGGTGGCGACCACCGTCGTTCCGGGCGCGAACCAGTCAGCGCCGAGGACGATAGAGATGCCGTCGACATCAGGCCCCTGGTGCTCGGCCCGCCCGATCAGGGCATCGGGCCGGTCCTCATCGGGCCCCTCGATGAGCACCCGGACGGTCTCCCCCAACCGGTCCTCGGCGCGCTGCGCCATGAGTTCCTCGACCAGCCCGGTGATGTGCTCGACCCGGGCACGCACCTCGTCCTCATCGAGATGACCGTCGAGCCCAAGCGCCTCGGTGCCCTCCTCGTCGGAGTAGCCGAAGACCCCGACCACATCCAGGCGCGCCTGGGTCAGGAAGGACTCGAGTTGCGCCAGATCGGCTTCGGTCTCTCCCGGGAAACCGACGATCACATTGCTGCGCACCCCTGCGAGCGGGCTGCGGCGCCGGATCTGCTCGATGAGGGTGAGGAAGTCGTCCTCGCCACCAAACCGGCGCATCCGGCGCAGCAGGGTCGGCGAGGCGTGCTGGAAGGACAGGTCAAACCACGGCATCACGCCCGGCGTCGCGGCCATGGCATCCAGCAGAGCGGGCCGCACCTCGGCGGGCTGCAGGTAGGACACCCGCACGCGCTCGATCCCCGAGATGGCCGTCAACTCCGGCAGCATCCGCTCCAGGAGCGCGAGGTCGCCGAGGTCCTTGCCATAGGACGTGGAGTTCTCGCTGACCAGCAGCAGCTCGCGGACCCCGCGCTCGGCCAGCCAGCGCGCCTCGGCCAGCACCTCGGTGGGTCGCCGCGACAGGAAAGCCCCGCGGAACGATGGAATCGCGCAAAACGAGCAGCGGCGGTCGCAGCCCGAAGCGATCTTGAGGGGCGCCCACACCCGGTCCTCGAGCAACTCACGGGTCACCGGCAGATCGGGGGCCGCATCCTGACCATGGCCGGGCAGCGCAACCATGCTGGAGGCCGCCTCCCGGTCGGCCGGGCTGATCGGGAGCAACCGACGGCGATCGCTCGGCTTATGCGAGGCCACGTGTCCGCCCGCCAGCACCGTGCGAAGGTGACCGGACAGCGCGGCATACGAGTCAAACCCCAGGACCGCATCGGCCTCCGGCAACTCCTGGGCCAGTTCCTCGCCGTACCGCTCGGCCAGGCAGCCCACGGCGACGACCGCTTGGGTGCGCCCGGCCGCTTTGAGCGCCGAGGCCTCCAGGATGGTGTCGATCGAGTCCTTCTTGGCCTGCTCGATGAATCCGCAGGTGTTGACCACCGCCACATCGGCGTCCGCAGCATCGGAGACCAGACGCCAGCCGCTGGCCTGCAACCGGCCGGCCAGCTCCTCGGAGTCGACCTCATTGCGGGTGCAGCCGAGGGTGACGAGCGCGACGGTGCCGAGCTCGCCAGGGGTGGTCATGCGGCCACTCTAGTTGCCACGAGCGGTTGCTCGCGGACCGCTCTGTGGCAAGGTGTCCGCCATGTCGCTTGCTGCCGAGGTTGTCCAGAACCTGCTCGCCGAGCACCCCGTCATTGATGGTCACAACGACTTCCCCTGGGAGGCGCGTGACCAAGCAGGGTACGACATGGAAAAGCTCGACCTGGCCCAGGACGGGTTGCCGACCCACACCGACCTGCCCCGATTGCGGCGCGGCGGCGTCGGCGCGCAGTTCTGGTCGGTCTATGTCCCCTCGACTTTGCAGGGCGATGCCGCGGTCACCGCGACCTTGGAGCAGGTCGACTTCGTGCGCGCCATGGAGCGCCGGTATGCCGCTGACTTGGCTCCCGCTCGCACCCGCGCCGAGATCGAGGCCGCCTGGTCGGCCGGGCGGATCGCCTCCCTCATGGGCGCTGAGGGCGGCCATTCCATCGGCTCCTCACTGGGCACGCTGCGCATGCTGCACGCGCTCGGGGTGCGGTATCTGACGCTGACCCACAATGACAATGTGCCCTGGGCGGATTCGGCCACCGACGTCCCCCGGGCCGGTGGGCTCACGGCATTCGGCCACGAAGTGGTGCGCGAGATGAACCGACTGGGCATGCTCGTCGACCTCTCGCATGTCTCCGCCGACACCATGCGCGCAGCCCTGGACACCAGCGAGGCGCCGGTGATCTTTTCGCACTCCTCGGCGCGCGCCGTCTGTGACCACCCGCGCAATGTCCCCGATGACGTCCTCGCCCGACTCAGCACGCAGGGCGGGGTCTGCATGGTCACCTTCGTGCCCAAGTTCGTCTCCCGGGCCGCCCGCGAGTGGGACATCGAAGCCTCGGCCGCCGCCGAAACCGCCGGGGTGCGCCCTGCCGACTACCCGGCATATGCCGCGTTCTGCCGCGCCCGGGCCGCCACCCATCCGGAGCCGGCGGCGACGCTGGCCGATGTGGTCGCGCACGTGGAGCACATCCGGGAAGTCGCGGGCATCGATCACCTCGGGATCGGTGGCGACTACGACGGCACCACCGAACTCCCGACCGGCCTACACGACGTCTCGACCTACCCCCGGCTGCTCGAGGCCCTCGCCGAGCGCGGTTGGTCCTCGGCCGACCTGGCCAAGATGACCAGCGGCAATATCCTGCGGGTGCTCTCGCAGGCCGAGCAGGTGTCCACCGACCTTCAGGCACGGCGGGGCCCGAGCCTGGCGACCATCAAGGAGTTGGACGGCGACTCCCTCACCGACCCGGCCTAGACTCTGCGCCATGTCCACCCCTGCCGCGGTGCTGGCGCCGCTGCTCCTCGCAGGCGTCTTCCTGCTCAGCGCGTGGGCCAAGGCGGCAGACCCCGACTCCACCCTGAGTGCAATCATCCTGCTGCGGCTGCCTCGCCTCATTCAACGGCGTTGGGTTGCTCGGGCGCTGCCGGCCGGCGAGGCCGTGCTGGCGCTCGGCCTGTTGGCCCCCTGGTCCGTGATCGCGCGCGGCGCCGCCTGGCTGACGCTGACACTGGGTCTGCTGTACACGCTGATTGTGGCGCGCGCACTCACCTTTAACCCGCGGCCGACCTGCGGCTGCTTCGGGCGCATTGGGGATCAGCGGATCGTCCCGCGCACCCTGGTGCGCAACCTGCTGCTGGTCGCGGCTGCCGGTGTGGCCGTGGCCCTGACCTCCGCCGGCCACACCGTCCCCGCGATGCTGGGTTCGCTGGACGGCACCGGCTGGGCGTGGCTAGTGGGGGCCACCCTCGTGGGGGTCATGGTCGCCCTGATTGGCGGACGCCGCGCGCCCGCAGCGGCGCCTCAGCCCGCGTCATCGGGGAATGCGTCCGATGCGGCGGCCGAGGACCCCGAGGACTACCTGCGCCAACCCACGCCGCACGTGGTCCTGCTCGGCCAGGACCGCCTGCCGATCACGCTGGTTGAATTGGCCGCCCAACGTGCCCAGTTGCTGGTGTTCGCCAACTGCACCTGCCCGTCGAGCGTCTCCGCGCTGCGCCTGGTTCAAAACCCCGATCCACGGCTGTCGGCGATCGACGTGCGCATGGTGTTCAGCGGCCTGATGCCCCCCGAGCAGCTGGCCGACCTGACGCCGGGCTCGGAGAGCCTGTACGACCATGGCCACACCGCGTGGATGGCGCTGGGCATGGCGTCCAGCCCAGGCGCGGTCCTGGTCGGTGCTGACGGCTGGCTCGCCGGGGGTCCGGTCCATGGACTGCCCGAGATCGAGAGTTTCATCGAGGAGATCGCACAGGCCCTATCCCAGGGCCCGGCGATCGCCTCCGATGCCGTGGCTCACTGACGCCCGGTCAACTCCCAGGCGTCTTCGCTCTCACCCTCGTCGTCCCACTCTGTGGCAGCCGGGTAGCTGAGGTCATCCACCGGGCCGTAGGCATCCGTGGTGGCCGCAGGCACCTGCGCGGGCGGCTCTTCGCCATTCATCATCGCCAGCATGCCGGGCAGGTCGTCGGGGCGGATCAGCACATCGCGAGCCTTGGACCCCTCGGATGGGCCAACCACGCCGCGCGACTCCAGCAGATCCATCAGGCGACCCGCCTTGGCGAACCCGACCCGCAACTTGCGCTGCAGCATCGAGGTGGACCCGAACTGGGTGTTGACGACGAGTTCGGTGGCCTGCAGCAGCAGGTCCAGGTCATCGCCGATGTCGTCGTCGACCTGCTTCTTGGTGGCCGTCACGGTGACATCGTCGCGATACGTGGGCTTGAGTTGGTCGGTCACGTGCTTGACCACCGCGTGAATCTCGGACTCGGTGACCCAGGCACCCTGCACGCGCATCGGCTTGCTGGAACCCATGGGCAAGAAGAGCGCGTCGCCCTGGCCGATCAGCTTCTCGGCGCCCGGCTGGTCCAGCACGACGCGGCTGTCGGCCAGCGAGGAGGTGGCAAAGGCCATCCGGCTCGGCACATTGGCCTTAATCAAGCCGGTGACGACGTCGACGCTCGGGCGCTGGGTGGCCAGGACCAGGTGGATGCCAGCCGCCCGGGCGAGCTGCGTAATACGGACGATCGACTCCTCCACGTCGCGCGGAGCCACCATCATCAGGTCGGCCAACTCGTCGACGACCACAAGCAGGTACGGGTACGGCGCGATGACCCGCTCGCTGCCGGGGAGCGGCTTGACCTTGCCCGCCTTGACCGCCTTGTTGAAGTCGTCGACATGCTTGAAGCCGAAGTTGGCCAGGTCGTCATAGCGCTGGTCCATCTCGCGCACGACCCACTGCAGCGCCTCGGCGGCCTTCTTGGGGTTGGTGATGATCGGCGTGATCAGGTGCGGAATCCCCTCGTATGCCGTGAGCTCGACCCGCTTGGGGTCAACCAGGACGAGGCGAACCTCGTCGGGGGTGGAGCGCATGAGGATCGAGGTGATCATCGAGTTGACGAAGCTGGACTTGCCCGAGCCGGTGGCACCGGCCACGAGCAGGTGCGGCATCTTGGACAGGTTGGCGATGACATAGCCGCCTTCGACGTCCTTGCCGACACCCATGACCATGGGGTGCTCGTTGGAGCGGGCGACCTGGCTGCGCAGGACGTCGCCGAGACTCACCTTCTCGCGGTCCAGGTTGGGGATCTCGATGCCGATCGCGGACTTGCCTGGGATCGGGCTGAGGATGCGCACGTCGGCCGAGGCCACGGCATACGCAATG
>WBZP01001330.1_pt1 | contig 30845 bp, 24 predicted proteins | sample 5204301 | NCBI WGS metagenome assembly WBZP01 (sample SAMN12412401, study PRJNA552823) | activated sludge metagenome | isolation source: activated sludge from nitrification reactor of wastewater treatment plant... | place: USA: Pennsylvania | collected 2017 | reverse complement strand
ACGACCCCCACGATCGCGGCCCGGGCCGGGGCCCGGCTGGCGCAGTGCTACGAGCGGCTCGGCCGCTCGCCCGAGGCCCGGGCCGCCCTCGACCGGGTGGCGTCGACGGCCCTCGTCGTGCGCGACGAGCAGGGGGCGCCGCTGCGGGTCGAGGCCGCGGCCCGCGTGGCGGAGCTGCTCCTCGCCGAGGGCGACAAGCCCGGCGCGGCGACGCGGGCCCGGATCCTCGGGGAGTCGCTCCTCGCCGGGTCGCACGGCTCGGAGGTCTCCGTCGCCGAGTGGCGCGCGGCCCTGACGCGCGCCCGGGCCGTGCTCGACGGGCAACGGCTGGAGCTCACCGCCTCCCGGGAGGCACTGCAGCAGGACGAGTCGCTCGAGGAGACCCGCGAACGGCTCGGCGCGTCGCTGCGCCGCTGGCTGGCGCGCACCGCCGGCACCGACCCGGCCCGGATGCGTCGCTTCCTCGCGGTGCACCATCTGGGCGCCAAGGCGATGGCGGCGCAGGACGACGAGATGCTCGACATCGTCGCCGGGCTGCTGCCCTGGGAGACGACGCGTGGCGAGCTGACGCTCGACGACTTCGCTGCGGTGGCCCGCGAGCACGGCGGCGTCGTCAGCTACACCGAGTCGGTCGAGGACTTCCGTCAGATCGCCCCGCTGGCCCCGGTGCTCGACCTCGCGGTGCTCAACGCCGGTTACGCCTACGACGGGCAGATCCTGAGCCGTTGGCTGGCCCGGCACCCCGAGCTGGACTCCCGTCGGCTCGCGCCGAGCGAGCTGACGGCCCGGTTCGACGACCTCGACCCGCAGGAGCGCGCGGCATACCAGGGCCTGTTGGAGGTCGCCGACGAGGTGCTCACCCGCGCCGGAGTGCAGGCGCAGGTGAGCCGGTTCGGGCCGGCCGAGGTGCACGCGGTGCTGCTCGTCGACCGAGCGGTGCGGCACGAGCGGGACCGCAGCTCGGTGCTCGAGCAGCTCGACGCGGACGGGCCGTGGGCGGCGCTGCTCGGCGGCGCCGCGCCGACACCGGTGGCGCGGGCCGCCTTCGTGCTCAACGCCGCCAACCTCGGGGTATGCCGCCTGGCCCAGTCCCGTGACCGGGAGCTGCAACGGGTCGTCGTCGAGGCGCTCTACGGGCACGCCCTCGTCTCCGGACATCACCCGATCCGAGCCTTCGACGCCGCCTTGGTGGCCCGGGCGCTGCCGGCCCTCATCGACCGGGCCCTCGACCCGGCGCCGACCACACCGGGCGATCACGCGGGGGAGGGGAGCCGCTCATGACGATGCCACACGACTGCGACCCGGAGGTCGTCGAGCTGCTGCGGGCCGCGGCCGAGCTACCGCACGGCCGTGAACAGGTCACCCTGCTCGAGCAGGCCCTGGCGACGGCGCAGCGGCTGGGTGGCTTCGACAACGAGTACTGGGCCCGCAACCAGGTGATCGAGGCCCACTACTACCTGCCCAGGGAGCGGGCCACGCTCACCCACTATGCCTGGTTGCGGCGGGCCCTGGACACCGCCGGTGACCGCCTCGATACCGAGGACCGGGCCCAGGTGTTGTGGAAGCTCAAGTGGGCCATGGATCATGTGATCGGCGTCGCCGACCTCGATCTGGCGACCGTGCGGGCCACCATCGATGATGTCGAGGGCGCCTTCCGGGCGCAGGGTTATCGGCTCCGCCCGGTCATGCAGATGCGCCACCGCCTCGCGGAGGATCTGGACGACCCGGCCGGCCAGGCTGCGGCCGTCGCGGTGTTCCGGCGGGAGCCGCGCGACCGCCTGTCGGACTGTCATGCCTGCGAGCGATCGTTCGAGGCGGACCTGGTGCAGGATCGGCCCGCCGAGGCGCTCGCCGTGATCGAGCCGATCCTGCGCGGTGAGCTGACCTGTGCCGAGCAGCCGGGCTCGGCGCTGGCCCAGGCGATCGGTTGGCACGTCGACCTCGGTGACCACGAGGCCGCGGTGGCGGCCTACCGGCGGGGTTGGCCGCTGGCCAAGGACAACTCGAAGATGGCCTTGCCGGCCGCTCGGGTGTTCATCGGCCTGGTGCGGCTCGGCGAGCTGGACCGCGCGATCGACGCCCTCGTGCCCCGGCTCGGGTGGCTCGACGGCACCGACGACGACACGCACCGGCAGCTCTTCGCCGCCGCCGGAGCGCTCGTGCTGGGCGCCGCGATCGAGCAGGGCCTGGCCCCGGAGCTCATCGATGGCCGCCCTGCTGCCACCGTGCGCGACGACCTGCGCGAGCGTGCCTATGCCGTGGCCGGGGCGTTCGACAGGCGCAATGCCACGACGGTGCACCGCCGTCAGGTCGAGCGGGTGCTGGCCACCCAGGTCGGCACCACCCCCAGCCTGCCGCCATTGCGCCTCGGCGCAGGGCGGAGTGGTCCCGGCGAGGGCGTGGCCGAGGTCGAGGGCCTGCCGGGTCCACGCCCGACGAGTATCGGCGAGCACGCCGAGGCGTTACGGGAGCAGCTGGATCTGCTCTCCGACGACATCGAGACGGTGCTGCACTCCTGGCGCGAGCAGCGACCGGAGCTGCTCACCGGTCTCGCCGACGACGACCCGGCATGGGCCGACGTGGCCCTGCTGGATCGGATCGGCGGCACCGGGCTGGAGCCCGACGAGGCCGAGCCGCTGCTGCGCAGCGCGCTCGGCGCGGCCCGACGCGCCGGCGACTCCGTCGCCGAGCGCCGGGCCGAGCTCGAGCTGGCGCTGCTCGGGCTGGAGCGCGAAGCTGCCGAGTCGACCGACGGCCCGCAGCAGCTCACGCCCGATGACCGCGAGCGCGCGGACCACGAGCCGGCTGACCACGAGCTTGTTGCCCATGAGCTTGTTGACCAGGAGCGGCCGGACCACCCGGCGCTCTACGCCGAGGTGGCCGCGATCGCCGAAGGCCTTGAAGCACAGGCGGATTGGGTTAACGCGGCGGCGGCATGGCGGCGTATCGGGCTGGTGTTCCGCTCGGTGCTGGAGATCGATCTGGCCCGCACCGCCTTCGAACGAGCCCTGCCGGCGCAGCGACTGGCCGGCCCTCCGCTGCGGGTTGCGCTCGTCCTGACCGAGCTGTCCCAACTGCTGCCGGGCCTCGACCCGGCCTGGGCGCAGGCGTGCGCCGCCGAGGCCGCAGCCATCGCCGACGCGGCCGGTCACCGGGTGCTCATCGCCATGACCGCCGACATTCGGGCCCGACTGGCCTGCCAGGGAGGCGATTTCGACACGGCACACGAACTGCTCAGCGCCGCCTTGCCGGCGGCGACCGGTGGGTCCGCCGAGGTGCCGCTGCGGCTGCTGCACGCCGATGTGTGCATCGACCGGCAGGACTGGGCCACCCTAGAGCAGCAGGGCCGGGCCCTGGTCGCGCTGGGCCAGGCCCGTCGCGACCAGATGCTGCTCACCCTCGGGCAGCGTCATCTCGGTCTGGCCCTCGTCGAGACCGGGCACCACGCCGAGGCCGCCGAGCTGCTGGAGGCCGCGATGGCCCGGGCCCGCATCGACGAGCCGCTGCTGGTCGGGCCGGTCGGGTGGGCGCTGGGCAACGCGCTGTCCGGGGCCGGCGAGCCGGGGGCGGCGCGCACGGCATACGCGAGTTCTGCGACGGCCTTCGAGGCGGCGGCGCGCCCCGACGAGGCCGCGCACGCGCAGGCCCGGGCGGGCGACTGCGCCTGGGACATCGGCGACACGCTGGCCGCCGGGGCCCACTACGAGGCGGCCGGGCAGCACGCCCGGGTCGCCGGCTCGGTCGATGTCTATGCGGTCGCCCTGCGCAGCCTCGCGGCGCTGCGGGCGGGTGGCGGCGAACTCGCGGCCGGGCTCGACGACCTCGACGCGGTGCCGACGCTGACCCGTGACTTCGCGGCCGAGCACGGTCACGAGGATGCCGCTGAGTGGCCCGAGCGGTTGGGCTTCGGCATCGCCCGGCAAGGCGCGCGACTGCTGCTCGGAGCAGGTGAACCGCTCGCCGCGGCAACGCGATTGGCCGCCCTGGAGCCCACCCTGGTCGGTGAGGCAGCGGCGGTCGTGCGAGCCGAGCGCGGCAGCTATCTGGCGGCTGGGGGCAACCTGGCCGGGGCCGAGCCGCTGCTGGTCGAGGCGCTGCCGCTGCTGGATGCCGAGCACCTCGTCGGCTTCCGGGTCGACTGCGCCGGGCGGTGGGCCCAGGCGCTGCACGACGCCGGGGAGGTCGAGCGAGCCGACGAGGTGTGGCAGCGCTTCGGCGGCTGAGTGGGCTGGGCGCAGCCCCGTGCAGCGGGGTCAGGCGATCCGGGTCATCTCCACCCAGACGAACATGTCCGAGGTGCCGCTACCGGTGAAGATGCCGCGGATCGGCGGGACATCCCGGTAGTCACGGCCGGCGGCGACCTCGACATGCAACTCACCGGGCAACTGGTCGTTGGTGGGGTCGACCCCGACCCAGTCGCCGTCCCAGAACTGCACCCAGGCATGGCTCTCGCCGGCATAGCCACGACCGAGCTCGGCGTCCCGCTGGGGCATGAGGTAGCCGGAGACGTAGCGGGCCGGCACGCCGACCAGGCGCAGCGCGCCGATCACCAGATGAGCCATGTCTTGGCAGACGCCGGATCGTTGCACCCAGGCCTGGGCGGCCCGCGAGTGCACCCCGGTCGCGCCGAAGACGTAGTCCACTTCGTCGTGCACCAGTCGGACCACGGCGCACGCGTAGTCGTATGGGGTGTCGCTGCGCGCCCGCAACTGCCGGAGCAGGGTCTCCAGATCGGTCGGCACGGCGACCAGCGGGGTGATCCGCAATGACTCACACAACCGGTCCCGCAGCGCCGGATCATCCAGGTCGGCCCAACTGTGCCCGCCGGGGCCGATCGGCTCGCGGCGCACGTCGACCGTGCTGGTCGCCACCACCTGCAGCGACTCGTGCCGCTCGAACAGCTCGAAGGCGGTGACCGTGGTGCCCCAGTAGTCGGTGTAGGTGGACAGCCAGGGCACCGGGCTGACGTCCAGCCGGCTGTGCACCACCTGCTGTTCGTGGCTGGACCGGGGCGTCATCCGGGCCTCGTTGAACGATGCGGTCGCCCCACCGACATACGAATAGCCCGTGCGATGCACGATCTTCAACGTGGTCACGAGGCGTGCCCGCCGTGCCACTGGGTGGCAATCGCGCCGTCGAAGTACAGCGCGGCGATCGCCCGGTCAGCGGCACCGCAGGTGGCCTGCAGCTGCGACATGCGCTGTGGCAGCTCGACCAGCAGCTGGGGGCTCGAGCGGTATTCCAGCTCGGCCCGAGCGCGACCCAACACGCGTGCTGGTCCGCTCTCCACCAAGCCCCGGTGGTTGCTCGCGTCGAGGTCGTCGAGGGCCCCGATCGCGGCATCGAGGGAATGCACGATCGAGCGGGGGAAGGCCCGGTTCATCAGCAGGAACTCGGCCGCGTCCGGCACCGAGTCCTGGTCGTGGTGGCTGCGGACGAAGGCGTGGTGCGCGCCACCGGCGCGCAACGCGGAGGTCCAGGCGGCCAGCCCCCCGCGTAACGCGGCAGCCTCGACCAGTCGAGCGGTCATGTCCACCCGCTCCAGGCTGCGCCCCAGCACCAGGAAGTTCCAGCCTTGATCGTGGGTCATCGTGCCGTCCGCGGTGGCCGTGATGACCGCGCACCGCTCCCGCACCCAACGGAAGGCTGCCGCGGGACGTCGGGCGGCCAGGGCACCGGCGGCCACCTCATGCCAGGTGGTGTTGATTCCCTCCCACATCTCGATGCTCACCGTTTCACGCGAGCGCCGGGCACTCTCGCGCGCGCCGTGCAGCGCGGCAACGATCGAGCTCGGCGAATCGGGGTCGTGGCACAGCAGGCGCAACACCTGATCGTCCGCGTCCGGCCCATCCGGGTCGTCGGCAGCCTGTGGCACGCCCATGACCCGCAACAGCAGATGCTCGGCCCAACGTGGGTCGATGGTGGGGTCCTCGACGGCCAATTGCAGGTGCACGTCCAACAGCCGAGCGGTGTCCTCGGCCCGCTCCAGGTAGCGACCGATCCAATAGAGCGACTCGGCGATCCGACTCAGCATGGGTCCTCCTGTCCTCGCGAAGGCTGGTGCTGGTGCTGGTGCTGGTGCTGGTGCTGGTGCGGGGGGTGCTGGTGCTCCCGCAGGTGCTGCGCCTGTTGTTGTTGCTGCTGCTGTTGTTCGACCTGGGTGTGCTCGCTGTGGCGGACCGCCACGCTGCCGGCCCGCGGGTGCACCGTGGCGCTGCTGGCAGCCGGGCTGGCCCGAGGTGGTGGTGGGGGCTCGAGGTCGGCCTGCCCGAGGCCGCGGGCGAGCACCCAGGTGTCCTTGGACCCGCCCCCACGGCTGGAGTTGACGATCAGTTGGCCCTCGTCGAGGGCCACTCGGGTCAGCCCCCCGGGCAGTACCCACACGTCCTGTCCGTCGTGGATCGCGAACGGCCGCAGGTCGACGTGGCGAGGCGCGAACTGGCCGTCGACGAGGGTGGGCACGGTCGACAGCGGGACGACGGGCTGGGCGATCCAGCCCCTGGGGTCGGCCGCGACCCGGGCCCGTAGGGCCGCCAGCTCGGCCCGGCTGGCCGCCGGCCCGATGACGATGTCCTTGCCTCCGGAGCCGTCGACCGGTTTGACCACCAACTCGCCCAGCCGGTCGAAGACCTCGGCACGGTGCTCGGCGTCGGACAGCCGCCAGGTGTCGACGTTGTCCAGCACCGGCTCCTGCCCGAGGTAGTAGCGGATCAGGTCGGGCACATAGGTGTAGAGCAGCTTGTCGTCGGCGACACCGTTGCCGACGGCATTGGCGATCGTCACCGTGCCGGCGCGTGCGGCGTTGACCAGCCCCGCGCAGCCCACCAGGGAGTCGGCGCGGAAGTGCACCGGGTCCAGGAACTCGTCGTCGACCCGGCGGTACATCACGTGCACCGGGCGCAGGCCACCGGTCGTGCGCATCATGACCCGCCCGCCCTGGCTGACCAGATCTCGGCCCTCGACGAGCGGACAGCCCATCATCCGCGCCAGGAGGGCGTGCTCGAAGTAGGCGGCGTTGTGGACGCCGGGGGTGAGGACGACGACCGTGGGGTCGCGTACCCCGCTGGGCGCGACGGCCCGCAGCGCGGCATACAGGTGCTGCGGATAGGCACGCACCGGTCGGATCCGGTGGTGCGCGAACACCTCCGGCAGCGCGCTGGTCAGCGCCCTGCGATTGGTCATCACGTAGGAGACCCCCGAGGGGATCCGCACGTTGTCCTCGAGCACGCGGAAGCGGCCGTCGCCGTCGCGGACCAGGTCGATCCCCGACACGTGCACGCGCACTCCGCCAGGCGGGCTGAGCCCGGCGACCACTCGGTGGAAATGCGGCGAGCTGGTCACCACCCCACGCGGCACGACCCCGTCCCGGAAGAGGTCGCCAGGCCCGTAGACGTCATCGAGGAAGCGCTCCAAGGCCCGCACCCGCTGGGCCAGCCCCAGCTCCACGTGCGCCCAACTGGCGGAGTCGATGAGCCGCGGCACGATGTCCAGCGGGAAGGGCCGCTCCTGACCACCGATGTCGAAGGTCACTCCCTGCTCGACATAGGTGCGGGCCAGGAAGTCGGCGCGGGCCCGGATCTCCGGCGGGCTCAACGTCGTCAGCTGCGAGTGCACCGCGGCATACCCGGGGCGGATGGTGGCTGTCGCCCCGTCGACCATCTCGTCGAAGCAGCCCGAGACGGGGGCGTAGTCGGTGAAGAGCGTGCTCACCTCGTCGACTGTGGCAGGGGCCGGTTTCACGCGCGTTTCGGTGATGCGACGAACTCGCACCGGGGCAGCGCCCCTGAGCGGCGTGATCCGATTCACGCGCCGAGGCTTGGGCCATGGGATTACTCACGGGTAACATCACCCGAACCTGGCTCGGGTGGTGGGTATCACGCGCTCGGCCGGGGGTTGCTCCCGACTCGTCCTGACAGGATGGACGAGACCAGCACCACCTTCTGCACTCCCCACAGCACACGGAGGACGTCCGACCCATGAACATCGTCGTCTGCGTCAAGTACGTGCCGGACGCTCAGGCCGAGCGCACGTTCGACGCATCGGACAACACCACCGACCGCGCCAACGTCGACGGGCTGCTCTCCGAGCTCGACGAGTATGCCGTCGAAGAAGCGCTCAAGATCGTGGAAGCGGGCGAGGGGCAGGTCACCGTCGTGACGGTCGGCCCGGACCAGGCCAGCGACGCGATCAAGAAGGCCCTGCAGATGGGTGCCGACAAGGGCGTGCACGTCATCGACGACGCGATCCACGGCTCCGACGCCCTGGCCACCTCGCTGCTGCTCGCCAAGGCGATCGAGAAGGTCGGCGGCGCCGACCTCGTGCTCACCGGGATGAGCTCCACCGACGGCATCATGGGGGTCGTGCCGACGATGCTCGCCGAGCGGCTGGGCCTGCCGGCGGTCACCTACGCCTCGGAGTTGACGGTCGGCGACGGCAAGGTCAGCGCCCGGCGCGACGGCGACGTCGCGAGCCAGACCATCGAGGCCGGCCTGCCGTGCCTGGTGTCGGTGACCGACCAGATCAACGAGCCGCGCTACCCCTCCTTCAAGGGCATCATGGCGGCCAAGAAGAAGCCGGTCGAGCAGTGGGGGCTGGCCGACCTCGGCGTCGCCGCGACCGAGGTCGGGCTGGACGCCGCGTGGACCAAGGTGACCTCCTTCGAGGCCCGGCCCCCACGCCAGCAGGGCACCATCGTCAAGGACGAGGGCGACGGCGGCAGCAAGCTCGCGGCCTTCCTCGCCGAGCGCAAGTTCATCTGACCGGCCGCCCCAGAGCATTCGTCAAGGAGACACAGATCATGGCTGAAGTCCTCGTCCTCGTCGACCACGTGGACGGCGCTCCCCGCAAGACCACCTCCGAGCTGCTCACCATCGCCCGCCGCCTCGGCGAGCCATCGGCGGTCTTCATCGGCTCCGGGTATGCCGCGGCGAAGGACACCCTCGCGGCATACGGAGCGGAGAAGGTCTACACGATCGACGCCGACCTGTCCGGCTACCTCGTCGTGCCGCAGGCCGAGGCGCTGGCCCAGATCGTCGAGCAGACCTCGCCGGCCGCGGTGCTCATCGCCTCCTCGCCGGAGGGCAAGGAGATCGCGGCCCGCCTGGCCGTCAAGACCAACTCCGGGCTGATCACCGACGCCGTCGATGTGCGCAGCGACGGAGCCGGTGGGGTGGCCACCACGCAGACTGTCTTCGCCGGTTCCTACACGGTCAAGGCGACCGTCACCAAGGGCACCCCGATCATCGCGGTGAAGCCGAACTCGGCTGCCCCGGAAGCTGTTTCCGGAGCCTGCGCAGAGACCGCCGTGGCCTTCGAGCCGTCGGCGCTGGCCAAGAGCGCGGTCATCGCGGCGGCCAAGCCGAAGGAGAAGACGGGCCGGCCCGAGCTCACCGAGGCCGCCATCGTGGTCTCCGGTGGCCGTGGCACCGGTGGTGACTTCTCCAGGGTCGAGGCCTTCGCCGACTCCCTCGGCGCGGCCGTCGGCGCCAGCCGGGCCGCGGTCGACGCCGGCTGGTATCCGCACAGCCACCAGGTCGGCCAGACCGGCAAGCAGGTCAGCCCGCAGCTGTATGTCGCGTGCGGCATCTCCGGCGCCATCCAGCACCGCGCCGGCATGCAGACCTCCAAGACCATCGTCGCGGTGAACAAGGACGAGGAGGCCCCGATCTTCGAGCTCGTCGACTTCGGTGTCGTCGGCGACCTCTTCGCCGTCCTGCCGCAGGCCACCAGTGACGTCGAGGCCAAGAAGGGCTGACCCAGCGCCTCGTGAGTCACTCGCGTCTTGCGTGTCACTCGCGTCTCGGGTGTCACTCGATTATCGGGTGACCCGATAAACCTCCGCTTGACCCGAGAAACCTTCTCGGGTCGAGCGGCGTGTTGTCGGGTCAAGCCCGAGGTGTTTGGATGTGGCACCGTGGACCTCGACCTGCTGGCACACCAACCCACCCTCGTGGGTGCGGCCGTGCTGCTGGAGCCGATGGCTGCCGAACACATCGACGGGCTGCTCGCCCTGCATGCCGAGCCCGACGAACTCATCGGCCCGCTGGCCACCCTCGCCCGTGAGCGCGCCCGCCGAGCCGTCGTGGTCGCCGCCTCCCGCGCCGACCGGGCCGATTGGGCGATCGTCGCCCAGGACCCGGGCGACGGGCCGCGGGTGGTGGGCGAGGCCGTGCTCTTCCACCTCGATGAGGTGCACGGCTCGATGGAGTTCCGCATCGCGCTCATCGGGCCGGAGGTCTTCGGCCGCGGCTATGGCAGCGAGACGACCCGGCTGGTCCGGGACTTCGCCTTCGGCCCGCTCGGGCTGCATCGGGTGTCGTTGCACGTCTCGGCAGCCAATCCCGGCGCCATCCGGGTCTACGAGAAGGCCGGTTTCGTCCTCGAGGGCCGCCGCCGCGAGGTCACCCGCGACGCCGGCCGGTGGGTCGACGAGCTCGACATGGGCCTGCTGGCCGCCGACCCCCGCCCCTGACGCTGATCGAGTGCACAACTCCTGCGCCTCCCGCTGGACGTTGGGCAGCCGGGCGTGACGGCGCGCATGAACGTGCGCTGGAGCCGCGAAATGTGACCTGCATGCACCGTCATATGCACGGTCACGCCCGGCCTACCCCACGAGCCAGGAGCAACGAACGAGGAGCAGCCAGCCGGGCCACCAACCATGTCTCTACGCCCTCAGCAGTGGCGCAGGCGTGCCCTCGCCGACGTCGCCGCGTTCATGGGCAGGGTTGGGCGCGGATCGCTTCGCGCAGACCCGGTATGCCGGGTGCTCGCGGCCCGGTGTCGATGACCGGCCAGCCGCGTACCTCGGCGAGTCGGCGCAACTCGGGCTCGGGGTCGACCGCGACCGGGTGCCCGACCATCGCGAGCAGGGGTTCGTCGCTGGCCGAGTCGCTGTAGCCGAAGCACTCGGCCAACACGAAACCGTGCTCGGCGGCCAGGGCCGCCACCACCTGGGCCTTGCCCTCGCGGTGACAGAACGGGCCGACGAGGGTGCCGTCATAGCGGTCGTCGGCGTCGCGGTGCGCGGTCGTGCCGATGCCCCGATCCAGGCCCGCGGCCTCGGCGACCCGGTGCACGACCTCGGTCGGGCTCGCCGAGACGAGCACGAGGTGGTGACCGGCGGCCCGGTGCTCGGCGACGAGCTCACGCATCGTCGGGGGCATCGTCGCCACGAGGTCGGCATTGATGCCCTCGGCCAGCGCCTCGACCTCGGCGGCTCGCCGACCGGTGATGCCACGCAGCACCCGATCGCGCAGCCGTTCGGCGGCGACCCCGCGGGCGCCACGCAGCACCAGTGCAAGCGTGCGGGCCACATCGAGAGCCAGGTCGCGTTTGCTCACGAAACCGGACGTGACTGCCGCCTTGGCCAGGGCGTTGACCGAAGAGCCGGGGATGAGCGTGCCGTCGAGGTCGAAGAACGCGGCCACCCGCTGGGCAGCCGGCGGGGGAGTGGTCGTCACGCGCGCCACCCAAGCGGGGGGATCGGGCCACGGATATGCAGAGTCCGGGTCACTCGCGCCAACCCTGCAGGGCGATCTGTTTGCCGGTGTCGACCCGGAAGCCCAGCTCCAGCTGGGTGCTCGCCCCGGGCGCCAGTCGCACCACCCACCGCACCTCGCCGAGGTCGGTGACCTCCTCTGGCCGAGGCTCGGTGACGACGTCGCGCACGACGATGTCGGGGCTCGCGGCGACCGGCACCTGGTCGAGCACGGTGATCTCGGCCGCTTCGCTGCCGTAGTTGGCCACCTCGATCCGATACCGCAGCTCGTGTCGGCGGGTGCCGCCCACGAGGGCCTTCCCGGCGCTGCGCCCGGTGAGCCTGCGCTCCACCCGGATCCGATCATCCAGGCCGAGGGCCAACTCCAGCTCCTCCCGCGGCGCCCACGTGGCCAATTGTGTCGAGCCGACGAATTCGGTGCCGTGGAAGAGTGCCGCCCGGCCGGGGCGCAGGGTGTGCTCGGTGTCATTGGTCGCGACGACGCGCAGCACGACGTCGTCGCTGCGCACCGGCGCGGTGATGTGCTCGAGCCGGGCGGGTAGCCCGAAGGACGCGACCAAGACCTGATGGTCGCTGCCGTCCGGGGGGATCGGCGTCGGCCGTTGCACCGCATAGGTCGTCGCGGTGACGCCTTGCTCGGCGACGGCCGCCGCCGTAGTCAGCGGCGCCGGCGCCACGGCGGGCGCGACGTCGCCGAAGCCGGTCCGATCGGCCTCCACTCCGACCCAGGAACTGTCGCGGGGCGCCGCTCCGTATGCCGCGGCGGCCGCCATCGGCGCCTGCATCGGCATCGGCCCGGAGCGCAGGGTCGGGGGCGGCATCGGCGGCCGGTCGCGCAGGAACCATGGCTCCAACTCCGGCAGGGTGACGACCGAGCTGGGCCGCGCCGTGGACAGGCGAAGCTCGCACGCCGGCCACTGCTCACCGCTGCGTTGGTGCACGAGACCGAACCAGTCGATGGCCAGGCGATCACCGTCGAGGCGGATGTCGTAGCGCGGCGTCCACCCGGCCCCGTGGATGAGGTAACTGACCTCCAACTCGACGTCACCCGCGGCCGCCACCTGCAGATCGACCACCACGGCGGTCGCGTCGGGGGCCTGCTGGTGCAGGTCGGCGAGCTGACGCTCGACCCGTCGCTCGTCGTCGGTGAGCACCCGGTCGGCCTCGTCGAGCTCGCGGATGTCGGCGTGAGCGGCGGTCAGCCGCTCGGTGAGGTAGTCGGTGACCGGCCCGAGGCTGCCCGGCTCGGTGTCGCCCTTGGCGAGGGCCTTAGCGAAGGTGCGCCCGGCGTGGCTGCCCAGCGACTGCAGCACCTCGAGCTGGGCATCGAGCACGGCCCGGGCGTCGCGGGACTCGGCCCGCCGGCGGGCCAGGGCGCGTTGCTCGGCGCGCAGCCGACCTTCGGCGCCCGACTCGTCGTGGGTCGCTCGGTGCGCGGTGACGATGTCGACGCCGCCGATCGTCGCGGCCCCTCGCCCGGTGACCCGGACCGACTCGGCGTCCAGGGCCAGCGGGAGCCCGGTGAGGGTGACCGGCACCGGCCCGGCCGGCACTGCGACCCGCCCCCGACGCACCACCCGAGCCTGGCCCGGGTAGACGGTGACGGCGACGATCGGCGCGTGCAGCAGCGTCGGCGTCGTCCCGGGAACGTCCGGCCCGGCGGAACTCGGCTCAGTGGCCGTCGGCGCTGCGGGCGTCGGCTCAGTGGTTGTCGGCTCAGTGGTTGTCGGCTCTGTGGGCGACTCGGCGGGTGTCGGCAGGGGCGACGTCATGGGGCCAACGGTACGTCGGATCCCGACTCGCTCGTGGGCTCGCAGTCGCGCACCTGCGCGATCCACGCGGAGCAGACCGGTATGCCGCGCCACGGGTGCGGTTGCCACGCGTCGATGTCGTCAATCTCCTCGGCCATGTCTTCGGCGATGTCCTCGGTAGGGTCGTCGGCGACCACGACGACGGCATACGGGTGGGCGAACCGCAGCCGCGCCTCACGGCGCCGGCCGAGGGTCGGTGGCGGCGGCATACCACCGGCCATTGCCATCATGGTGAGGGCTGCGGCCTCGAAACCGTGCCGATCGAAACGGGCCAGCGTGGTCTGAGCAGCCGCCACCCGGAAGTCGGCCACGTCGAGCAAGGGTGCCAGCAACTGCCCAGCAGCACCGAAACCGGTGCCCGCACCGAGTTCGACGAGGTCGTGCGTGCAGTGCGCGTCCCAGGCCGGCATGACGACGTCGACCATCCGCTCCGCGCGGGGGTGGGTCACCTCGGCCGGGATCTCGCGGATCGTCCACGCCGGTCCGTCACCCAGCGGCAGATCCCACAGCGACAACCGTCGCGGCCCGGGCCGTTGCGCCGAGCGGGCGATCTCGGTGGCCAACCCCAGGGCGACCTCGAGCACCTCAAGAGCGGGCACCGCCGGGTCGGCGGCCACCGAGTGGACCGTCAGGCCGTCGGCCTCCCCGACGTGCACGGCGACCGGTCCGACGTCGGTGGCGTGGATGCCCAGATAGTGCCCGGCGCCGGGCTCCAGCCGCATGGCCCGGGTCAGTCGACCGGCGAACGGGCCGACACCGAGCTCGTGGGCCGCGACGACCGCGAACGGCTCGTACCAGGCCACTCGAGTGGCCACCGCGGTGGCCAGCAGGAGCCGCAACTGCGGGTCGTCCAGGTCGGCCGGGAAGCTGTCGATGAGCCCCCGCGTGTGCTCCTTCACCCACCGGTCGGCCTCGGCTCTCGTCGGCAATCCGCCTGTCCGGCAAGGCAGTTGCGCCAAGAGCCGATGGATGCCGACCGCCTCGACCGTCGAGCTCAGCCAGGCCGCCGCCGCGGCGGCCACGGCCGGGTGCGGGGTGCCCAACACGGCGTCGGTGAGCTCGGCAGCCTCGGCGAGAGGGCAGCCCAACGCCGCCGCGAGCGCGTCCCCGGCCGCGGTGCCAGGCGCCACCGGTTCGGCATGCGCGACCAGGCCGAGCAACAGCCAGGCACCCAGCGGCGACGCGACATGGTGCCCGTCACTCCCATCGCCGGCAGCCCGGTCCAGGATCGCGCGGTGCAGTTGCCCGGCATACCCGAGCAGGGGGGTGCTCAGGCGCTCCGCCACGGTCCGGCCCATGCCGACACGGTATTGCGCCATGACATGGCATGGCGACTCTGGTATGCCGCGCGCCCACCGCCTCGACCGGCCGGGACCCGACGGCGGCTTAGGATCGAACCCGTGCCCGTCTACCTCGACCACGCCGCGACGACCCCGGTCTACCCGGAGGTCGCCGAGGCGATGGCGGGGCAGCTGCGCCATACCGGGAATCCATCGTCCTTGCACACCGCGGGCCGAGCCGCCCGGCGGGTCGTCGAGGAGTCGCGCGAGCGCCTCGCGGCGGCAGTGGGGGCCCGCCCCAGCGAGGTCGTCTTCACCTGCGGGGGCACCGAGTCGGACAACCTGGCGCTGCTCGGGGTGCTGCGCGCCCGGCAGGCCGCCGACCCGGCCCGGCGACGGGTGCTCGTGGGCACCGCCGAGCACCACGCGGTGCTCGACACCGCGGAGGCGCTCGCGAAATCCGGTGAGGCAGAGGTCACCTGGCTGCCCTGCGACGCCGACGGGGTCGTGCACCCGCAGACCGTGGCCGAGGCGATCGCCCAAGACCCGGCGAGCGTGGCGCTGGTGTCGGTCATGTGGGCCAACAACGAGGTCGGCACGATCCAGGACATCGCAGCCATCGCGGCTCTTGCGCACGAGCAGGCGATTCCGGTGCACACCGACGCCGTGCAGGCCGTCGGGCATGTGCCGGTCGACTTCGCGGCCAGCGGTGTCGATCTGCTCTCGCTCACCGGGCACAAGCTCGGTGGGCCGGGCGGCACGGGGGCCCTCATCGTGCGCCGCGAGCTGGCCGTCGCGCCGATCACCCACGGCGGGGGCCAGGAGCGGCACATCCGGTCGGGCACCCTGCACACCGTCGGCATCCTCGGGTTGTCGCTCGCGGTGGCGCAGTCGGTCACCGGCCTGGACGTCGAGGCAGCCCGGCTGGCGGCGCTGCGCGACCGGCTCCTGCACGGCGCCATGGCAGCGGTGCCCGGCATCCGCCCCGGTGGCCGCTGGACCCCCGGCGACTGGACCACCCGGCTGCCCGGCAACGCCCATCTCGTCGTGGCCGGCTGCGACGGCGACTCGTTGCTCTACCTGCTCGACGCCGCCGGTATCGAGTGCTCGACCGGCTCGGCCTGCCAGGCGGGGGTGCCGCAACCCAGCCACGTTCTGCTGGCCATGGGTCTGCCCGAACGCGACGCCCGCGGCACCCTGCGGCTGACCCTCGGGCACACCTCCACCGAGGCCGATGTCGAGGCATTCCTCGCGGCCCTGCCGGCTGCCGTCGAGCGGGCTCGACGCGCCGCCGCCATCGCCTGATGCGCGTCGTCGCCGCGATGAGCGGCGGGGTCGACTCGGCCGTCGCCGCGGCACGCATGCTCGACGCCGGCCACGAGGTCGTCGGCGTGCACCTGGCCCTGGCGCCGCAGGCCGCCGTGCTGCGGGAGTCGGCCCGCGGCTGCTGCACCATCGAGGACGCCGGCGACGCCCGGCGGGTCGCCGATCGCCTCGGCATCCCCTTCTACGTGTGGGATCTGGCCGCCCGCTTCCGAGCCGATGTCGTCGAGGACTTCGTCCGCGAGTATGCCGCGGGCCGCACCCCCAACCCGTGCCTGCGGTGCAACGAGCGGATCAAGTTCGCCGCGTTGCTCGACAAGGCCCTGGCCCTCGGCTTCGACGCGGTCGCGACCGGGCATTACGCCCGGATCCTCGACACCCCGACCGGGCGGGAGTTGCATCGGGCCGTCGACCCGGCCAAGGACCAGTCCTATGTGCTCGGCGTGCTCGACGCGGGACAGCTGGCCCGAGCCTTCTTCCCGCTCGGTGACTCGACGAAGGAGCAGGTGCGGGCCGAGGCCGCCGACCGCGGTTTCGCCGTGGCCCGCAAGCCCGACTCGCACGACATCTGCTTCATCGCCGACGGCGACACCCGGGCCTGGCTCACCGGGCGGCTCGGCGCGCAGCCTGGCGACATCGTCGATGAGACCGGCCAGGTGGTCGGATCACACGCCGGCGCCTATGGCTACACGGTCGGTCAACGCAAGGGACTGCAGCTGGGTCGCCCCGCGCCCGACGGGCAACCGCGCTACGTGCGCTCGGTCGACACCGCGCGCAATGTCGTCGTCGTCGCCCCCGCCGACCTGCTCGGGGTCGACGAGATCGTCGCGGGGCACCTGCGGTGGTGCGGCCCGCCTCCCGCCGGAGCGATCCGCCTCGGCGCCCAGATCCGCGCCCACGGCAGCGAATTGCCCGCGACGGTGCGGGTCGAGGCGGCCGCCGCGGCGGCGCGGGGAGGTGCGCCGGGCGAGGGTGGCACCACTGCGGAGAGTGGCGTCGCTGCGGAGGGAAGCGCTACTGCGCAGGGGGGCCCGCGGCATACCGGATCGGCGCCGGCGCCCGACCCCGGCCCGACCCTGCGGGTGCGCCTCGACGAGCCCACCCGCGGGGTGGCCCCCGGGCAATCGGTGGTGCTCTACGACGGCACCCGGGTGGTCGGCTCCGGCACGATCCGAGCCGCGACCCGGGCAGCATAGGCTGGCAGCCATGTGCGAGACACCCGCCCCGCGACCGGCGCCGTCGAGGTGCTGATGAGCCAGCGGGATGTGTCCGGCCCACGTGACCGCACGTTGATGCGCGTCGTCTGCTGGGCGGCGACCTCGTGACCTTCGCCAGTGGAATCGGCTCCTGGCCGGGCACCGACGTGCGTGAGCCGCTGCGGGTGCTGCGCGAGCTGCTCGGCGCGCTCGACCCGGCCACCGATGGGGTCATCGGAGTGCCCTATCTGCCGGAGCTGCCCGGTCGCGGCCCGGGCGGCGATCTCGTCGGGCGTGGCGCCGGGCTGCTCGTGGACCTGCCGGTCGACCTGCAACCGGCAGGCTGGCGCCTCGTCGACCGCCCCGGGCACGACGCGGCCCGCACCGGCGCTTTCTGGCGCGAGGATCTCGACGAGCTCGCCGAGCATTTCGACGGGTATGCCGGGCCGCTCAAGGTCGCCGTCGCCGGCCCGTGGACGCTCGCCGCCGAGGTGTGGTTGCCCCGGGGGGAGCGGGTGCTCGTCGACGACGGCGCCATGCGCGAGCTCGCCGAGTCATTGGCCGAAGGGGTGCGCACCCTGTTGGCGACGCTGACCCGGCTGGTGCCCGGCGCCGAGTGGATCCTGCAGGTCGACGAACCGAGCCTGCCCGCGGTGCTCGACGGGCGGCTACCCACCGCGTCCGGCTACGGCAGGGTGCGGGCCGTCGACCCCCAGCTGGCGCTGCCCGCCCTGGCCGGGGTGCTCGCGGCCGCGGGCGAGCGGCATACCGTCGTGCATTGCTGCGCGACCCATCCGCCGCAGCCGCTGATCCGCCGCTCCGGGGCCGCAGGTCTGTCCGTGGACACCAGCCTGCTCACCGCGCGAGGCTGGGAGGGGCTTGCGGTGGCTGCCGAGGACGGTCGGCGGGTCTGGCTGGGAGCGGTGCCCACCGAGCCGGCACCGAGCTCGTCGCTGCGGGCCGACGGGATAGCCGGTGCGGTCACGTCGGCCTGGGCACGGATCGGTATGCCGCCGGGAGCCCTCGGCGCGGCCGCCGTCACTCCGGCGTGTGGGTTGGCCGGGCTCACCCCGGCCGACGCCGTGGCCCGGCAACGCCTCGTCGTGGACGTGGCGCGAGAGCTGGCGCAGACGGCGGCGCAGTGAGGTGGACCAGGGCCTGCCGGCCCAAGGATCAGCCGGTCGGCTGACCGCCACCCGGGGCGAGGGCGGAGTATTTGACGAAGTCCTCGAAGGAGGTGGTCCAGTCCGTCCAGCCGTTGCCGCGTTCCAGGTTGCGCCCGCTGTTGACGGTCTCGACCGGGTCGCCCACCTTGACGATGCCGAACAACCACTGGGCGTTGGCCGGGCTCACGTTGAGGCAGCCGTGGCTGACGTTGGCCCGGCCCTGGCTGCCGACCGACCACGGTGCGGAGTGGATGAACTCGCCAGACCAGGTCTCGCGCATCGCCCATTTGACGTCGGTGCGGTAGTAGCCGGGGCTGCCCTTGGGGATCCCGACCGTCGCACTGTCCATGACGATGTTCTCGTACTTCTCCGAGATGACTTTCACGCCGCTGCGTGAGGCGTTGCCCGGGCGGCCGCCGGAGATCGGCACGGTGCGCACCAGCTGGCCGTTCTGGATGACCTGCATCTGGTGGCTGGTGAGGTCGGCCTTCATGATCGTCGAGCTGCCGACCGTGAAGCCCCCGGTCTTGTCGTCCTTGCCGTAGCTGCCGTTGCCGGCGGACACGCCGTTGATCCCGGCCGTCACGCTGACCTTGGTGCCGGGCTGCCAGTAGACCTTCGGGCGGAAGTGGATCTCGTTGTTGCTGTACCACGCCCACCCGCCGGGCTGGGCAGGCACCGAGGTGACCTTGAGTCGCCGCTCGACGGCGGCCTTGTCCTTGATCGGGCCGCTGAACTTGACGATCACCGGCATGGCCACACCCACCGTCGCGCCGTTCTGGATGATCGTCGCCGTGAACTGCTGCTTGTTGGACAGCGCCAGCGTGGTGAAGGTGCGCTTGGCGGTCAGCTCGGCCCCGTCGTTGGAGCGCCCGACGATGGCCAGCGTGTACGTCGTGGACGGCTCGAGCAACCCGCCCGCGGTCCACGTCGAGGAATCCGGCGAGACCTCACCGGCGACGGCCACCTTGGCGGCCTTCGCATCCTGGTACGACAACTCCACCGACACCAGGGCACCACCGGCGGCGCTCGCCGAGACGACGGTGTCGACCGGCACGCCCGTGGCGTCGGGCGCCACGTTGCTGTCGAGGGTCACCGGGGCGCTTGTCGCGGTCGGCGCGGCACCGGTGGACGGCGCGGCGCCGCCGGTCGCGCCGGGTTGGGTGGCGGCGGTCTGCGGGCCGGACGCGGTCGTGCCGCCGCTGGTCGTGCACGCAGCCAGCAGCGCCAGCCCAGCAACGGCGACGGTCGCACGCAACAGCGGTCGGTGGTGGGCGAGGGCGGGTCGAGGCATGTGGGAGATCCCCTGGTTCGTCGCATCGCGGCAGATGGTGTTGTGAGACACCCAAGGGATGAGTATGCTTCGCGCCCCGTGCCCAAGCAAGTCAGGCTCGCCTGGCGGGCAGCCCACGAGGGCGCCGGGCTGCGCAACCGGTCAGTCGGCGCGGCCCGTCGCGAGGAGCCGGACGAAGCCGGCCTCGTCGAGGATCGGCAGGCCCAGCTCCCGGGCCTTGGTCTCCTTGGACCCGGCGCCCGGCCCGACGACCACCCAGTCGGTGTTCTTCGAGACCGACCCGGCCGCCTTGCCGCCGCGGGCCAGGATGGCCTCCTTGGCGCCGTCGCGGGTGAAGCCTTCCAACGACCCGGTGACGACGACCGTCCGGCCCTCCAGGGTGCGTTCGGGGGTGTCGCCGATCTCGTCGACCATCCGCACGCCGGCCGCCGCCCAGCGGGCCACGATCCGGCGATGCCAGTCGTTGCCCTCCCCGGAGAACCATTCCCGCACCGACTCGGCGATGACCCCGCCCACCCCGTCGACGCCCGAGAGCGCCGCGGCGTCGGCATCGCGGATCGCCTCGAGTGAGCCGAAGTGCCCGGCCAGGGCCCGGGCCGCGGTCGGCCCGACATGCCGGATCGACAGGGCCACGAGCACCCGCCACAAAGGCTGGGCCTTGGCCTGCTCGAGGTTGTCCAACAACCGTTCGCCGTTGGCCGACACCACCCTGCCGTCGGTGACCCGTTCGGGCGGGTCGGTCCGCTTCGCGGCTCGGGTGTAGAGCGGCACCAGGGACAGCTTCGTGCGGTCCAGCTCGAAGAGCCCGCCCTCGTCGGCCACCCCGGTGTCGTCGGCGAGCACCCCCGCGTGCAGCAGCGCGATGGCACCCTCCCAGCCGAGCGCCTCGATGTCGAAGGCGCCGCGCGAGGCCAGGCCGAAGAGTCGTTCGCGCAGCTGCGACGGGCAGGATCGGGCGTTCGGGCAGCGGATGTCCTTGTCGCCCTCCTTCTCGGGAGCCAGCGGCGCACCGCAGGACGGACATGCTGTCGGCATGACGAATTCACGGAGTTCGTGCTCGCGGCCGGCACGCAGCTCGACGACCGGACCGACGATCTCCGGGATGACGTCACCGGCCTTGCGCAGCACGACGGTGTCGCCGATGAGTACCCCCTTGCGCTTGACCTCCCACGGGTTGTGCAGCGTGGCGTTCTCCACCGTCGACCCGCTCACCACCACGGGCGTCATCACGCCGTACGGGGTGACCCGCCCGGTGCGTCCGACGTTGACCCGGATGTCCAGCAGGGTGGTGTTGACCTCCTCGGGTGGGTATTTGTATGCGATGGCCCAGCGCGGTGCCCGCGAGGTGGCGCCGAGCGCCCGTTGCACCGCCACCTCGTCGACCTTGACCACGACTCCGTCGATCTCGTGCTCGACCGAGTGACGGTGCTCGCCGAAGTGCGCGATGACCTGCGCGACCTGCTCGATGCTGTCGACGACCCGCCAATGCGGGGAGGTCGGCAGCCCCCAGGCCGCGAGCGCGGCATACGCCTCGCTCTGGCGGGCCACGTCGAAACCGCGCCGCTGCCCGAGACCGTGCACGAGCATCCGCAGCGGCCGGCTCGCGGTGACCCGGGGGTCCTTCTGGCGCAGCGACCCGGCGGCCGCGTTCCGAGGGTTGGCGAAGGGTGCCCGGCCGGCCTCGACGAGGGCGGCGTTGAGCTCGGCGAAGGCGGCCACCGGGAAGAACACCTCGCCGCGCACCTCGACCGACTCGGGCAGCTCGGGGCCGTGCAGCGTCGTCGGGACACCGGCGATGGTGCGCACGTTGAGGGTGACGTCCTCACCGGTGCGGCCGTCGCCGCGGGTCAACGCGCGCACCAGCCGGCCGCGCTCGTAGAGCAGGTTGACGGCCAACCCGTCGATCTTCAGCTCGCACAGGAAGTGGTATGCAGTGTCGGCCCCCGCCTCGCGGGCCACCCGGGCCGCCCAGGCGCTCAACTCGTCGGCGGTGAAGGCGTTGTCCAGGCTGAGCATCCGCTCCCGGTGGTCGACCGCCAGGAAGTCGGTGGAGAAGGCGGCGGCGCCCACCTGTTGGGTGGGGCTGTCCGGCGTGCGCAGGCCGGGATGGGCCTGCTCGAGCGCCTGTAGGCGGCGGATCAGGGCGTCGTACTCACCGTCGGAGATGGTCGGCGCGTCCTGCACGTGATAGGCGAACTGGTGGGCCCGCACCTGCTCGGCCAACTCGACCCACTCGTGCCGAGCCGGGGCCGGTATGCCGCCGGCCCCCTCCAGCGGGTCGGTCACGGCCTCGGCGGGGTGCTCCCTGTGGTCGGTCACGGCGTCATCCTGCCCTACCCCGGTGACAGTGCTCGGGAGTGACAGTCCTCGCCTGTGCTGGTGCTCGGGGTGGCACGGTGCAGAGGGCCATCGCCGAGATGATGTCGTCTACAGGACGATATTACAACCTTGTCGCGGCCTCTCGTCGGGCGGACGATTAGTCGCTACCCTCAGCCGGCATGGCACGTGACTCGCGCAAGGGCGGCAAGGGCGACCGGGACGATCGCTCCCGCACCAGCGGACGGCTGACCGACCCGGTGCCGATCCCGAGAAGCAAGGGCCCCCGTCGTGAGGAGGCCCCGGGGCCGGCGCTGCGTCGGGCGGAGCGGGCCACCGACAAGCCGGACAAGTCTGATAAGTCGGAAAAGCCAGACAAGAGCGCGAAGAAGGACCGCGCCCGCGTCGAGCCGGCCAAGGGCCGCAAGGATGCGGCATACCCGCCCTTCGGTGTGACCGTGGACCTCGTCGTCTTCACGATCGGCGAGGGCCAACTGCAGGTGCTGCTCGTCGAGCGGCGCGAGAAGCCGTTCCAGGGGCGTCTGGCCCTGCCCGGTGGGTTCGTGCGGATCGACGAGGACCTGGCCGAGGCGGCCTACCGGGAGCTCGTCGAGCAGACCGGCATGGACGGGCAGGTGGGCCACCTCGAGCAGTTGCGCACCTTCGGCACGCCGGAGCGTGACCCGCGGATGCGCACCGTGTCCGTGGCGTATCTCGCGCTGGCCCCGCAGCTGACGACCCCGCTCGCCGGTCCCGCTGGCAGCGCTGCCCGCTGGGTGCCGGTGGCCGACCTCGACGGCGTGGCCTTGGCCTTCGACCACGCCAGGATCCTCGCGCACGGCCTGGAGCGGGCTCGGGGCAAACTCGAGTACACCGCCTTGGCCACCGCCTTCTGCTCACCGGAGTTCACCGTCTCGCAGTTGCGGGAGGTGTACGAGGCGGTCTGGGGCCGGCCGATCGACCCGCGCAACTTCCATCGCAAGGCCACTCGCACGGAGGGCCTGCTCGAGCCCACCGGCCGGCATACCAGCGGGGAGGCCGGGCGCCCGGCCCAGCTCTACCGGGCCGGGCCGGTGCGCACCCTCAACCCGCCGCTGACCCGCTCGGATGGGTGACGCCGTGCCGGCGGACGACCCAGGTCAGAACTCCTGCAGCCGTCGGGCCGCCGCCCCGAGCTCGGGGGACTGGACATTCACATGGACGGCGGCTGCGCTCGCGCGCAGGATGACGTTGCACCCGTTGGGTGCGAACCACACCACCTTGGGCCGCCGGCCCGGGTGTCGCACCGCCGGCTCACCCCACTGAGCGATCCCGGACCGGACCAACCCGGCGAAGGCATCCTGGACGAAGGCGTCCCGCTGCGGGGAGGCGTTCGTGTCGACATCGGTGACCGCGGTGCCGACCGAGGACAGCCCGGTGCGCACCGACGAGGCCAACACGTGGTCGTTGCTCACGCCGAGTCCGGAGTGGTAAACGCCCTCGTCGGCCGTCGGCGCGAAACCGACCGCACGCAGGGCGGGGTCGATGTCCGGGTGGGCCACCGGCCATGGCAGGGCCACGAGAGCATCGACGAGCGCGATGAACCGGGGCCCGTCGAGCACCCGATGCAGGGAGACGGACATCCTTGGCGTCACCTCGACTGGTTGGGGACGTTGACGATCGGCTGCTGACCCAGGACCAGGTCGGTGACCCGGACCTGACCACCGCCGGTGGCGCTGACCGCCTTGTACTCTATGCGGACCTCGCCGCGGGCCAGGGCGTCCGCGACGTCGGGGTGCGCCTGCAGCCAGGCCGACAGGCGTGGGTCGATCCGGGCGCCCAGCAGATCCTGGAGATACTCCGCCGAGCCCTGTGCCGCGCGGGTGCCGTCCGGCAGCAGCCGACCCTGCGGGTCCAGCGATCCGGACCCACCCTTGGCCTCCCACGCGGTGAGGGTCACCTGGCCGTCCCGGCTGCCGATGGACACCCCGTCGAGGCGATTCGCGCCGGCCGGATTCCCGTCCAGCCCGACGATCACCGTGTCGCCGCGGGCCTCGATGACCTGCCGGGTGGCGGCCTCGCCGACCTGCTCGGACGCCGCGGCCAGCGCCGACCGGTCCACGATGGCCTGGTCGATCGCCGATTGGGCCGTGACGATCTGCCGACTCAGTTCGGGGTGCTCGTCGGCCAGGTCGTCCAGCTGCTCCCGGAGCACGTCGTTGCGGGCCGTGGGGTCCAACCCCAGCGCCTCCAACGCGGCCTGCCCCTGCGCCGCCGACTCGGCGGCCGTGGCCACCGCGTCGTCGCGGGCGCGATAGGCGTCGGCGAGGTCGCCGTCGGCGTCGCGGTCGACGGGAAACACCTCGGTCTCCCCCGGAACAGCCTCATGGTCCGGTCGCTTGGGCCCGCCCGAATACGGGTCGCTGGTGAACGAACCGTCGGCGTCGTGGAGGCGGCCGTTGGCGTCGCGGTAGGTGCCCGGCGGGTCCAGGTCGTAGTGGACCCGCCCGTCGCCGCCGGGCCGGGGCCCGGGCAGCGCCGCCGATCCCCCGGGGCCGTGTCGCAGTGCGGCGACGGTCTCGTCGAGCTGCCGGATCGCGGGGTCCAACTGGCGCAGCAGCCCGTCGAGCTTGGCGACCGAGCGGACCAGCCCGGTGACCTTGCTCGCGATCCGAGCCGACAGGGCCGCGGCCTTCTCCGAGACGATCGAGATGGCATACGGGATGCCCACCCCCGTGGCCGCCCAGGCCAATGCGGAGCCGAGGCTGCCGACGAGCTCGGCGATCGTGTCGCGGACCAGGTCGTGCACGAACTGCACGAGGGTCGAGGCGAGGGTCAACCCGCCGGAGATGCCCGCGGCCGCGCGGGCGGCTCCCTCGGTGAAGTCGGCCAATTGCCCCGCCCGGCTCCGGTATGCCGCGACGCCGGCTCCGTCCATCCCGGCCAGGTCCGCGGCCACGTCGGCGCGGTAGGCACCGGACTGGGTGGTGAACTCCTGGGAGATGTTGGCCCAGGTGGCGCTGAACCCGTGCACCGCCCCGGCATCGCCGGTGAGGTCGTTCAGCCAGCTCTTGAGCGGATCGATGTGGTCGAGCACCCACCCGACGCCCATGGCGATCAACGTGCCGAGTGGGTCGATGGCGGCGCTGAGCCCGTCCATCACCGTTCCGAAGCCGGCCAGGCCCGCTTCGACCCAGTTGCCGCCCTCGATGGCCTGCGCGAGGGTGGTGATGTCGTCGACGAGGAAGGTGCCCGACGTCGCGGTCGCCGTGTCGACGGGCCCCGCGACGAGCGGGTTGCTGCTCACTGCGGGCCACCGAGCGTCGTGCTGAAGTCCCGCTGGGCGCGTCGGTAGTCGGTCTCGGACTGGTCCTCGACGCCTTGGTAGCGGTCGGCCATGGTGCGCACCTTGTCGGCAGTCCGGGCCAGTTCGTCGGCCAGGGCACCGGCGGCTGCCGCGGCGGTGCCGCACACGAGCATGGCGGGCGGGGCGAGGAACGCACAGAGCACTCCGAAGGCCTGCGGATCGAGGGTGGTGACGGCAGCCTCACGGGCCTGACGGACGCCCGCGGCTCGGGCGTCCACGGCATACGAGTGCATCCGTAGCCGCTCGATGTCGATGTCGTAGTTGCTCACCGGTCGCTCACCCCAACACGCCGCCGAGCGGGCCGCGTCGCTCCCGCCCGGCGCTGCGCCCCGCGTCGAGGTCGGCGCTCACCCCCAAGCGGGTCGACAGGTCGTTCAGCATCAATCGGGTCACCTCGGCGTCGCGCCCGAACAGTGCCGCCGCCGAACCGATCGTCTCGTCGGCGACGGATTGTTTGGCCTGCTCCAGTGCGCTGAGGATCGCCGCGGTCAGTCCCTGGGCCCCGGCGGCGAGCGCCGCGTCGGTCAGCCGCAGCGACTGCAGCACCCCGCTGTGATTGACCGACACGCGCACCGCTCCCCGCAGCGCGCTCCCCTCGCCGGTGACCTGTGCGACCTGGTGGGCCCAGCCGCGCATCCGGGCCGCATGCTCCTGGGCTTCGCGCACCTGCTGCTCGATCCGAGCCGTGACGGAGTGCGCATCCGTCGGTGCCTGATGCTCCATGCCATTCCTCCCACCTGCTTGCGCCGTGCGCCGGCTCCCGCCGCCGACATCGGCACGCCCATCCGGCGGACCGGCCGCCCGATCGATCCGCGGGCTGTGCAGTGGACGCGGGCACAGGCCACAGTGGTTCCCTCGACCGTGGTAACCGGCCGGCCCACCGCGCCGATGAGTCCCCGCCGTGGGCGCCCCTAGGATGCCGGTATGTCCGCACTATCCCGAGATCACGTCGCGCACTTGGCCGCTCTGGCGCGCATCGAGCTCACCGAGCCCGAGCTGCAGCGGATGCTCGGGGAACTGTCGGTCATCCTCGACGCCGTGGCCCAGGTGCAGCAGGCACCCACCGAGGACGTCGAGCCGATGTCGCACCCGATGCCGTTGACCAACGTGAGCCGAGCCGATGTCGTGTCGCCGCCGAGCGCCCGGTTGACCGCCGAGCAGGCCCTGTCCGGCGCCCCCCTCGCCGAGGCCGGCCGGTTCAGCGTGCCCCGCATCCTCGGGGAGGACTGATGCGAGAGCTGGTGCGCTGGAGCGCGGCGACGATGGCCGATGCGCTCGCGCGACGGGAGGTGAGCTCGGTCGAGCTGACCCAGGCCCATCTCGATCGCATCGCCGCCCTAGAGCCGCAGGTGCACGCCTTCCTGCACGTCGACGCCGAGGGCGCCCTGGCCCAGGCCAAGGCCGTCGACGAGCAGCGAGCCGCGGGCGCGGACCTGCACGTGATGGCCGGGGTGCCGATCGCGGTCAAGGATGTCGTCACGACCGCCGGGCTGCCGACGACCTGCGGTAGCCGCATGCTCGAGGGGTGGGTGCCGCCCTATGACGCCACCCTCGTGACGAAGCTGCGTGCGGCCGGGATGCCGATCCTCGGCAAGACGAACATGGACGAGTTCGCGATGGGCTCCTCCACGGAGCACTCGGCCTACGGACCCACCCGCAACCCCTGGGATCTCGGGCGCATCCCCGGCGGCTCGGGCGGCGGGTCGGCCGCCGCGGTGGCGGCCTTCGAGGCGCCGCTGGCGATCGGTACCGACACCGGCGGTTCGATCCGGCAGCCGGCCGCGGTGACCGGCACGGTCGGCACCAAACCGACTTACGGCGGGGTCTCCCGCTACGGGCTCGTCGCGCTCGCCTCCAGCCTCGACCAGGCCGGGCCCTGCGCGCGCACCGCGCTCGACACGGCCCTGTTGCATGCCGTCATCGGTGGCTACGACCCACGGGACTCGACGTCGATCCAGGCTCCGGTGCCGCCGGTCGTCGGCGCCGCGCAACGCGCCGACGTCAGCGGGATGCGGATCGGGGTGGTGCGCCAGCTCTCCGGCGAGGGCTACCAGGCCGGGGTGCAGGCCAACTTCGAGGCCGCCGTGGCGTTGCTCGTCGAGGCCGGCGCACAGGTCGTCGAGGTCGACTGCCCGAGCTTCGCCTACGCCCTGTCGGCCTACTACCTCATCCTGCCCTCGGAGGCCTCGAGCAATCTCGCGAAGTTCGACGCGATGCGCTACGGCATCCGGGTGTTGCCCGAAGGGGTGGCCGACCCCAGTGCCGAGCAGGTCATGGCGGCCACCCGCGAGGCCGGCTTCGGGCCGGAGGTCAAGCGCCGGATCATCCTGGGCACCTACGCGCTGTCCTCGGGCTACTACGACGCCTACTACGGCCAGGCGCAGAAGGTGCGCCGGCTCATCGCGCAGGACTTCGACCGGGCCTTCGAGGTCGCCGACGTGCTCGTCTCGCCGACCGCCCCGACGACGGCGTTCGAGTTCGGCAGCAAGCTCGACGACCCGCTGTCGATGTATCTCAACGACGTCGCGACGATCCCGGCCAACCTGGCCGGGCTGCCCGGGATGAGCCTGCCCAGCGGCCTGGCCGACGAGGACGGGTTGCCGACCGGGGTGCAGATCCTCGCCCCCGCGATGGGCGATGACCGACTGTATGCCGCGGGCGCAGCCCTGGAACGAGCACTCACCGCCCGCTGGGGTGGGCATCTGCTCGATCGCGCCCCCGCCTTGCCCCGGGAGGACCAGTGATGAGCGAGGCCGTGTTGAGCTACGAGCAGACCATCGCGGCATACGACCCGGTGTTGGGCTTGGAGGTGCACGTCGAGTTGGGCACCGCGACGAAGATGTTCTGCGGCTGCCCGACGGAGTTCGGGGCGCCACCCAACTCGCAGGTGTGCCCGGTGTGCCTCGGCCTGCCCGGGGCGCTGCCGGTGGTCAACGAGAAGGGCGTCGAGGCGGCCATCCGGATCGGCCTGGCGCTCAACTGCACGATCGCATCGTGGTGTCGCTTCGCCCGGAAGAACTACTTCTACCCGGACATGCCGAAGAACTTCCAGACCAGCCAGTACGACGAGCCGATCGCCTCGAACGGTTGGCTCGATGTCGAGTACGAGGACGCCGCCGGCCAGACGCACACCTACCGGGTCCTCATCGAGCGGGCCCACATGGAGGAGGACACCGGTAAGTCGACGCACGTCGGCGGGGCCACCGGTCGAATCCATGGGGCCGACTATTCGCTGGTCGACTACAACCGGGCCGGCATCCCGCTCATCGAGATCGTGACCAAGCCGATGGTCGGGGTGGGCGCGCTCGCCCCGGAGATCGCCCGGGCCTATGTCACGACGTTGCGCGACCTGCTGCGGGCCCTTGGGGTCTCCGACGTCAAGATGGAGCAGGGTTCGCTGCGCTGTGACGCGAATGTGTCGCTGCGCGCCAAGGCCGGTGCGACCCCCGACGACCCGGCGCAACAGCAGATTCCGCTGGGCACTCGCACCGAGACGAAGAACGTCAACTCGCTGCGTTCGGTGGAGCGGGCGGTGCGGTACGAGATGACCCGGCACGGCGCCATTCTGGCCGGCGGCGGGTCGGTGTTGCAGGAGACCCGGCACTGGCACGAGGACACCGGCGAGACCACCTCCGGGCGCGAGAAGTCCGACGCCGAGGACTACCGCTACTTCCCCGAGCCGGACCTCGTGCCGATCGCTCCGTCCGCGCAGACGGTCGAGGCATTGCGGGCCACGCTGCCGGAGCTGCCCGCCGCCCGGCGCCGCCGGTTGCAGGGGGAGTGGGGGTTCGCCGACCTGGAGATGCGTGACGTCGTCAACGCCGGGGCGCTGGAGCTCATCGAGGCCTCCGTCGCCGCTGGGGCCACCCCGGCGGGCGCCCGCAAATGGTGGTCCGGCGAGATCGCCCGGCGCGCCAACGTCGAGGGCCGTGACCTGGCCGACTTCGGGATCACTCCCCGGATGGTCGCCGAGCTGGACACGCTGGTGCGATCCGGCCGGCTCAACGACTCGATGGCCCGCCAGGTCTTCGACGGCATGCTCGCCGGCGAGGGCAACCCGGGCGCGATCGCCGACGCCCGCGGCCTGGCCCTCGTGCACGACGACGACGCCCTCGGCGCAGCCGTCGACGAAGTGATCGCCGCCAACCCCGATCTCGTCGAGAAGATCCGCGGCGGCAAGATCCAGGCCGCCGGCGCCCTCATCGGCCAGGTCATGAAGAAGATGGCCGGCCAGGCCGACGCCGCCCGGGTTCGGGAGCTCATCCTCGAGCGCACGAGCTGACCCCCATCGGGTTAATCGAGCCTTAAGCACTCCGGGACACCCTGACGACACCCGGCACCCATAGGGGGGCCGCTGTCGAAGGGAGTTTCCATGTCTGGCAAGAGAATCGTTCGCGCTTTGGCTACCGTCGCGGTCGCCGCGGGCCTGGCCGCGGGACTCAATGCCGCGCCGGCCAACGCCACCGCGGCATGCAGCACCGTAGGCGCGCCGTACGGCGTCATGGGCAGCTACGTCAGGACCACCTCGGGCACCTATGCGCGCTCCAGCTGCGTCAAGCTCAACGGGGTCTACCGTTCCGGCAATGCTGTCACGGTCACCGGCGGCATCCGCGACACGGCCACCGACGGCAAACTCGCCGGCGTCTGGGTCGCCTTCAAGATCAACGGCACCTGGGGCTCGTGGCAGTGGCTGGCCAACACTGGCTACGAGGGCGGCTTCGCGTCGTTCACCCAGAGCTACCGGCTCAACGGCACGCCCAGCGACGTCGCGTTCGTGGCGCTGCGCTACGGCGGTGGCGTGACGGATGCCTTCGGCGACGTGCTGTCGTTGCACTGGTGATCGACCGGGGGCCGGCCTGGGCGAACGGCCCGGGTCGGCCTCCGTCGATTCCCGCGGCGGCGCACGGCCGGGCGAGCGGCTCCGGGATCCTGACGCCAGGGCGCACGTCGGGGGTGAGGGGGTGTCGCAGCCCGGGCCGGCCCGCGGCATACCCTTCGGGTGTGACCGAGAACGTGCCCTCCCACCAGTCTCCCGGAGCCCTGCCGCCCTACCACGTGGCCGACCTGCTCGACATCCTCGACGTGCGTGAGACGGGCCTGGTGCGCCGCAGCGCCGTGGCCGATCCGCCCGATCCGGAGCTCGCGGCCCCCGAGACCATCGCGCGGGTGTTCAGCGGGCCGAGTCAGAAGCAGCGCTACGAACGCACCTTCGGCGGGCAGCTGCTGGCGCAGGCGATCGTCGCGGCCGCTCGGACGGTGACCGCCGACCCGGCCGGCTCAAGCCGGCCGATCAACTCGATGCACACGACCTTCCTCGCCGGTGGCGACGACACCCGCGACATCCGGTATGCCGTGGAGTCCCTGGCCGACGGCCGGTCCTTCTCCACCCGCCGGATCGAGGTGCGTCAGGGCGGGCGGCTGCTCGCGGTGAGCATCGCCTCGTTCCAGCAAGCCAGCGACGCCGGCCCGGAGGCCTCGGCCATGGAGCACCAGGAGCCGATGCCGCCGGCTCCCGACCCGGGGTCGCTGCGGGATGTGGCCGGGGCCCTCGCGGGGGTGCCGGAGCCGTACGCACCGGTGTGCATCCTGCACGGCCCGATCGAGCTGCGCCACACC